>Ga0316231_1005228_pt1 | contig 10418 bp, 8 predicted proteins | sample TBH18027metaG_FD_206002 | JGI IMG/M metagenome (GOLD analysis project Ga0316231, IMG submission 206002) | Freshwater microbial communities from Trout Bog Lake, Wisconsin, USA - TBH18027 | ecosystem: Environmental > Aquatic > Freshwater > Lake > Hypolimnion/Profundal zone | place: USA: Wisconsin...
GCCTCACGCGCTTTGCGTGGGAATGTTGCGCGCCCGGCGCGGACGGCGAAAACGGAACCGCCCTTTCATTGGCGATTGGCGCAATTTCTCCTTGGCACCGGCCATGCTAAAGCTAAACCAACAATCCGTGTTGACAGCGGCGCCCGTTCCATTAAAGTCCCACCTCTGCCCCCCCGGAAAACAACAAACTAAAACTATGAAACACCAGCCCAAAAAGGCGTTCACGCTCATCGAGCTCCTCGTCGTCATCGCCATCATCGCGATTCTCGCGGCCATGCTCCTGCCGGCGCTCGCCGCTGCCAAGAAAAAGGCGCAGAAGATCGCCTGCGTCAACAATCTCAAGCAGATCGGCCTGTCCTTCCGCCTCTGGAGCGGGGACAACGGCGACAAGAATCCCATGCAGCTCTTCACCGGCCAGGGCGGGGAGGCGGATTTCATCTCCCGCTGCGTCCCGGCTCCGGGGCCAACCACCCCCGTTCCCTACTGGCCGTGGATGGAGTTCGTCTGCATGTCCAACCAGCTGAGCACGACGAAGATCATTTACTGCCCGTCGGACAACCTGCATACGCAGGCCAACACCAACTTTGCCGCCATCACCTCCTCCGCCAACATCAGCTATTTTGTGAACGGCGACGCGCTCGAAGGCGATCCGCAGATGGTCATGACGGGCGATGACGGCATCGGCGCGGGCGGCGCCGGCAACGCGGTTTCCGGCGCCCGATTTAACAACAACCCCAACTACCTTCAATATACCGCCGCGGCGGCCTCCGGCAACGGCTGGGCCTGGAGCGCCGACATGCACAACGGTTCGGGCAACGCCCAGTTGTCCGACGGCAGCGTGCAGTCCCTCACCATCAACGGCCTGAAGACCGCGCTGAACAACGGCACCAACACGGTGCCCGCCCCGGTCTACAACTTCATGAACTAATTTTCGGAAACGGGATTCAAAAACGCGGCGACCGCAAGGTGGCCGCGTTTTTTTTGTTTTGCGTTTCAGCCCGGGACGGCCGGCGGATTGTCCCCGTTCTTTTTCGCCGCGCGCTGGCCGGCAAAAAAGCTTTTCAGCAGCGCGCGGCATTCCTCCAGCCGCACGCCGGAGGTGATCTCGCAGCGGTGGTTGAGCGTGGGGAACTGCAGCAGGTTCAGCGCGCCGCCGGCCGCGCCGCCCTTCGGATCCGGCGCGCCGAACACCACCCGCGCCAGCCGCGTGTGGACGACCGCGCCGGCGCACATCGGGCACGGCTCCTTGGTGACGTAAAGCGTGCAGTCGGTGAGCCGCCAGTCGCCCACGGCGTTTTCCGCCTGCGTGAGCGCCAGCATCTCCGCATGCGCCGTGGCGTCCTTGAGCGACTCCACCTGGTTGCACGCGCGGGCGATGATGCGCCCCGCGCGCACGACGACCGCGCCGACCGGCACCTCGTCGCGCGCGAACGCCTTGGCCGCCTGCCGCAGCGCCTCGCCCATGAAATAGTCGTCGCTGTGCAGGTCAATGATGGGTTCGCTCATAAAAAATCAGGCGTGCGGCTCTGGGCTGTGGGCGCGAGGCATAACAATTTTTCCTCGTGCCTCAAGCCCCGCGCCCCGCGCCTCTTCCAACGTCCACTCGTTCCGTCCGCCCGCGTGGCAGTGGCAGTGCGCCGCAAAAAAACCACCGCGAAACTGCCAGAACCACGGCCAGATTTTTTCCCGGTCGGTCTGCGGGATTTTCAAATCAAAAATCCTTTCACGCGGGAAAAATTCAAAGCGGCCTTCCGCATGCGGCGGCGGGAGCGTTTTCAATTTCACTTTCACCTCGAACAGGAACATCAGCCAGTGCGTCTGGCCCTGGTAGCCGTGTTCGCTGATGAGACCGGCCAGGTGCAAATCCGACGGCGCAAGTTCCAGCCCAATTTCCTCGTGCGCCTCGCGGCACGCGCAGGCGTAAGGCGATTCGCCGATGTCCATTTTCAATTTGCCGCCGCATGGACTCCAGAAGCCGCGGTTCGGCTCCTGCGTGCGTTCGAGCAGCAGGATTTCGCCCGCCTCATTGAAGCAATAAAGCAGCGTGGCGATTTTGTAAGGCAAAGCCATTGGCAAATCATTAACCACGAAACACACGAAACACACGAAAATACTTTCAGCAGCGCACTTCTTCTTTTTCGTGTGTTTCGTGTGTTTCGTGGTTAAGCTTTTCTTTCACTTTTTATGAAAACTTACAACATCGCGGCGCTCGCCGGCGACGGCATCGGCAACGAAGTCATGCGCGAGGCCATCAAGGTTTTGCGCGTCACCGAGAAGAAATTCGGTTTCCAGCTCAACCTCACCGAGGCGCCCGTCGGCTGGGCCGGCATTGATGCCGCCGGCAAGGCGCTGCCCGACGCCACGCTGGCGCTTTGCAAAAAATCCGACTCCATTTTGTTCGGCTCCGTCGGCCTGCCCGACCGTGATCCGACGATTCCGAAAGAGGAACGTCCAGAACGCGCCGCGCTGCTGCGATTGCGCAAAGAGTTTGGCTTATTCGCGAATTTGCGTCCCGTGAAATTGCCGAAAGTTTTGTCGCACGCGTGTCCGCTGGCGAAGGAACGGCAGGGCGACGGCATTGATATTTTGGTCGTGCGTGAACTGACCGGCGGCATGTATTTCGGCCAGCCGAAGAAGACGGAAGATTTGGGCGGCGGCAATTTCCGCGCGATTGACACGATGGTTTACACCACGTCGGAAATCGAACGCATCGCGCACGTGGCGTTCCAGGCCGCACAGTTACGCCGCAAGAAATTGACGAGCATTGACAAGGCAAACGTGCTGGAGAACGGCATTCTCTGGCGCGAAGTCGTCACGCGCGTCGGCAAGAATTATCCCGACGTGACGCTCGACCACATGTTCGTGGACAACGGCGCGATGCAGCTCATGCTCAAGCCCACGCAGTTTGACGTGATGCTCTGCGAAAATATGTTCGGCGATATTTTGAGCGACGAAGCCGCGGCGCTGGGCGGTTCGCTGGGAATGCTGCCAAGCGCAAGCCTCGGCGCGACCAATGGAAATCAAACTTTCGGTTTTTACGAGCCCGCCGGCGGCACCGCGCCGGACATCGCCGGGGAAAATCTGGCGAATCCGATTGCACAAATTTTGTCGAGCGCGCTGATGCTGCGGCACAGCTTCGGCTTGAACGACGCGGCGGCGGCGATTGAATCGGCGGTGGGCAAGGCCATCAACGCGGGCAACCGCACCGGCGACATTTTCAGCGCGGGCGAGACGGGCGCGAAGCGCGTGGGCACGCGCGAGATGGGCGACGCGATTGCGGCGGCGGTTTGAAATGCCGGAGCCGACATGAGGAGGCTCTAAAATTTTCTTTCAGTTCGAGACTCGTCACCTCGTCTCCTCCAAAACAAAAAAGGGCGGCCAAAACTGGCCGCCCTTTTTACGCCGTGGAAGAGTCGGCGTCAGGGAAACGTGTTCCAAACCATCTCTGGATTGTTGGTGATGCCCGTGGAGGTTCCGTTCCAGTATTCCAATTTCTTGAAATGCCTGGCGTGGCCGTCAAGAAAGGAGAAGTTCGCGCCATTATGCATGTTGGTCACGGAGCCGCCGTCGCCCAGGGCCGGTTTTTGTTCGTTGTCATACAGCCAGACCACCGTTGTCGGCGCGGCGGGCACGGCGGAGAGCTTGATTTTGGGATGGTCGTTGGCGCCCACCCCGTTGAACCCCTGGTTGAGCGTGTAATGAAAAAGATTGTGGCTGCTTCCGGCAGCCGACACGTTTGCGCGGCGATTATTGGAAGGACAAATCCAAATGGAATGATTGGGCGCAATGGCGGGATCCATGCGTTCGGGCATGTCCACATAACGCGGCAATAAATTAACCGCTGCCGGAAGCTGGACATACCACGCCTGATAAGTCGGATCCGTGAGGTCGCTGTCGAGCGGTGTGGCTTTGCCTTCCGGCGGCAAAAAATCGTTGTTGTCCGTCACATAAACCTGCGTGGCCAGCCCCCACTGCTTGAGATTGTTCAGGCACGCCGTCGCCTGCGCCGTGGCCTTGGCCTTGGCCAGGGCCGGCAGCAGCATGGCCGCCAGGATCGCGATGATGGCGATGACCACGAGCAGCTCGATCAGGGTAAAGGCGGATTTGCCGCGCGCCCGGGTTAGGCGGCGGAGCCGGATGGCAAAAACATTATCAGCGAAAAAATTCATTGGCTTGATGCTCCCTGCATGGCCGCCGTCATATTATTCCACAACGGCGGGAGGGCGGCAAGCGCGGCAATGTTTCAATCAGGTTACGGATGCTGATTTGAATGGAGCGCGAGTTGTCCCAGCTCGCAGCCCGCGGAAAAACCAGAAACGATGCCAATAATTTTAATCCTGCCCGGGCTGGCGCAGCCGCTGCGGATTGAGGGCAATCCGCGCCCCGAAAAATTTCCGTGGCGTGTGAACGCGAAGCCGCTAACCTGCGTCCAACCAAAGCCTCGAATCCGCCATGAAAAAAATCGCCGCCCTGCTCCTGCTCGCCGCCCTGCTCCCGCTCCGCGCCGCCGACACCAACGCGCCCGCCGCCGCGCCGGACAAAGATAAAGCCGACAAGGCCACGCTCGCCCAGATTCCCGACGCCTCGCACGCGCCCGTGCGCGTGACCAACTCCGTCAGCATCGCCGGCGAACGCGTCACCTACGTCGCCGAGACGGGGATGCTGCCGCTGCTCAAGGCCGACGGCACCTCGCGCGCGTCGGTTTTTTATGTCGCCTACACGCGGGTGGATGAAAAATCGGAAATCGGAAATCGGAAATCGGAAATGGTGGCCGTCCGCAAGGACCGTCCCGTCACCTTTTCTTTCAACGGCGGGCCCGGTTCCGCGTCGCTGTGGCTGCACCTCGGCGCGCTCGGCCCGCGTCGCGTGAAGATGAACGACGACGGCACGCAGCCCGCGCCGCCGTTCGCGCTGGTGGACAATGAATTTTCCCTCCTCAACGCGAGCGACCTCGTTTTCATTGACCCGGTCGCGACCGGTTTCAGCCGCGCGGCGAAGGACGAGAAGCCCGACACCTTTTTCGGCGATGTGGCCGATTTGGATTCCGTCGGCGAATTCATCCGGCTCTGGACGACGCGCCACGACCGCTGGCTCGCGCCGAAATTTATCTGCGGCGAAAGCTACGGCGTCTTCCGCGCCGCCGGCCTGGCGGCATACCTGCGCAGCCGCTGCGGGATGTATCTGAACGGCCTCATCCTCGTCTCCGGCGTGCTGGACTTTGCCACCATCGGCGGCGGCACCGGCAATGATCTGCCGTATCCGCTGATCCTGCCGGCCTACACGGCGGCGGCGCAGTTCCACCACAAACTGCCGGCGGACTTGCAGGCGGATTTGACCAACGCGCTGGCCGAGGCGCGGACGTTTGCGAAAGGCGAATTCACTTCCGCGCTGCTGCAAGGCGCGGCGCTGCCGGCGGACGAGCGGAAAAAGGTTGTCGCCGAACTCGTGCGGCTCACGGGACTCAAGGCGTCCGTCATCGCGGACAACAATCTGCGCGTGGATCCGTCCGTCTTCCGCAAGCAACTGCTGCACGACGACGGCCTGATTCTCGGCGCCTACGACGCACGGCTGACCGGACGCGACGGCGACCCGGCGTCGCCCGGCGCAAATTTTGACCCGGCGAGCGCGGCGGTGATGGGGCCGTTCTCGGCGGCGATGAACTCGTATGTGCGGGGCGAATTGAAGTTTGAGGATGATTTGCCATACGAGCTGATTGCCGGCGTGCAGCCGTGGAATTACGGCGAGCGGAACAGTTCGCCGAACGCCAGCGACCGGCTCGCGTCCGTGATGAACCAGGAGCCGTATCTGAAAATTCTCGTGCTCGGTGGCCGCTGCGACCTGGTCTGCCCGATTGACACAATGCGGCACAGCGTGGATCACATGGCGCTGGCGGACGCCTACCGCCGCAATGTGACCTTCGCCGAGTTCGACGCCGGCCACATGATGTATATCAATTTGCCGGACTTGAAGAAAATGCAGGCGGAGATTGAAAAATTTGTGCGTCCGTAAAATCTGAATGCGCTACTTAATTTTGAGCTTTCTGTGTCTGACGCTCGCTGGCTGCGGGCTGGATGAGACATTGTATCGGGCAGACAAGCCAGTATCTCGTGAAGTAGCCAGCAAGAACATTTCAGTTCCATTTCCATCTTCGGCGACAGATATTTATTACGTGTTTCATGCTGGCGGCATGCAGGAATTGGAGATGTTTGTTCGCTTCACGGTTGCCCCAAAAGATTTGGACAGCGCTATTGGCGACATTCTTTCCGACCATGACAAGATGATGCGAGGGCATTATTCTTATCCATCTCTTTCCATTGCGACTGCGCCCAGTTCACCAATGTTTCCAGAGTTATTACCGATGCCATGGTGGAATCCTAATTCCATCACTAACGGCTATTATCGTGGCAGCACGAACGGTCAGCCATTTTACCTTTGGGTTGATGTCGGCCAGCACATGATTTACTTATGCGAACACGATTGAGGCGACCGAACGGACACGCGCCGGTTAAACTACGATTGCCAATGAAACGCATCCTTGTCCTGTCCGCCGTGATTTTCAGCGGCCTGCTCGCGCGCGCGCTGCCCGCCAACGACGCGCTGTCGCTGGACGGCAACTGGCGCTTTCAACTCGACCGCGCCGACGCGGGCATCGCGGAAAATTGGGCGGCGAAAAATTTGTCCGGCCGCATCCACCTGCCCGGCTCGCTGCCGGAACAGGGCATCGGCGACGACGTGACGACGAACACCGCCTGGACGGGCGGCATCGTGGACAGATCTTATTTCACCGCGCCGGAATTTGCCCAATACCGCCAGCCGGGCAACGTGAAGCTGCCGTTCTGGCTCACGCCGGAAAAGTATTACGCCGGCGCGGCATGGTTTCAGCGCACGGTGACAATTCCGGCGGACTGGCAAAACCGGCGCGTGGTGCTGACGCTGGAACGGCCGCACTGGCAGACGCAAGTGTGGCTGGACGGAAAGTTTTTCGGCACGAATGATTCGCTTAGCACGCCGCACGAATACGACCTCGGCCGGCTCGCGCCCGGCAAACACACGCTCACCATCCGCGTGGACAACCGCCGCATCGTGGATGTCGGCGAAAATTCCCACAGCATCAGCGACCACACGCAGGGCAACTGGAACGGCATCGTCGGCGACCTCTCGCTGCGCGCGACGCCAACGGTGTGGATTGAAGATTTGCAGGTCTATCCGCACGTCGCGACGCATTCGGCGACGGTGACGGGCACCATCGGCAACGTTTCCGGCGCGACCGGCGAGGCGGGGATGCTTTTTTATGTGGACGGAAAACTGGCGCAGTCCGTCGTCGCGGACTGGACGACGAACGGCGGGACGTTCACCGGCGAAATTCCGCTGGGCGACGCCGCGCCGTTGTGGGACGAGTTCCACCCGGCGGTGCGGCACCTGACCGCGAAGCTCGGCGACGCGCAGCGCAGCACGACGTTCGGCCTGCGCGAAATTTCGACGCTCGGCACGCAGTTCACGGTGAACGGGCGGAAAACGTTTTTTCGCGGCACGCTGGAATGCTGCGTGTTTCCGCTGACCGGCCATCCGCCGACGGACACGGCTTCGTGGAAGCGCATCATCACCATCGCCAAGGCGCACGGGCTGAATCTGTTTCGCTTTCATTCGTGGTGTCCGCCGGAAGCGGCGTTCCAGGCGGCGGATGAACTGGGATTTTATTTCCAGGTCGAGGCCGGCTCGTGGGCGAACCAAAGCACCACGCTCGGCGACGGCAAGCCCGTGGATGCTTGGGTTTATGACGAGACGGAACGCATCCTGAAAACTTACGGCAATCATCCGAGCTTCGCGCTGATGGCTTACGGCAACGAACCGCGCGGCCGAAATTACGGAAAATTTCTCACGGACTATGTCGCGCATTTCAAATTGCGCGATGCGCGCCGGCTCTGGACGGGCGCGAGCGGCTGGCCAGAATTGCCGGGCAATGACTTTCAGGTGCTGTCGGCCCCGCGCATCCAGCATGGAACGAACGCGTCGCGCCTCAACGCGCAGCCGCCGGAGACGACGACGGATTACGGCGATTACATTGGCCGGCGCGAAATGCCGGTCATCAGCCACGAAATCGGCCAGTGGTGCGCGTATCCGAATTTTGCCGAGATCAAAAAATACAAAGGCTACCTGAAGGCGCGCAACTTCGAGATTTTCCGCGACGCGCTGGCCGCGCACGGCATGGGCGACGAGGCGGAATGGTTTTTGTATGCGTCCGGAAAATTGCAGGCGCTGTGCTACAAGGAGGAGATCGAGTCGGCTTTGCGCACGCCGGGCATGGGCGGTTTCGAGCTGCTCGGTCTCACGGATTTTCCCGGCCAGGGCACGGCGCTCGTCGGCGTGCTCGACGCGTTTTGGGATGACAAAGGCTACGTCACCGCCGCGCAATTCAGCCGCTTCTGCAACGCCGTCGTGCCGCTCGCGCGCCTGGAAAAGCGCGTGTTCACGGCGGACGAAACGCTGTCGGCGGACTTGGAGGTGGCGAATTTCGGCGCGGCGCCGCTGGCGGACGCGACGCCGTATTGCGAGCTGGTGGCGGACGACGGGCGCGTGGTCGCGTCGCAGATTTTTGACCGGCGCGACGTGCCGGTGGACAACGGCACCCGGCTCGGCACGGCGAGCTTCAGCTTGAAAAATGTTCCTGCGCCCGCGCGCTACCGGCTGGTCGCGGGTTTCGCCGGCACGAAAATCCAGAACGACTGGGACGTGTGGGTCTATCCGCCGCCGTCCGCGCCGAAAGCGCCGGTGGACGCGGTGATCTTCCACGAGCTGAACGCCGCCGCGCTGGCGGTGCTGGATTCCGGCGGAACGGTGCTGTGGCTGCTGCCGCCGGAAAATGTCCGCAACGATTCCACGCGGCCGGTGAAGTTCGGTTTCAGCAGCATTTTCTGGAACACGGCATGGTCGCATCGGCAGGCGCCGACGACGCTGGGAATCCTTTGCGATTCGCGGCTGCCGCTGTTTGCGGAATTTCCGACGGAGGATTTCAGCGACTGGCAATGGTGGTATCTCGTGCATCGCGCGCAGTCGATGATCCTGGACGATCTGCCGGACGGACTGCTGCCGAGCGTGCAGGTGATTGACGACTGGACGACCAACCGCAAGCTGGCGCTGGCGTTCGAGGCGCGGGTCGGAAACGGAAAACTTTTCGTTTGCAGCGTGGATTTGGAAAATGACCTGGAACACGATCCGGTGCGCCGGCAGTTCCGCACGAGCCTGCTGGACTATCTCGCCGGCCCGCACTTCCAACCGAAGTGGACGGTGGACGCCGCCGCGTTGCAGCATCTGGCGGTGCCGCCGGCGAAGTAAATTTCCCGCAAAAATAAAAAGCCCCAGGCCGTTTCCAGCCCGGGGCTTTTGCTTCCAAATAATTTTCAGTCGAACGCGTGGCCGGCGCTGCACAGCACGTCTTTGACCTTGTGGCGGACGAGGTCTTTGACCATCTGGCGCGCGGGGCCCATGTATTTGCGCGGATCGAATTCCTTCGGGTTTTCCGCGAACACCTTGCGGATGCCGGCGGTCATGGCCATGCGCAGGTCGGTGTCAATGTTCACCTTCGTGCAGCCCACGCGGCGCGCGACTTCGATGTCGGCTTCCGGCACGCCCTGCGCGTCGGGCATCTTGCCGCCGTATTTGTTGATCTCGTCCACGAGATACTTCGGCACGCTGGACGCACCGTGGAGCACAAGCGGATAATCGCCGAGGTTGGCTTCGAGCAGCGCCTTCTTGATGGCCTTGAGGCGTTCGAGATCGAGATGCTGTTCGCCCTTGAACTTGAATGCGCCGTGGCTGTTGCCAATGGCGACGGCGAGCGAATCGCAGCCGGTTTCCTTGACGAACTTGACGGCTTCGTCGGGGTTCGTGTAATGGCCGCTGGTGGAGTGGGCGCCGCCTTCTTCACCTTCGTCGAACTGCGCGCCGACGAGATGGCCGAGTTCGGATTCCACGGAGGCGTTGTATTTGTGGGCGTATTCCACGACCTTGCGGGTGATTTCGGCGTTTTTCTCAAACGGCTCGTGCGAGGCGTCAATCATGACGCTGGTAAAACCCTCGTCAATGCACTGCTTGCAAAGCTCGAACGTGTCGCCGTGATCCAAATGGACGGCGATGGGCACGTTGGAGAGGCTGACGGCGGCCTCAATAAGCTTTTTGAGGTAAACCGGGTTGGCGTAGGAGCGCGCGCCCTTCGAGATTTGGAGGATGAGCGGGGCTTTTTCCTCTTCGCAGGCCTCGACGATGGCCTGGATGAGCTCCATGTTGTTGACGTTGAAAGCGCCGAGGGCGTATTTGCCTTTGAGCGCCTTGGCGAACAGGTCTTTGGTGTGTGTCAGTGGCATAAATTTATAATCTGGTTTTCGTGGGCGAGCCGCCCGGGTTTCTCCAACAGCCGTGAA
>Ga0316231_1005229_pt1 | contig 10418 bp, 6 predicted proteins | sample TBH18027metaG_FD_206002 | JGI IMG/M metagenome (GOLD analysis project Ga0316231, IMG submission 206002) | Freshwater microbial communities from Trout Bog Lake, Wisconsin, USA - TBH18027 | ecosystem: Environmental > Aquatic > Freshwater > Lake > Hypolimnion/Profundal zone | place: USA: Wisconsin...
GTGGCGATTTGCGAAAACCGCATGAATATCGAAGGCGTCCGGCCCAAAGGAAGCTGCACTGAACAGGATGGAAAGCCTCGCTTCGAAATCACGGATCACGTCGCATCTCTCCTGCCAATCCTTGCCCTGGATTCGGAATGCCCCCCGCTGAGTCGCCCTAGCCACAAATTGGAATTACGTGTACACGGGAACGGGATACCCAAACTCGATTACGGTATTGCAAAAAGGGTGGTTTCACCTAGGCGTTTGCTCAAATGCCTGAGATAGAATCGATAGGTAGGCACCATTTGGTGCACCAATAGCAGAATCTCGAAAAGGTCATTACGCTTGTGATAAACACTAATGATGAGCCTCGGCTTGTCGCGCGTTATGGTCTGAAACGCGCCATGCAGGGCATCGATTTCCGCACCTTCAATATCCATTTTGATCAAAGTAACGGGGCCTTCATGAATCTCTTGATCGATTGAGGTTGTCTCAATTTCCACATAATCAGTACCACTGGCAGCCAAAAACGACCTTTCCGTGGCCGATACAATTTTTGTACTACCCGGCTGCAGAAGACTTGAATCCGCAAAACCGATCCGCGTGGCATGGGACCAAAGGCCGTAGGGCTTGAAGTAGATATCGCTATATCCTAATAAATTAAATTGAAGTTTTGAAAATATACTAGGATCCGGCTCAAAACAAAATATTTTATTATACTTAGTGTGATTTTTGTTCATAAGTCGAATGAATTCTAGTGTTGAATCTCCTGTAAAAGCACCGCCGTCTATAAATAACTCATTATCTTCAAGAGCGATCAGATCGTTATTAAATTGCAGGTACGATTCACAATCGTTGTGAATGGACGTATTTTCATTTCCAAAATAGGGACCAGTTTTGTCGTGAAATTCTGAAAATTTAGTGATGAAATTTCGAAATGATTGAAAATCGGATCCGCGAGTGAATAGGGCTATCCGAGCGACAAAAAGGTCCCTAGATCGCTGATCGGATAACAGGTTGTAGGCCTTTTCTAAGGCCTCTTCATGGGTTATTAAGTCCAATTCCGGCCATTCCCATTGGGCAAGCTGGGTGTAGTAGGCCATGGCCTCTTGTTCCGCCGAGGTCTTTATCAATGACTCGTTCAGTCCCGCTTCCAGCAGTCGTTCCTTAATGCTTTCGGAATGGCGGCCAACGGTGATGACCACCAAGCTGTCTTGGTGTTCCTTAAGCAAGTCTTCAACAGAAATGATCGGAAGATCACAATAGAACTCGCCGACCCGAGCGGGATTCCCTTCGCAAAAACAAACAGGTGTCACTCCATGCCTTTTAAGCAAGGGGTGTAATTCCTTTCCCGCCGACCCCGCACCGTAGAGCACCACGGGCCGTGCACCCCCGCTGGCTTCGGTCCGGTGATCGCCAAAGAGGGTGGACAAGAAATCCGCCGCCTCGATGGATTTAGTTGACTCACGGACTCTATCAAGTAGCTGACTCATGTCTCGGACTCCAGCTGGAGATTCCTCCCAGGTTTAATGGAATGTCATTCGATATCCGTGAATCACAAAATCAGGATCTCATTGGTGATCCCGTCCCGGCGGAGCTGCTGCTCCACCCGCTCGGGGCAGGAGGCGTGGATCACCAGGATCTTGCCCGCAAAATCCCGGAGGTCAGCGGGGGCCTGGATCGTCCACCCGCAGAAGGGCTGGCCCTGTCGGCCGGGGTTGCCGTCGATGATCATCCGGATGTTGGCCTGCCCCAGGCTGGTGTTGGAAAGCAGCTGCAGCGTCCGGAGGCCCGCGCACCAGATGACGATGGGTTCCTGCGATTCCACCAGCCGTCGGGCGACGAGGTCCTCGTCCTCCGCCAGGAAGGCTTCTCTCACCAGGAGACTCGGGGTCACCTCGGCCGGGGGGACGGGCGAGATCCGGGGGTTCGCCCCTTCGGCCACCCCCGTGGGCTCTTGGAAAAGCACTTCGAACAGCATGTTTTCGAAGGGCTCAGAAAGGTGTCGGGTGCTGAGGATGAACCCCTCCCCGAGGATGGCGTGTTCCATGGGCCCGCAAACCACGCTCAGGTTGCCATCCGGCCGGGTGCGGCACCAGACGGCGCGGTAGGTGATGCGTCCCGGAGGCGTTTCGATCCAGAGGTCCTGGCCCCGGGAAAGGAAGATGCCCTTGATCACCTCGTCGAAGGACAGCCAGAATTTTCTCAGGTAGGCGCCGGGGTTCCTGGGGTGAAGGCGGTGGAACGCGGAATAGATCGCCTCCTCTGCGCCAGGGACGAACCGGTTGAACGTGATGTCATCGGCCAGGGTCATGATGGCCTTGTAGATGTACCGGTATTCCCAGACGCTGGTCAGCGGGTTCTGGGCCTTCATTCGCCGGGGCAGATCGCAGAGCGTCTCCCGGAGCCGGGGGCGTTGCTCGACCGGCATGTCCGTGAGCTTCTTGACGCAATCCGTCTGGCTGACGATGGAGCCCTGCATGACGAAAAGAGTGCTCAGGTGGACAAACATGTCGTGTTCGGCGGCGTACCGGAACAGGCCTTCGAGCCTGTCCACGATGGCATCCGTGACAGTCACGTTGAAGGCCAGCTTGGGGTCCCGCGCCGAATCACCCGTGAACCTGGCCCTGAGCCGCTCCAGGTTGTTCAGCAGGACCGGCAGTCTGCCGCCCTTGCGAAGCCAGGCATAGGTGTCTTCATCGAGGGTGTCGCAGCTTATGTGAATGAGGTCAAACCGGGACAGGACCTCCAGTTCGGTTTCCGTCAGCGTCCTCCCGAAATTCGAGATGGCTCGCAACCGGAGGTCCGGGTGGCGGTTCAGGAGCTCTGAGCAGAGTTCCTCCCACTGCGGGTAGACCGTCAGTTCACCGATGCCGCAGAAGTTGAAGATCCGCAGCCCCTGGCGATGCAGAAACCCGATCCAGTCCACGAAGGGCTGGCGGCCTATCTCGGCCCGGTAGAACCCCGCGTGTCCTCCCTCACCGGAGTGGGAGCAGTACAGGCAGGAGAAATTGCATCGGTTGGTGATGTTCCCGCCACATTCGTGGAAGGCGTGGGCCCGGGTCAGATCCACATCCAGGGAAGCATCGTCCGGGATTCCCAGGTGGTTCAGGACCCGCTGCCGGAGCTCCCCGGTGCTGATGTCGGCGTCATGGACCATGCGGCAGGATCGGCAGGAGGGGGCCAGGTCACCGGTCAGCAACCCCTGGCGAAGGGCCCGGTAGTCATCGTTCGCAAAGATGTCGGTGGGGCGCCCAGCTTCAATGGCCTCGAAATAGTCCGTGAACATGTTGCCGTAGTTCCCCGTCAAGGTTCCGCTGCAACAGGGTGAAATGCCGCCACCCGCCTCGAACTGGACGGAGCGCCAGGGCTCGATGCAATTCCTGGTCGTTTTTGGACTGCTTTCCATGGCCCGTACTCGCTTTCAAGGTCTGATGGCATCCTGGGGTCTCGGCAGCTGAATGGCGGGTGGCACCGGGGTTCCCGCCTCAGGGTCACAGTAGTCGCAGACGCTGAGGGCGGTGTCCCGGCTGAGGAACTGGCGAATGTCGCTGGCGGGACACTCCCCTGAGCCCTCGGGGCCGTGCAGCCGCAGGAAGTCCCCTTCATGCAGGGGGAACACGCCTTGATGCCCGGCGTGCATCGACAGGGCGCACCGGTGGAGTTCACCATCCATGATCTGACAGCAGGTCTTGCCGGAGGTGCACTCCCGGTAGAGGGCGTCATTGCTTTCGGTGCTCCGGTGCCGTCTTTGATACGGCGTAGCCTGGGTCCACATCTCGGTCGGGGAGCAAAAGAGAATATCTGAATAAATCCCATGCCTCCGGAAGGCCTTGGTCAGGGGCTCCTGATACCTGGAAAGTTTGCCGTAGCCCCCGCTCTGATGAACATCGGCGCCGCAATCGGCCAACTGTCGCAGGGTCGCTTCGGAGGGCATGATGCTGCCATTGGTCACGAAGCTGATGAAGACGATATTGGCGATGCCGGCCACCTCCCGGCAGATCTCTGCCAGGTGGGGATGAAGGAAGGGCTCCCCGCCATGGAGGCTGATTTCCGGCACCACATCGAAGGCCCGCGCATACGACCGGAGGTCCGCCAGGACCGTCTCGACCGGGAAGTGGACGGGGGCCTCGTAGTAGGGGATGAACTGTGCACAGTCCCGGCACCTGAGGGAGCATTTCTGGGTGATGACGCTCGTAACGAAAGGCGATACGAAGTCCCCGTGCCTGTTCCTTCCGTGGTGTTCCGGGCCCTCCTCGAAATGCTTGAACAGGAGATCGATGCTTTTCGCAAGTTGCTCCCGGTCGCAGGACCGGTGGGCCACTTCGGTGAAGAATACGTAGAGAAAGGCAGCCATGCTCCAATCGACCTTGGCCTGGCCAAGGTGCTCAAACTGGTCCCGGATCTCCACTGCGGTCCGGGGCTGAAACACGCCGAGCAGGACATGGGCGCCTGGGAACTGCTCGACCACAGCCTCCGGTGAAAGCAGGGCGTGGCCCGGGGGGGCGACGGTTTCAGCGGGGCGGTTGACGGAAAAGGCCGAGACAGGAACCTTGAAATGCTCAAGTACCTTCTGGATGTACCAACCCGCGCGGCCCATCCCGAAGATGATCACAGGCGAACGCTCCTCCTGGATTCGTCGGAGGACGGCATGAACGGTCTGCACATAGGCTTCGGAGATCCTCACCGCGTCACCCCTTCTTCTTCAGCATGGGGTGCGGGTGCACTGAATGCACCGGCAGAAAGTCCAGGACGTGCCCAGTTGCTAGCGAGGGATTAAGCCACATGAGGTAAAGGTCTTTCTTGTTATAGAACGACGGAGTCGAGTAAAGGCGTAATTGTGTTAGGGGTCAGACGTGACGTGGGAATGAAAAGGCTTGTGACAGAGGGGTGAGTACCCCTAACAATCTGGGCAATTTCAGGGAATCTGCTCCGCGCTGTTATGACGAGGGTATCGATCGCGTGTGAATTAATGTATTCCGGAGGTTGAACGATTTTGCTGCAGATTGTCAGACCTTGAAGTTCTGGGTTGGAGTCGACCAGAACGAAGCGATCAGAAGCCAAACAAGAATATTGATTATATAATTTATAAAAGATCCCGCCGGCACCCCAGAGCGCAATTCTTGAATCTGTAGGCAGCTTGGAAATAAATTCTTGTTCGATGTGGGTGGCTGATCGAAAGGCATCCACTTCATTAATCGAACCACATTTAGGGCACGAGCATTTTTTAGTGTACCAAAAAGAACAAGGCTCGATATTTTGACCCCCGCAGCGGCGACAGGTGTACTGAAGCATGCAATGCTCTTCATCCTCCGCACTGAGGAGTGTAAGATTTTCGGCGGGGATATGCGGATGCAGACGGAACTCTGCTATCTGAGAAACAAGATCGTGATATTCTTTACTACTCAATTTAGAGACATTGATAATTGGACATCCCGATTTAAGAAACATTTCTTTATCTCGGATGATGCCCGTTTTGCATGCGTATTCATAAAGAACCGTACCCGGGTAAGTCTGAATCAGAGATAAATTGATATGGGTTTTTGCATTGTATTTTCGCCAAAATTCCAGCGTATTGGAAACGGTCTCTGTTGTTTCATTGACATCGCCGAAAATGAAATTGGAAGCTTCTGTGGAAATCCCAACGTCGTAGCAAATATCCAGTGCAGAGGCAATCTGTGCGACTGTGATGCCTTTGCGCATGCTCTTAAGGATGGAGTCATCGCCACTTTCAAGTCCAAAACACACCAGTGAGCATCCTGAATCTCGCATGGTTCTGAGAAGCTCTGGGTCGGCATCTGATACACGCAGACAACAGCTCCAGGAGATCCCGTGGGGCCTAATTCGCTCGCAGAAATCATAAATTCGCTGAGGCGTCGTCGAGAATAATTCGCTTGTCAAGCTTAGATTAGTCACCTTGTAGCGAGACGTTTGGTGGGAAATCTCCTCGAATATGTTGTCCAGTGATCGTTGTCTATATTTCTCGCCAGTGGGGTGAAAACAAAATGTACATCGAAATGGACAAGAACGGTCTGATAGGAGGACTCCGCCCCCACCGTAAAAGGCCACCCACCGTTCATAGTTGAACCCATCAAAATCGGGGAAGGGAATTTCATCCAGGTTGAGGATCTCCTTCCTGGGAGTAGTCGTCACCAATTGACCATCGGTGGCACGATAAATGACGCCTGGTATGCTTTCAATGGGGCTTCCGGAGTCAAGGGCTTTTGCCAGTTCGCAGATAGTCTGCTCTCCTTCACCGATGACACCGATATCGGCCCCAAGGACACTCATGGCAGTGTCCGGATCGGAACTAATAATTCCACCTCCAACGATGGTGAGGATGTTCGGCTTGACCTCACGGGCAGCTTTAATCACATCGAGAATTTTATGAACATCCAGACTCAGACCGCCGGTACATACCACATCTATCTGATGACTGTGAATAGCCTTCCCCAACGCAGCAGGAGCCTCCTCCTCAGGGAAGTCGAGATTGAGGGTAAACACCGCAAGTCCGGCTTTTTTCATGGCTGCCGAAATATACGCGATCCCTAGCGGGAAAATAACGGAGGTGGTAGTGGCCCCCTTGGATAGTTTTTTGGGCATGACGAGGAGGTAGTTCAAGTGGGCGCCTCGAATATTGGATGTCATGGCCGTAACTCGGCAATCAATACTCCCTTGAGCACCATGTGTGAGACCGCACCTACGATATCTGAACGGTGCTTCTCGGGGGGGACGAGGAGAATCATGTCTACTTGCAGGGAGTCGATAGCCTCGTATGCATGGATGGTGTGGCCCTCCAGAGTTTTCCCCTCCTTTAGTGGATTCCGGTCCACGAAGCCGATCCAGGAAGCGGTCTGCAGCTGTGGATCAGAGAGCAGCCTCACGGTAGCTGGCGTGGCCGGGATCAGCAGGAGGCGCTTCCCCTGTGGGGACCAGTCCGTCGCCTCCCCGGACACGGTATGGAACCGCAGGGGACCCAGGGTGAAGGTGGCCAGTTCCAGGGTGGCTGGAGGCTGGGGATTGCGGAAGTCCCTGAAAAGCAGGTCCGGGACACGGGTTGGGCGGAGTCCCTGTCTGTACTCGATCCTCTTCAGCACTGCAGACATGATTTCCCGCCCTTCTTGGCTGAAGGTCCCGATGGCTTCCGCGAAGTAGTGGAACGCCTCCAGACCATGCTGCTGGAGAAGCAGGTAGAGCTTGGCGTACGCATCGATCTGCTTGTCCAGGACCCGGGTCGAGTGCTGCAGGTAGAGCGGTGAGAAATCGAAGGTCAGCCAGACCTTCTGGGGTCTCAGGGCGAGCATGGCGTAGGCAAAGCCGGCCACGTCATCGTCGCTGCAGTTGGTTTCGCAGAAAATGTATTTGACCACTAGCATGCCCATGCCCCGACTGCCGGCGGCAGCGTACCGGCATAGGTTCTCAAGCACCCTTAGGTACCCGTCTGACCCCCTGAGGGTGCTGTAGGTGCTGGGTGTGCCCGCATCCAGCGAGGTCGTGACGAGGTAGATGGATCCGTCTCGCAGTCCATCGTAGATGGCCTGGTGGAACCATAGGGCGTTCGTGTACATCAGGACCCGGATGCGGGCTTCCCGGAAGTGAGCCAGGTACTCCTCCAGGTTCGGAAGGAGCGAGGGCTCCCCACCGGCGAAATCCACGTAGGCATTCCATTCGATCGAGTCCTCGCCAAAGAGGCGCAGGACGCCGAGTGCGTCGTACTGTGGTGGAAGGTGAAGGTCGTTCTGCGTATACAGACAATATGAACACCGCAAATTGCAGTACGTATAATGCTGCAAGTCGATGTGGCCGAGTCCGGAGAAGGAGATGTCTCCGTACCGTTTTTCTTCGACCATCAGGCAGCGTTTGCAATCCATGTCGCTGTGATCATCGTTGAGCATTTTTATGTAGTTCTTTCGCTTTGCGACGATGAAATCGAGGTCCACAAGCCCCTGCTGGATCTCCTTCGCGCTGCAGAAGAGTGGGGGCATCAGGGCTCCCCGCGTGCAGGCGCGCAGGCCGTTCACAGCCAGATTAAGCCCGCTTTCGAGCTTGCAGCACGTCTTCACGATCTCGTCGGCCTGAAACGGTTCGTTGGTCATGACTCACCCTTGCGCTCGCAACCGTAATAGAAATGCGCTCTGTCCAGTGCCTGCGGAATGCTGAGTCCGGCGTAGTCCTGGGCCATGAAGAAGCGGCCATTGGCATCGCCACCGGTCAAGGCGCCTAGCAGGACGCCGGGGATCACGCTCTCCACCGGCAGGGGAGCCTTGGGTCCACCCATATCCGAGCTCACGAAGCCGGGACAGACCAGCGAGATCGTCACACCCGTGCCCTTCAAGGACGGGGCGAGGTCGTGGACGAACTTGTCGAGGGCCGCCTTGCTGCAGGCATAGGCCATCTCTCCCGGGCGATTCTGGATCGTGCTGGAGACATTGATGACTCTTCCGAATCCTCGGCGAATCATCGGGGGAATCAGGCGATAGCAGATGCGGATCGGGGCTAGGGTGTTCACGGCGTAGTGTTGAAGATAGTCCTCGTGTGAAATGTCCCAGGGGTCCGCTCCGCACGGCAGCGAGATGGCTGCGTTGTTGAAGGCGATCTCGATGGGGAGTCGCCTGCTGTCCAGATGGTCCAGCATCCCCTCGATCTCCTCCGGCCTGGCCAGATCGGCGGCGATGGCCTGCGCCTTCACGCCCAGGTCCAGCAGCGTGCCCACCAGTTCCTTGGTTTGCTCCAGGCTGCGGCCATGGGCGATGATGTTGGCGCCCAGCCGGGCCATCGTAAGCGCAATCTGGCGGCCAATGCCCCGGGAGGCCCCCGTGACAAGCGTCCATTTGCCACGAACAGAAGGAGTGGAGGCCACTTCCACCGGAGGCGGGAAATCGAGCGCCTTGATGTCCATCAGGGCATCGTAGGACCGGTCGAAGCAGGCCAGGTGTATGCGGGTGAAGCCCAGTTCCTTCAATTGTCGAGAGACAGCCTCGTAGTTCCGGATGCAGATGACGACAATTGCAGCCTTGTCCCAGGAGGACAACTCTGAAGGGGTGAGGCATGGCAAACCGAAACGGACCTGGCCCCATTTCGCAGGGTCGTTGTCGCAGAGGCCGTCGGGTTTCTGCCCCAACGCCGAAACAATCTGTCTATAACACGCTTCAAACAGCCGGCCCAGGCCGAACAGGCAGATGCGCTGAAGACCCTCGGCCGTTCCGTGGGCATCCGGTCCTGTGGGTTCACGATCCTTCGACATATTGGGCCTGTATGGGGTTCATGCTGCGACTTGGTTGCGGTGCGCTCCCTCGGCGCACCCCCGCTTCCACGGGATGTTCTGCACACTTCCTGCCATCTTCAAGCAGCGCAATGCTGCCTGGAGGCGGGTCGTAGGAGAAACGGCGAGAGGCCAAATTATTGGAGCCGCCCAGCTCTTGGAGGATGTTGCCCTTCTCTGGACCATCCGCCGTCCAGTATTCCTGAAGCCGCTTCCAGGTCGGGTCCTCTGTGCTCGGCGGATGGATGGCCGCGGCCAGGTGGAAGTAGCGCTGGCCCGTTCCTTCATCCCGCCCCAGAAGACTCCGGACCGCATAGCGGGTGGCCAGATGAGCCAGTTTCTCGAGGGACTGCGGCAGTCGATCACTCACTTTGCGCTGGTTCCGGACCGCCGCGGCATCCGCGAACTGGTGGTTAAGGACGTACACGCCCAGCACCGGCAAAAGGTTGGTGTCAGCCTGGCTGGTATCGCTTTCGGAATGCAGGCGGTGCATCAGCAGGGGTTTGTCGAGGTAGACGACGTCGTAGTCAAGAGCGATGTTGAAATCAAGGATGCGGGTCCCGTAGTAGCGGGCGGCGAGGGTCCCGGTGGCGGACCTTCCGTCCACCAGGGCGCGGCGGTACATGATCTGGGACACGCTGGGATTGATGCCCGCCATCATGTAGACGGCGGCCTGTTCTTCCCCCGGAATGAGACAGGATTGGTTATAGAAAGGCGGTTCGTCGGTCCGCTTTCCGTGCTCATCGATGATCGCCCGGTTCACGATAGCCATGCCGGCATTTGGGTTCGCCTCAAGGGCATCGACGCAGCGCTCGACGTAGTCTGGGGCCAGGACGTCATCTGAGCAGAAATTGATGTAGTATTTGCCTTCCATGATCTTGTAGCAGTTCCCGAAATTGGTGTCTGGCCCCAGGTTCTTGCGGTTGCGGGTAAGGGTCATTCGCCCGGGGTACCGCCGCGCGAAGCTCTGCGCGATGTTCCAGGAGTCATCGGTCGAGGCATTATCCGAAAAACACACTTCGATGTTCGGATAGGTTTGGGCGAAGGCGCTCTCCAGGCTTTGCTCCAGGTAGCGGCCGTAGTTGTAGTTGTAGCAAAGGATGCTGACCAGGGGTGTCTTCAGGATGCTGGGAGGCAGGATGTAGGGTTTCTTGATGTGGCCGACCTGCTTAAA
>Ga0316231_1005231_pt1 | contig 10417 bp, 10 predicted proteins | sample TBH18027metaG_FD_206002 | JGI IMG/M metagenome (GOLD analysis project Ga0316231, IMG submission 206002) | Freshwater microbial communities from Trout Bog Lake, Wisconsin, USA - TBH18027 | ecosystem: Environmental > Aquatic > Freshwater > Lake > Hypolimnion/Profundal zone | place: USA: Wisconsin...
CTGTACATTCAGGAGTGGCAGGACAACATCGGCATCCCCAGAGGCACCGGCAAGGCCTACGTTGTCGGCGCGGGACTCGACTTTCTGTACTCACAGAAGTACAACCTCCGTATCCTCGATATCGAAATCCAGAAATGGCCCTCCTACTCCGACTATGGCATCAATCCCATCGTCATCTCCTCCGGCTTTGCCTGGCGCTTCCACTAATTCATGTTCAATCCTGCGTTTCTGAACGTAGAATTGTCCTTCTGCCCCTGAACGGAGTGAAGGGGAAGAATCATCCTGTTCCCACCGAGGGCATGGGAGTACACCTTCTTTAAATCCGCTCCCACCTGCACCCATACTCGGAGTTCCCCCGTGATCGGAAGACTGGCGCTAGCGTTGTTGCTTGGTGGGGCGCCCCTCCTCCTGCATGCCCAGGCCACGTCAACCGCCTCGCGCGCTGGGGATCTACAGGTCGGCCTTGGGTACACCATCGCCAAACCCGACTACGAACAGCAGTCCTTCCACGGCCTCACCGCCTACGCAGACTTCGCCGTTCGAACTCATTTCGGCCTCGAAGCCGAGTTCCACCAGGTCGGCAGCCCCAACGGGGACCAGTCCTATCAGCGGACCTACATGATCGGCGGACGGTACTTCCGCGCCTACGGCCCCCTCATCCCCTATCTCAAAGGGATGGTCGGGCGCGGCGACTTCAACTATCCCTTTGGCCAGACCGACCTCGCCTACACCCTCTACGCGGCAGGCATCGGCGCCGACTTCGCCATTGGCCCTCACCTCCGCGTTCGCGGGGAATACGAGCTGCAAAGCTGGTCCGGCTTCTCCAACGGAGGCCTCACCCCACAGCTCATCACCATCGGCGCCGCCTACCACTTCACCGGAAAACCACGATACAAGTAGAAGCGCATACCAATATCAAATCTGTCATCCTGAGCGGAGTTTGGCGCACACTTGCGTCAAATGCAGACGAAGGACCTGCGGTTGTTTGTTCACGCCGTCATCCTGATCTTGCGCGACGAACCCCGCCCGCCATCAACGTGACAGCCCCAGAATGCAACTGCCCCGCCTCTCGTCGAAGAGATGCGGGGGAGTTGCACATCCAATTCAGTCCGACACGCTCTAGAAGTGATACGCCACGCCGATCGTCGGCATGGAGAGGATCTCATAGCGGTTGGTCACGATGTTGGGCTCGCCGAAGCTCGGCGTCTTCACAATAAAGCCCCGATACTCCACGCGAATGTCAAAGCTCGGGCTCAGTTCATACGCCAGTCCGCTCCCAAACAGACCGGCGATCCCTTTCGTACTCTTGGTGCCCAAAAGGGTCGTCCCATTGTCCAGAACCGGAGTAAAGATCAGAGAGCCGACTCCTGCCTCCCAAAAGGGGTTATACCTCTTAAACGTCCAACTGAAGACATACGCGGCGGTGATCTCCTGCTCCCGTGAGTGGATCCGGTAGCTATAGTGATTGAGTGCGCCAGGGGTGCCAGCAGCCCCGGGGATGCAACCTCCACCAATGCAATACTTCTGATTGTTCTGGGTAAAGCTGTAGTTCGCCTCCAGCGCGCTGTGTGGGGTCAGCATGAAACGATAGCTGGTCAGAAGACCCATCGAGCCGGTTGAATTCGCCACCACGGACGCGGGACCATGGATCGTGGGCCCAAACATCCCGGTGCCGCTGAAACTCACATCCTGCCGACTCTCCTGCGCAACTCCTGCAGCGGTGGACAGCATCAGCACGCCCAACAAAATCGTCTTCTTCATTCTTCGTTCAACCCCTTCTTGTTCCTTCGCAACCCGGCCCTGGAACTCGAAGGCGATGCGCTTCGCATCGCAACGAATACTGGCACGGTCACTTCCATCATTGTACCCATAGTCCGCCACCCGTGGGCGTCGCAACACGCAGAAAGGCCGGAGAGTTGATCTCACTCTCCGGCCAGTATGTCAAATCCGTGTCCTTAATTATTGTGGGGGACGCGGTGCGCCGCCGCCCGGTGCTGCTCCACCGCCGCCGCCACGACCCTGGGGCTGTGCGGCAAGGTACGCGTCGAACTTCGGCTTCTGCTCGTCGGTCAGCAGGGCCTTGATCTGGTTGTTCTCATCCGTGCGTATCGCGGTCATCTTGGTCATCATGTCCGGATCCTGCGCCGTCATAAGATCAGTGATCTTCTTCTGGTCTGCCGTATAGATCGCCGTGATCTTGGTCTTCTGGTCGGCGGTCAGTGTTACGGCCGCGTCGATCGCGGCCACGCGTGCTTCCGGAGTCCTCATGCCACGGCCGCCGCCAGCGCCGCCACCCGGTGCGCCCTGCGCCATCATCGGCACCGCGCATAGCGCGGCACTACACATCGCCACGGCGCCTGCGCGCATGACATATCTACGAAACATCATCATTTTCATTGGCACTTCCTCCATAATTGTTGCGGCATACTTTCCCGTTTCGGGGGTGGCCCCAAGAATACTACTGCTGGGACTACTAAGACAAAAAGAAAAGCTGGAGAGTCAACCGCACTCCCCAGCCTCTTTTCCAAATCTGTATCCGTACTTATTGTGTGGGTGCAGCAGGAGGTGCTCCGCCGCCACCGCCGCGTCGGCCCTGAGGCATCGCATCGTACTTAGTCGCCTGATCAGCAGTCAGAAGCGCCTTGATCGCGGCGTGCTGGGCTGTGCGAATCGCGGTCACCTTGGTCATCATGTCCGGGTCCTGCGCGGTCCGCAATGCAGTGATTTTCGCTGCATCGGCATCGAGGATTGGCTTGATCTTGGCCTGCTGGTCGGCAGTCAGGGTCAGAGCGGTGATTAGTTGAGCCAGCTGGGCATCGGGTGTCATCCCGCCACGTCCGCCGCCGCCGCCCGGTGCGCCGCCGCCCGGTGCGCCCTGCGCCATCATCGGCACCGCGCATAGCGCGGCGCTACATATTGCCACTACGCCTGCGCGCATGACATTCCTACGAAACATCTTCATATTCATTGGCTGCTCTCCCATGTCGATTCCGGCATACTTTCACCGGCGAACAAGTCTACCGCTACAGACGAACAACTCGCCAGAATTGTTTGAGATTCTGAAAACAAATTTTAAACAACTTCCAGCCGCCTTCCTCGGCCACCCGTCAACTTGCCCGTTCCGGTTGATAGCAATAGGGATCGCCGTGCGTTGTGGCGTAACCCTCCACCACCTTCAGGAACGCCAGCGCCACGTGGGACAGGCTCGCCTGACGCCGGTACACCAGCCGCAGCTTGCGCTCCAGTTGCAACTCCTTCACCCGCACCCGAACCAGCGCGCCGCTCTCCAGCTCGGTTCGCACCGTCAGCCCCGGCACCAGAGCCACGCCGTTGCCCATCTCCACAAACCGCTTGATCGCCTCCAGCGACGGCAGCTCCACCCCCATCCGCAGTGGCGTCTTGTGCCGCTGGAACGTGTCAATCACCTTCTGCCGCTGCGGAGAGGATATGTTGTGCGCGATAAAATTCTGTGCCCCAAGTTGCCGGATCGAAACCTCGCCCTCCCGGGCCAGCGGATGCTGCGGGTTCACCACCAGGTTCAGCTCATCGCGATACACCACCACCGACCGGATCGCCGCGTCGTCCGGCCGAAAGCTCAGCACGCCGATCTCCACCGAGTGCACCAGCACATCGTCCGCAATACGGCTGGCCAGCGCTCGTTGTACCGTCACTTTGATCCGCGGATTCCGCCGCCGAAACTCGTCCAGCAGAGGCAGCAGAACCAGGCATGTGTACTCGTTCGCCGCCAGGTTCAGCCGTCCGCGATGCAGCTCGCGTAACTCCGCCAGCGCGCCCATCGATTCAGTCCGCAGATTCAGCAGCTTCCGCGCGTACTCGCGCAGCACCTCGCCCGCATCGGTTAGAGTGCCATCGCGCGACGACCGCTCCAGCAGCACCTCGCCCAGTTCCGCCTCCAGCTTGGCAATCGCCTGGCTCACCGCCGACTGGGTACGATGCAGCCGTGCCGCCGCCCGCGAGAAGCTGCGCTCCTCACTCACCGCAAGAAACGTCTCCAACTGAAACAGGTCCATCCTTGCCTCCTGAGTGAAACAACTCCCCGCCGTGCGCTGTAGGCCCAGCCTGTTCGTCCCGGCAAAACCTCTGTGATTCGTATAATTCAATTAGAAATAATAATACCTGTACGAAAAACTATAAGCCTGAGTTATTCTAAGAGACAAGGAGCCGAGGTCGAACCTATGTCCGTGAAAGTCCCGACGATCCCCCAGCAATCTCCTTCGATTCCCAGCGCAGTCTCCCCCCAACCCGACCGCATCCTCTTCTTCGACACCACCCTGCGCGACGGTGAGCAGTCCCCCGGATGCGTCATGTATGGCGGCGAGAAGCTGCGCATGGCCCACCAGATCGCCGCTCTCGGCGTCGACATCCTCGAGGCCGGCTTCGCCATCGCCTCCGAGGGAGACTCCGAGTCCATCCGAAACATCGCCCGCGAGGTGCGCGGCCCCATCATCGCCTCTCTCGCCCGCGCCAAGCGCGAGGACATCGAGGCTGCCGCCCGCTCGGTCGAGCCCGCCGCCCGCCCACGCATCCACACCTTCCTCTCTACCTCCGACCTGCACCTCGCCGCCAAGCTCAACATTACGCGCGAGCAGGCCCTCGACCAGATCGCCGCCATGGTCGCCCTCGCCCGCACCTACGCCGACGACGTTGAGTTCTCCCCCGAGGACGCCACCCGCACCGACCCCGACTTCCTCGTCAAGGTCTGCGAGGTCGCCATCCAGGCCGGAGCCATCACCCTCAACCTCCCAGACACCGTCGGCTACAGCCTCCCCCACGAATACGCGGACATGTTCCGCATGGTGCGCGAGCGCGTCCCCGGTGTCGAAAACGTAGTCCTCTCCGCGCATTGCCACGACGACCTCGGCCTCGCCGTCGCCAACACCATCGCCTCCATCCAGGCTGGCGTCCGACAGGTCGAGTGCGCCGTCAACGGCATCGGCGAACGCGCCGGCAACGCCTCCCTCGAAGAACTCGCCGCCATCCTGGTCACCCGCCACGACCAGATGCCGTACCGCAACAACATCGTGATGAAGCAGCTCTACCCCACCAGCCAGATGCTGGCCACCTGCATCAGCTTCGGCGCCGCGCCCAACAAGGCCATCGTCGGGGCCAACGCCTTCGCCCACGCCGCCGGAATCCACCAGCACGGCGTCATCGCCAACCCCCTCACCTACGAGATCATGACCCCCGAATCCGTCGGCGTGCCCCACAACTCACTCGTCCTCGGCAAGCACAGCGGCCGCCGCGCCCTGGAACATCGCCTCATCGCGCTCGGCCACCGCCTCACCCACGCCGAACTCGACGCCGTATACGGTCGATTCACCGAACTCGCCGACCGCAAGAAAACCATCTACGACCAGGACCTCATCCGCCTGCTCAAACCCGAACCCAAGGTCACCGCCCTTGCATAATTCATAGTTTGTCATTCTGAACGCAGTGAAGAATCCCCGTATTTAGCAGTTGTCAGTTTTTCTGGAGTAAAGAATGCGTCTCAAGATAGCTATCCTCGCCGGCGACGGCATCGGCCCCGAAGTTACCAACGAAGCCGTGAACATTCTCAAGGCAGTCGCCGAGTTCGGCGGGCACAACTTCAGCTTCGTGCCGCTGCTGCTCGGCGGAGTCGCCATCACGGCCACCGGTTCGCCTCTGCCCACCGCCACCCTCGACGCCTGCCTCGAATCCGACGCCGTCCTGCTCGGTGCGGTCGGCGACAAAAAATTCGACGCACTCTCCCCGGACAAGCGTCCCGAGGCTGGCCTGCTGCAGATTCGTCACGCGCTCGGCGGCTTCGCCAATCTCCGCCCCTCCATCGCTTACCCCGCGCTTTCGGCCAACTCACCGCTGCGTCCCGAAGTCACCGAGGGCGCGGACATCCTCTTCGTCCGCGAGCTGCTCGGCGGTCTCTACTTCGGCTCGCCGCGCGAGTGGAACAAGTCCACCGGCGAGGCCTGGAACACCATGCGCTACACCAAGGTCGAGGTCGCCCGCGTCACCCGCGTCGCCTTCGAACTCGCCGCCAAGCGTCGCAAGAAGGTCACGTCGGTCGACAAGGCCAACGTCCTCGAAGTCTCGCAGCTCTGGCGCGCGACGGTTACCGAGGTGGCGAAGGACTACCCCGAGGTCACGCTCGAACATCAGCTCGTCGACTCCATGGCGATGCACCTGATGAACATCCCGCGCAACTTCGATGTCGTGCTGACCGAGAACCTCTTCGGCGACATCCTCTCCGACGAGGCCTCCATCATCACCGGCTCGCTGGGCATGTTGCCGTCGGCCACCATCGGCGGAACGGTCAACCTCTACGAACCCGTCCACGGCTCCGCGCCCGACATTGCAGGCACCGGCAAGGCGAATCCACTTGGCGCAATCCTGACCGCCGCCATGGTCCTGCGCCACTCTGCAAATTTAGAGCAGGACGCCGCCGCCATCGAGTCCGCCGTCCGCACCGTCCTCGCCGCCGGACATCGCACCGCGGACATCGCCCGCGGCAATGCAGCGGGTCAGCACTTAGTTTCGACATCCGAGATGGGCAAGCTCGTTCACCAGGCGCTTGCTCAGTCCATCGACCAGCGCCAGTCCATGCATGCCGTATAAATTGTCATCCCCAAAGGGGACCTGCTTTTAGATAATGCGCCGCCTCCTCCAACTCGCCGCCGCTTTCCTGCTCGTGACCACGCTTGCCCCGGCGCAGCCTGTCAAGAAGCAGAAGCCCGCGCCCGAAAACGTTGAGTGGATCTGGCAGTACACGCCCGACGACAACAACAAGGATGGCCGCGAGAACGCCCTCCTCCAGGACGACCGCTTCCGCCCCTTCCTCGATCAGTTCCTCACGACGCCACAGACCTTCTGGGGAACGCCCGTCGCCGGCCACTATCGCTCGCTCGCGAGCACCGCGCTCGACCACCTCACCGTCCCCGACAAAGTCCTCGCCGACGAGAACCGCTACATCGCCATCTCCGGCTGCGTCGTCCACTTCTGTCCGTCGCGCGGCCTGCTCTGGATCGATCTCAACGGAACCCATCACCTCGTCGTCTTCAGCGCCATCGACTGGATCAAGGCGGACAAACCCACCTCCGATCCCGCCGCCGAGTACACCCTGTGGGTCTTCCCCAATCAGCCGCTCACCGTCGCCACAAACAGCCCGCAGCACCTACCCGCCGCGCTGATGAAGGCCATCGCCCGCTGGACGGCCCAGCCGCTCGCCGGTTCCGGCATCGTGCAGAACATCACACACGCCATCCTGGTCGATCCCGACGGAACGCCCCACGAGGTCGCGCCTTCAACCCTCGGCGTCGCTCCGCCCCCCGCACTCTCTGAGCCGAAAGTAAAGCCATGAGTCAAACTATGAATAACACGCCCCGCACTCTCTTCGAAAAAGTCTGGCAGCAGCACCTTGTCGCCGAACCAGCAGGCGAGCCCGCGATCCTCTACATCGATCTCCAGCTCGTCCACGAGGTAACCAGCCCGCAGGCATTCGACGGCCTCCGTCTCGCAGGCCGCAAGGTCCGTCGTCCCGACCGCACCGTTGCCACCGTCGACCACAACGTCCCCACCACCTCCATCGCCGACCGTCTCAATATTGTCGATCAGACCTCCTCGCGCCAGGTTGAAGCCCTGCGCAAGAACTGCGTCGAATTCGGCATCGAGCTCTTCGACGTGCAGTCCCCCTCGCAGGGCATCGTTCACATCATCGGCCCCGAACTCGGCCTCACCAAGCCCGGTATGACCATCGTCTGCGGCGACTCGCACACCAGCACCCACGGAGCGTTCGGCGCGCTGGCGTTTGGAATCGGTACCTCCGAGGTTGAGCACGTCCTCGCCACGCAGACGCTGCCGCAATCGAAGCCGCAGACCTTCCGCATCAACGTCGAGGGCGCGCTCGCCACCGGCGTCACCGCCAAGGACATCGTCCTGCACATCATCGGCCACATCGGCACCGCCGGAGCCACCGGCTACGTCGTCGAGTACGCCGGCTCCGCCATCCGCGCCCTCTCCATGGAAGGCCGCATGACCATCTGCAACATGAGCATCGAGGCCGGTGCACGCGCCGGCATGATCGCCCCCGACGACACCGCCTTCAGCTATCTCAAGGGCCGCCGCTTCTCGCCTGCCGGAGCCGCGTGGCAGGAAGCCGTCGCCCACTGGTCTTCCCTCGCCACCGACCCCGGCGCAACCTTCGACCGCGAGCTCACCCTCAACGCCGCAGACATCACCCCCACCGTCTCCTGGGGCACATCTCCCGGCATGGTCACCGGCGTCAAGTCCACCGTGCCGCTGCCCGATCCCAACGCCAGCGAGGCCGACCGCAAGGCCTTCGACCGCGCGCTCGAGTACATGGCCCTCACTCCCGGCCAGCCCATCGAGCAGATCCCCATCGACTGCGTCTTCATCGGCTCCTGCACCAACGGCCGCATCGAAGACCTGCGCGCCGCCTCCGCCGTGGTGCGCGGCCATCGCGTCGCCACCACCGTCCGCGCCATGGTCGTCCCCGGCTCTCAGGCCGTCAAGGCGCAAGCAGAATCCGAAGGCCTTGACCGCATCTTTAAAGATGCGGGATTTGCCTGGCGCGAGCCCGGCTGCTCCATGTGCCTCGCCATGAACCCCGACATCCTCCAGCCCGGCGAGCGTTGCGCCTCAACCTCCAACCGCAACTTCGAAGGCCGTCAGGGCCGCGCCGGCCGCACCCATCTCGTCAGCCCGCAGATGGCCGCCGCCGCCGCCATCGCCGGCCACTTCACCGACATCCGCACCTGGAAGTTCAAGGAGGCAAAATAATGATCGCCATCAACACCCTCACCTCCGCCGCGGTGCCGCTGCCCCGTCCCAACGTGGACACGGACCAGATCATCCCCAAGCAGTTCCTCAAGCGCATCGAGCGCACCGGCTACGGCGACTTCCTCTTCTTCGACTGGCGCTACCAGCACGAAGGCGCGCAGGACGGCCAGCCCGAGCCCAGCTTCATCCTCAACGACGCGCGTTACTCCGGCGCGCAGATTCTGATCGCCAGCAAGAACTTCGGCTGCGGCAGCTCGCGCGAGCACGCGGCGTGGGCGCTGACGGACTACGGCTTCCTCGCCGTCATCGCGCCCAGTTTCGCCGACATCTTCTTCTCCAACGCCGGCAAGAACGGCATGGTCTTAGTCCGCCTGCCCGAGGCCGATGTCGAACTCCTCACCGCGCGCAGCACGCGGAACCCCGCACACCGCATCACCATCAACCTCGAAGCCCAGACCGTCACCGACGAGCAAGGCTTCAGCGCCCACTTCGACATCGATCCATTCCGCAAGTATTGCCTGCTCAATGGCCTCGACGACATCGGCCTCACCCTGCGCCACGCCGCCGAGTTAGACGCCTTCGAGTCCACGCACGACAAAGAATTTTGGTTAACCCCGAGGCCTGCAAATGCCTAACAATTTCAATTCAGCGCAGCAGCATAAGGAGTCCACGATGGCAAACAAATCACAGAGCAAAAACATCCCCACCCTCACCGGAGCAGAGATCGTCTGGGCGACCCTGGCCGGCGAGGGCGTATCCACCGTCTTCGGCTATCCCGGCGGAGCCATCCTGCCCGTCTACGACGCGCTACGCAAGTTCCCCATCCACCACGTCCTCGTCCGCCACGAGCAGGGCGCGGCCCACATGGCCGACGGATACGCGCGGGCATCCGGCCGCGTCGGCGTCGCCGTCGCCACCAGCGGCCCCGGCGCGACGAACCTCGTCACCGGCATCGCCACGGCCATGCTGGACTCCGTGCCCATCGTCTGCATCACCGGCCAGGTCTCGTCCAAGCTGCTCGGCTCCGACGCCTTCCAGGAGATCGACATCACCGGCATCACGCTGCCCATCACCAAGCACAACTTCCTGGTCTCGCGCGTGGAAGACATCGCGCCCACCATCCGCAAGGCCTTCCAGATCGCCGTCGCCGGCCGCCCCGGCCCGGTGCTGGTCGACATCACCAAGGACGCGCAGCAGGCCTCCGCTCCCTTCGACTTCGCCGCCGCCGCGCCCGCGCCGCATCGTCCGCATCCCATGCTGCGCGCGGAGACCAATTCCATCGAGCAGGCCATCGAACTCATCTCCGCGGCCAAGCGCCCGGTCATCCTCGCCGGCCACGGCGTCCTCATCTCCGAGGCCGAATCCCAGCTCCTCGCCTTCGCCGAGCGTCGCCATATTCCCGTCGCCAGTACGCTGCTCGGCCTTGGGGCCTTCCCCACCGGCCATCCACTCGCCCTCGGCATGATGGGCATGCACGGCGAGTCGTGGGTGAACAACGCCATCCAGCAGTCCGACCTGCTGCTCGCCTTCGGCATGAGGTTTGACGACCGCGTCACCGGCACGCTGGCCACCTACGCACCGCACGCCAAAAAGATCCACGTCGAGATCGATCCCGCCGAGATCG
>Ga0316231_1005232_pt1 | contig 10416 bp, 14 predicted proteins | sample TBH18027metaG_FD_206002 | JGI IMG/M metagenome (GOLD analysis project Ga0316231, IMG submission 206002) | Freshwater microbial communities from Trout Bog Lake, Wisconsin, USA - TBH18027 | ecosystem: Environmental > Aquatic > Freshwater > Lake > Hypolimnion/Profundal zone | place: USA: Wisconsin...
CTGTCCATGGCGTCGGAATGGCTTTGGACGGCGGAAGATGCGGATTTAAAGGAATCGGCAAGGGCCTTGGATCGATTGGCCGTCGTCTCCATCTGGGCATGGAGCTTGGCTATTTCGCCGCCGGACAGGCCCGCGGCCTTCCCTATTTTTTCTATCGCGGCGCTGGCCGCATCGAGATCAGTCTTAACCTTGTCTGCTGCCAGCTTGTTTTTGAAGCGTTCCTCTAGCTTCGCGACCTCGTCCTGGGTGAGCTTCGACTCGGCGCCGGTCTTCTGGAGGGCATCCTGGAAGCCCTTGAGGGAGGAGATGCCTCCGGAGACGTCTACACCGATGCGGATGCTTGGCATCTATTCGTCCTCTACGTTCGGTCCCGCGTCGTCGCCCTTCTTGCTTAAGACCGGGTACAGAATCGACTCGATCAGCAAGACCCTCTCAAACGTCTCGGCGCTCTCGCCGTAGCCTTCGCAAATCGCTATCGCGTCGCGCACTGAAATCGGCTGGACGTTTCCGCCCATCCCATCGATCGGACGGCCATACTGGCTGCAAATCGACCAGACGCGCCAGGCCGGTTCGTTCGACGGATGCAAAGTTGGTGGCTCGAACTCGCATCCGTCGCAGGGCGGCTCGTCGCCCACCTCCCGGAACGTCTCAGCGCAAGCATCGCAGGCTAGCGTTTGGCCGCCGGTGCGGAGGGCTTGCCATTCGCACCAGCGCCGGAGTTTTTTTCGTCGCTCTCCACGATCTCGGCGCTGGAGGCGGCGGCTTCGTTCAGGACGCGGGAGACGTGTTCGAAGTTGAACTCGCACATCTTCTCGATGAGGGCGTCGGTGCGCTCGGCGGGTTTTCCGTCCTCACCGATGAGCCCGGAGACGATGTCCGTGATGACGCGCTTGGCCTTGGAGACGAAGTAATCGGACGAGAGGACCTCGCGCATTTCGCCGCCGACGCGCTTGAATTCGGTGTGGTCCTTGACCAGCTTGCGCTCTTCGGAGCGGGACAGCGGGTGCACGGAGTACAGGACGCCGTCGACCAGGATGTGGATTTTGCGCTCGCTGTTGAAATCCAGTTTCAGAGCCATCTTGTTTTCCCTCCCGGGTTTTGTTGTCCCGGTTGAGTTTGGGGCGGCGCAACGCGCCGGGTCGCGCTTTCGGGCCAGGCCATGAACCCCGCCCTAGTGCCGCCCCATCGGGTGATCAGAGGAGCTTGCGGTACTTCTGGGCCAGCGCCTCGGCGGCCATCTCGCCGCCCTCGTGAAACTCGCGGGCGACGTCTTCGGCCTGGGCCTCGGTCAGACCCTCGGTCAGCTTGGCGATCTTTTCTTCGTCGGTCATGGTGGTTGCTCTCCCGGGTTTAGGTGAAGGCCAGGGTGCAGCTGTCTTCGCCCTGGCCGCTGTTCGAGATCGCGGTGTATTTCAGGTCGAATTCGACGGCCGGGGCGGCGGTTTTCAGCTGCGGGACTTCGTAGACGGCCTTGGGCACGTTGATGGTGGCGATGGAACCGGCAGTGGAGCCGATCTGGGCCACGAGAGCGCCCTTGTTCATGTTCATGCCCTGGGTGATCAGGCCGATGTCGTTGCGGCGCAGGTAGCAGTGGAGTGAGCCGTCGATCTGGCGGGCTGATTCGAGGTAGTCCACCGGGTAACCGGAAGAGGTGATCTCGTCGTCGAGGATTTTCACCGAGTCGGAGTAGTTGAAGTCCAAGCCCTTGAGGTTCCGGCTTGTCCCTTCCACGGTGAACAGGGACTGGCGGAAGGACAACGCCGATCCGGCCGGGGTTCCGACGGGCAGGTAGCCGCAGATCGTGTCACCCACGGACCAGCCGGCTGCCGCGACGATGCCGGGGCTGATGGTCAGGACGTTGCCGGTGACGGCCGTGACCGTGTAGCCGGCGCTGCCGACGCCGTGGTCGCCCGCCCCAGTGTTCGCGGAGGTGTTCTGGATCACGGAGCCAACGGTGTACTTGGTCCCGTCGTCCACGGTGATGGCGGTCGCCGCGGTGGCGGCGATGGCCGTCAGCTGCGAGGTGCCGGCATAGCCCATTTTCAGGAACTGACCCGACAAGGTGGCGAGCGCGCCGCCCTTGGTCGTGAAGCTCATCTTCATGGCGTCCACGACGGCCCCGGCCGCATTGAAGATCGTGTGGCCGCGCTGGAACCAGAGACTCAAGGACGGCTTCACGACCTGCTGCGCGTAGGTCACGCTCGTGCCGCCGACGACGGTCTTCTTGCCGAAAAGGGACAGGAGCAAGTTGTCACCCATCGGGGCGGTGCCGGCGGTTCCGGAGGGGCGGATGTAAATGGGCAAGGTAAAGGTTCCGGCCGGGGTGACGTTCTGGAACTTGGCCAGGACGTCGCGCGAATAGACCACCTCGTCCGAGTTCACGAAGGACGGGTTCTGGCTCATTTCCGGGAACCCGGCCGGGACACACGCCTCGATGCCGCTGGATTGCGGGAAGACGAGGGTGCCTTTGGTGGCTTCCAGCACCGCGAACAGGCTTAACTGGTACGCGACGCCGATGTTGTTGGCTAAAGTCGGCATGGTGTTGCTCCTTTACGGCGTCCAGCACCACCAGGGCGCTGTGACGGTGTGCTGATAATGGCCCTCGGAATCCGGGCCATCCTCGTTGGTGTAGGGTTCCTCAAAATAAAGGCCTTCGCCGACAGTCGAGGTGAGCACGGCCCACCGGAAAAGCGCTTCGACCTGCGCCGCGAGCGCGCCGCCCAGTTGCGAGCCGTCGCCCGGGGCGGTGATGATCTGGATCTTCACGACGCCCACGCGCTTGCCCTGGCCAAATCCGTTGGCCGGGATTTCCTGGATGGTGGTCTGCCCGGGCAGCACGTAGATCGAGATCCACGGTGGTGCCGGGAAATCCTCTGGCACGTTGGCGTAGGCCGTCTGCGCGCAGGGGGTATGGGTCGCGAAGAAGGCCTGGACGGTGCGGGTGATGACGTCGGGCGTCATGGCGTCGCCTCCATCCCAAGCGAGGAGGCGCACTTCTCAAAGTAGTCCGAAAACGAGGCCAGGCCGTTGGCGATGAAGCCGCTGGGGGCCTGCTTGCTGTGGCCGTTCTCAAGGTAGAGAACGTAGTCGACGTTGTTTTCGATGTTGTAGATGCCCTTGGCGTTCGGCAGCCCAGAGAACTTCGAAGTGTCGACGTCAGGGTAATCCCCGGGGGGCGGCGCAGCGTCGCTCTCGCTGTCCACGCTGATCTGCCAACCCGCCATGCAGCGGCCGGTATCGACCGGCGTGGTCATGATCAGCCTCTCAATCAGCATGAAGACGGATTTTTTGATGACGAGGTTCATCTGGTCCGGGAGTTTCCCAGCCAGGTCGTTCAAGGCGTTGCCGAAATCGGCCGCGTTGTCGTAGACCCGGTCCAGGGCGGCGGCCAGCGATCCCTCGCCATCCACGATCCCAGAGAGGTCGACGGTTCGATGCGCCGGGAGGGTCGGAAGTTTGAGCTTTCCGGCCATCGCTACTGCCTCACCTGGAGGTCATAGAGCAGCGGGACGCCGCCGGGTTGAAGCGGAGTCGCCCGCACGATGTTCCAGATCAGCGCGCCCATGATGAGCTTGTCGCCAGCCGCAGGAGGCGCGGAGAGTCCGGCCGCCGCGACGTAGACCCTCTGGTCATCGGACAAAACGGACGATCCGTTGACCATGAAGGCGCTGTATTTATCGATGATGGCCATGCACGAGATCAAAGAGCCAGTCGTATCCTTCTTGCCCGTCGCCGGGTCGAAAGCGCCGACTTGCGTCTTCTGGATGCTCATGGCGACGCCGCTTTGGCTGATCGCGTTGAGCACGTTCGTGGCAATGGCAGGGTAGTTCACGATCAGCTCCGCACCATTTCAATGCTGGCGCTCGATTTCAGGAAAGGGCGAAGCAGGGCCACAACCGAGGTGAACACGGTCCCGGCCGGGGCGTGGCCGGCATAGATGGTCTTGATGACGGCCACTTCCTGCTGGACGATGTAGCCGCCGCGATCGAGGTCCGGCATCATGTCCACGCCGGTCAGGTAGCGCAGCGCGGCCTCGCATTGCGCGTATTTGACCAGCTCGGGGACCACGGTCGACGGCCAGTACATGCCCCACAGCGCCTCACCGAAAAGCGCGGCGTTGCGGCCCGAGGCGATGTAGTCCGCCACCGGCACGGCGTAGCGCGGCCAGCACATCACATGCGTATAGTCCACGCGGGACCCGATCCAGTTCAGACCGTTGAGGTATTGGCCTGCCCGAACCAGGGCGGACTCTTTAGCGTTCGTGGTGCCGGTCCAGGTGCTGACCCCCCGGTCGCTGAAATAGGAATCGGCGAAGGTCGAATCCACGAAGGTATTCGCGTTCGCCACTCCCGCTCCGGTCTCGATGATCAGCGCCATGTCGCCCCCTGTTCCCTTGAAAGGCTAAACGACCTTCCAGCCCTGATCTTCGTGGGCCTTGACGCAGGTTGGATGCACCCAGAGGCTCTGGCCGTGCTTCCAAACCCGCACCAAGCCCTCTTCCGGGGCGACTTCGTCGGGGATGATCTCTTCCGGGGCGACTTCGTCGGGGGTGTCTTTCTTGGCCATGGGATATCTCCTTCAAATCCGGCCGGGAGCCATCGCCCCCGGCCGGTTGTCATGTTGTTGAGGACTAGCCGAGCATCGTGGCGATGAACTCGGACTTGATGGCCTTCACACCCCAAACCAGGCCGATTTCGTACTTGATGCGGCGGTAGAGCTTGTAGACGGCCACCTGGAAGGACAGGCCGGAGACCGGATCGGAGACGATCATGACGTCGTCCGCCAGGTCGCCGTCGTCGGGCATGGCCGGGACGCGCGCGAGCAGCTTGATCGCGTTGCGATGGAAGGCCATGTTGGCGGTGTAGGAGGCGCCCACGGTCAGGGCGTTTCCGGTGGGGATGACCATGCGGGCGCCGGGGTTGTTCAGAGCGATGGTGCCGGGCGCGGTCACGCCGGTGCCCACGACGTATTTGTTGTTGGCGTCGGCGGCGAAGGTCACCACGTCGCCCGAGTTCACATTGCCGGTGCCGGTGACCAGGGCGATGGAATCCACGCCGACGGCGGTGGAACCGGAGGTCACGTAGTTCGCGCCGCTGCCGGCGGTGACGTTCTGGACCTGACCGGACACGCCGATCTGGAAGCCTTCGAGCTCCCCGATGGTGCCACGACGCAGCAGGTCGTCGGTGCCGGATTCGTTGACCTTGAAGAGCACGCTTTGCTTGCCGCGCACGTTGGCAGCGGCGGTGGTCCCGAGAACGCAGCGCAGATCCGACAGCGGAGCGCCGTTGTCTTCCAGGATCTTGCGAACAAAGGCGATGTTGGAGAGATCGCCAGCGGTCCCGAAAGGAGCGGTCCCGGCGGTGCCGTAGGCGCGCGAAGCGTTCTGGTAGGCGCAGACGGCCAGGTCGATTTCCACGAGGTTGCACAGCGCGCGCATGGACTGGGCGAACTGTTGGGCCAGCGTCAGGGCATAGGTGCCGTTCTGCTGATAGCCCTTCAATTCTTCTCCGGACCAGCGGATCGGGCTGTACTTGCTCTTGGTGATCTGGAGCTGCGTGGTTCCGATCGTTTGGTCGCCGTCGTCCGGGGGAAGCTGGCCCGGCACGATGTCGCCGGTGCTCGCCACTCCGGTGATGGGCACGGTGATGAACTGGTTGAGCGCCGCTTGTTCGGCCTTGGCGTCGGCGTCAACGGCCGGGATGAATCCCACCATTTCGCGGGCGACGATGTCCATGCCGGCGTAGATGACGGGAATGAGGTTGGTGAGCGTATTGGCCATTTTAAAGCTCCTTGCTTAGTCGGTTACGACCCCGCCGGACTTGGTGTGGGCCGCCTGGTCCTGCGGGGAGAGTGCAAAAAATTGCGTTCTGGGCATCGACTTGGCGTTGCCGGAGCGTCCGGCTGATTTCTGCGAACCGCTGCCGTGGGCGTCGTTGCCATCGAACGCTCGGCCGTAAACTTCGGACTTCTTCATTTCCGCCACGTAGTCGGCGATGGTCATGGGCGTGCCCTTGCCGTCCATGATCCGTTCGTTTCCGTTGCCGTCCACGACCTGCACGGTGTATTGGCCGTTCATCTCGACCACCTTCACGGCGGACTTGACGTGCGGCAGAAGCAGGGCCGGGATGCCCTTGGCCTCGGCGATGGCCGAGGTGGCCACGGCGTCGACCAGGTGCTTTTCAAGGGCGGATTGCATGGCCGTCACCTTCCCGGTGACCGCCGCGAGTTCGCTCTGGTGCTGCTCGATGAGCTTGGTTTTGAGGGTGTCCCACTGGCCCTTGGACTCGGCGTCTTTGGTGGAACGCTCCTCGGCCTCTTTCTTGAGCCGGGCGTATTCCTCGGGGTCCACGTCCTTGAGCTGGCCGTACTTCTTCTCGAAGTCCCGGCGCGCGGTGCGCTCCTTCTCCAGGGCCGATTTCAGCCCGGACGTGTCTTCGATGCCGTCCACGTCGAGGTGAAACTTCCCGTCGCGTTCGACGTAAAGAGGCTTCTGGGCTTCGTTGAGCCCGTCCAGGGTGTCCAAGGTAAGTTTCAAGGCCATGGTCCGATCCCTCCCGGATCATTGTGCCGCCCCGGTTCTCCCGGCTTGGCGTTGAAATGAGAAAGGCCCCATGAAGAACGCGTCTTGCGCTCCGTCCGGGGCCTTTCTGGAACCTGAAAATTCAGGGTTTCTAGGGAACCCGCTTCACGTTGAAGCGGTCATGGCAAAAGAAAAGGCGAAAAACCCTATAAGTTGGTAAATGGATTTAAATCGCGATTACGACTCGACACCCAATTGCGGCGTCGCGGTGGATGACGTCGGCGGGGTGCCGGGGGTCTCGGGAGTCTTGTGTCCGGCCGCCTTAAGCATCTTATCCACGACCGAGCCCGCCCCCAGGCCCGGGCCTGTCTTCTGGCGCTGATCGTTTTCCATGCGGGCCATTTCTTCGACCGGGTCGAAGTCGTCGGAAAGGATGCCGCGGCGAACGAGTTCCGCCCAGACGGTTTCCTTCGAGAGCAGCCCGACTTGGTAAGCCTGGGTGAGTTGCGGGAGTTCAAGGCCCGAGGCGAAAAGGCCGTAATCGGTGTCGACGTTCACGCCGCCGCAGTCCTCGTTCGTCTGATTTACCCATGCCCCCATGTACCGCAGGATCTGCTCCAAGCTGTCCTTGAGCTTGAGCGCCCAGGCCTGCAAGGTGCTGTGGGCCTCGCTGGTGTCGATGGCCTTTTCCGTTGCGGTGATGTTCCCGGCCCGGCCCACGATCATCGGCGCCATGGCCATGCGGCCCATCTGCTCCTCGATGCTTTCGAGGGATTCCTTTCCAGAACCGATCGAGCGCCCGGAGTGCTCCACATATTTCATGTCCGCATCGGGGGCAGATGCGCGGATCATGCGGCTGGGGCCGATCTCGATCTGTGTGCCGTCATCACCCAGGGCCTTGGCGAAAAGCAGCGGGACACGGGCGAAGTGAAGGATGCGTTGTTGGTCGCTGCTGGATTGCCAGTGGAGGGCGTTGAGGTCGGCCAAGTCGGTCAGCGGCGGCAGACCGGCGAAAAAGTCCGTCCGGTCGGTGTAGACAGGCACGATGGGGATGAAGTCGATGGACGTGACGCCCGAGAGTTCCGGGTTGATGACCCACGTCTTTTTTCCGTCTTGGCCGATGACCTCTTGCCAGACGAAGAACTGGCATTTTTTGGAGCCGTCTTCCTGGGTCAGAAGCTCAAGCTGGCGGACCTGGCTGACGACCTTTTCCCCGAAATCTCCGTCCGGCTGAATCGAAGTTTCCCTGATCCTGGCGCTGGTCACGGTCTCAACGCCGTCGATGCGTTCGGACTTCCAGGCGATCATGTTCTGGCATTTGATGTGAACGCAATAGGGCCGGGCCCCCACCTTGCGCTCTTCGTCCAGCGTGCGGCCCACGGCCAGACGCGGGAAGTCCACCATGACGTAGCTAACGCCATAAAACGCGTCGATGAAAACGTCGTGCGCGAAGCTGTGCAGGTCGTGGCCGGCCAGGTCGATGTTTTCGCACCATTCCCGGATGTTGTCCGGGACGTCGTCCGTGCAGCTTATGGCCTTGGAGAACACCTTCCCGGCCAAGTCGGTCACGGCCTTGCGATAGGCGTTGTAGAGTACCGACCTTCCGAGCCGAAGCATGTAGGCCTGATCGCTCTCGGCCGGCTCTTTGGGCAGATACTGGACCCCTGCCATTCGCATGGCCGCCGTGCCGCCCATGAGCGCGCGCGGAAGCGCCCGGGCGGTTTCCATGTCGTTGTAGGCCAGCGACGGGGTGTTGACGTTGGCCTTTGTGGTATCGGTTGGCATCGGCATGGCTTTGGCTCCTGCACTCTACATGAGCAATTCTTGAGAGGTGGTGGTGCGCCTGATCAACGGAAATTCGTGATGGATGAAGTAGCCGCCTGCGTCCGTGGCATGGTCATGGCCATTGCTCTTGTCCGGCTCACCGTTGGCCGCCCAAGCCTGCTGTTCCAGGGAATCGGCATAGGTCGGACAAAGGGCGTCGTTGACTAGGTACCTGCGCTCGCCCTTGGCGTTCAAAAACATACCATTCATGGCGTTGATTCGGTCCTTGACCGGCGGGTTGGCCGAGGGCGCGCACACGATGAACCCGGCTTGCTTGAGGAGGGCCAAGTCCGTCTCGGAAGCGTTCACGGACCGCCGCGAGCCGCCCGAGGCGTCCGGAAAGACCCTGATCTGTCGGGTAGGCTGGTAAATCCTTCCGTCGTACCTCCAAAATTTTTCTTTGAGCCTGCGCACCATATCCGGCGTGTCGTAGGCGTTCACGATCTCGTCCACGGCCCGGGGAAGGCAATCACGCTTGACGTGAACCACGGCGGCCATCTTGCCGACGTTGAAGTCCATGCCCACGAAAATCGTCTCGCCTTCCTTCAGCACGTCCGCGCACCGATTTTCCGTGCGGCTGTAAGCGGAATAGACGGTACCCGTCTGGAGGTTGACAAACTTTCCGTCGATATAGGCGTCGATGAGGTTGGCCGGGTAGGACTGGAGCAGGCTCGGGATGTAGTCGCTCGGGAGGTTGATCTCATTGTCGTAGGTCGAGGCTTGGACAAGCCCATAAAGCCCCCGCAAGCTTTCATTCGCCCGGGGCAGCTTGACGAACTGCTCGTAAACGAACCGGAAGCCCTCCGGAGTGGTGGTCACGTCCACGCCGTTCAATAGGCCTTCCGCCTTGTGGCGCATGCGGGCGAGGATCTTGCGCCAGGCCCCGGCGGCTTTGTCCTTCGTCATGACGTCGATCTCGTCGACCAGCGCCTTACCGATCTTGAAGCCGACGATTGAGCCGGGGTCTTCCATGGACCGGCAAAGCACGGTTCCGAGGTAGATTCGGCCACGGTAGACATCGACCTCGTGGTTTCCGACGCGAACCTTGCTGGTCAGGCCCCAATCCGCCAAGGCTTCTTCGACGGTGGGGTAAAAAATGTCCCGAATTTGGGGATAGGTGGGCGCGAAATAGCCGGCGTTTACCCGGGGGAATTCGTAAAAATGCTTGCCCAGGCCGGCACAGCCCGCCCAGGTCTTGCCCGCCCCGAATCCCGCCACGTAGGCCTTAAACTTGAGCGGGAGAGCAAGGAATTTCGCCTGTGGGACATTCAGGCGCGGTGAGACGCACGTCATTCTTTGCGCCCATCCACCACGCAAATCTCGACCTTCACCGGCATGGGGAGGTCGTCGCCTCCGGCGTTCTCCCGGAAGATGCCGAGGTGATTTCCGAGGAGTTGCAGCGACCGGACCTTGTCATGGAACTTGATTTTGATGCGCTTGACTTCTTGCGCGTCCCGGCCCTTGCCTTCCCAGATTGAATCGTGGGTGATTTCGGAAAGGGAGGCCATCTTGTCCCGGTCTACCGCCGAAAAATCGAACTGGGGGATACCGTCGTCATTGATGGTCACGAAGTCGTCCAGGTTCGCAAAGCCGCACTTGGCGAGTTCGGCCACAACACGGTCGGCTGTGATCTCGGTGCGCTTGGCCCGCGCGTCCAGGGCGGTTTTGATAGCCTCCGCGACGCATTTTTTTTGGAGCAGTTCTTTTGCGGTATTGGCCGCCGTTTTCACGCTATATCCGGCGCGAATTGCAGCCTGAGTGCCGTTTAAGTCGATGATGTACTCTTGGGCGAAAACTCTTCGCTTGGGGGTCATCGCTCCGGCGGCGGGGTCGCGCTTTTTGGACATGGCCGTCTAATCCTTCGGGTCGCTTTCGGATTCATGCCCTCGGCAGCATCCGCCGTTCGGGCATTCCGGGAAAATCGCGATGTCTTCAAGGGCGGCTTCTCCGCTCCAGGGACATGACCGGCAGGGAGTCTTCTTGTCGTGCTCCTCCTTGGCCGCGTCCTCGATGACTTCGCGCGCGATGCCGCTTATGCGCTGCGCCCAGGACATGAGGCAGATCAAAATGAT
>Ga0316231_1005235_pt1 | contig 10410 bp, 8 predicted proteins | sample TBH18027metaG_FD_206002 | JGI IMG/M metagenome (GOLD analysis project Ga0316231, IMG submission 206002) | Freshwater microbial communities from Trout Bog Lake, Wisconsin, USA - TBH18027 | ecosystem: Environmental > Aquatic > Freshwater > Lake > Hypolimnion/Profundal zone | place: USA: Wisconsin...
GCCTGTTATCGCGATCGTGAATGCGACATACGGTGCGGCGGGACACACCGCAGATGTTTCCGGGGTCTTGGCCAAATTGGTGGCTGCCCGGAAATTCGACATAGATGTGAGCAATGAGTTTCTCGGGACCGATCCTGCCTCAGGTATCGAAAAGCGTCTTGATCTCCTTTACACGTTGAACGGCGTATCGAAGATGTTGAGTGTAAACGAGGGCGATGCCTTTAGCCTTCTCACCGGCGCCATATCCAGCGGTGCGGTAGCGAAGGCTTTGATGTTTGGCGCTCCGGTGTCGCCTGAGGTGCTTGCGGCATTGAAACCGCGGATTGTGCCGGTTCGGTACGCGTGCGATGATTATGTGGTTGCGTCGGTTGTTATTACGTCGCCGCCATTCGGCGCAAAACCAGATGGGAGCCAGGATTGTACGGCCATCGTGCAGTCGGCAATCGATGCTGTGGCGCAATCCGGCGGCGGGGTCGTGTTCTTGCCATCCGGTCGATATCGGTTCGACGGCAGTTTAACTCTCCGGTCGAATGTCACCCTGCGCGGAGATTGGAAAGCGCCAGGGACGAGCGCGCAATCGCGTCTCGTTGCGGGCACGATATTGATGCCAACCGGCGGCCGAGGCCAGGCGGATGGCGCGGCGTTTGTCACAATGGCGGCCGGGACCAGCCTGCGAAATCTCGCTATATGGTATCCCGACCAGAGGGCGGATGCCGTTGTTGCCTATCCGTGGACTGTTCGAACGCACTATCACACAGGAATGGATTGTTACACGATCGAGAACGTGACCCTGGTGAATCCGTATCAGGGTCTCCGGTTCGGTCCCGAAGATACCGAGTTGTCCACGGTACGTAATGTTTACGGCACTCCGCTCAAGACCGGATACCTGATGGACTATAGCAGCGATTCGACACGAACAGTCAATGTGCATTTCTCTCCGGAATACTGGCTGAATAGCGGGCTCGGGCCCGTACCGGATCGTCGCCTGCTGAAGAAATACATTTGCGGAAATGGAACCGGATTCGAGTTGTTGCGCAGCGACGGCCACGACTTCGAAAATGTCTCAATCAGCGGCTACCATGTGGGTATTCATGCTCAAAAAGGGAAGTACGGCACACCCTACGGAGCGTTGGACAACGTGATGGCCACAGGGGGAGATGTCGGTTTTTTGGTGGAGAGCGCAAACACGGGCTGGCAACTGACCCGTTGCTCTTTCGAGGGCGAGACTGCCGGAATTTGGGCAACAAAATCTCTTGCGCAGCCGCTGCAAATTAACGATTGCCGCCTCACTGGACACAGCGCGATTCGTTCCGACGGCTTTGCGTCGATTCAGGCGCAGAACTGTGTCTTCGACGGCAATGTGGCAATGAATTGTGAGGGCTCTGCGACTCTTCTGTCCTGCAGGCTTGTTGGCGCTGGAAGCCGGGTTAAGCTTGGTTCGAGGGTCCGGCGCGCGCTGATCGTCGGCGGTATTCCCGCGTCCGCTGTGGTTAGTCACAGCCTGGGCGATGTTCAGATCGACCCAGCGTCTTTTACGTCCGTAATGCCGCTTCCCGTCCCTGCCTTGCCGCCCGACCCCCGTCCCGCAAAACCGCTCCTGTTCGATGTGGCTGCCTATGGCGCCTGCGCCGACGGCTTGAATGAATCGGAAACCGACAACACTGCGGCTTTTCAGAAAGCGCTCGATGCGGCGGGCAGGGCGGGGGGCGGCACGGTCTATGTTCGGGCGGGTCTGTACAAATTCGCCGGAAGCTTGTTGGTTCCCAGCGGAGTGGAACTGCGTGGCTGTTATGATTGCCCGCATCATACGCAGAACAAAGGAACAGTGCTTCTACCTATCGGCGGGCGCGGAAACGCGGCCGGAGCGCCGTTTATTCGGCTGGCGGCCGGTTCGGGAGTGCGAGGTCTGACGATCTATTATCCCCAGCAGTGGGTAGATGGCGTGGTTGCCTACCCCTGGACATTTCAATCGTTGGGGCCCCGTTGTTATCTGCTGGATATAGCTGCCGGAAATCCCTATCAGCTTGCCGACTTCGGCTCGCATCCAAGCGAAGGACACCTCTTGCGCAGTGTTATGGCGGGGACCCTGTGCAAGGGGTTCTGGGTAAGCAAAGGCAGCGGCGTGGTGGATGGATGCAGCTTTTCCGCGCACCACTGGCTGAGACAGTTTAGCGGCGCTCCGTGCCCAACTGTCGTGGCGGCTGCAAAGATCAGCAAAGCGGCTTGGGATGGACTTGGCGACTACTTCGACAACTACCTTGAAGGCATGGTTTTTGGGGACTGCCCGAATGAGTTGCAGGTTAACAATGCCGTGATCCCGGATCGGCACGGACTTCGCTTCGTCGCGGATCGCGGCGGCGCCTGCGGAGGCTGGGTTATCAATCATGAATCCGACTGGTCAAGTGTCGGCTTGCAAATCGATGCCGCCTCCCCTTCGGGCCTGCAATTCTTCAACACGATGCTCGCGATTTATGGCCCGGTGCCAGAGCGTTACGCATTGCAGATCGCTAAAGGCTGTTCAGGGACCGTTGCACTGTTCAACGGATTGACCTGGGGAACTAATACGCGCCCATCGGTGCAGTTGCTGGGTTCCGGGCATACCGTGCTGCAGAATTGGCATATGAGCCTGAGCGGAATCGAAGCGGCTCACGGAAGTGTCTCTCTTACGGGTATCGAATGCGCTCAAGAACCAAAGGACTGCGTGCAGATATCCGCTCCGGTCAAGCGACTTGTGCTGATCGGCGATATGGCTCAAACTGGCCAGTTCCACTATGGCGCGATCGGCCCGGTCATTGTGCGCGACAACTCCCGCGATGTTGCGCCTATGCCGCCGATTCCGCTCGTCGACCGGTTCGCCACCGGATTTGAGCCTGGCCAGCCATCTCCGCCGGCAGACCTGCATGCTGGGTTGGAAGCCATGAATAAGACTACGTGCCAGATTGTTCCTGGAAAAGGGAGAAGATCGAGCAACGGCCTGGTGCTGTGGGCATCGCCGCAGATCGGCGCCGAAAACTCCGCCGCCCTTTACGAGATCTTTCTGCCGACGGCGCTCACAATTAAGGCGAACACTGTCTTTCGGTTCTGGACACGTCCTGAAACGCCACTGGGTCGAAACTGCGCCGCCGAGTTGGTATTTACCGACGGCACCAATTTACGCGATCTGGGCGCTCGCGATCAGAATGGGCTAAGCACGCATCCGCGGGCAGTTCGCGGTCAGGTCGGAGACTGGTATCTTACCGATTCGGAGATCGGCAGTGCCGCGCCTGGGAAGACTGTCAAGTCTATCTATTTTATCTTCGACGCTGGCAAACCAACCGGCGAAGCCGTGGTAGATTTGGACGATATCGAGATAGGCGAGCCGGCGGCGCAACTGGAGTGAGTATGAATAACGAGTTCTTGGACCAACAATCGTTTGATCCGTGGGTGCTTGCGACCACGGATCCATCCGGTGAATTTCCGGCCTACCTGGGCAACGGAACCCAGGGATCGCTGTTTGGGCGAGATGGACGGCTCCTGAGCGCGATTCGAGCGGGATACTATGAGGACGGCGCCACCGTCGAACGCAAATTTGCCGAAAGCGCACCCGTTTCTTGTATCGATTACAAGCAAGAATTGGATATGAGCACGGGACAGCTCACAACTGACATCGACGGCCTCAGCACGACGGTCTCGGTACCGGGCATCGATTGGGAATCTCTGTGGCAATCGAGCGACATTGCAATATCCGGCGACCCGGAAGCGCAGCAGGTTGCGCATGCGTGCCTGTTCTACTTGCTGTGTTCCATCGCTCCAGGATATGCCTATTCGATTCCGCCGACAGGATTGTCGTCCAGAGACTGGGGCGGAGATATCTTATGGGATGCGGAAATCTGGATGATGCCGGCGCTGCTTCTGCAATTTCCCGAGCTTGCCCGCTCGATAATCGATTACAGGTACGACAGACTCGATCAGGCCAAAAGAAACGCGGCGGGGCATGGGTGTGCGGGTGCTGAGTACCCATTGCAGTCATCCGAAACGGGCAAGGAAGAGGCGCCTGACGCATTCGGATACCACGAGCAGCGCCATATCACCGCGGATGTCGCCTTATCCACATGGCAGTACTATCTGTGGACAGGAGATAGTGATTTTCTTGCCGGCGAGGGCTGGGCTATCCTGCAGGCTTGCGCCGATTACTGGGTATCGCGCGCCACGCGCGACTCAAGCGGCAAATATCACATTTTGCATGTGATGGGACCGGACGAAGACAGCGGCATCGTGGACGACGACGCATGGACCAATGCCGTGGTAGGCTACACTTTGCGCGCCGCCACCGAGGCAGCGTCCCTTCTAGGTGCGCCGGCAAATCCGGCATGGATCGAGGTCGCCGATGGCCTCGTGCTGCTGTTCGACCCGACAGGCAAATACTATATCGAGCACGCTGGAGCCAACGACGATTTGATGTCTAAACAAGCCGATACACAGATGCTGATCTACCCGCTGAGCGTTCCGATGCCGCCGCAAGTCGCCGCCGATACGCTGGACTTTTGCATGGCGCATACAAAGCCGACCGGTCCGTGCATGACATCCTGTATCAATGCCGTCGTCGCGGCCCGCCTGGGTCGGCCCCAGCAATCGCTCGACTTGTTTCGCAAATCGTATCGGCCGTTTGTGCGGTCGGGCCTGTTTGCGTTTGCGGAAACGCCTAGCAACGACGTTGTCTATGTGTGCACGGGAATGGGCGGACTATTGCAAAGCGTGCTTTACGGCTTTGCGGGCCTGAATGTCGAGTGGGGCAAAATTTCGGGCGAAGGAACGGAGGTCGCCCGAGATGGCAACGCGGCGATGTTCGCCGATCCGCACTTGCCGTCCGGATGGGCGTCAATGACGCTCACGGGTATCCAATTCAGGGGACGGACCTATACGATTGTCATCGGCGCGGACAACAAATTGAATGTAGCGGAAGACTCATAAACCCATCCGAATGCGGGTTAGTGCATGAATGTCCCGAGCGGCTGTCTCCCATGGATCGTCTTTGGATGCGTGGGTAATATGTTCCAGGGACAACGTGACGTGCCGCTTGTATTTCTTTACCAGCGTGTCTATCACCGGCTGCCAGTCAAACGCGCCGCTGTCGAGGAACGTTATGTCGCCCTCGCCAAAGCCTTTTGTCCAGTTGTGAATGTGAAGGTGCGTCGTGTGGCGTCCCAACTGCTCCACACTATACTCCCATGTCTCGGCGTAAAACGGAATCTGCAGGTTTACGGTGAGATTGGGGCGGTCGACAGCGCCGATTAACCGGAGGGTATTTGGAGAATCCTCCATCAGGCTTCCTTCGTGACATTCAAGACAGAGCTCCACGCCGTCGGTCGATGCAATGTCGCAGAACTCGGTAAGCCCATGGATCGCGTCTGCCCACTGCTGGCCCGTGGCGTCCTTAGCGAAAACGACCCCGTCGCCCCACGGCGGCCCGGTAAAGACTCGGATACGCTTGCAGCCGGTCTCTCGTGCGATGGTCAGGTGTTCGTCGAGAATGCGACGGCTCGCGTCGATCTTGGGCTGGCCTTCCATGAAGTTGAAGTACGGGCAAAGCTGAAAGATCCTTAGCCCGGTCTCGGCGAGGGCGTCCTTCCACTCACCTATTGGATGCGCTGCCAGCGAATCGGGCCATAGCTCGATACCCTCGTAGCCGTAGCTCGCAAGGCGGCGCAGTCCGACGTGGGGCGTCGTACTCTCTCCAAACTGCCAGCAAATGCTCAGGTCGATTCCGGGCTCAACAGCGCTCATCGCAATACCCATTCTCTCATCCAAAAAGCGTTTGGCCGATATCCGCCTTTTCAACCCAATGCCCCGGCGCAACAAGGGTGGGTGTTGCGGTAGGGTCGGCCATGAGTGCATGGATTTCGTCGTCGAGGCCTTTCACCGCATAAATTTGTTTCGCCGTGTTAGCATGTTCGGTGGAGACGATATCTGGCGCGAACGACGATATTCCTCCATTGCTCTTGAGCGCGCCGTTGACCGTGTACAAGAAGGGAAGGCTATCTGGAAGCTCAGTGGCGGCGCACTTAACGCCCTCTATGGCGCTAAAGAAATCCATCATGATAGACACCATATCTTGATAGACGAATGCGTATTTGGTGACGCAGCCGTCCTTTGGCGTAAGGCGCGCATTCATGCCCCAATCGAAGGATACTTCGCCTTTTGAACCTCGGAGACGCATATTGGGACCATAGTTGGCAGTCGTTGCGTGAGTTAAGAGCAGACGCACATTCACACCCGAGGCTGTGTCGGCTTCAAGATAGGCCGTATCGAACGACTCGATTGGGCGAGCCCTCTTGAGTGCGCCCCGAATGCGAATCGGATCGCCCGCTATGCTCATGGCGGCATGAACAACATGGCCGAGAGCATTTGTCGCCGGGCCGTCGAATACCGGCGAACCCTCAATGTGCATGCGGCCGGACCAGCCGCTTCGAGCATAATACGCATCGTCTCTTGGCCAGAGGGCCGTTGCCCAGATTCGCTCAAGTTCGCCTATCTTGCCTGATCTGACCACGTCGCGAACAAACGAATAGACCGGCGCTGCCTGCATCTGGAAGCCCACAGCGCAGACCTTTCCGCTCGCTCGCCATGCGGATTCAATCTCGCGATATTCCATAAGCGTCGCGCAGGGCGGCTTTTCGAGGTAGACGTGTTTGCCGGATGCCAGCGAATCGATCGTTTGCCGAGCATGCAGTTGAATCGGGGTCGATATGATCACGGCGTCGATATCGTCTCGTTCGATCATCTGTCGGTAATCGTCGTAGACCGCAATGCCCTCCCACTCGAAGGCTGTCAGCGTATCGGGAAAGCGCCCTGCCGTGGGATCGGCGACGGCTGTCAGGCGGCAGCAGCCGGTGTGGTGAAGCGTGCGGAGGGTTTTGAGATGGGTAGAGCCCATCCCTCCAATGCCGATCATACCGATTCGAGGTGCATGGTTATTCATGAGGTGTGCCGTGTTAATTATTTTACCGCGCAATATTGGAATTGTTGCCCAGTGGTCCCCGGCGGACGACCAAAGCGTAGCCATGATCATGCTGCCCGGCTGTATCGATGTCTGATGGTATTTCGGGTGCGATGGCGATCACCTGGGTCTTTCTGGGCGTGCGAGCCGAAACCCAGCCGTCGCGCATCTCGATTACCGTTCCCAGCCTCTCGTCATCGGCGCAAAGAACCTGAACGTTGGTCCCCCCGACTAACGTCGATTGGACGAAGCGCTTATCGACGAGCGCTGGCGAGCCGGGGGCCAGATGAAATTGGCGGACCAGTTCATGCTCGCCGCTGCGGAAGTAGCTGGCTAATAGCTGGTCATATCCGATCTGGCTGGGATCGATCAAGAGATCGCGGCCTGATGCGTACACCACTATTGCGAGGGCGTCGTGATGGCTATGTCCGCCGTGATACGGAGCGCAGTCGAAGAGCGCATAACGGTCGGGCTGCTCCCATCCCACGCGCATCATGACATATTGCGCGTCAGCGAATCGGCGCCCAGCCGCCAGATTAAATCGTCCGCATTTGGCGTGTCGGCCGCGTAGAATCGGACATCGGGCTCCTCGTACAAGAGCGCTCCGACCGAGAGCAGATCTCCAACAGGCACATTGGGAGAATCGCCGGGGCAAGGCGTGCAGTGATTCGGCTTGCAGAGCTTGAGCAGCGCCCGATACATTTCCTTGTGCCTGTCGAGCAGGCCGGGCACGTTGTAACCGTTTAGCCGGCAAAGCTGCGCGATATTGACATACATCTCCATGACCCAGCCCATATAGCCAGGAGTCAGTTCATAGTGCATGCCGTCCGGCATCACATCCTGCTGCATGTGCGCCACGAGATATTGGAATCCCAACTCCCGCCAGTGCGAAGCCTCCAAAAACTCCGGCAGCATGATACCGGATGTCGCAAGGCCCGCGGATTCGTTCACCTGCCAGTTGCCGGCGCGATATTTAACGGTCTCGGTCCACGACCGAAGGAAACGCGCCTGCTCGACCAATGATCGGGTCATCTGATACGTGGCTTCGTCATCGAACTCGGGCGCGCCCATGAAGAGCTGCATGGCGTTGTACCAGCTTCCATGCTGGCGTATGCCCGCTTCCAGGGTGCGCCATCCGGTGGGGTCAGGAACGCCGCGTTTCTGCAGCGCGGCAGGCGGCGGGTTCTTTGCGATCCAGCGCTCGAGCATGTAGACGAAGTCTTGCGCATACTTCGAGTTTCCGGTCGCCCAATAGGCCTTGCCCATCGTGGTCCAGTATTCGAATCGGTTCAGGCTGTTCGTCCAATCGTTGACGCCCTGGTCCCAATTGATGTCGTGGTCAAGAACCTTTGGGATTGCGACGAAGTTCAACTTGCGCCCCAGTACCTTGTCCGCGCCGGCCCTGAAGCGTGCGAACCCGCCCGGCTGCTCGTTTTCGATCTTGACGATTTCGCCGCGATCCGCCTGGGACCAGAGCCAGTTGGGCGACGTTCGCGTCGAAAGATGCTCGGCCCAAGCGCGCTTGGCGGCCGGCCAATCCTTAACTGCCGCAGCCGCCTTGACGGCTGTCAGTTCGGGGCGTGTGAGGTCCAGCGCGCCGAAGAATGCTGCTTCATCGGGATTGCGAATGGGTTTGGCGCAACGCCATCCGCGAACGCCCTGCCATCCAATGCCGAGAGAAGCGGGTAGGCGAGAAGAGCGCCGGTGGCCTGCTGAACGAAGCGCCTTCGAGTTATGGACATTTTGCTAAGCAACCTCTGGGTTGAGTATGCGACGGCGGATCGTATTTGTCAATGCGCACAGCATGGTGAACTGTCTGTTGAAAACACGATCGACCTACGTTAGGCATTATAATGCTCAAGCGCCGCCATGGGTACAATAGAGTTAACGATTACGGCTGATGGATGCAATTATTTGAAAGTCCGGGATCTGGTCGATATGCTGGAGCGCAATGGTTGGCAGGATGTCCGAACCAGAAGCAGTCATAGGATATATAAACGCGAGGCCATGAACGAAGCCATTGCCGTTCCTGGGCCGGATCGTGCTGATGTTGCTACCGGAACACTGCGATCCATCTTGCGGACAGCGGGGCTCAATCCCGATGGAACTCCGCGACAGAGAGGAGACTCCCAATGAGGGAATACACTATAGTCCTCGAATATGAAGGCGCCAATTGGTCGGCGTACTCGCCGGATGTTCCCGGCTGCGGAGTTACCGGTGAGACACGCCTCGAAGCTATCCAAAACATGAAGGCTGCATTGGAGGACTATCTCGCCTACAGACTCGAAAGCGGCCTTCCTATTCCGGAACCCGGACAACGAACCGCAACCGTTAGGGTTGCCGCATAATAGCCCTCCTTGGTAAATTTCTAACGAGTGCCTGATCCACCTGGCGCCGCGAAATGATTGGCGATAAGCCAGTCCGCAAGCTCCGTGGTCCAGGGAAGTGCCTTGCTGAACGGCGGGTTGTCGTCGCCCAATCCGAGGCCGTGCACGCCGTGCGGATAGATGTGCAGGGAATACGGCACTTTGTTCTTGGCGAGGGCCTCGGCCATCAGGATGCTGTTCATGGCCGGCACGGCTTGGTCGTCGGCTGTGCACCAGATAAACATCGGCGGGGTATTGCGCGTGACCTGCTGCTCTGCGGAGAGAAGATTGATCTGATCTTGGGTTGCCTCTTTGCCCAGCAAGTTGATTCGCGAGCCCATGTGGGTAAACGGCTGAGTCATCGTGACGACTGCGTAGCAGAGTATCCCAAAATCCGGGCGGCAGCTTTCGCGGTCGATCGGGTCCGCGGCGTTCGGGTTGCCTTCGTCGTTGTGTGTGACGACTGTCGCGGTGAGATGCCCGCCGGCCGATGAGCCCATGATTCCCAGGCGGTGTGGGTCGATATTCCATTTGGTTGCGTTGGCGCGCACGAAGCGAACTGCTCTATCGGCATCGCCCTGTTCGATCGGATCGTGATATCCGTGCGAACCCAGCCGATAGGTGAGTACGAATCCCGCGATTCCGAGGCGGTTAAGCCACTGTGCGTAAGCGACACCTTCATGGGCCATCGACAGGCCCCCATAACCTCCCCCAGGACATATCACCACAGCCGGCATCGCTGCCGCGCCTGCTGATGTATCCGGCAGGTACGGCGTTACCGTTGGTATATCATTTGGCAGGTTGCCAATCGCGCCTGGCGCGGGGCCATTCCACAAGCGGATCGGCGACGGCGCTGTCTGAGCAAATGCTGAGGGCAAGGTGGCAAGGGCAAACGCTGCGAGCAGCAATGTGATGGAGATGTTTTTCATGTGTGTGACCTGTGTTCTTGATTCAATGGGAGGGCCTTATCCCTACGGATGAATGCCTCGCCGTGTTCCCACGAATGAATTCATGGGCTACAGAAAGCGTGCAACCCTTCGCAAAGCCTCCGGGTTCATCGGCCAAACG
>Ga0316231_1005241_pt1 | contig 10407 bp, 4 predicted proteins | sample TBH18027metaG_FD_206002 | JGI IMG/M metagenome (GOLD analysis project Ga0316231, IMG submission 206002) | Freshwater microbial communities from Trout Bog Lake, Wisconsin, USA - TBH18027 | ecosystem: Environmental > Aquatic > Freshwater > Lake > Hypolimnion/Profundal zone | place: USA: Wisconsin...
CGCCCTGCAGAAAACGCACGCCGGAACCGGCTTCATGCACGAAGCCTTCCACAAGGACAACCCGGATAAGTTCACGCGGCCATGGTTTGCCTGGGCCAACACCATCTTCGGCGAACTGGTGCTGAAAACATTCCATCAAAATCCGCAACTGCTGAGTTAGTCCCCATCCACCACCACCCAGACATCAATATAGAAACAGATTAAGATTATGGCCACCATTCCCACCTCCAGCACCGCCGCTTCTCCGGGCGGCAACCAGACCTATCGCGGCCCGTTCGCCATCATGACCGTCCTCTTTTTCATGTGGGGGTTCATGACCGTGTTCAACGACATCCTCATCCCGCGTTTCAAGGAGGCGTTCACGCTGGATTTCTATCATGCCATGTTTGTCCAGCTCGCGTTCTTCGGCGCCTACTTCATCGGCTCGCTCGTTTATTTCATCATCTCCGCGACCACGGGCGATCCCATCGCCAAGATCGGCTACAAAAACGGCGTCGTCATCGGCCTGCTCATCTCCGCCACCGGCAGCGCGATGTTCTGGCCGGCGGCCAATGCGCCGTCGTATCCGCTGTTTCTGGCGGCGCTGTTCACAGTGGGGCTGGGCTTCGCGATGCTGCAAATCGCGGCCAATCCCTACGTCACGATCCTCGGCCCGGAAAAAACGGCGTCGAGCCGGCTGAACCTCGCGCAGGGCTTCAACTCCATCGGCACGACCATCGGGCCGCTCATCGGCGGGTATCTGATCTTCCAATACTTCGCCCGCGCGGGCGCGCACGGCGCGGAATCGGTGAAGGTGCCTTACATGGCCTTCTGCGTCATCTTCCTGGTGCTGGCGGCGGTTTTCTTTTTCATCCGCCTGCCGCACGTCGGCGAAGGCCATGTGGAGCCGGGCGCGGGCGCGTTGAAACACCCGCACGTCGTGCTGGGCGTCCTCGCGATTTTCATGTATGTCGGCGGCGAGGTTTCCGTCGGCAGCGCCATCATCAATTTTCTCGGGCAGAAATCCGTGGCCGGCCTGACGGCGGACGAGGCGAGCAAATACGTTTCAATCTACTGGGGCGGGCTGATGATCGGCCGGTTCATGGCGGCGGTCGAACTGAGCGAGATGAAGAAGGCGAACAAGCAGATCTCGCTCATCGTGATTCCGCTGTGCGCGTATCTGTTGTTATGGATTGCCAAGAGCGCGCCGCTGGACGCGCTGCACAATGGCGGCGACGTGCTGGGCGAATGGCACTCCGGTTTCATGGCCAATGCGCCGGTGTTCGGAAAGTATCTGCCGTTCGTGGGGCTGTGCTGGCTGCTGTTCCAGTTCGGCCGGGCGCACGCGGCGCGCACGCTGACGATTTTCTCGCTGATGGTGGTGGCGCTGCTGCTGACGGCGATTTTCGCCGGCGGCCCGGTGGCGATGTGGTGCATCGTGGCCATCGGCCTGTTCACCTCGATCGGCTGGTCGAACACCTTCTCGCTCGCGCTGGAAGGCACGGGCGTTTACAAGAGCCAGGTGTCGTCGCTGCTGGTGATGGCGATTCTCGGCGGCGCGGTGCTGCCGCCGCTCATGGGCAAAATCGCCGACGTGACGCACAACCTGCAGCTCTCGTTCGTGGTGCCGCTGATCGCGTATGCCTACGTCGCCTTTTACGGCTGGAAAGGCCATCGCATTGGCCGCCGGCTTCAACCGGCGGGAAAATAAGGCCCGCGACTTATGCCAACACCTGAAAATATGAACACAACACTATCAATCAGCCAACAATCTGAAACTGGTGGCCGGCGCCATGGTTTCACGCCTAACCGGGAACCGAGACTTAGCTGCGCCTTGCAATTATTCATTAGTCTCGCGCTGCTGCTGACAGTGGCGACATGTTCCGCCAAACCAACCGCGGACTTTGCGATTCCGCTCATCGGCACGGGCGCCCATGGACACGCTTATCCCGGCGCGACCGCGCCTTTTGGCATGGTGCAGCTTAGTCCGGACACGCCGTTGCAGGGCTGGGATGGCAGCTCCGGCTATCATTACTCGGATTCGGCCATCCTTGGTTTCAGCCACACGCACTTGAGCGGCACCGGCTGCGGCTGCCTGGGCGACGTGCTGCTGATGCCGACGGTCGGCCAAGTCTATCTCGACGCCGGGTCGCCGGGGCGGGGTTACTCGTCGCGCTTCTCGCACGATCAGGAACACGCGACGCCCGGCTATTACTCCGTGTTTCTCCAAGACCCCAAGATTACCGTCGAACTGACCGCCACTGAGCGCTGCGGTTTTCACAAATACACCTTCCCGGCGTCGGAAGAATCGCACGTCGTTTTGGATCTGGTTCATAATGTCGGCAATAATCCGGTGGAAGCCTCGCTCAAGTTCGAAGGCAATGACACGATTAGTGGCTACCGGTTCTCCAAAGGCTGGGGCGGGCGGCGCGCGATTTATTTCGTGATGCAGTTTTCCAAGCCGTTTGGCTCCTTTGGAATTGAGCAGGACGGGCAGCGGCTGGCGTCCGATGCTGGCGGCGCGCAGGGGAAAAACATTAAGGCGTTCGTCAACTATAAGACCGCCGCCAACGAGACTGTTCTCGTCAAGGTCGGCATCTCCGGCACCGGCATCGAAGGGGCGCGCAAGAACCTGGCGGCGGAGATTCCCGGCTGGGATTTTGAGGCCGTCCGTTCCACCGCCGCCAAGCAGTGGCAGAACGTGTTCGACGCCGTCCAAATCCAGACCTTCGATCCGCACCTCCGCACCACGTTTTACGCCAACCTATATTTGTCCTGCCTGGCGCCGGTGCTGTTCAACGATGTGGACGGGACTTACCGTGGTTATGACCATCAAAACCACGCCGGCACCAATTTCCAGAACTACACGACCTTTTCCATCTGGGACATCTACCGCGCCGAGTGGCCGCTGCTTACTCTCCTGCATCCCAATCGTATCAACGACATGGTTAATTCCATGCTGGCCGAGCATCGGGAACTGGGCCAGCACACGACGCCCATCTGGCCGCTCTGGGGCAATGAAACCTGGTGCATGATCGGCTATCACTCGGTGGACATGATCGCGGCCGCCTACGCGGGCGGATTCCATGGGTTCGACGCCGAGGCGGCGTATCAGGTCATGCGCGACACGGCCATGCAGGACCGGAATGGTTTGAACACTTACAAGCAGCTTGGCTATGTGGCTTCCAAGCCGGGCGCCGAGGCGACCTCCAAGACCATCGAATACTCCTTTGACGACTGGTGCATTGCCCGCATGGCCGAGTCGCTGCGACATAAAGATGACGCCGGCTTGTTCTATCAGCGCGCGGCCAATTATTACAACCTGTTCGACCTCACGACCAAGTTTTTCCGGGGGCGGAAGGCCGATGGTAGCTGGCGGGTTCCGTTTGTTGACAATGCGCTGGTCGGCGACGAATACACCGAGGCCGATGCCTGGCAATACGCCTTCGGGGTGCAGCAGGACGTGCCCGGAATGATCGCGCTCTATGGCGGCGACGGCGGTTTTATCCAGAAGCTGGACTCGCTGTTCACGGCGGATCCGGTCATCCATACTGGCATTCCCGACATCAGCGGTCTGATTGGGCAATACTCGCAGGGCGACGAACAATGCCATCATGTGGCCTACCTCTATGATTACGCCGGTGCGCCTTACAAAACCCAGCAGCACGTGCGGCAGGCCATGTCCATCTGGTATAACGACACGCCCACCGGCCAGTGCGGCAATGTGGACTGCGGCCAGATGTCGGCCTGGTATGTTTTCAGCGCCCTGGGTTTCTACCCGATGAATCCCAACAGCGGCGTTTACGCCATTGGCAGCCCGGTGGTGAGCCAGGCGGTCATCCATCTGGATCGTGACCAATACCATGGCCGCACGTTTACGGTCGTCGCCAAGAATAACAGCGCCGAAAATATTTACATCCAGTCCGCCGCGTTGAACGGCCAGCCGCTCTCGAAACCCTGGCTCACTTCCGCGCAAATCACCTCCGGCGGCACCTTGAGCCTGGTGATGGGGCCGAAACCAAATCTTGATTGGGGCAGCGCCCCGGCGGATCGTCCGCCGGCCACGATGCCCGCCGGTTTCCAATATCCGGCCCTGCCCGCCCCGGCGTCGGACAAGCTGGTCAGCCTGCCGTTCCCCATCCGGGTGGTGTGCGGCGGCGGCGAACCGGTGGACGGCTTTGTGCCCGACCCGAACGTGGTGGCCGGCGGCATGAACCACGCCGACAACGCGATTGACACCAGCGCTTCGAACGCCGCGCCCGCCGCCGTTTATCAGGGCGAGTGCTACGGCAAGGATTTCACCTACACGTTTCCCGTGCCGGCCGGTGAACATTGCCTGGTGCGCCTGCATTTTGCCGAAATCTTCGACAACGGCGCGGGCAGCCGCATTGAAAACATCGCGATCAACGGCCAGCCGGTGCTGGCGAACTTCGACATCTTTGCCGCCGCCGGTGGTCTGAACAAGGCCGTTGTCCGGGAGTTTCCTGACGTTGCGCCCGACGCCCAGGGGAACATCGTCATCCGCATTTCAGCGGCTCCGGCCAGCCCCGATCAAAACGCCAAAATCAGCGGCATCGAAATCCTGAAGCCGGGTTCATCCGCCCAAACCGCCGCGCCCGACCGGTTCAAAATCAAGACGGCGGACGGCAAATGCGTAATCACCTACAACACCGCCGCCGCGCCCGGATTGACCGGCTGGGCGACGAACCAGCTGGCGCCCGTGCTGGCCGCGTGGTATCCGAAAATTGTGGCGCTGCTGCCCAGCGAAGGCTTTGCCGCCCCGGCGCATTTCAACATCACCTTCAAGCCCATGGACGGCGTGGCTTACACGTCCGGCAGGGACGTCTTTGTCAGCGAAAAATGGATCAGCGATGAAATCCACGGCGAAGCCATCGGTTCGGTCGTGCATGAACTGGTCCACGTCGTCCAGCAATTCCATGGCGGCGCTCCCGGCTGGCTGGTGGAGGGCTCGGCCGATTATGTCCGCTGGTTCAAGTATGAGCCGCAGAGCCATGGCGCGGGCCTGTCTTACATGCGGCACATGCGGAAAAATTTCCGTTACGACGGCAGCTACCGCATCACGGCCAATTTCCTGGACTGGGTGACGGAAAAATACGACAAGGACATCGTCACCCAAATGAACGCGGCGATGCGCACGGGCAAATATGACGAGAGCCTGTGGAAAGAATACACGGGCAAAACGGTGCAGGAGCTGGGCGCGGAATGGAAAGCCGACATCGAAGCGCGGCTCGCCGCCCCGCCCGCCGCCGCCGCGCCAAAGAAAACGGACTGACCGGAAGCGGCCCGCAATCCGTTCACGGATGGACGCCGCTCAATTCCAAGACCAGCGCCCCGGCCAGCGATTCATATTGCGGCAGCGAATTGTAAAGCTGCGCCGAGACGCGCAGCACCCGCTGCGGCGGCGCGGGCCAGGAAATGACGGGGACTTCAATGCGATGCTTCATCCGCAACGCGTCCTGCAGCGGATATTCGTTGAACGGCAGTCTGGGCAGCGCGTCCGGCGCGGCGGCGGGAAGGGGAATGGCCGCCAGCGCGCCGATGAATTCTTCGGGACACGGTTCGGCGGTTTCCAAACGCGCGCAGAGAATTTTTCTCGCGGCCAGCGCCAGGGCGCGGTTGCGCGCCATGACTTCCGGCCAGCCGCCCGGCAATTGCGAGCCGATGAACCGGATTGCTTCGGGCACGCTCAAGCAGGCCGAAGGATCAAAGGTTCCCTGCCAGCCAAACTCGATGAGAAAGCGCGAACGGTCTTGGCGCGCCGAGCTGGCGCCGTGGCTGATGGTGAGCGGGCGGATGAATTTCTGCTTGTCCCTTCGCACATGCAGCAGCGCCGCCCCTTTGGGCGCGCACAGCCATTTGTGGCAGTTGCCCGTGTAATACGCGGCGCCGATTTGTTTCAGGTTCAGCGGAACCATTCCCGGCGCGTGCGCGCCGTCCACCAGCGTGTCCACGCCGCGCTGGTTCAACTCGCCGACCAGCCGCTCAATCGGCAGGACGATGCCCGTCTGGCTGGTCACATGGTCGAGCAGCGCCAGCCGGGTTCGCGGCGTCACAGAATTCAGAACCGAAGCGACAATTTCATCGGCGTCGCGGAACGGGAAAGGAATTTTGGCGACGACAACCCGCGCGCCGGAACGCTCCGCCACAAAGTCGAGCGCGTTGCGGCAGGCATTGTATTCGTGGTTGGTGGTGAGCAGTTCGTCGCCCGGCTGAAATTGCAGCGAGCGCAAAATGGTGTTCACGCCGCCCGTCGCGTTCGGCACGAAGACGAGGTCGGCGGCGTCCGCACCGACGAATTGCGCGAGCTGTTCGCGCGCGACGTCGAGCTGCGCTTCGAGTTCGCGCACGAGGAACTGCAACGGCTGGCGTTCCAGCCGCGCGCGCCATTCGCCCTGGACTTCCAGGACGGGACGCGGGCACGCGCCGAACGCGCCGTGGCTCAAAAAAATTATTTCCGGATCCAGCAGCCAGTGTTGCGGATCGGCGGCGGGCTGTTTTAAGAAAAGGTTCATTGTCGCAAAACCAGGACAAAATAAACCAAGGCCGGCGAAAAGGAAGCGGCTTCCTTTTCGTCCGGAAGCTTATTTCGTGGACGCGACGTTTTCCGTGTAATCAGACTTCAGGCGGAGCATCGCTTTCTGCCTTATGTCACGGGACGAGGCGCCGACCTGGATTTCGTAGTCGCCGGCGTCCGCCTTCCATTGGTGGCCGGGCGTGTCGAAGTAAGCCAGCGCGCGCGGCGGGATGGTGAATTGCACGGTCTTGGTTTCGCCGGGTTTTAGCGCGACCTTGTCAAAGCCCTTCAACTCGCGCACCGGTTTGTCAATCTGCGGCCTGGTGTCGTGGACATAAAGCTGCACCACTTCCTCGCCGGCGCGTTTGCCGGTGTTGGTGATGTCCACGCTGGCGGTGACGCTGCCGTCGGGCGCGAGACTGGACTTGGACAGCTTGAGATGCGCGTAACCAAACGTGGTGTAAGAGAGACCGTAGCCGAAGGGGAACAGCGGCTCAATGCCCGCCTGGTCAAAATGCCGGTAGCCGACATAGATGCCCTCGGCATAGTTGACCTGATGATTGGCGCCGGGGTAGTTCTTCACATCGGAATAATCCTCGCGGCTGGCGGCCAGAGTATCGGGCAGCTTGCCGGACGGGTTCACGTCGCCAAACAAGATGGCGGCGAGCGCGGTGCCGCCGGCCTGGCCGGGGAACCAGGCTTCCACCACCGCCGGCACGGACGCGAGCCAGTCTTGCATGGTGACAGGAGCGCCGTTGTTCAGCACCACGACGGTCCTGGCATTGACCGCGGCAATCGCGCGGATCAGGTCCGCCTGGTCCGACGGCAGATCCATGGAAGGCCGGTCGTTGCCTTCGCCTTCCATGCGCCAGGTGGAAACGCAGACGATGGCGACTTCGGCTTTTTTCGCGGCGGCGATGGCGGCCGCAAATTTCTGGTCCGACGGCAGCCAGGCAAGCTGCGCCACAAATCCGCTGCGTTCCTGAAAATATTCGACGCGCAGGTCGTAGGTTTTCCCCGCCACCAGTTCGGCCGTGCCGGATCTCGACGTGGGCGGACACGGCCGCCAAAAATCAATGATCCGCTTTCCGTCCACGAAAACCCGGAACCCGTCGTCGCCGGTGAACGTGAACTCATACCTGCCGGTGGCCGGTGCCACCAGCTTGCCGGTCCAGCGCACGCTGAAGCGGGTCGTCGGAAAATCCGGCGCGGGCGGCTGGGGATCGTGGAGGCTGATGGTGTCGTCCACGCGCACCAGCGCCGGCGGGCCGCTCAAGTCCTGGTTCGAAAAATATTCCGCCTGGAAACCATTGGCGCTGCCGTCGGGAGTCCGGATGGCCGAGGCCGGAAAGGGTTCGCCTGGGTTTTGGCCGGGGGTGTAGGTCACCGTCGCGTCGCCGGCACGGGCTTTGACGCCATCCAAAAACTGGACCACCCGCAGCGGCCGCACTTCCGGGCTGCCCAGCGCGGCAATCTGCATTCCTGCCGCCGGGTCGCCAATCATGGCGATGGATTTGATCCGCTTGGAATCCAAAGGCAAAAGGTCGGACTGGTTTTTCAGCAGGATGATTCCGTGTTCCGCCGCATCGAGGGCGACCTGGTTGTGCGCGGCGGAATTGACCATGCTGCCGTCCGGGTGCATCGGCCCGTCAAGCAAACCGACGCGGATGACCGTGCGCAAGATGCGGTGGACCGAATCATCCACCGCCACCTGCGTGACGCTGCCATCGGCGAGCGCGGCCTTCAGATGTTCCACGCTCATGTTGTCGCCGGTGGGCATCTCCAGGTCATTGCCCGCCTGCACCACGTCGGCCTCGTGCACGCCGCCCCAGTCGGACATCACCTCGCCGTCGAAGCCCCATTGTTTTTTCAAGACCTCCGTCAGCAGATAAGTATTGGCGCTGGAGTGGTGGCCGTTGACCTGGTTGTAGGAACTCATGACCGACCAGACCTTGCCGTCCTTGACGGCGGCCTCGAAGGCGGGCAGATAAATTTCCCGCAAGGCGCGTTCGCTCACGGTCACATTCACGTCGCCCCGGTCGTCCTCCTGATTGTTGCAGGCAAAATGTTTTACGCACGCGGACACGCCGACGCCCTGCATGCCTTGGATGTAGGCGACCGCCAGTTGCGCCGCCAAAAACGGGTCTTCGCTGAAATATTCAGCGTTGCGCCCGCCCAGCGGCGAGCGATGAATGTTGACCGCCGGCCCGAGCAAAACATGGGCGCCGGAACCTTTGTTCCTGGCTTCCTCGCCGATGGCCTGACCGACCTGCCGGATCAAATTGGTGTCCCACGTCGAAGCCATCACCACGCCGGCCGGAAACGCCGTGGCCGGGCCCCCGGTGCCGCCTTCGCCGCCGCGCACGCCCTGGCCGGCATCGGCCATCGGCATGGACGGCACGCCCAGCCGGGGAATCGAACGGACGGCGAAACCGGTGCCGCCCAGCAGCGCCAGCTTTTCATCTTGCGTCAGCCGGCCAAACAAATCGTCCACCCGCCGATCCAACGGCGCAGAGGTGTTCTGATACGGCGGCGCTTCGGCCCCAAGGACAAGGCCGCGGCACATCAGACAAAAAGTGATGGAGGCGACCAGCCGGAATTGGCATTTGGTGATGAGACGTTGATATGTTGATTTCATTTAATGTCAGTGGTGCGATGTGATTATTGATGGTGTCAAAACCCAAACTGCATTTATAGATAATTTTGCCGGGGGATAAGGCTCTTCGTTAATCTCCACATTGGTTGCGATACTCAGGTAATAGAAAAGTCATTCTTACGGCGCCGGTTTGAGCCCCTCCCACTTCACCGTCCAGCTGCCGTCATCGGGGAAACCGGGCGCGTGTTTGCCGGCGGGAGCGCCGTCCCAGCCGGCGGCCATCATCGCCACGGCATACAGCAGGCCGCCGTTGCCGGGCAGATACGGCCCGGGACCGCCGGTGCAGATGCCGCGTTCGTCGTAATAATTTTTCCTCGAGGGATTCAGCAGCGCTTCCACCGCCAGCTTGGAATCGCCCACGCGAGCCGATGCCATGGCCATCCACGGAAAATCCCAGCCCCACGTCCCGTTCCAGTTCCAGCTCCGGCCCACTTCTTCCACCGTGCGCCTGGCTGTCGCCGGATCAAGGCCGGGAAACGGCGGCAGCATCCCGGCGATGCCGATGTTGTCAACGTGGTCAAAGGTGCGGGTGACGAACGTGTCCGACCGGTAGTTGCTGAAAATATAAAGCCCGTCTTTTTCCGGCAGCGGCGCAAGATGGCCGGCGACCTCGTCCCAATGCGGCTCGCGCGGCAGGCCGAGGCGCAGCCGCCACTGTTGCGCCATTTCCAGTCCGACGTGCCAGTAGGCGATTTCGAACACGGTGTTGGTTCGCAGCGGACTGGACGCGCCTTCGCTGGCCGGATAGACAGGCGCGAGATTGTATTGGCCGCTCACCGGATCGCGCGTCGGGTAATCCGCCATGAAGTCGGCGGTGCCGAAAATAATATTCTTCCACTTGTCCAAAGTGGCCGGCGTGGGATGCAGCCGGTAATCCAACTCGGCGAAGAAAATCGGGTGCGGCTCTTTCCACAGCAGCGACATCTCGATGGGATAGCCGTCGTTGTAGCCATTAGGGCCGGTGGACTTGGGCCACATCAGTCCCTGGTAATCAAAATTTTTCGCAATGGTCCTGGCCACCGGAGCCACGCGCGCATAAATCGAGAGCGCCTTCTCGGCCATCGGCCACCGGTCCCACAGCGCGTAGTGGGCCACGTGCCACCAGATCATTTCAAAGTGCCACTTGCCGCACCAAGGATCGGTGCCGGTCAGCCCGACCTCGGCCGGCGGGTTGTCGCCGGCCGATTGCACGGCCAGTTCATATTGGGAAAGCACGATGCGGCGTTCCAGTTCCTGC
>Ga0316231_1005244_pt1 | contig 10404 bp, 7 predicted proteins | sample TBH18027metaG_FD_206002 | JGI IMG/M metagenome (GOLD analysis project Ga0316231, IMG submission 206002) | Freshwater microbial communities from Trout Bog Lake, Wisconsin, USA - TBH18027 | ecosystem: Environmental > Aquatic > Freshwater > Lake > Hypolimnion/Profundal zone | place: USA: Wisconsin...
GCGCGGCCCGCAAAGCACGTTGTACGGCGCAGACGCGATGGGCGGCGTGGTCAACATCATCACCCGCAAAGGCACCGGCCCGCTCAGCGGCTCAGTGACGCTGGAGGGCGGCTCGTACGGCACGTTCAACCAACTCGCCAATGTGTCAATCGCCACCAATAAGTTCACCGCGGCGGCCGCGCTCTCCCATTCCTTCACGGACAATCTCTACCGGAACGATGACTTCGATAACCTGAACTTTGCCGGCACAGTGGGGTGCCAAATCTTGGAAAAGGCGGCACTGAACGCGACGTTCCGCTTCAGCTCCGCTGATACCGGCTTAAACGGCGAGCCGCTCGTGCCGGACCTCACCGACCGGCTCCACGACCATAACTACTTCGGCCGGGTCGGCTTAAAGGTGGATGTGTCCGACACGTGGCAACAAACGTTTTTTGTCGCCGAGACGCACGAAGAATTATTTGAAGTTGGCAGCGCATTCACGCGCTCGGATTTGCGGACCGATCTCGCGCAAATCGGCTGGCAAAATGATGTGGAACTGACGGCCTGGAACACGCTGACGGCCGGCTTCGATTATTATCTAAATCACGGCGCCTACAATACCCCCGGCGCGACTCCCTTCGACAAGTGCAATGATGACGTCGCCGGCTTCGTGCAGGATCAGGCGACGTTGTTTAACCGGTTGACGCTGACGGCTGGTACCCGCTATGACCATAACAGTCAGTTTGGCGACTTCGTAACCGGGCGCGGCGCCGGGGCGTTGCGCTTCGACGAGACCGGCACGCGCGTGAAAGCGTCCGGCGGTTCCGCCATGAAAGCGCCAACGCTGAGCGATTTATACCAGACCTATCCCAGTGCGTTTGGATATCCGGCATTTCTGGCAAACCCGAATCTCAAACCGGAACAAAGCACCGGCTGGGATGCCGGCGTTGAGCAGGACCTCGGCACGCGCGTGACCGGCAGCGCGCGCTACTTTGAGAACAACATCCACGACCTCATTGCCTCTGTCTTCCAAGCGCCCAGCTTCATCAAGGAAAACGTCAACCGGGCCCGGACCGACGGCATCGAACTCGGCCTCGACGCGCGGCCGGTCACAAACCTGACCTGTTTCGCGAATTACACCTGGCTGATTGAGGCGAAGGATTTAACTGGGAACACCTTGACCACACGCTTGCGCCGGCCCGAACATTCCGCCAACCTTGGCGCGAGCTACCGGTTTTTCAAACGTTTCACTGCCCACACCAGCCTCACGTTGGTTGATTCCCGGCTAGACTACCAGGTCGTCGCACCCTACGCCATCGTCCGGAACGGCGGCTATGCCAAGTGGGATCTGGGGCTGACCGCCGACATCGGCAAACATTGTCAGGTCTTTGTCCGACTCGAAAACCTGCTCAACGAAAGATATGAAGAAGTCCTCGGTTACCCCGCGTTGGGCCGGACGGTAATCGGTGGCGCAACGGCAAAATTCTAGCGGTCACGCGCCGATGCGCGCACGGATTTTGCCGGTAATGCCATCGGCCAGCGACCGGATTTGTTTCTGGTCGCGGCCTTCGATCAGCAGCCGGGCTTTCGGCTCGGTGCCGGAGTAGCGCAACAACACGCGCCCTTCGGCGCCGAGCTGGTGTTCGGCCGCCGTCACCAATTCAAGCACTTCCGGCATGGTGTCCCACGCCGGTTTATCACTGACGCGCACATTGACCAGGACCTGTGGGAACTTGGTCATCAGTTGCCGGAGTTCACTCAGACGCTTGTCCGAATCCATCATAATCCGCAAGACTTGCAGCGCCGCCACAATGCCATCGCCGGTGGTGGCAAAGTCGCGGAAAATCATGTGGCCGCTTTGCTCGCCGCCGACATTAAGATCGTCCGCCAGCATCTTCTCCAAGACATACCGGTCGCCAACCTGGGTGCGGACCGTCTGGCCGCCGGCTTGGCGGAGCGTGAAGTCGAGGCCGAGATTACTCATCACGGTGGCCACGAGCGTTTTCTTTTTCAGCTCCCCGCGCTTGAGCCAGTCGAGCGCGGTAATGCAAAGAACGTCGTCGCCGTCCACGAGCGTGCCGGTTTCATCGCAGAGCAAGACCCGGTCGCCATCGCCATCGTGCGCGATGCCAATGTCCGCGCCGAGCTGCCGCACGGTGTCGCAAATGACTTCGGGATAAAGCGAGCCGCACTCTTTGTTGATGTTGGTACCGTCGGGCGCGTTGTTGAGGACGGTGACGCGCGCGCCCAACTCGCGCAGGACGCAGGGTGTACTTTTGTACGTCGCGCCGTGCCCGGCATCCACGACAATCCGCAAGCCTTCCAGGTTCATGCCTTTCGGGAACGCGGCCTTGGCGTATTCGACATATCGGCCCAGCGCGTCGTCAATGCGGACGGCCTTGCCGATTTCCTTGGCAGTGGGACGAATGGTTTCAATCGCACCGCTGAACACCAAATCCTCGATCTCGGCCTCGACGTTGTCGTCGAGTTTGTAACCGTCATGCTGAAAAAATTTGATCCCGTTGTCTTCGTATGGATTGTGCGAGGCAGTGAGGACAATGCCGGCGTCGGCGCGGAGGGACCGGGTGATGTACGCCACGCCCGGGGTCGGCAACGGTCCGATCAACAACACATCCACGCCCATCGACAGCACGCCGGCGGCGATGGCGTTTTCAAGCATGTACCCGGACAGCCGCGTATCCTTGCCAATCACGATGCGATGGCGGCCCAACCCCCGCGACAGCGGCACGTTCTTCTTGAACACATACGCCGCGGCCCGGCCCAGTTTGAGAGCGGTTTCGGCGGTGACCGGCTCGACGTTGGCGACGCCACGGACGCCATCCGTTCCGAAGATTCGACGAGGGGGACTGGTTGGTTTGGAATTCACGCCGAAGTTTTACACCGCTTCCCCGCCCACTGTCAACCGGCGCTACTCGGCGGATTTTTCAAGGCGGACGACGGCGTTGGTCGGCTCGACGGCAACAACTTGGATGCGGCGCGGATGGCGGATGTCGCGCAACGTGATTGGCGCCATCACGCGCCCGGTGTGTTCCTCGTGTTGCAGGTCCACGACGGCGAACAGTTCCGTCCGCGACGCTTGCCGGAGGTCTTCGGTGGTGCCGCGGACAGTGACGTTAACACTGCGGGGCATGGAATAGGTGGCGGTCATGCCGGGCGGCGCTTTGACTTCCAGCGACACGCCATCAACTGTCCGCGAATCGCTGGTAACCGCTTTCACAAAAATCCAAATGAAGCTGGCCGCGACCACCGCCACGATTTTCAACCCGTTGTTGCTGATCACCCATTGCGGAAAATTCATTCGTGCGGCTCCTCTGTCGAGGTTTCCACCGGCGCACCGGCTTCGGTAAAGCCCGCCTGATTGGGTGCCGCATGACCGGCGCGTGGCGACATCAACATTGCCACCAGCCGGCGCGCGCCATCCACCAACCAGTTCCCGGGGCGCGCCGGTGGCGCCAGCGCCCGCGCCAATGCCAACCGCAAGCCAGCCGTATCAAGGTCCTGCGTCAAGTGTCCCTGTTGCGCCACCGAAATCATCCCGGTCTCCTCGCTGACCACCAACACCATCGCATCGGTCTCCTCGCTGAGGCCGATGGCGGCGCGATGCCGCATCCCGAGCGTTGCGCTCAAGCCTTGTCGCTGCGTTAACGGAAAAATGCAACCGGCCGCCACCACGCGGTCGCCGCGCAAAACCACTCCACCGTCATGCAACGGTGTGTTCGGAAAAAATACCGTCGTCAGCAATTCCGCGCTGGCCTTGGCATCCATCGGCACGCCGGTCTCTTGCATACCGCGAAACCCGATCTCACGCTCGATGGCGATCAGGCCGCCGAAATGTTTTTGCGATAGTTGCCGGGCGGTTTCCACCAACACGTCGATCACCTCGGTGCGTTGCTGTGAACTGCTGAAAAACGACTGGCTGCCGATTTGCGCCAGTGCCCGACGCAGTTCCGGTTGGAAAATGACGAGCACCGCAATCGCCAAAAAGCCGAGCACGCGACTCAAAATCCAATTCATCACATCCAGCTCGAAAATGTGCGTCAAGCCGGTGATCACGAGCAACGCGATGACTAGGCCGCTGAATACCGCCGCACCACGCGTGCCGCGAAACAGCAACAAAAAATAATAAATGACTGCCGAGAGCAGGACGATTTCAATTGCGCCCCGCCAATACACAGCAATAAATTCTAAAATGCGTTCCATTGTTAATCAGTTTGTTTGGCGCAGCGCGGCTATCATCCGGACGACATCCACCGTCTCCGCCACATCATGCACCCGCACAACCTGCGCGCCCCGCAGGACGGCCCACGCCGCCACCGCCAGCGAACCCGCCAACCGGTCGGGCACCGGCCGGTTCAGGAGTTGGCCGATGAATGACTTGCGCGAGGCGCCGACAAGGATCGGACAACCCAGCGTTGCGAATTGTTCCAGACCGACCAGCAACTGCCGATTATGGTCCGCAGTTTTACCGAAACCGAGACCGGGGTCAACGGCGATTTGCGATTTTTTTACGCCACCAGCCATTGCGAACGCAATTCGTAACGCCAGAAACTCCCGGACTTCCCGGACCACGTCGAAATACTGGGGATTTTCCTGCATTGTTGCCGGCACACCTTGCATATGCATCAACACCACACCCGCTCCAAAGTCGCGCACCACCGGCACCATGCCGGCGTCCTGCCGGAGCGCGCTGATGTCATTGACAATCCGTGCACCGGCGGCAAGAGCGCGTTCGGCAACTGCCGCTTTCGTCGTGTCCACCGACACAGGTAAATCGGCGAGCTGCTGAATCACCGGGAGCACGCGCCGCAGTTCCTCCGCGGTGCTAACGGCCGGGGCGCCGGGGCGGGTGCTTTCACCGCCCACATCAATAATGTCGGCCCCCGCTTCCGCCATTCGCCGTGCGTGGGCAATGGCGCTGGCGACATCCACCGACCGACCGCCATCGGCAAACGAATCCGGCGTGACGTTGAGAATCCCCATCACCAGCGGCCGCGCACAATTCCAATGAAAGACTTCCATCCTGCGCCAGTGTATCGCCGGGCAAATCATCCCGCCAGTTCAATCGCCGGCAATGTCGGCGGGAGTTCAAAATGAGACTTGTTGGGGGAGCAAAATGAGACTGGGTCAGAGTGAGAATTTTCCGAGGATGTCTGGCCAGCGGTTTTGGGGTGGTTTTGGGGGCTGGGAAACGACCCAGAACTGGCTGTTGGGATGATGAATGATGGTGACCGTCTTGCGGGCGGTGGCACTGATGGGCCAACTCCGGCCCAGAAAGTCGATCTGGTGATCGGTGTTGACGCGGCGGCCCAAGTGGATCGCCAGATGCAGATCCAGGAGGCTGGCGGCGGGACACGGGCTGCCTATCGTGCGCCCGTCGGTCTGCGCTTGGGCACAGGCGGCGTCGGGAGCCAAGCCGGTGGTGCGGCAGACGGTGCGGTTTTGGCGGGCCAGTTCGCGGTTGAGCAGTTCCTGAGCGGGGGCGTAGGCGGTGATCTTTTCGTAGGCCAGCAGCGCGAGCAGGCGGTTTTGGAAGGTGCCGAAGCGGCGTTCGATTTTGCCCTTGGCTTGGGGACTGGGGGCGACGAGGTGGGTGACGCCCAGTGCGGTGAGAGCGCGTTGGAACTCGGAGCGGGGATCCCGCCCATCGGTGGTGGAGACATGGCCGAATAAGGCGAGGCCATCGGTATACAGAGCCAGCGGCAGGCCGTGGCCGGTGAAGATGCGGCGGAAGTGTTGGAAGTGATGCCAAGTGGTATCGGTGGGAACGAAGGTGCCGGCCAAGAGTTGGCGGGAATGATCATCGACGGTGAGCAGGAGGGTTTGCTTGTCGTCGGCCGGCCACCATTGATGGATGGAGGAGTCGTGTTGCCAGAGTTCACCCACGCGGGCGCGTTGCCAGCGGCGGCGCGGCTTGGGAATGGGCGGGGGTGCGCTGACCAAGAGTGGGAAGTGGCGGCGGGCGTAGGCGGCAACCGATTTGCGGTCGCGAGTGAAGGCGAAGCGGGTGGCCAATTCATCGGCGACGAGTTGGTAGTTGGGCGGGCGTTGTCGCGGCAGGCAATCGTGCAGGAATTGCTGCACGGCGTCTGACCAAGCAGGGGCATGGTTGCCGCCAGAGAGGTGGAGTGTGACGGCGGTGGGGTGCTGAAGCCAAGCGGCCCGGAGGCGAAAGAGGTGGGCGCGACTGACACTCAGGAGTTGAGCAGCAGTGTTCGGGTCGAGGTCGCCACGGTTGAAAGCGGCGAGGGTTTGGTGGAGGAACTGGAGGGTCAGGCGTTTTGCGAGTTGAGATTTGGCATACTGCATTGAGCGCCAGACCCGCCCGCCGCGCCAGTCTTTTCGTCAGCCTCGCTACGCTCGGCTTCCTCAAAGTCTGGCGCGGCGGGCGGGCGCTTTCTACCCTGGCGGGTAGAAGGAAAACCCCAGTCTCATTTTGCTCGCACACGCAGTCTCATTTTGCTCCCGCCCCGACAGTTCAATCGCCGGCAACCGCACCGGTGGACAGGATTGAACAAATCGCACTGGCCGAAATTGTCTGCCGCGCCGTTCCAGAATGCGCCCCGCGCCGCTAATTGCATCAATTTTGCCCAAAAATGGTCGATTTTGGCGGTTGGCATTACTCCTGCTGTTAAAGTTTGCCGGGAATTATGAAACGACTAAACTTGACCGGCCTAATTACACTCGCAATGGTTTGGTGTTGTGGCACCGCCACATTTGCCGCGCTCATTGGGACCGAGCTCGTCCGGTCGGACGCCACGGATATCGTGAGCATCGGGGTGACAATGCCGGGCTGGGATTGTGGCTGGGGCACTGAATCCGGTCCGGATCTCCAGACCAACGAAATCACACCAGCATCGACCTGCCCATCCAACTTTGGTGAGCTACTGGCTTGGCATCAGAATATTGATCTGTTCAGTGCCAGCAATGCGATTGTGCTCGCGCGCCGATCCTTGCTGGCAAGCGAAATTGCCGTTCACAAGAACTCGGCGGCGGCGGAATTGAAGCGCCCGGTCCAGTCGCAAGCGACTGTTAAAGCCATCCCCGCGGGCCTGTTTTTGTTTGGCATTGCCGGCTGGGCAGTTCGCCACCGGCGGCGGACCTAACTTCACCCACCGACCTAGCCCAGCGATCGTTAGGCGTTGACTGGAACTGGATCAATCCCGGAGGTTGGCAAACCAGCGGACTTCCCGGCGGTGTCATCCGGCGCTGCTTCCGCTGTGACCGGCGTGGCGCCCAGCCCGGCTTTACGCTTCGGTGGATTGATCAACTTACCGGTCTTGATGATCTCGATCAGTTCCGGCGCATCCAACGTTTCGTATTCAATCAACGCCTCCGCCAGTGCAACCAGTTTGTCGCGATTCTGCGTGAGCATGTCCTTGGCACGCGAGTAGGCTGTGTCAATGAGGCGGCGAATTTCCTCGTCAATGTCGCGCGCGGTTTGTTCGCTGACTTCCCGACCTTTGAACAGGTCGCGGCCGAGGAACATGTGCTCCTCGTGTTCGCTGACGTTGACCATGCCGATTTTTTCGCTCATGCCCCATTCGGTGACCATTTTGCGGGCGATATGCGTGGCTTGTTTGATGTCGCCGGCGGCGCCGCTGGTGCAATCGCCAAAGATCAGTTCTTCGGCAATGCGGCCACCCATGATGCCGGTCAGTTCGTCGAGCATCTGTTTTTTGCTTTCGTGATATTTGTCTTTGACCGGCAGGGAGAATGTCGCCCCCAGGAACATGCCGCGCGGGATAATGGTGACCTTGTGGAGCGGCTCGGTGTGTTCGAGCAGGCACAGCACCAGCGCATGGCCGGCTTCGTGGTAGGCGGTGATTTTCTTGTCGCGCTCGTCCATCACGCGACTGCGGCGTTCCCGGCCCCAGCGGACCTTGTCGCGCGCTTCTTCGAGTTCTTCCTGGTCAACGCCTTTTTTCTCATTGCGGGCGGCGAGCAGTGCAGCTTCGTTGATCAAATTGGCGAGGTCGGCACCGGAAAAACCGGGCGTGCCGCGCGCAATGACTGTGAAATCCACATCCTTGCCAATCTTCACTTCCCGGGCATGGACTTTGAGGATCTCTTCCCGGCCGACGAGGTCCGGCAGGTCAATCACGATTTGCCGGTCGAACCGTCCCGGCCGCAGCAACGCGGTGTCCAGCACGTCGGGCCGGTTGGTCGCGGCGATGATGATCACACCTTCCTGCGTGTTGAAGCCGTCCATCTCAACCAGCAACGCGTTCAACGTCTGCTCGCGTTCGTCGTGGCCGCCGCCGATGCCGGAGAAGCGCGACCGGCCAACCGCGTCAATTTCATCAATAAAAATCAGGCAGGGCGCACTTTTCTTCCCCTGCTCGAACATATCGCGGACCCGGCTCGCGCCGACGCCGACAAACATTTCGACAAAGTCCGACCCGCTGATCGAGAAGAACGGCACATCCGCCTCGCCGGCAATGGCCTTGGCGAGCAGTGTCTTGCCGGTGCCGGGCGGGCCGACCATGAGCACGCCTTTCGGAATCCGGCCCCCAAGTTTCTGGAAGCGTTTCGGATCCTTGAGGAATTGAATGATTTCTTCGACTTCTTCCTTGGCTTCCTGCATGCCGGCCACGTCCTTGAACGTCACTTTATTCTTGTCGCGGCTGAGCATCCGGGCGCGCGACTTGCCGAAGCTGAGCGCGCCTTTGCCGGCCATCTTGATTTGTCGGACGAAGAAAAAGTAGAACAGCAGGATCCCCAGGATGATCGGCGCCGCGTTGATCAAGATGCTCATGAGAAACTGGGTGGCCTGCGTGAACTCGATTTGCACCTTGTTGGCGTCGAGATATTTTTGAATTTCGTCGCCGTACCAGACTTTGGCGGCGAACCGGATTTTCTTGTTTGTGGCCGGGTCCTCATACTCGCCGCGAATGCGGGACAGTTCGCCGGAGGCCACCTCGATGGTCACCTTGGTGATGGCTTTTTGTTCGACCCGTTCCTTGAACTGGCCGAAGGTGATTTCGGTCACACGCTCCTGCTGCGTCTGCCAGACCTTCGCCAGCGACCCGGCGAGCAGCAACGCGAGCAACAGCCAAATTAATCCCATCCGCGACGCAAAGTTTGGTTCACGTCCGTCTGGGTTGCGCCGGTTTTTCGGCACACGCGGTTTATTATCTTCCATAAAATCTTTCGTTTCGCAACCGGCGCAACCTAGCACACGCATTCCGCCAATGCAATCACCAAGCCCCGGCTGCGCAGGAGTTATGGGATGGAGAAGGGATTAGCGGCGTGGTCCCACGCCGTCTGAAGTTGTCTGGCGGTGCTGCTGAGATGGGGGTGAGTCGCGGCATTGCCAGCTCAGCACGACATGGCGCGGCGATTCGGGCGGTTACCGGCGTCTGGTCAACGGCGGGTTTGGATTAACGGATTCGCCAGCTTCACTCTCGAATCAGGTAGGGTTCTGCCCCATAGTCACGGATTATTTCCTCGCTTACCGTTACCTCAGTAACCAACCCAATCGCCGGACCAACAGAAAGAAGAAAGTCGCATGAAAGCAACCGACCGCGCGTGTCCTTATTGCCGCCGAACAGATTCCATAACTCGCGCAAAATGTAAAAGGTGATGGCGGTGATTCACAGTCAAGCACCGGTTCGTTTGCCGACTGCCATTCAAGTGTTGGTCGGCATCGCTGGCTTGTTGGTGGTGCTAGTTTGGCCGCTGGTGACCAGTTTAGCCGCGGATGACAGCAAGGTGACTGCCTGGAAAACCTCACAGTCAGTCCAGCAAAATCCGCCCAGCGGTGGCGCGCTAAACCCTGACCGATTGGCGCCACCGACTCAGAGTGAAGTCCCGGCGAAGTCCGGCGAAATTCCAAGTTACTTGCAATATATCGAACTGAAGAAGGCGATGTATGGAATCCCCCTCGGAGCAAATCTCGATGACATTCGTCAGTGGTGCGAGGAAAAGCATGTTCAAATCACCAACGCCACCAAGACCGATGTCGAGGCCGATTGCAAGGCCAAGGTCCAAGCCTTAAAATTATTGAAGGATTATCAAGCCGAACAGGACGACCTCTCCTACACTAAGTTGGAACAGAAAGTGAATCGCCTGCTGGAAGGCAATGTTATGGATGAGATGGACAAAATTGCCGCACTCGACATTCAAACGCATTTGGCGATTCTGCGCGCCCCATCTTTTTCATCCAAAGGAACCAAACACTTTCTGAAGCCAATTCTCGAAGGTCTCCTCTACACGGTCGGCCAAGGCCAGGCGATGTGTTCCGATGACCGCATTACCAAGGGCGCATATGCACTGGTGGTTGCGCCATCTGCAGAAATGCAAAAGGATCACGTGAAAAAGATCACCATCTTCCTGCGCACGAATGGCGCGGGCTTTGTTTCCTATGGCGCCATCGTCGCATTCGGAGCGGAGACGACGGAAGCG
>Ga0316231_1005248_pt1 | contig 10401 bp, 9 predicted proteins | sample TBH18027metaG_FD_206002 | JGI IMG/M metagenome (GOLD analysis project Ga0316231, IMG submission 206002) | Freshwater microbial communities from Trout Bog Lake, Wisconsin, USA - TBH18027 | ecosystem: Environmental > Aquatic > Freshwater > Lake > Hypolimnion/Profundal zone | place: USA: Wisconsin...
TTAGCAGATACTGTCCCAGTATTTTTAATGAGTGAACCCATTAAGTTTTGAGCAGCATTTGCACCGATAATCACTTGGCCATTACCTGCATTAATCAATAATTTATTTGAAATTAATGCATTTACTACTGAAGCATCTACTGAAACACTCACAAATTGACTATCTGAGAATTTCAAAGTGACCTTTTGGCCAGCAACTAAGGCAATCGCATTATTGCCACTCATTGTTGCAGTAATCACTCCAGTATTAACCACTTGAGGAGCCATTAATGCGATGTAACTATTAATATTATTACCAGTGATATTGCCTTTGTTAATTACTTTACCGGTAGTGCCGCCTTCGTATGTCTGGATGGCTTTGCCATCCATAAATTCTTGGGCAGAGGTATTCATGGTGGTGGCAACCATGCCACCGACGTTCACTTCCGCACCCTTACCAAAGACTACTCCGTTGTTGTTCACAAAAATGACCTGACCATTGGCATTGACTGCGCCATTAATCATCGATTTAGATGCGCTATTAACGTAATTGAGGGTTGCAGCTTGAGAGTTTGGTTGATTGAAGTTCACTGTTGCCTGCGAACCCACATCAAAACTATTCCAATTAATCACAGCCCTTTGACTAGACTGATTAATGTTCATCGTATTACCTGCCTGCGTAATGGCCGCTGAACCAGCAACCACCTTACCACCTGTGGGCAAGGCATTGGGCGCAGGTGCAGCTGCCAAGGCTTGCTGAGCAAGACCAGCAACGGCTAAAGCCGCTAATAACTTAGCGGCTTTGAAGTGCATTTTTACATGCGGAGCGGGCGTAATTTGTTTTAACAAAATTAGTAATTTACTTAAGTACTACTGAATTTATAACTTTCTGATGCGTTTTCATATTGGCTCTCAAGCTAACAAATGAAATTATTTTTTGATTCATTAGAAATAAATGCTCCCTTTAATCCAACCCTGCACAGAACGATACATGTTGTCAGTATTTAACTGTTGACCACTTTGCGTATAGAGCGGGTTATTACCCACACGCCAAGCTAAAGAGCCAGAAATCTGTACTTTCTCAAATTGATACTTTGCAGATATGCCCGTAGCGTAGAGGCTATAAGTATTATTCGCGTTTGTTTGGCCTTGCCAATTGTTATATGTCGTGATGTATTGCTGAACCAAGCCTGCATCAAAGAATGCGCCTACTTGCAGATCCTGAATTAAGGTGTGATTAATTTCAATCGAGGCAATTGCACCTTGAGCGCCACCACCCTGTGCAACCGGGTAAGCACGAACGCCATAAGGACCGCCCATATAAATCTGTTCTGCACTATTAAGGTTCTTATTGGCCAACTGGCCATAAATCGATGCTACTAAGTTTGTTTTATCAATTGGCAATGGCTGAGTAATGGAGCCATTAAAACCAAGCTTGGCAAATGAGCCCTTTGTTGCTGCACCTTGGGCATCGTTATTGGCTTGATTGGTGTTATTAATGGATAAAGAGCCAAGAGTTGCTGTTGCGCCCCAGCTAACATAGGCCTGCTCAAGATAGTTTGTACCATTAATGCCAACGCTTAAATCATTGATTTGATAATTACTACTCTCGATTCCATTGGTTTGGTTGTTGTAGTTCTTGTTTTCAAAGTTAACTACAACTGTTTTGTTTGATCTTGCTGTGCGCTCTAAGGCATAGGTGGAATAAATTCCGTAGGTTTGTGCTGTGCCCTGAGAAATCGTAGAAGAGTAACTACTCAAGCTTTTGTAATCTAAGGCACTGGCTCCTGCAGATACTCTCCAGCCATCGTAGCCAACTGGTAAGCCGTACTTGAGCTGTCCATATACAGAACCCTGAGAACCAATCACATCCAATGTGGCTTGGTCACCATTACCACTAGGATTATTCAAACTTAAGCTTGCTACTGCTTGTGCTGGGCCAGTATTGGCTGCGCCATAGTTTGATAGATCCACCCTACCTGCAAATAGGCCAGTATCTTTGGCATTCACCAAGATATTGGTTGTCTCCTCTTTATCGCCCTGTGCTAGCTCACCATTCACTTCATTGCCTGGTGTTTCATTCAAAATGGCTAAGCTACGCTCTAAACTCTTTAGATCAATAAAGTCGCCCGGTTCATTGCTATTGGTAATGAACTTTTGAATGACTTCTGACTTGAGACGACTTGGGGCTTCTTTATTTAACTCAATAATGACATTGCCAACCTTGCCCTCAATGATTTTGATGGTGATCACGCCACCAACAACATCTTGTGGGGGGATAACGGCTTGCGCCATTCTTCCCATCTGGCCATATAGATTAGTGATGGCATCACCAGCCTCTTTGATCTGATCCAATGTGAGCTGGCGATTTGTAAACGGCTTCAGAACTTCTTGTGCTTGTTCTTGGGTAATCAGCGTAATGCCAGTAACCTTAAATGCGGTGACATCAATCGTTTTATCGCCTGATTTAGGGCGACTTGGTTTCGCTGGTTTTTTAATGAGCTGCTCTGGCGCTTGTGTTGGAGCATTTCGATCGACTTCACGCTGCAATTGCTGTTGCAATGCCCCCGCTTCAGGACCCGCCTGCGCAAATGCAATAGATCCACTACCCATTACCAAAATGACAGCAACCAAAGAAATTGCATTGCGCGTAAATCCAGCCGCACTATTTTTGGTAACTAAGGATTTACTTTGTTCTAAATTTTGAAATTGATAGTGCATAACATGATCTTGCGAAATAAGACCACATTACAAGCGAAAATGCTAAAAATTAAAATCCAACGAATGATATTAGCTATAAGGCTAATTTAGATTCATCAATTTTGGCTACTTTGAGCGGCTAGCCCAAAGAGCAATTAACTGCGCCGATGAACGCAATCTGAGTTTGCGCATGACTTCGAACTTATATTGCTTTGCAGTGGCTAAAGAAACATTTAATCGCTCCATCAGCTCTGCATTATTGAGACCTTGAGAGAGTAACTCGAAGGTCTCAAGCTGACGAGCTGAGAGCTTTTTAAGGTTTTCCTCAAGAGCAGATCGCTCTATATGCCCGCGCATATAGCTAGCATCCCGCTCTAGGCCTTTTGCCACAGCGGCTAGGAGTTGATCCCGCTCAAAGGGCTTAATTAGAAACTCCATTGCGCCCTGCTTCATGGCATCAATGGATTGCTGAACAGTACTCTCGCCACTAATAAAGATGATGGGTATCTGCCTACCCCGTTTTAATAATTCCGCCTGGAGCTCAACGCCTGTCATATCAGGCATACGCATATCAGTGATTACTACTGTTGGGCCCACTTGAATCGGAACTTGTAAGAAATCAACCGCCGAAGAAAAAGATTGCACCTGGTAGCCCAAGAATTCCAACATCTCCACAAGGGATTGCCTCATCGGCTCACTATCCTCTATTAAGAAGACATACTTGGCCAACTTTTGATCCTGTCGGGTTTCTGAAATAGCGCTCATACGTGGAGTGTATCAATGACAAGCTCAGATTATTGCAATCCACCCTCAATATCCATTAGCTGAGGGTTAATACCCTCAGAAGACTTATTCAGAAATCGTTGCTAGCTCTACTATAAAGATAGAGCCGCCTTGAGGGGCGCTTTCATACCAAAGTTTTCCATTCCAACGCGTAATAATAGATTGTGATAGCCACAAGCCAATCCCACTACCGCCATCCTTATCAGTATGCAAAAGCTCAAATATGGTCTTTTCCTTATCCTTTGGCACACCCCTGCCATTATCCTGCACGTAGATTCTGACAAACCGATCTACCTGCTTTGTAAAAATAAGAATTTTTCCATTAGTAATTTTTGCGATCTCTAGTTCATCAATTGCATTGTTGATCAGGTTAATCAATACCTGCTGCAATTCCCCGGAGTTGGCGTAGACCTTAATGTCTTGCTCGGCAATGAACTCAATATGGATTCCAAGCTTTGAGCACCTTCCTTTAGAAACTTCTACTACATCTAAAAGAAGTTGATTTAAGGCTATTTTTTCGCGCTCAAGATTTGATTTACGACTGAGATTCGAGAGATTTCGAATAATGTTTGAAGCTCTATCGATATTGCCAACAAGCGACTGAACAGCGTTCTGCAAAGCAGCGGCGTTCTCAGGATGCTCCTTCAGAATATGCAATGCAAATTGGGCATCAAGCTTCGAGGCGCCCAAAGGCTGGTTAACTTCATGAGCTACTGTACTGGCCAAAGCGTTTACCTCAGCAGACTTGTTGAGCTTAGCAAGCGAGTTAATCATTTGGTTGCGCTCATCCAATACATTGTTAAGGCGCATGTTCATATTATTTAACCTACTATGCTCAGTAAAACCTAAGTGCATCCTCAAGAAAATATAGAGAAGATTTCTAAAGGTGCTCAGTATTGCAATACCAAAATAAATGATGAAGTTAAAAATCTGTGGGTCAAAAGCAGAGTGGCTATCACCTGCCAGCATATTGACTACTCGCATCACAAATAGGAGACTAGAGCTTAAAAATACTACAGCGATAATTTGCAGGAATAGCTTGTGTTGAAACTGCTTTGCTACCCTATATGCAGAGTATGCGCAGAATAAATCAACGAATACCCAAGTGCTTGATGTTAGCAATGACATCGTGGGGGTTAGTTTTCCATCGCCTAAAAAAAGTAACGCCTCCTGGGATAGGAAAAATACTGTAACAACAATTAAAAGCTGAAAAAATCCTCTAGTTACTTTATATCCCGGCAATAGATTCCATAAGGATTGACTCAGGGAAAGAAGTGCGAAAGTCTCAATGGATACCATCAAGCTGTAACTTACCTGCAAGGGAATATGATCCCGATATACCGTCACCATAGTTGCGAATGCAGATAAAAAGCAACTAGCAATCCAAATACGGGCAGATAGATCCTTGCGGCCCCAAAAAAAGCCGATAAGCAATAAGCCGCAAAAAATACTGATTGCGCTATAGAACAAAAAGATCGATTGAATCGTAAAAAAGTGCATGGCTGATATTACAGCGAAATTCCAAGAGAATTAATGGCGTGTATTTTTGTGTTAAATTGAGTCCGTCGGCGTTAAAACAGCTCTTTTAATCCGTTGGTCGCGAGTTCGAATCTGTCTGATCAACCAATTTACATATCATCACCTCGTCCTTTCCAGGCCTAAGAAATACTGTTACCCCTCGATCCATAGAGCGAATCAATTTCAGGTATTCGTCTGGCCCTCATCACTCCATACCTAGTAGCATCCCAAGCATGATCTTCTGCATCGGTATCCACATCTTCTGGATTCAACGAATCTGGTGGTAGTTGTGGGATGGTTCTTAACCAATGCTTACAGCTTGAGAAGATCTTGAGTCTGTCTTCGGCTAGTAGCCGGATGATTTCTTGAGCTCCGTTTACTCTGCTTCTAGGAGCGTTATAGGCTTCGGTCCATTTAACCCCTTTATCTCTGAATATTTGGCCTATGGATCGCTCTGCTCCTATCTTCGAGAATATGGATGGGTCAGCTAAGTTCATGCGGTATTCATATCCAAGACGTTGATCGTGGACCTCTATTTTCTTTATCTTCTCTGCAACTACTGTTGCGTCTTCTCTTGTGCCGGTGTTTTCCTTATCCCCATACCCATAAAGCTCTCGCCAAAGGTAATAGACTCCATCATTAGACAAGGCAAACCAATAGACGGCATACGGTCTGGCATATCCCCAATCCATAGAGCGCCAAACCTTCCATGTTGGTGGAATAGCAAATGGCTCTACAACGTGTTTAGAAGGCTGCCATACGCCTTCGAGGAAACTTCCCACGTGAATATCCCAATCACCTTCTAACCAGGCTCTACGCCTGTTTGGATCGCTTAGCGACTCTAGGCTCATAAGATAGTTAGGGTCGTTTTTTAGTAGATGAGTGTTCTCATAAATCGTCGAATGAATTCTCACCCTAGGCAGTGCACCCTTTTGTCGAATAATCTGTCCCGCGGGTATTGCCCCAATTTGAAATCTTTCCTTTACTGATGCGTGGCCCATTCCAAATGGATTGCAAGTAGCCCTCACCATCCTAGGGATTCCAGGTTGTGATGATCGACAAGTTGTAAGCATCGCCTCGTAAAATGAGAGGTTGCGCCAGTTGGTTAACTCTTCGAATCCCAGCCAGCAATTTTTATTGATTAAGCCTGTTTCTGTAATGTAGTGATTGCTTGTATCAACCGTTATATCAATTGTCAAAGCGGAGCCACATGTTTCATATATCACCCAGCCGTCCTTTAATTGACGATCCGTTTTTTGAATTTTCCCACTGTAAGGATGAGGGTAAGCCATTACGTCATCACAGCGGCTACCTATATGAGCGCTGCCCGAATCATCCCCAAGCAGACTTACATGGACGCGTTCTTCAGCACCGCCGTGAAATGGAACGCCACCTAGGTCGATTTTTAAAAGGTCATGAAGTTGTTCATCACTTAAATGGAAAGAAGGATGACAACCGAATTGAAAATCTTGAGCTACTCGAATCCTCTCGAGAGCATATGCAAGCGCACTCCAAGCGGAGAGATCAAGCTGTAATTGAGAAGGTACGACAAGCTGCGCAAAATCCCAAGACCCCGCTTCGTTCACTCGGCATAAGTCCCGTTCTTGCTCGTGCAATCTGCCGTGATAATGCGATCGAGTGGATTCCGGCTGATGAGACCAGGCTTGATGCAAAAGATGTGCAGAAAGCATTGCATGGTCGAAAAACAGCCGATGCTGCAAAAATTTTAGAGGTGTCCGTAGGAACTCTGTACCGTAATTTTCCCGAGCTTTTAAGTAAGCGTAAACCTCCTGGTTTTTTGGATAGTCATCAAGAGGAAATTTGTATCCTTGCCATGACCTTGAATACCGATCAAATTGCGAAAAATTTTGGGACAACTCGCACGACCATGAATAAGGCTTTTGAACGTTGGTCAGCAGCTGGTGATCTACCGATTGAACTTGTGAGCCGATTAAACGCTGATGGTCGTCGTAAACGTAAGCTCTGACGCATTCTTTGACCTGCGGTCTAAACGTACGGGTAATAGGTCGCTCTCCATCTAAGGTGATAACCTTATCTCCGACACGAAGTCTACCTATTTCAACAAATCCATCTGGGGTTAAGACTGGCGTATCAAGTGTGACGCAATACTCATGGCCATGGTAATTCCAGTAGTCATCCTCATTGGCACCATACCGAAAATAGAGCATCTCTCCAGTAGGCCATTTCCAGACATAGTCAGATTCGTTGAACTTGGCGCCCGGGAAGATTTGATAGAACCAGCACTTACTCTTGGCTACTACGTCAGCTAGCTGCGGGTAAGTTAGACGAAAGAGTGTTCCGCGCCAGTGATCTCCAAAGCCTCTACCTACATGTTGGGCATAACTCATGAGCAAGGTATCGGTCTTACCCCCTCCTCGGGTGCCCTCTAGCAATACTTCATACACTGGGCAAGTCAGAAACAAAGTCTGACTACCGGGCAATGGTGCCCAGATGGTTTTCATGGACTAGTGTTTTGCTTGGGCGGCTTGCTCCCAATCATCCATACTCATCGCTCCTGGCACTACCAAGACGCCACTTTGTAGTGGCGCCCCATCCTTGCCGGTATGTTCGATTGCAGATAGGCGCGGGTGAACATAGGGGGCAGCGTGTCTTGCGATGGTGGCAGCCATGTTCAGGAGTTTGATTCGACTCTCGGTGATCATGATGTCATGATCATGACCTACACCTTCATGAGCATGATCATCATGCTTAGTGCAGTTTTCAGCCTCCTTGTAAAGCGCCATCATGGTGCTCATCATGACTTCTAAAGGTGTAATGCCCTGCGCGGCGGCTACCTCAGCGATTTCACGAGTCCTCTTGGTGAGGCTGCCCTCTTTACGCCCTGCTCCTGGCCTAGCTCCTCCTTTATTTGCCGGCTTTGCTTTTGGCTTTGATTTCTTTTGATTGTTTTCAATCATGATGATGCTTCTGGTCCTCTGATCATCTTCAAAAGATGAGGTTGCAATGCTACTGAATCGCCAAAGGGCTCATCAAACTCAATGATGATTCTCTGGAACAGATCATGCCGACTTTGAGCCCCGCGATGCTTTACAACTGTGCCTACGCGGCCACTTGGAGTTTTAACGATCGATCCAATGGGGAAATCTTCCATATCGGGTCGATCAATGATTCCGGCTATACATGGGTTAGCTTGCATGGGAAGCCTCCGTTGTAGCTGGGATCTCTTTTCTCTTACGCAGCTCAGAAAAGATTCTAGTTTTGAAAGAGTCATAGCTCTCCGAGCCTTGAGCTCGCATTCCGAGTTCTCGTCCCTTAAGGTCGATGCCCTCATTCGATTTCCACCAGGTATCTTCAGAGGAATCTAGGGCTTTCCTACGCATCCCTTTCAGAATGGCCAGAACAAATCCAGTATTGATCGGGGTAGAGCTTGATGCCCTCCTTCGCATTTCCTTTGCCTGAGCAATAGCCACCTCAACATCTTCAACGGTTAGGCCTTGTTGAATCAACTGGGCAATACGCTCATCGTCTTCTCCAATATTTAAACCCTCCTTTTCAAAAAGAGTTTGAATTTGTTTTTTCCTTTCACCATCGCCTTGTAAAACTTTTTCGATTTCAGCCCCATTGTTTTGTTTGTCTGGTGTATGGAGATTGGTGACTGGTGTCTGGTGTTTGGTGTCTGGTGAGCATTGCGTTCGCAATGCGGTCGCAATGCGAACGCATGAATTGTGAGGGTCATTTTCTTGGCGCAAATCATCTGACTGAAATGCTTGCCAACGACCCTCAGCACTACGTCTAGCCTTGATTTGCTTATCTTTAAAGCGCGCTATTTCATGATCACAGCGCTCTTGTCTCCAGCCATCGTCTGTGAGAGTAAAAAATTCATTCAGGACCGAGATAACTGAATTTTTTTCTTCTTTTGATCGTGCATTGATCAATCGTTGCACTAGCTTCACATCAATCGGCAATGGTTTTTCTGTGGCGTAATACTTTCTAATTAAACGGCTATAAGTAGCGTCTTCGATAAAGGTCAGATGTGCAGTAGCTTCTGCGTAATCTCCTATGTGATGCTCGTAATAATTCATTTAATACTGTCTCCGCGTTGTTCTTTTCTTGCAAGAAATAATTTATGCAAGAGATGAATCTAACAATCGGAAAGCGTATCGTCAAACGCGTTTTTTCTGAATTTATTTTTAATTTATTTATTTAATAAATGTCTGTAATCCTATTTTGAAAAATTCGTGGGAATTTATTTCTTGCGTCGAAGTCTTAATTGATCTACGCGTGTCCACCACTCTCTTAGCTCTATCAGAATTTACTGACTGGGCTGTAGTGCTTTATTTAATTGGCTTTTGTTACTTCTAGGAATAAATATTTTTTTGTAGTCAAAAATTAATTTGTGTTTATAAAGTGGGTATTGACTTTTGATTGACCACCTAAATTTCATTGACTACATTGCAACTCAGTAGCACACAGATTCACTTACAACAACACATAACAGGAGATGAATTTAATGGTGGCAATTCGGTTATACAGCTTGTATCGCTCTTATGGATACACAAAAATGAGTTCTGCAAAAATGGCTTTGCAGGTGTATCGCAAAAATATGAAGCGCGCCCGCCATGGGGGTAATCATGAATAATATGAATCCACAAACGCCGCCAATAACCCTAATGAGAATTCCGCAAATACTAAAGGTGATGCCAGTTTCGAAATCTAAGTTCTGGCTGATGGTTCAGAAAGGTGAGTTTCCAAAACCCATCAAGATTGGTCGCTCATCCTTCTGGACGATAGAGCAGGTGCAATCGTTTATTAAGGAGAGGACCAGCAAATCCTGCAATTGAAACATGGGCATCTCCTACGGTTAAGCTAATAATCCTACGCAAAACTCAGGGGATGACTATGGAAGCAATCCACTTATCGAAACCATTTGCTGTTCAGGTTTATAGCGAATGCATATCTAATAATCAGAGCCCCTGGATACGTATTGGAGAATTTGATTACCTGTGCGAAGCTATAGAAGCTTGTAAAAATGTAGTAGATGATTTCCTTTGCTCACCGATCAATGTATTTATCAGCCCCGATAGACTGGTGAGCGCATTTTTGAGCTATGGCGACGTCCCGGCAATAATTGGCGCGGAAAATCTCAAAAGCTTTGATGTTTATGAATACCTTACTCAAAGATGCAAAGAGATTTCCTGTGCAAGAGAGTCCAACCCAATCTTGATTTAAGCAACGCTTTACTGATAGGTAGGCTGGTGGGTATATGGCGCTTCAAAATAAAGAGCCATATTTAAAAAGGCTTCCAGGTTGTTTCTGGCGGAGAGGGAGGGATTCGAACCCTCGGTAGGTTTGACCCTACGCCTGATTTCGAGTCAGGTACATTCGACCACTCTGCCACCTCTCCGAACCGAAGGGCAATTATAGCTTTGGGATCGCCATC
>Ga0316231_1005255_pt1 | contig 10394 bp, 9 predicted proteins | sample TBH18027metaG_FD_206002 | JGI IMG/M metagenome (GOLD analysis project Ga0316231, IMG submission 206002) | Freshwater microbial communities from Trout Bog Lake, Wisconsin, USA - TBH18027 | ecosystem: Environmental > Aquatic > Freshwater > Lake > Hypolimnion/Profundal zone | place: USA: Wisconsin...
CCAGTTTACCCAGCTGCTTTTTATCCATCAGAATACCCAGGTGCCAGCCGTCATCCTGCTTAAAGTAATGACGCAGTTCCTCAGGCAGGGCCTCGCTGAAAATAACCCGGCCGACGGTGGTATTCACCAGGCCATAGCCTGGGAATCTGATTCTGATCTTGGCGTGCAGCGACAACACCTTATGTTGATAGGCCAACAGCGCTTCATAGGGAAAAGCAAAAGTCTTGCCTTCGCCCAGGGCTCCGTCCCTTTCAATGGTCAGATAGTAAGAACCAAGCACCATATCCTGAGTAGGTGTCGCCACCGGCTTGCCGTCTTTGGTTGAGAGAATATTGTGAGCTGACAGCATTAACAGGCGTGCTTCAGCCTGAGCCTCGGCGGACAACGGTACATGCACCGCCATTTGGTCGCCGTCGAAGTCGGCATTATAAGCGGTACAAACCAGGGGATGGATTTTGATCGCCCGGCCCTCTGAAAGCACCGGCTCGAAAGCCTGAATACCCAGACGGTGAAGCGTCGGCGCACGGTTTAAGAGCACCGGGTGTTCCTTGATGACTTCCTCCAGGACGTCCCAAACCTCAGGCCGGACTCGTTCCACCATGCGTTTGGCGCTCTTGATATTGTGGGCATGGCCGGCGTTGACCAGCTTCTTCATGACAAAAGGCTTAAACAGCTCCAGCGCCATCTCTTTGGGCAGACCGCACTGGTGAAGCTTCAGTTCCGGACCGACGACGATAACCGAACGACCCGAATAGTCCACGCGCTTGCCAAGCAAGTTCTGGCGGAAACGGCCTTGCTTGCCTTTAAGCATGTCGCTGAGGGATTTCAGGGGACGATTGCCTGGTCCGGTAACAGGACGGCCGCGGCGGCCGTTATCAATAAGGGCATCCACCGCTTCCTGAAGCATCCGTTTTTCGTTGCGCACGATGATATCCGGCGCACCCAGATCCAAAAGACGCTTGAGGCGGTTGTTGCGGTTGATTACCCGGCGGTACAGGTCGTTCAGGTCGGAGGTGGCGAAACGGCCGCCGTCCAGTTGAACCATAGGGCGCAGTTCCGGGGGTATAACCGGCACAACCCCCAGGATCATCCACTCGGGTTGGTTACCAGATTTACGAAAAGCCTCTACAACTTCCAGTCGGCGAATGGCCCGCACTTTGCGCTGTCCACTGACTTCTCGGAGTTCCTGGCGAAGTTCGCGGCTGAGTTTTTCCAGATCAAGTTCTTCCAGCAGCCGCTGGATGGCTTCAGCACCCATACCGACTTTAAAGGCGCTGCCATATTTTTCGCGATAATCGCGATATTCATTTTCAGTCAACAACTGCTTTTTCATCAGCGGGGTGTCGCCTGGTTCCAAAACGATATAAGAAGCGAAATACAGCACCTTTTCCAGCGACCGGGGTGATATGTCAAGGATCAGGCCCATGCGGCTTGGGATCCCTTTAAAATACCAGATATGAGATACCGGTGCAGCCAGTTCAATATGTCCCATGCGGTCCCGGCGGACCTTGGAACGGGTCACTTCCACGCCGCAGCGATCGCAGATGATGCCTTTATAGCGGATGCGTTTGTACTTACCGCAATGGCATTCCCAGTCGCGCGTTGGACCAAAAATCTTCTCGCAGAACAAGCCTTCGCGTTCCGGTTTGAGGGTGCGGTAATTTATCGTTTCCGGCTTCCTGACTTCGCCGTGAGACCAAGCACGGATCTGCTCCGGTGAAGCCAATCCTATACGCATGGAGTCAAAATTGTTTACGTCTAACAAGGGCGTATCGCTCCCTTCACTCTTACTCGAGATCCTCGTCAAGCTCGTCTAGGAATTCCCGTGGATCGACTTTTTTGTCCTTTTTTATCGCCTTTTTCACGCCTTTGCGCAGCGGAGAGGAAAAGTCTTCTTCCAGCTCCCGGCCAGGCACCTGGTCAGGCGACATTTCGCCGATCTCAGCAATAATATCGAGTTCTTCCTCGATGGGCTCGATGTCGTCACTGGCTTCCAGTTCATCGACGATATCAGTTTCAAAATCGGCGATTTTGCGCTCATGGGGCAAGGGGCGTTCGCCCTCCTCGCCGCCGATGCTGAGCTCCAGTTCCTTCGCCGTTTCATGAATATCTTCATCCGACTCCCGGATAAGAATCTCCTGGGCGTCTTCGGTCAATACCTTGACATCCAGTCCGATGCTCTGGAGTTCCTTGATGAGCACTTTGAAGGACTCAGGCACACCAGGTTCGGGAACATTTTCCCCCTTGACGATGGCTTCATAGGTTTTCACCCTGCCAACCACGTCATCCGACTTGACGGTGAGAAGTTCCTGCAAAGTATAGGCAGCCCCGTATGCTTCCAGGGCCCAGACCTCCATCTCCCCGAACCGCTGGCCGCCGAACTGGGCTTTCCCGCCAAGCGGCTGCTGGGTAACGAGGGAGTATGGGCCGGTGGAACGGGCATGAATTTTATCATCCACCAAATGAGCCAGTTTAAGCATATACACATAGCCTACTGTAACCGGATTATCGAAAGCATCTCCGGTACGGCCGTCATAAAGAGTACTCTTGCCTTCGGCAGGCAGACCCGCCAGTTTTAGAGTTTTGAATACCTCATGCTCGGTGGCGCCGTCGAAAACAGGAGTGGCCAGATGCACACCGGCACCATACTGCTTCGGTATGCCATAGGTCTTAAGGTCATAACCGCCCTCGCGGAGTTTGTCTTCCAGACCGATATCCATATTGGCGATTTTCATCCCCAGGGTTGCGGCTGCCCAGCCCAAGTGGGTCTCCAGCACCTGACCGATATTCATCCGGGAGGGAACCCCCAGAGGATTGAGCACAATCTGAATCGGAGTTCCGTCAGGCATGAAGGGCATATCTTCTTCAGGAAGGATGCGGGAAACAACCCCCTTGTTGCCATGGCGGCCCGCCATTTTATCCCCTTCGGATATCTTGCGTTTTTGGGCGATGTACACCCTGACCAGTTGGTTGACGCCTGGAGGAAGTTCATCGCCATTCTCGCGGCTGAACACTTTGACATCAACAATCTTGCCGGCTTCACCGTGAGGAACCCTGAGGGAAGTGTCCCGTACCTCGCGGGCCTTTTCGCCGAAGATGGCCCGGAGCAGACGCTCTTCAGCCGTCAGTTCGGTCTCACCCTTGGGCGTAACTTTGCCGACCAGAATATCGCCGGGACGAACCTCGGCTCCGACGCGGATGATCCCACGGTCATCCAAATCACGCAGCACTTCCTCGGCAACATTGGGAATATCGCGGGTGATCTCTTCGGGACCAAGTTTGGTATCCCGGGCGTCACATTCGTATTCTTCAATATGGATGGAAGTGAAAATATCTTCCTTGACCAGTTTTTCACTGAGCAGAATAGCGTCCTCGTAGTTATAGCCTTCCCAAGGCATAAAGGCCACCAGCACGTTATAGCCCAGAGCCAATTCCCCGTTATCGGTGGAAGGACCATCAGCCAGCACGCCGCCTTTTTCCACCTTTTCACCTTTATATACCACCGGTTTTTGGTTGATACAGGTCCCTTGGTTGGACCGGATGTATTTCAGGAGCTTATAAGTATCCAGGCCGCCTGAGGCGGTACGAATGTGAATTTCGTTGGCAGTCACCTTGGCAACCTCGCCGGCATTCTTGGCCAGTACGACAACCCCGGAATCAAGAGCTGCCTTAAACTCCATCCCTGTGCCGATGAGCGGCGCCTGGGTCTTGAGCAGCGGCACGGCTTGGCGCTGCATGTTGGCACCCATCAGGGCCCGGTTGGCGTCGTCATTTTCCAGGAAGGGAATCATCGCCGTGGCGATAGAAACAACCTGTTTCGGCGAAACATCCATATAGTCGACATTCTCTGCCGGCACTACCAGAATATCATGCTTGTAGCGCACAGTTACCCGCGGTTCAACAAACCAGCTGGTATCAGGGCTCAGTTCTTCATTGGCCTGGGCGACGATCATCTCGTCCTCCTCATCAGCCGTGAGGTAGAATACGTTTTCTGTTACCTTGTGATTTTCCTTGTCTACCCGGCGATAGGGCGTCTCAATAAACCCGAACTCATTAATCCGGGCAAACGTGGACAGGGAGCCGATAAGACCGATATTCGGACCCTCCGGGGTCTCAATGGGACACATCCGGCCATAGTGAGAATGGTGAACGTCCCGGACTTCAAATCCGGCGCGCTCCCGGCTCAGACCGCCAGGTCCAAGGGCGCTCAGGCGCCGCTTGTGGGTCAGCTCGGCCAGCGGATTGGTCTGATCCATAAACTGCGATAACTGGCTGGAGCCGAAGAATTCCTTGATAGCGGCCACAACGGGGCGAATATTGATAAGGGCCTGCGGAGTAATAACGTCAATATCCTGGATAGTCATCCGTTCTTTGACAACCCGCTCCATCCGGGACAAACCAATCCGGAACTGGTTCTGCAGCAGCTCGCCCACAGACCGGAGTCGCCTGTTGCCCAGATGATCGATATCATCCACATTACCGTGTCCATCCATGAGGTTGAGCAGATAGCTTATGGCAGCGATAATATCTTCCCGGGCGATGGTCCGGTGCACGTAAGGCAGGGTCGGGTTGCACAGCAGCTTGATAACCTGCCCGTCTTTCTGCCGGATTTTGGCCTCGATTAATTCATTGTTGTCAAAAGCACCGCTCTCTTCAAGCCGGGCAATGATTTTTTCATCGACAACGGTTCCCGCCTCGACGATAATCTCGCCAGTAGACTTATTCACCAGCGGCGATTCGAGGGTTTTACCCATAAGCCGGCGACGCCAGCCCAATTTTTTAGTCAGCTTGTAGCGGCCAACAGTAGCCAGATCGTAGCGTTTCGAATCGAAGAACAGTGTCTCCAAAAGCTGGGTAGCATTCTCAACTGTCGGCGGCTCGCCAGGACGAAGTCTTTTATATATTTCCACCAAAGCCTCTTCCCTGGAATCGGTGTTATCCCGTTCCAAGGTAGCTCTGATCCGCACATCGTCATTGAACAATTCGGTAACAACGCCACTGGAGGCATAGCCAAGGGCACGAACAAGCACAGTGACAGGCAGCTTACGGGTACGGTCCACCCGGACCGACACCACGTCGTTAGCGTCTGTCTCCAGTTCGAGCCACGCTCCGCGGTTGGGTATTACTGTGGCATTATAAAGCTTCTTGCCGCTGGTATCGATGGATTCACCGTAATAAACGCCTGGTGAACGCACCAGCTGGCTGACGATAACCCGCTCGGCGCCGTTAATGATAAACGTGCCGTTATCGGTCATCAGCGGAAAATCTCCCATGAAGACTTCCTGTTCTTTAATCTCGCCTGTCTCGCGATTAATCAGCCGCACCCCGACACGCAAGGGAGCGGAATAAGTAACATCGCGTTCTTTACACTCTTCCACGGCGTACTTTGGCTCACCCAGAGTAAAATTCTCGAACGAGAGCACCAAATTACCCGTAAAATCCTGGATCGGCGAAATATCGTGGAATATCTCCTGTAACCCGTCCTTGAGAAACCAGTTGTACGAATTCTTCTGGATTTCGATGAGATTGGGCATATCCAGCACTTCACTGATCTTAGCGTAACTGTACCTGACCCTTTTGCCCACCGGAACAGGATAGAACATTAAAGCCTTCACCCCTTAGTCCGAATTAAAGCGGCATTTTTGCAACCCACCGCCTGAGTTGCGAGTGGCAGGAAATAATAAAACGCGAAAAATAAGCAAGGTTAGTCAGTTCAAATGAAAAACCTTGCTCTTTTTGCTGATGAAATGAACGTTTCATCCTCCATTATATTACTATTTCCTGCCAATAAGTAAAATATACCGGCACTTCTTAAAAAATATTGTGGTAATAGCATACCGCATTTTATGATGATATCATACCACCAAACCTCTGTCAAGAAATAATGTCCATGTTTAGCAAGATAAGGCTCGTGGTCCGCCGCTTCTGACATAGCCGGCTGAAAGCCAGTCGCCGGATGCACCCTCGAAATGGTTATCCAATAAGCAGGGAAAAACGGAGGGCACCCTTGACGGGTACCCTCCGTTAACTTGCCTGGTTATTACTTAACTTCAACAGATGCGCCGGCTTCGGCAAGCTTGGTTTTAAGAGCTTCGGCGTCGGCTTTGGAGATCTTTTCCTTAACAGCCTTCGGAGCGCCGTCAACAAGATCTTTGGCTTCTTTGAGGCCCAGGCCGGTGATTTCGCGAACGACTTTGATAACATTGATTTTGGCAGCACCGGCGGCGGTGAGAATGACATCAAACTCGGTTTGTTCTTCAGCAACTGGAGCGGCAGCACCAGCAGCCGGAGCGGCGGCAACAGCCATAGGAGCAGCGGCGCTAACTCCGAATTTTTCTTCCAGAGCTTTAATCAGCTCGGCCAGTTCAAGGACGGTCATCTTTTCAATAGCTTCCATAATGGTTGCTTTAGACATTTTAAAATTCCTCCAATAAATTATTAATTATTTTTGATTCAGGTTGTGCCCAAGGCGCAGCCTTAGCACCGTAGACGGGCCTTTTGCGACAGCTGTTAAGCGGATTCTTTTTGCTTGCGGATGGCTTCCAAAGCATAAACCAAATTGCTGAGGTTGCCGTTCAAGACCCGGACGAAACCGGTAATCGGCGCCTGGAGAGTGCCCAGCAGCTGAGCGAGCAGCACATCGCGCGGCGGCAGGCTGGCCAGTGCCTTGACGCCGCTGGCGTCGATAACCTTGCCTTCCACGAGACCAGCTTTGATTTCCACAGACTGCAGCCGGTTTTCCCGGATGAAGTCAGACAGCATCTTGGCCGGGGCAACAGGGTCGGTAGCCGACATGGCAATTGCCGTCGGGCCTTCCAGATACATGATCATTCCCTCAATGCCAGCCTCTTGGGCGGCAATGCGGGCCAAAGTGTTCCTGATCACCCGGTATTCGATGCCAGCTTCCCGGAGCTTGCGACGCAGTTTTGTATCCAGGGCGACATTGAGTCCGCGGTTACTGGTGAGAACTGCTCCTTTGGCGCTGGAGAACTTTTCTTTTAACTCACTAACCACAGCTTTCTTTTCAGGTGTTACAGCCATTTTAAATCCACCTCCTTTTATCATGTTCGCTACATAAAGATCAGCCGCAGACGAAAAAAACGACCTGCCGGCAGTATCACCGGAGGTCGCTCAATGGCAAAGCCATATTCACTCATCCCCGGCCTCGGCAGGCGGACCTTGGGTCCATTACACATACCTGCTGTCTACAGCCTTAAATGCTCTAAAAGATTATTCTTTTTTTGCTGAGGCCGCCTTGAGGGTGTTGATCCTCACACCAGGCCCCATTGTAGTGCTGAGGGTAATACCACGAAGATATTGTCCCTTGGCACCGGTCGGCTTAACTTTGATAAGAGTATCCATCAAAGTCTGAAAGTTTTGGAGCAGTTTCTCATTATCGAAAGATACCTTGCCGATAGGGGCGTGGATGTTGCCGGCCTTATCGGTGCGATACTCAATCTTACCTGCCTTGATCTCATTGATGGCCCTGGTGACGTCCATGGTCACAGTGCCGACCTTGGGATTTGGCATCAGGCCCTTAGGTCCAAGGATTTTACCCAAACGGCCAACCATGCCCATCATGTCAGGGGTGGCGACAGCCACATCGAAATCGGACCAACCGCCCTGAATCTTTTCCACCATATCTTCAGCGCCGACAAAATCGGCTCCTGCGGTCTCCGCTTCCTTGGACTTTTCACCTTTGGCAAAGACCAGAACTCGCTTCGTTTTCCCGGTGCCGTGGGGCAGCACTACCGCACCCCGCACCTGCTGGTCGGCATGCTTGGGGTCTACCCCGAGCTTTACCGCCAACTCAACTGTTTCATCAAACTTGGCGCTGGCCGTCTTTTTGACGACCTCCACAGCCTCTTCCGGATCGTAGAGTTTGTCTTTCTCGATCAGTTTGGCCGCCTCTTCATATTTTTTACCGTGTTTAGGCATGATCTTAATCCTCCTAGCTATAGTGTGGTAATAACGGAATATCCTCCCACATAGAGTATCTGTTGAAAACCCGTCATTTGACGGCCTTTGAACAGCCTCTAGACGACGCGGCGGACTAGTCGATGATATCGATGCCCATGCTGCGCGCCGTGCCTTCGATCATTCGCATAGCAGCTTCTACGCTGGCAGCGTTAAGATCTTGCATTTTTGATTCGGCGATTTCGCGAACCTTGGCCCGGGAAACTTTAGCGACCTTTTTCTTGTTCGGCTCACCGGACGCTGTCTCAATCCCGGCGGCCTTCTTGAGCAATACCGCCGCAGGCGGGGTCTTGGTAATAAAAGAAAACGACCTGTCTTCATATACGGTAATTTCTACCGGAATAATCAGACCTGCTTGCTGGGCGGTTCTTTCGTTAAATTCCTTAACAAAGGCCATGATATTGACACCAGCTTGACCAAGTGCGGGGCCGACCGGTGGAGCCGGAGTAGCTTTGCCGCCGGGAACCTGCAGTTTTACAAGCTTTATAACTTTTTTAGCCATGGTTACACCTCCTTACGCTCTAAAATGTGGTAAGCGGGCCTAGGCCCTCCCACTGTAAACCATCGGCTACAACAGCAACCTTATATCCTTAAGGAGCTCAATAGCTCTTACAGTTTTTCGATTTGGGTATAATCCAGCTCAACCGGCGTCTCGCGCCCGAACATGTTCACAAGCACTTTCAGCTTGGCACGGTCGGGGTGGATGTCGACAACCGTAGCCGTCCAGTTCTCAAAGGCACCGGATGTAATTCTGATCAGTTCTTTCACCTTAATGTCGAGTTTCTTCGGTTTTGCCTCGTCCATACCCATTGACTTGAGAATTTGCTTCGATTCAGCGTTGGTTAGCGGAATAGGCTTGGTACCGGAACCGACAAAGCCGGTAACGCCCGGTGTGTTGCGAACAACATACCATGACCGGTCATTGACAATCATCTCCACCAGCACATATCCGGGGAATATCTTCTTTTTTGAGATCTTCTTCTTGCCATCCTTGATTTCTACTTCATCTTCCATCGGTACCATGACCCGGAAGATTTCGTTCTCCATCCCCAAAGAGTGGACCTTTTTCTCCAGGTTGGCCTTCACCTTATTCTCATAACCGGAATAAGTGTGGATTACGTACCAATTTTTTTCCGATTCCATCGTCCCAAGGGCCGCTAATGCGACCCCCACCCCCTCCAGACCGCTTCTCGAACACTATTTTACAAAGGCCTTTAATGCCTCGGTGAACGCGGTGTCTATCACCCAAATAACAGCGGCCACGACAAGCACAGAAATAAAAACAACCCCCGTGTAGGCGGAGAGTTCTTTCTTATCCGGCCATGACACTTTTTTCAGTTCGGCCCTAACCTCCCGCAAAAAGCGCTTCATTCGGGAAGACCTGGTTTGGATTGCTATTTCTTGGGCAGCCATTTTTTTCACATCCCCGTTTCCATACTGCCGACTTGCGACTGACATAAAGGTTTCTGGCAGGGGCAGAAGGACTTGAACCCTCAACCAACGGTTTTGGAGACCGCTACTCTACCAATTGAGCTATACCCCTACGTATGTCAAGGCGTTTACTTGGTTTCTTTGTGTGGAGTCTGCTTCCTGCAGAACTTACAAAACTTGTTCATTTCCAACCTATCAGGATCATTTTTTTTGTTCTTATTTGTCTGATAGTTACGTTGCTTGCATTCCGTGCAGGCTAGTGTCACCGCGTTGCGCATTGTTTACACCTCACTTACCCATGGTCTCAAAAATATCGCTAATATAATGTATCATAATTTTAACTGGCATGTCAATAGCACACGTATCCGGGTATGTACAATTTGCAGCATATCAGCGGCCGTCAATATAAGGCAGGGGGCTTCCCCTGCCTTATATGCATTCCCCGCAGATTCTGAAATTATTCACCCGTCGAAGGTGAACCGGCTTCATTTTGAATAAAGGTCAATACATAGCCACTCAGATCACGGATGGTAAATTGGCGCATGCCATAGCTGGTGGTGAAAATCGGTCGGACGGCAGTGACGCCTGCGCGGGTTACACTCTCATAGTACCCGTCAATGCCTTCGGCGACCATGATATGAAGGTCAACTCCCTGACCCCGCGTTCCCGAAGCAGAACCGGGCTCGATTTTAGCAGCGTAGGAAGTGGCGGCCTCAAACATAATCCGAACGTCTTGGCGCCTTACCGTAGCAAAAGTTGGGCTGTCGGCCGGAAAACTGAAATCCAAGTCAAACGAAAGAGTGCGCTGGTAGTAATCGATTGTCGCCCGGACATCATCCACCACCAACAAAGGAACAATCTCGCCCACGTCCCGATTCCCCCGACTGTTAGGCATTGATGGCGGTAACAACACCGGCGCCAACAGTACGGCCGCCCTCGCGGATAGCGAAACGGAGACCTTCTTCAATGGCGATAGGGGTGATGAG
>Ga0316231_1005259_pt1 | contig 10387 bp, 5 predicted proteins | sample TBH18027metaG_FD_206002 | JGI IMG/M metagenome (GOLD analysis project Ga0316231, IMG submission 206002) | Freshwater microbial communities from Trout Bog Lake, Wisconsin, USA - TBH18027 | ecosystem: Environmental > Aquatic > Freshwater > Lake > Hypolimnion/Profundal zone | place: USA: Wisconsin...
AGCTGTGAAGAATGTGGAGACCGACGAAATATATTATGTAGATGCCGAACAGCTTGTGATTGCTACAGGTGCAGTGCCTTTTATGCCAACATTCGAGAACGATGATTTGCCCGGAGTATATACCGCGGCAGTTGTTCAAAAGATGATGAACAGTGAGTTGACTCTTTTAGGTAAAACTGTTTTAACTGTCGGAGCAGGAAATATTGGGTACTTAACTTCCTATCAGTTGATGCAGGCCGGAGCAAATGTTAAAGCAATTGTTGAGGCATTGCCTAACGAAGGAGGATTCCCTGTACAGGCAAATCGTGTACGTAGATTAGGTATTCCGGTTTTAACATCACATATCCTTTTAAAGGCTATCCCAAATGCAACTCATGATGGTATAATTGGTGCTGTGATAGCAGAGTGCGAAAACTTTGTGCCAATACCGGGCACTGAAAAGATCATTGATGGAATTGATGCTATTAATATATGTACAGGCTTAGTTCCAGATGATCAATTATTGATTAAAGGTAATGAAGTTTTTGGTCGTCAGTGTTATGGTGTAGGCGATGCTATCAGAATTGGTGAAGGTACGAGCGCTGTTTTGAGAGGTAAACAAGTAGCCTTCGAAATCCTGCAAGACATGGGAGAACGATATGATTATGAGGCTTACTTAGAAATATCTAAAGAGTATATAGATTCTCAGCAGCACCCAACCAGAGTAATTGAAGCACCTTACCTACCCGATGTTGAACGTATGAATGGAAAAGGTTTTGTGCAGATTGATTGCCTCTATGGTTTTGCATGTAATCCTTGTGCCTTTGCCTGTAAATATGGAGCTATCACTAAATCTTCTACCAGCACAGTTCCTCAGATAGATTTTGAAAAATGTATTGGTTGCATGGATTGCGTTTTCCAATGTCCTGGCTTAGCAATCTTCGGATATAATGTTAAAAAAGACTGGGCATTCCTGCCAATTGAATATGCTGCAACTGAAGGCGAAGAAGTTTATCTTGTAGATAATGATGGTGCAATTGTTGGCGAAGGTTCTATTGAAAAGATTCTTTTGAAACCTAACAAAACAAACATTGCAAGAGTAAAATGTCTCACAGTTCATGGTGAAGATTTGGTTAAAGTAAAAGGATTTATCGTTAAAGAAAAGTATCCTGAGAAAGTAGTATTTAAACCTGCTGAGGCTGTAGAGTCTAAGACCTATGTTTGTCATTGCGATGATGTGCAGATAGACGAGATTTTGAATATAGTTGGAGATCGTAAGTTTATATCTATTGACGAAGTAAAACATACTACGCGTTTAGGTATGGGTGCATGTCGTGGTAAACGTTGCATCCCACGTCTTAAACAGAAGATACGTCCTTACGGGATACAGATATTGGGAGATGCTACGCCTCGTGGTCCTTTATCAAATCAAGTAAATATGGGTGAATTGTATCCTCATAATGTACACGAAAAGATCATTACAAATGTAACGGGGAAGGAAGTTGGAAAGGTAAAAGTACAATCATTTGTTGCAGGTGGAGGTATCGGAGGCAGTGCTTTGTTCAGATATCTTTCGGAAGCAGGTCTTAAGCCTGTTATGATAAATAATGGCAGAGGATCTTCATGGCGTAACATCGCTGGAGGTCGCCCTTCTTTCACAGTGCCAGAGATCAGTGACATTGCTACTCATAATCTTGAAATCTTTAAAGAGCTTCAAAAGCTAAAGAACATAGATTATAAAGCTATAAAATATGTTGGTTTCGCTCATGATGATGCAACCTACAAGGCTTTGGATGAATCAAGGAAATGGTCTGATGCACACATGATAGACCCAAAGGATTTCCGTAAGGAGATCTCACCATATTTTAATACTAAACTCGATACTTACAAGGCAGCTCTGATAACCAATGACTGCTGGCAGGCTACTCCTGGCAGGGTTATAGATCTTATCCGCCGTATAGGTATTGAAAACGGTGGCACTGTTTTGGAAGATTGCAACCTGATAGATGTTGAAAAGACCGGCAATATTTACCGCGCACTTGTGTATGATCACAACAAGGAATACGTAGAATATGAAACCGAAGTATTCATTAATGCTTTAGGCCCTGAAGGAAATAAATTTGCCAAGAAGCTTGGCATCGATACAGGTCTGTTCCCTGTAAAACATCAGGCGTTTATAACACGTCGTTTGCCAATGTTAGGTGTGGATGGTCATTGTTTAGATATGCTTATCGACAGAAGAAAATACAAAGGTTTCTCTGCTGTTTATGGACAACAATTAAAAGAAACAGGTCAGATAATTGGCTGCGCTTCGCCTGCGATAGATGCTATGGAGACTGACAAGAATCTAAAGGTAAACTCTAAAGAATTTTTAGAGATAGTATCTGAGATATTTGTTGACTGGATTCCTGAATTATCTTCAGTAGGATTCCAGGCAGTATGGTCAGGATATTACATTGAACCTCGCTACATGATAGACCCGGAACTAGGATTGTTTGTAGGCCTACGCGGACACGGATTTATGTTAAGTCAATATTTAGCTAAGCTATATGTTGATAAATTAACAGGAAAAGAAGTTCCAACTTACTTCGACAGACTTAAACTTAGTGGCGACGGATTACCCGAAACCTCATTTAAGTAGGCTTTTAGGAGTTTAGTCTATTTGGCTTTTAGATTCTTAAACTTTTAGGTATGAATTATAATGTATTATTATAATGTAATAGATTAACAAGAAATCACACATAAACTATTATAAAAAAGAAACCTTCACCATGAGAATGATGAAGGTTTTTATTTTCTTTAAAGACTATCAGCCTAAACAGCTAAAAGCCTTTAATAGTATTCAATTAAGGAAGTGTCCAGTAGAAAGTAGCTCCATTGCCAACCGATGAGTCAGCCCAAATATGACCGTTATGTCTTTCGATAATACGCTTAACTGTTGCAAGCCCAACACCCGTTCCCGGAAAATCTTCTTTGGTATGTAAGCGTTCGAAAGGATTAAATAACTTATGTCGGTTGGTAATATCAAAACCTACACCATTATCCTTTATAAAGAAACTATTAGCTTTAAAATCATCAAGACGTTGTATAGTTATTTCTGTAACATCTTCTTTGCCGGAATATTTCCATGCATTGCCAATCAGGTTCTCCAACACAACTTTTAATAATCCCTGATCACCATTACACTCCATATTCTCTTGAATAAATATATTTACTTTACGATTAGGTTCATTTTGCTTAAAATTTTCTACTATCTGGTTAGCAAGTTTAGTAAGATTAACTTTAGAATATTCAAGGTTAGTTTTATTCGACATTGATAACTTCAATAAATCTTCAACCAATTGAGCCATGTTAGTAGCCGATTGCATAATAATTTCAAGGAATGATTTAGATTCTTCATCAATTATATTATCAAGTTCAGATTGTAATATCTCTGTAAGCCCAACTATCTGATGAATTGGTGTACGTAAATCATGCGAAACTGTACGTGCAAAAGCTTCCAGTTCCATATTAGTTGATTGCAGATCTTCATTGGCAGTTTGTAACAAAGCTTGTGTCTTAATCAACTCATCATTACGCAGAATAGCAGCTTCATAAACAGAAAGTAAAAGATCAAGTATTTGTTTACGTTCAGAGTTAATATTATACTTCTCACCTCTAAAAACAACTTCTATAACCATCTCAGCACTGCCTGATTGCATTCTAATATTACGGTTTGCTAATAGATATTGAATTCGTGAAATCAAATAGTTCTCATCAAAAGGTTTGGTGATAAAATTATCAGCACCAGCCTGCAAACCTTTAATAATATCCAAAGGATCCTGTAAAGAAGTTAATAAAATAATAGGAATGTCTTTATGGTTGACATCCTCTTTAATCTTTTTACAGAACTGATAGCCATCCATTTCAGGCATCACTATATCACTAATGATAAGGGTAGGACGTTTAGTATTTAAAAATTCTAAAGCTTCCATCCCATTAACACAAATCTGAACTTCAAAACTATTTTGTTCGAGCAGAAATCTAAGTTTCTTAGCCTGAACCGGTGAGTCTTCAACAACAACTATAAGGTTGTTCTGCATCGTGAAATGACTATAAATGTCCATATTTATTTATTGTTTTAAGTTATTTAAAAATAAAGTTATTTGGGTGGGATTCATTATATATTTATATCCATTTAAACGTATTGCTTCGCCCGGCATCCCATGTACCAGCGAACTTTCTCTATCTTGAGCAATAGTTACACATCCCATATCTTTTAACTCTTTCAACTCCATAGCACCATCTACCCCCATACCCGAAAGTAATATGCCTATTGCATGTTTATTGGATGTGTTTCTTACACTTCTAAAAAGATAGGATACGGAAGGACGGCAATTATGTTCGGCAGCATCATTAGAAATGATGATTCTATTGTCTTTAGATATACCTATATGTCTATCTTTTGGAGCTAAATAGATAGTTCCCGGAAGAAGCATCTCACCATTCTCTCCTTGCTTAATATTTTTACGTGTCGTGTTTAATAACCAGTTATATAAACCATCAGAAAAAGTTGCATCTACATGCTGAACAATAATTATTGGGATATGAAAATTATCAGGTAATCCTTCTAATATTTCCAACAATACCAGAGGCCCTCCTGCTGAGGCACCTATTGCAATAAGCTGTATATCTTTAATAGCTTTAGTAACTGAAGTTGGAACAACAGGAGAACTATGTTCATCTGTAGATTTGATATGCTTATTAGAACTATGTTTTCTAATTACCTTAATCTCACTCATCAGCCTAATCATGTTAAGAAAATATTTAACACTTTCTTTATGATCTTTATGACCAAAACCTAGAGGTGTAGAAAGAATAGCTAATGCTCCTGCCTTAAGAGCATTAAAGTGCATATCTGTATTTGACTTATCGTAATTACTGCTAACGATAACTATGGGAGTAGGCGCAACATGCATTATCTTTTCAGTTGCATCAAAGCCATTAAGTTTAGGCATATTAATATCCATAGTGATGAGATCAGGACTGTGTTTTAAAGCCATTTCAACTGCTTCCTGTCCGTTAACAGCAGTAGCAATAACCTTTATAGCGGGATCTTCGTTTAAAAGATTAACCAGAAAAGCTCTTACTACATCTGAATCTTCTACAACCAGAATAAATATTTTTTTAGCAATAGTCATTAAATAAGTCGTTGTATTATTTCTAATAAATTACTTTGATCAAAACTGCTTTTAACACAATAAGCATTAGCACCTACATCCATCCCTTTTAATTTATCTTCAGGCGAATCTAATGAAGTCACCAATATAACAGGCAGATTAGAAAACTGTTTGTCTGCTCTAATCTTTTCAGTTAATTCAAAACCATTCATTCTTGGCATTTCAATATCCGAAACAATAAGATCAAAGTTCTCATTATTGATCATTGTATAAGCTTCCATGCCATCCACGGCAATCTTAACATCATAACCTGCTGTCTCCAAAATATTCCTGAGCAGTGTTCTTGAAGTTAACGAATCTTCTACAACTAATATAGATTGAGCAGCGTTGCTATTATCATCCGTTTCTTTTAATGATGTATTATAGATTGTTTGATTTCTTGCAATTTTGCTTACATCCATTAATTCAGAAACGTTTAAGACAAGAACTATCTTCCCATCACCCATTATAGTAGCTCCCGAAATGTAGTGTATGTTAACAAGTTGTGTACCCAGACTTTTAATAGTCCCTTCCTGTTCACCTATAACTTCATCTACAACAAAAGCAACACGTTTCTGCCCTGTGGATAATATTAAAACATGAACCTGAAAGTCGTTCCGTGAATTCTTTATGTTATGGTGAACACCTAAGATACTCGATAGCTGCAAGAGGATCAATACTTGTCCATCAACAGTTATTGTTTCTTGGTTTTTAACGATGTTTATATCCGAACGTTTAATTTTTAAAACACGTTCGACAGTATTTGTAGGTGCAATAAACTGACTATTCCCTATCTTAAAGATAATACCTCTGAAAGTAGCCAGTGATAATGGTAAATTAATCCTAAATATAGTCCCTTTATCTTTAACAGATTCAATATCTATTGTTCCCCCTAACTGAGTTACCTTATCAACAACTATCGCCATTCCCAATCCTCTGCCCGAGATATTGGTGATAAAGTTACTTGTAGTTACTCCCGATACAAATATTAGCTTAAGTAATTCTTTTTCTGTTAAGTTATCAATTGCTTCTTCTGTTATAGCACCCTCTTTAATGGCAGATGCAATTACTTTATCTAGATTAATCCCTTGTCCATCATCTGAAATCTGAATTAACAATCTCTGATCATTTGTTTGTTTTAGCGAGATATTTATTGAAGCATAAACAGCTTTGTTTTTAGCTTTTCTTTGTTCAGGTTTCTCAATCCCATGATCTATACAGTTACGTAAAATATGAATTAATGGATCTTTGATTTCTTCTAAAATACGACGGTCAATTTCAATATCATTCCCATAGATATTAAGATTAACATCCTTGTTTTGTTCTTTCGAAAGGTCTCTGACAAGCTTAGGAAAAATATCTAACAACGAACTGAAAGGTCTTAGCAAAGTGTTTTTAATATCTACTAAAAGATCATCAACCATTCTGGAAACTGATCTTTGAAATTGTTCAGCATCTTTAACCAATAGGTTTAAGTTGAACTGTGTCTTTTTAGTATTCTCTTTTTGCCAGTTATATAATTCATTCCAGGCAAGATTATCAGCATCCGAACTTAAAGGTTGTATTAGTTGTTTTTTGTTTTCTATTATCTTTGATTTAGTATTGATATCCAGTTTAAGAAAGTTTAAATTCTGAACAAAATTATTTAAGATCGCTTTAGCAGTAATTAACTCTTCTGCTTGTAATAATATGTTACTTAATTTTTCTGTTGAAATACGAACTGTTTCCTTTACAGGAGTTTTTTCATCATTAGCATGAATAATAGGATTTTTTACAGGTTTCTCTTCCTTGTCCTCAACAACAATTGGCTTTTCAGCGATTGGAGTACTCTCCTTTACTTCTGTTTGAACAACTGAAGGAGGTGGAAAATTAGATTCAGATTTAGTATTAATAATAGATGAAAGTTCAACTATAGTAGCAGTTACAATTTCGCTGTTAATAGTCTTTTGTCCTTCAAAAAGATCAGTTAAGAGTCCGTTTAGTATATTAATAGTATTATGAAAGGTATCAAATAAATAAGAAGAATAACTTAAGTGCCCTTGTTTCATTTTAGACATTACATTTTCCAAAGCCTGACATAATCTTTCTATCTCCTGAAGGTTAACAGCTCTAGCTGCACCTTTAAGACTATGTATCTCGCGGAACATAATTTCTATCATGCATTGTCGTTTTACCCTATCTCCTTCCCTCTCCAGATCAAGAAGATTATTGGTAAAAGTAGTACTATGCTCTGTAGCCTCTATTTTAAAATCAGCTAAGAGTTCCTTGTAAAACTCTTCTTGTTTAGTACTCATGACTGTATTTTAAACTTTGTACTTAATAAGCATATTCTTAAGACTAACACCTAGTTCATTCAATTTATTTGCTGCTTCTTGTGTTTGTTTTGTTCCTACTACATTTTGTTCTATTGCTTTTCTAATGTTTTCCATAGCAGGTACTATTTGTTCCATGCCTGCCATTTGTTGCTGACTTGAAGCTGATATTTGTATTGCAGAATTAGCTGCTTCGTTAGCACTGTCAGTCATTAATTGGATTACATCGCCACTTTGTAAAGCTAGTTTACTTCCTGATTCAACAGCTTTAGCCCCTTGTTCGGTTGCCATTACTGCCTGGTTAACTGCTTTCTGAATATCATTAAGAATATCTTTAACTTGTGTAGTAGCTTGTTTTGATTGTTCAGCCAAACTTCTTATTTCCTGAGCAACTACAGCAAAACCCTTGCCTTGATCACCTGCTTTTGCGGCTTCTATTGCTGCATTTACGGCTAATAAGTTTGATTGATCGGCTAAATCGTTTACACTTGAAGTAATTTCTCCGATAACTCTGCTTTGTTCAGATAGTTTTATAACACTTTCAGAGATCATATCCATTTGAACACTTATCTTTTTCATACCTTCAATTGTTTCCATAACTGAGTCTTTTCCATTTAAAGCGGTTTTTGCCGATAATTGTGAAATCTCTACAACTTTTACTGCTTTTTGATTGGCAACCATAGCTGTTTGTCTTATCTCTTCAATAGTTGTGGTGTTTTCTGTAAGAGCTGTTGCAGTTTCAGTTGTACCTGTTGAAACTTCTGTAGCAGATGTTAAAATGTTTGTTGCTGATTCGCTTAATATCTCAATACCATCATTAACTTCTTTCTGTATATTTCTTAATGCAGCAGAAATCCAATACACAATAAAGAAAAATAGAATTAAAGCAAAAACTATTAATGAAGGTATTGTCCATAAAGCAAAAACTGAAGTATTTTGAGAGCCATCTGATAGGTTTCGTAATTTATTATCTTGCATTTTTCCTAGTTCAATCAACTTATCATTTAATTTAGATGATATTACTTTTTGTATTGATTCATCAAATTGTACTAATTCATCATATTTACCTTTTTCGATAAGGTCAATTTGCTTATTCAAATTTTCATAATACAGAGTTAAAAACTGAATTACATCATTTATTTGTAATAAATCAGTTTCATTTTGGTCTTGATTATATTTTGAGATTTCTTTTATACTATTCTCGCTTATAACCTTAGTATCAAAAATAGTTTTCGAAATAACATCTTTATTAAATTTCTCTTTTTGAGATATTGCTTCCAAAATTATTATACGAGTCTGGTTAACATTTGCTCTTAATTTTACTGTATTTAATGATACAGTTGAAAATTTATCTTGCTCTTTTTCTGTTTTAACTATATTATGTAGAAAAAAATAAGCAAGAAATAATACAATTGTTGCTATTATAAAAAGTGCGAGCACACTTGTTATCATTTTAGTTCTTAAACTGCTGTCTTTAAAAAAACTCATAAAAAATCCTCCTTTATTATTTGTGTTTATTAATATATTTACTATTTAAAATTGTTTTATCACTAAAAATTGACTTTCGATAAATCCTTTAGTATTTATAACTATTATACCATTATCTGTTATCCCTTTAAGGTATTCTTTCCCTGTTTCGTTTAAGCTATCAGGTATTGATTCAATTTCGTGCAAAGATAACTTAATATTTCCTATTATACCGTCAACAAGTATTCCAAATTCAATATCTTTATCATTATCTTTTAAAACTATCACTTTATTTTGATCTTTTATCCCTATTTCTTTAACATTAAATATCTTTTTAGCATTATATACAGCTAATATCTGCCCTCTTACATTTATAACACCTATCACAAAGTCGGGAGTATTTGGAATTGGAGTAAGATCTTTTAAAACTAAAACTTCTTTAATAAAACTTGTATCTAAGCAATACCTTTGTGATGCCAACTCAAAACAAAGCATAAAAATTTGTTCTTCGTTTTGCTCAGTTTCAACGTTTGTTTTCTTTGCAAGCTTAGTTGCTCTTCGCTTTAATATTTCCTTATCGGAGATATTCATATTTGGTTTATCCATTTCTATTTAATTTAAGAAGTTATTAATGATCTCTTTCATTCTGCTCGAAGTCATTCCATCTGTATATGGAAGCACCTCATCATCTTTTATAGAGTTTATAAGTTTTAAAACATTTTGATAATGCTTTTCCGAAGCCTTTTTATTCCCTTGCTTATTCAATAGGTTAGCCATTTCAAATTGTGCCATCACTAAACTATGATCAATATAAATAGCTTTGCGTAATGCCTGTTCTGCGGAAATTGTGTCATTAAGTTCGAGTAATATTGTAGCTAATAAATAATGTAAAGCAGCATTCTGGTTATTTGTTTCCAGATACTTCTCGCACTTATTACCGGCTTCAATCAAATTGCCTGAGTTGGCTAAGGACTGTACTAATAAAGTTTGTGCAGTTATATTTTTAGGTTCTAATTTTAATATCTCATTTAAAACAATAATGGCTTCCGGATAGTTATTCCTTTTAAAATACTTTTGAGCTTCCTTAATCAACAAACTACTTTCTGTATCTTTAGTTTTATTATGAGTTGTTTTATTAGTAGTATTAGCAGTAGTTTTATGTTGTTGTTGAGATTGATGTATCTTTGATTGAAGTACATTAGTATGATTAAATACATCTATCTTATTAACTACTTTCTGGCTTAATTGCGAGATATATTGCAACGTATTATTTATCGAATTATGAGCTATTGCATTCTTCTCTAAGATCGTTGCCCCATCTATATAGATTGAATTATATTTAATAAAGCCCTCGCTCGAAACCTCCACAGGACTTGTTATTAGCCAACCTCCTTCAACCAAACATTTATAAAATCTATTAGCTACATTCAA
>Ga0316231_1005263_pt1 | contig 10382 bp, 8 predicted proteins | sample TBH18027metaG_FD_206002 | JGI IMG/M metagenome (GOLD analysis project Ga0316231, IMG submission 206002) | Freshwater microbial communities from Trout Bog Lake, Wisconsin, USA - TBH18027 | ecosystem: Environmental > Aquatic > Freshwater > Lake > Hypolimnion/Profundal zone | place: USA: Wisconsin...
TAAATTCGACGGGGATGAACGGTGATGGACGGGGATGAAGGAGATCAAAACAAGTTGACCTAGGCCCAGCCAGGGGCCTATTTCCCACGGTATTCCGCGAAGAACCAAAGTTCGCGTGGGTCGGCGGCACGGGTACCGCGACCGGCGGGACAGCGGCGTTCAGGCCGCCTCACCCGCCGTCATTGCCGCAGGACCATGTTCAGGTAGTCGAAGGGTTTGAGGTTCCAGTCGTCGGGCTCCTCGTTGGAGATGATCTCGTCCCCGCCGCACTCCGGCAGGCCGAGGTCCAGGTCGAAGGGCGTGAGGAGCCGGTTGCGGTCGGTGTCGAAGATGATCCGGACCTTGGGCAGGAGGAGGCCGGCGGAGCCCTGCTCGAGTACGACGGCGAGGCGGTTGCTGGCCAGCTTGACCAGGGAGCCCACGGGGTAGATGCCGATGGCCTGGATGAAGTGCTGGACGAGCTCCTCGTCGAAGTGGTGGGAACTCCATTCGAACAGCTTCTTCAGGGCCAGCGGCGGCTCCATGCCCTTGTGGTAGATGCGGTTGGAGGTGATGGCGTCGTAGACGTCGACGATCGCGGCCATGCGGCCCAGCTCGCTGATCTCCTTGCCCTTGACCTGGTAGGGGTAGCCCGAGCCCTCGAAGCGCTCGTGGTGCTCCCCGGCGATCTGGATGACCGTGTTGGAGATGCCGGGGGTCTGCTGCAGGGTCTCCAGGCCGAGGGTGACGTGGCCCTTCATGATCTCGAACTCGGGATCGGTGAGCTTGGCGGGCTTGTTGAGGATGTGGTCGGGCACGCGCATCTTGCCGATGTCGTGGAGCATGCCGCCGATGCCGGCCTCGTGGATGATCTCCGTGCTCATCTCCATGTAGCGGCAGAAGGTCACCAGCAGCGTGCAGACGCTCACGGAGTGCTGGAAGGTGTAGGTGTCGCCCTCCCGGATGCGGCACAGGCTCACCAGGGTCCCCTGGTTGCGCAGGATGGAGTCCGTGATCTGGCTGACCACCGGCTGCAGGCGCTCCACCTGGATCTGCCGGCCCAGGCGGACGTCGGAGAGCATGGAGTGGATGACCTTGTTGGCTTCCTTCTGGATGTTCTTGGCGAAGCCCAGCTCCTCCTGGTGGGAGGTCTTGACCTCGGGGGGGCGGGGGTTCTGGATGGAGTCCAGCATCCGCGCCGACAGGTCCTGGTCCACCTCCGCCAGGGTGGGCGCGTCGCTGGCGTCGATGCCCTTGATCGTGTCGATGTAGACTTCGGAGATGCCGCTGCTGATGATCTTCAGGAGGTCGCTTTCCTTGCGGAGCATGAAGCTGTTGCGCAGGAAGGAGTGCTCCATCCAGCCGCAGTTGAGGTCATGGATGAACATCCCGAGCTTCAAGCCTTCCTTGTTGACCTTTTTAATCATGAAGCGACCCCGATAAAGGGATTTTGGGTCAGAAGGCCACCGGTGCCAAGGAGGGATGTCACCGGATCCGAAATATCCACCGGTTTGAAATGACAACCCGAAGGTCCTGTCCTGCACGCGCTTGGGGTGAACGATGAATCGGGCCGTAACTTTCCAGTGACAGCAGGCCCCCCTGGGCCCGGCGCCGCCTTGGGGGGGCGGCACTTGGTGTCTGGCACGGGGCTTGATTCCACCGGGGTGGAGCACTCCCGGAGGAACCGCCATGCCCACCCCAGACCCGCGCCCGTGGCTTTGTGCCGCCGGCATCAGCCTTGTCCTCGCCGCCGGGGCCCAGCCCCCCGCGCAGCCCATCGACCTCAACACCGCCACCGCCACGGAACTCATGCAGCTGCCCCGCGTGGGGGCCCGCACCGCGGCGCGCATCCTGGCCTTCCGCAGGGAGCACGGGCCCTTCCGGCGGCCGGTTGAGCTCCTGAACGTCAAGGGGTTCGGCGAGAAGGCCTACCGCCGCCTGGCCCCGTACCTCCGCGTGGGGCCCGTGACCGCGCCCGGGGGGAGGCCGTGAGGCGGTGCGCCGTGGGGCGGGCGCCGGGAGGAGGGCCGTCCTTGGTCCAGCGGCCCGAGGGCCAGCCGTCCCCACGTCCGGCAACCGTGCCCCAGGGGAGCGGAGGCCTGACGGATGGCCCGATACCGGGAGACCGGGGGGCGGGCGTGCCCCTGCGGGAGGGAGGTCCGGCGGTGCTGGGGCGGTGCTTCGGACAGGCCTGGGGGCGGAGTGGCCGGGCTACGGGCGGGCGCAGGCCCGGACGCAGGGGGTCGGGACCGGGCGAGGGGCCGCGTGGCGGCGGGCAGCCGCCCCTGGCGTGGCCCAGTGGGCAGCCTCCCCTGTTGTGGCCCGGCGGGCAGTCGTCCATGGTGTGGCTCGGCGGGCAGCCGTCCATGGTGTGGCTCGGCGGGCAGCCGTCCATGGTGTGGCCCGGCAGGCCTGGCCCCGGGGCCAGGAACGGCGGCCTCCTCCGCCGACCCCTTCCGGGCTGGCCCCAGCGGGGCTTCACTCTGACCGAGGCCCTGGTGGTGCTGGCGATCGTGGGCGTCCTGGTGATGCTGGGACTCCACCGCCTGGACCTGGGCCATGGCGGGCTCGGTCTCGTGCAGGGCGAACTGCGGGGTGCCGTCGAGCAGGGCCTGCTCCAGGCCCGGGCCCAGGGGTGCGACCTCCAGGTCGCGCTCCAGGGGCCGGGCGGCGCGGTCAGCCCCTTGAGCCTGCCCAGGGGCGTGCGCTGGGGGCTGCCCGTGGCCGGGATACCCTGGCCCCCGGGCATGGACCCCCCCGTCCGGGCTCCCCTCACCGGGCAGGCCCATGACCGGGTGACGGTCACCCCTGCGGGCACCGCCCAGGCCTCGGTCTGGTTCCTCCACGACGGGGAGGATGCCCTGTGCCTGCGGCTGAACGGCCATGGGGGGATCGCGCTCCTGCGGTGGCGGCACCTGGAGCGCCGCTGGGGGAGGCTCTGATGCGCATGCATGACCTCGCGCCCGGGCAGCGGCCCCGGGAACGGCTGCTGGCCGGCTTCGGGGAGGCCCTGGGGGAAGCGGAACTCCTGGCGCTGCTCTGGGGCTCCGGCCTGCGGGGCCAGAGCGCGGTGGAGCTGGCCCAGGGCCTGCTGGCCCGCTGCGGCGGCCTGTCCGGGCTGCTGGGGCTGGGGCTCACGGACTGGTGCGCCTTCCCGGGCATCGGCCCGGCCCGCGCCGGCCAGCTCTGGGCCGCCCTGGAACTCGCCCGGCGGGCCACCCGGGGCCACGCGGCGCCCTGCCTGAACTCCCCCCGCGCCGCCGGCGCCTTCCTCCTGCCCAAGGCCCAGGGGTGGACGGAGGAGCGGTTCGGCCTGCTCGCCCTCAACGCCCGGGGCGCGCTGCTGGCGGATCGGCTGCTCAGTCAGGGCACCAGCAGCGCCACCGTCATCTCCCCCCGGGAATTCTTTCGCGAGGCCCTGCGTTTCGGGGCCGTGTCGGCCATCGCCTACCACAACCACCCCAGCGGCGAGGTCCAGCCCAGCCTGGAGGACCGCGCCCTCACCCGGCGGTTGCGGCAGGCGGGCGAGGCCCTGGGGGTGCCGTTGGCGGATCACATCATCCTGGGGGCGGGCACCTTCCACAGCTTCCGCGCCGCGGAGGGTTGGGGGTGACCCTGAGGCGGATGGCAAGCAGAAGCAGCGGGGCGGTCGGGCCGGTGTCCTCATGGGGCACTGGAACAAATCGGGATTGACGGTTCCCAAAATGGGAACCAAGCTGGTCCGGGTCGCATGGTGGGGCATGAGGTTGCTTGGCAGGAAGGTAATCGAAGCATTCAAGCAGTCACACGCCGATGCCCGCGGCCCCTTGGATGCCTGGCAGGCTCGACCTCATGGCCGTCCTGGTCGAAGATTACGAGCGCCGGACCGCGCCCCCCATCCAGGTGGATCCGGTGGAGGCCATCCTTTTCCGCATGGACCAGGCCGGCTTGACTCGGGAGGACCTCATTCCGTACCTTGGCGGCAAGGCCAAGGTGTCGGAAGTCATCAACCGGAAACGCCCCTTGAGCCGTGCCATGATTCAGAAACTTCATGCGGGCCTGGGTATCCCGCTGGAGTCGCTGTTCGGCACCGCTGTCCTGCCCGCAAAGCCGGCGCTTCCCGCAGGCTGGCGTGGTAACAGTAGAGTGGCTCCGCGAAGTCGTGGCGCTGTCTAGCGTTTGCATTGGACCCAAGCCTTTCGAGGTATCGCATGCCCAACCAGCCCACCGGCAAACTTGATTGCGCCGAAACCGCCCGCCACTACCTGGCGCGGGTGCGCCAGAACGTCGGGAACCTGGCCGAGGCCCCGGGCCTGGCCGTGGTGCTGGGGAGCGACGATCCCGGCAGCGTGCTCTACCGGAACCTCCTGGTCAAGGACTGCGAGGAGGCCGGGATCCGGCCCTCCCACCACCTGGTGGCCAACGGGATGGAGGCGGTGAAGCTCATCGCCCACCTGAACCAGGACCCCCGCACCCACGGGGTCTTCGTGTTCTACCCGCTGCGCTACCCGGAGCTGAAGGACGACGAGATCATGGACCTGGTGGACCCCGGCAAGGACATCGAGGGCCTGCACGCCATCAACATCGGCTACCTGAACAAGTTCAGGAAGCGGATGCACAACGGGGTCGAGCGGCCCTGCATGGTCCCGTGCACCGGGCGGGCCGTGCTCAAGACGATCAAGCGCGCCTTCGGGGCCGACTACTTCGAGGGCAGGACCGTGCTGGTCATCAACGACAGCCTGCGCATCGGCCGCCCCATCACGGCCATGGTGGCCAACCTGAGGGGCACGCCGATCCTCTGCCACCAGTTCACCCGGCCCGACCACCTGGAGGCCTTCGTGCGCATGGCCGACGTCATCGTCAGCGCCGTCCCGGCCCCGGACTACCGCCTGCCCACCGAGTGGATCCAGCCCGACGCCATCTGCGTGGACCTCAGCCACCAGGGCAACTTCGACTTCCCGGCCCTGGAGGCCAAGGGGATCCGCCACACCAACAACAAGGGCAACAGCGTCGGCAAGGTGACCCGCGCCATGGCCCTCCTCAACCTGAGCTACGCCGCCGGCGTGGTCTAGTTGATTTCGTCCACATGAATGGATAAAAACGAGAGGATGGACGGAGGCGAGGCCGGGAACGATATTGCCATCGTCCGGCGCAAAGCATGGGCCCGTCTGGAGAAATACAAATGTTGACCGCTGGGGGCGCTCCCCTGGAACAATGGATGGCATGGCCCAGGCCCTGGAAGGAGGCGGCTCGTTGAGCACGGATGGTTCGGAGCGTCGGCGCTTCACCCGGCTGAGCACGGCGGGGGGCGAGTACGGGGTCAGCTTCCTCTTCCAGGACCACCTGGTCGCCACGGCCAACCTGGTCAACCTGAGCGCGGGCGGGTGCGGGCTGGAGATCCAGATGGCCGACGCCCGGGATCTGGACACCGGGGCGGTGCTGGACAACCTGCTGCTGCTCCATCAGGACCTGCCCAGCGTGCCCCTGCAGGCCACCGTGGTGCGGCTCCTGGGCAAGGTGCCCGGCAAGACCAGCGGCTACCTCCTGGCCGGCGTGGAGTTCACCCTGGTCACGCCCTTCATCAAGGGGCTCATCGAAGACCATGTGGAAGGGCGATCCAGTGCGTCCTGAGCGGCCCCTTCATCCCGTCCCCCGGAGTCGGTAAATGGCCTCGAGCACCATCGACCACCTCCGCGCCCTCCTGGACCACCTGGACGGAACCCGGCGCAGCCATCAGCTGGAGTTCTTCCGGGCCGTCCTGGCGGCGGGGCAGGAGTGCGTGCCGGAACTGGACGTGCGCCTGCCCGGAGCCCGGGCGCCCCGGGCCCTGCGCCAGCTGGCGCTGGAGGCGAGCTTCTACTTCCCCTGGCCGGACTGGGTGCCGCTCCTGGCCCGGATCCTCCGCTACGAGGCGGACTTCGAGATCTTCCAGACGGGCACCCGCGCCCTGGGGCGGGTGGGCAACCAGGAGGCGCTGGAGGCCCTGCGGGACCTCCTGGCCATGCGCCAGGGGGCCGAATTCAAGGAAGTGATCTCGGGGGTTCTGTCGGAGACGGATCCGGCGGTGGCCTTCAACCACCACCTCTCCCGGCTCCTGGAGGGCAGCGCCAACCCGGGCGTGGCCAACGAGGCCGCCCAGCGGCTCATCCAGGTGGTCGACGGGGACTCCCTGGAGCAGCTCAAGGCCGTGGCCCAGCACCCCGACCTGCTGGTCTTCCGGCACGCCCTGGTGCTCATCGCGAACGTGTTCACGCCCGAGGCCGCCGAGACGCTGCTGGACTTCCTCCGGGAGAACCACCTGGAGGTGCTGGGCGACCGCGCGCTGAAGGAGGCCCTGGGCAGCCTGCGCGCCCTCCCGCCGGCGGCGGCCCGGGAGGCGGCCCAGGCCCGGCTGAAGGCCCTGAAGGAGGGGCCCGGCGGCCACGTCCTGCTCCATGCCTTCTTCACCCAGGTCTCCATGGCCGCCGACGAAGGCAAGGCGACCCAGCTGCAGGCGGTGTTCACCCAGACGGCCGAGGCCATGCACCTGCGCGCCCGGCGCCTGGGCTTCGCCGTGGACGCCACCGCCGAGGGGCTGGCGGGCATGGCGGCCCGGGGCCTCGTGGCGCCGGAACGGGTGCTGGCGCTGCTCGTGCCGGCCTACCAGGAACAGACGGGCCGGGAGGGCCTGGCCCGGGCCCTGGCGCGCCTCGTGCCCGCGGAGGACACGGAACTGCAGACCCTCATCCTGACCGGGCCGGACGGGGCCCAGCGGGCCGCGGCCGTGGAGATCCTCGGGGACCGGCTGGACGAGGGGCTCCGGGGGGCGCTGCTCCAGGCCTGCCGGGATCCCCTCACGGACATCGCCGACCGCGCCCGCTTCCACCTCGGCCGGCTGCCCAGCGCCGAGCAGCTGGCCGGGGAGCTCCTCCATGCCCCGTCGCCCGAGGACATCCGCCTGGGGCTGCAGCTCGTCGCCGAGCACCGCTTCCTGAGCCGCGTGCCCGACCTGCTGGAGCTGATCCGCACCGGCAACCGCGAGGAGCTGGTGCTGCAGACCATCGAGGCCCTCGGAGCCGTGGGGGCCGCCCAGGCCGCCGAGCCACTCATGGCCATGCTGCATTCCGGCCAGAGCCCCCGGCTGCAGAGCGCCCTGGCGCTGGCGCTGCGCGACCTCGGGCTCCCGGCCGTGGCCGTGGGCCTGTGCGCCAAGGCCGACGAGCTCCGCCAGGCCAGCCTGCACGTCGTGGCCGTGGAGGCCCTGGCCCTGGCCCATGGCGACCCCGCCGTCCCCCTGGCGGCGGACCAGGGCGCCCTCGTGCTGGACCAGGTGCGCCACTGCTGGAACGAGCGCAACCCCTGGTCCCACCGCCTGCGCCTGATCGAGGCCCTCCACCGGCTCCACCTGGACAGCCCGGACACCTGGCGCGTCCTCACCGATCTCGTCACCGAAGTCCTGGCCGAAAAGCGCCCCCAGGGCGCCTGGACCCAGGCCGAGCTCCACCAGGTCCAAGCCATGCACCGCGACTTCCTCCGGCGCGCCTCCGGCCGGTAGCCGAAGGGCACGAGGGGTCACGACGGCCGGAGGTGGGTCTGCATGGCGGCCAGGAGCTGGCCGAGGTCGACGGGCTTCGGGAGGTAGGCCGTGGCGCCCGCCTCCAGGCAGAGCTCCCGGTCGCCCTTCATGGCCTTGGCGGTGAGGGCGATGATGGGCAGGGCCTGGAAGGTGAGGTTCTGCCGGATGGCCCGGGCCGTGGCCAGACCGTCCAGGCCGGGCAGCATGACGTCCAGCAGCACCAGCGCCGTGTCCGGGTTGGCCTGGAGCAGGCCCAGCGCCTCCCAGCCGTCGGCGGCGGGGAGGACGGTCATGCCCTGGGCCTCGAGCACGGAACGCAGGGCGAAGATGTTCCGGGCGTCGTCGTCCACCAGGAGGATCTTGCGGCCCTGGAGGGCGGACGCCGGGGGGTGCTCGGCGCCGTTGCCCTCCGCCCGGGGGGCGGGGCAGTCCGCGCGGCCCAGGAAGAGCGCCGTCTCGTCGAAGACCCGTTCCAGGGACTGGGGCCCCTTGGGCACGACGGTCTCGGCCGTGCGCCTGAGCTCGGCCTCCTCGCGCCGCGTGAGGGTCCGGGCCGTGTGGATGATCACGGGCAGCCCCACCCGCCCCCGGGCCTCCCGCAGGGTGCGCAGGAGGTCCAGCCCCGTCATGTCGGGCAGATTGAGGTCCAGCACCAGACAGTCGAAGGCCGAGGCCCCCAGGGCGGCCAGGGCCTCCTGGCCGGTGGCGGCCACCACCGTCTCCAGGTCCGGCCCGTCCAGGATGGCCCTCAGGGCCAGCAGCTGGGCCGGGTCGTCCTCCACCAGGAGCAGGCGCCGGGGGGCGCCCCGGGTGAGGGAACGGACCACCCGGAGGGCTTCCTCGAGGATGTCCCGGTTGACCATCCGGGGCCCCGGGCTGGCGGGGTCGGGTGACCCCAGGAACAGGACCGGGGCGTCCGCGGGCAGGTCCGCCCCGGCTTCGGTCAGGTAGGGCCGGCCGGCCTCCACGGGGAGGAAGAGGGTGAAGGCGCTCCCGGCCCCCGGCGCGCTCTCCAGGGCGATCTGGCCGCCGAAGAGGGTGGCGATGCCCCGGCTGATGGACAGGCCCAGGCCGGTGCCGCCGTATTTCCGGCTGGTGGTGCCGTCGGCCTGCTGGAAGGCCTCGAAGACCACCCCGTGCTTGGCCGGGTCGATGCCGATGCCCGTGTCCCGGACCGTGAAGGCCAGCACCAGGGGCGCCCCGTCCAGGGACGGCTGGCCCGGGCTCCAGCCCCCGGCGGCCGGGGCGACCTCCAGGGTCACCGAGCCCTGGTCCGTGAACTTGAAGGCGTTGGAGAGGAGGTTGCGGAGCACCTGCTGGAGCCGCAGCCAGTCGGTGCGCAGGGTGAGGGGCAGGGCGGGGTCCAGGCGGACTTCCAGGGCCAGGCCCTTGCCTTCGGCGATCGGGCGGAAGGTGCGCTCCACGAACAGCAGCAGGGTGCGGAAGGGGATGTCCGTCCACTCCAGTTCCATGGCGCCGCTCTCGATCTTGGAGAGGTCCAGCACGTCGTCGATGAGTTCCAGGAGGTCGTGGCCGGCGGCGTGGATGGTGGCGGCGTACTCCACCTGCCGGGGCGAGAGGTTCTCGTCGACGTTCTCCTCGAGGGCCCGGGAGAGGATGAGCAGGCTGTTCAGCGGCGTGCGCAGGTCGTGGGACATGTTGGCCAGGAACTCCGACTTGTATTTGGACGCCTGGGCCAGCTGGCCGGCCTGCTCGTGGAGGGCGTCCCGGGAGGCCTCCACCTCGGCCTGCTGGGCCTGGACCACCTTGGCCCGCTCCTCCAGGGCGGACTGGGCGGCCTCGAGCTCCTGCTTGCGCTTTTCGGCCGTGGCCTGGATCGCGGCCCGGGCCACCTCCACCTCGGCCTTCTGGTCCGAGACCAGCCGGGTCCGGTCCTCCAGCTCCTGGTAGCGCTGCTTCAGGATCCCCTGCTCCCGCTCCAGGAGGATCTGGGACTGCCGCAGGGACGCGGTCTGGGCCTCCAGGGCCTTGTTGGTCTGGGTCATCTCCTCCTGCTGGCTCTGCAGCTCCTCGGCCAGGGCCTGGGACTGGCTGAGGAGCTCCTCCTTGCGCATCGTGGCCGAGATGGTGTTCAGGACGATGCCGATGCTCTCCGTGAGCTGCTCCAGGAAGGCGAGGTGGACCGGGGCGAAGCGGTTGAAGGAGGCCAGCTCCACCACCGCGTTGACGACCCCCTCGAAGACCACCGGCAGCACCACCAGGTTGGAGGGGGTGGCGTGGCCCAGCGCCGACTCGATCTGGACATAGTCGGGGGGCACCTCGGTGATGAGGATCGGCACCCGCTCCAGGTAGGCCTGGCCCACGAGCCCCTCGCCCAGGCGGACCACGTTGCGGGGCGACTTGCGGCTCTGGAAGGCGTAGCTGGCCAGGAGGCGCAGGCTGCGGTCGCCGCCCTCCTCGGCCACGTAGAAGACGCCGTGGTGGGCGCCCACCAGGGGGGCCAGCTCCGCGAGCACCTGCCGGGCCACCGTGAGCAGGTCCCGCTGCCCCTGGAGCATGCGCGTGAACTTGGTGAGGTTGGTCTTCAGCCAGTCCTGCTCCGTGGAGCGGATGGTGGTCTCGCGCAGGTTGCGGATCATCTCGTTGATGTTGTCCTTCAGGGTCGCCACTTCGCCCGCGGCCTGGACCGTGATGGACCGGGAGAGGTTGCCCGCCGTCACGGCCGTGGCCACGTCGGCGATGGCCCGCACCTGGGCGGTGAGGTTGCCGGCCAGCTGGTTGACGTTGTCCGTGAGGTCCCGCCAGACCCCGGCCGCCCCGGGCACCTGCGCCTGGCCGCCCAGCTTGCCCTCGGTGCCCACCTCCCGGGCGACCCGGGTCACCTCCGAGGCGTAGGCCTGGAGCTGGT
>Ga0316231_1005265_pt1 | contig 10379 bp, 5 predicted proteins | sample TBH18027metaG_FD_206002 | JGI IMG/M metagenome (GOLD analysis project Ga0316231, IMG submission 206002) | Freshwater microbial communities from Trout Bog Lake, Wisconsin, USA - TBH18027 | ecosystem: Environmental > Aquatic > Freshwater > Lake > Hypolimnion/Profundal zone | place: USA: Wisconsin...
TCATCTACTTCTTTCCGAATCATGGCTATTTTCTTTCTAGTGACTAGTAGGAATTTCAGTGATGAAACTCAACTTTTTGATGCCCACTTTTTGGCAGATTTTGATTAAATTGCTTAAATATTCATATTTTGCATTTTCATCACCGGTGACATGCACCGTCACGTTAGGATAGTTCGCATAAATCACTTCAATTTTGTTGGCTAGTTGATTTTCATTGATTGCTTGATTGTTAAGAAATAACGTCCCTTTTTGGTCTATCGTGATATTGACATTGACCGCGTCAGGAGCTTTGTGTTGATTCACTTCTTTCGGAAGATGAATCGCTGGATTAATCTTCACGGCAGAAATTGCAATCAAAAAAACAATAAAGATGACCAGCATGATGTCCACAAGGGGCGTCACGTTAATCTCAGAAATTACTTCCTCAGAGTCTTTTATTTTAATAGCCATAGCTTAATTGAGCGCCAGTTCGACAATATCCATGATTAATTGACAGGACTGCTTAACAGTACTTTTTCTACTTTCGATGAAAAGCGATGAAGCGCATCGATAATATTTTTGTTTCTTTTTTGAAGCCAGTTATAGAAAAATACAGCAGGTACCGCTACGGCAAGGCCAAGAGCAGTCATGATCAGTGCCTCGCCAATAGGACCAGCAATCTTGTCGATGGAGGTTTCTCCAGAGGCGCCAATCGCAGTAAGTGCATGATAGATGCCCCATACTGTTCCAAAAAGCCCTACAAATGGAGCTGTTGAGCCAATGGTTGCAAGGAAATTCATACCGCTACCTAACTTTTCTTGAAACTCTTCAAATGGAAGCGTCACTCCAATTTCAATCCACATATTGAATGGGATGTTTTTGGTTAGCGGGCCAACATATTCGCCTTTTGTGGCTAAAGCTTCACTTGCAATGTTTTTAAAGGCTTCGCCAGAGTTGAAGGAGGTAATCACCTGATTGTTAGATAATTCTTTCCAAAAATCAGGGGAGATGTTCTTAAGTCCTTTCATGATGTCGATTTGCTCTTTCAGTTTGGTTGCACTGATATACCAAGAGCTAATTGACATGATGAGCAGGATGCTGATCGTTAAGTTGGTAACAAAATCGCCTTGTGACCATATATTCTCTAATCCATAGACATTTGTGTTAACCGCGGATGGCGTAATGATTTCATCCGCAAGCTCCTCTGCGAAAACCATCGGAATAAAAGCCATAAGAGGAAGTCCGATCAGTATATTTTTGAATGTGAATTTGTTTATTTTTTTCATATCATGGTCCATGTTAATTAAAAATTAATGTAAGTGCCAAACATATATAAGGTGAGCCCAAGATGATACTGCGACACCGTTCTCAGTTCTTGGGGTGAACTTACAAAGGGCTAGTGCATCTTTGGCTGCCTCATCCAACCTTTTAAACCCACTCGTTTTTTCGATGCGACTGTCTTGAATGGTGCCATCAGCAGCAACTAAAAATCCTAATCTAACGGTGCCTTCTTCTTCGAGCTGTAATGATGCTTGAGGGTAGACAGGTTTTTGGCATCCAATTTTCGCATCTATGCGGGCTAAGACAATCACAACCTTATCCACAGGGCCTGGTGGCGCAGTTGAGCTTGAGACTGACTCTTTAGCGCTTGATTGCGATGCACCATCTTTGGCATTGCTGCGTGATGCTGATTCTTTTGAGCTTGCTTGGGGCGCGGAGGCGGCAGGCCGGGTTGAACTAGCCTCACTGGACTCTTGTTTTTTTGCTTGTTCTTGCTTAGGTGCGCCTTCAGGTGAGGGTTTACGGGCCAGGTCCTCTTTTGGTAGTCCCTCTGGCGCTGCCTTTGCAACAGGCTCGACCTTGGGCGGAGTTGGTTCAGGTTTTGGAGGTGCAGGCTCGACCTTGGGCGGAGTTGGCTCAGGCTTTGGGGGCGCAGGCTCGACCTTGGGTGGTGTCGGCTCGGGCTTTGGGGGCGCAGGCTCAGCCTTGGGCGGAGTTGGCTCAGGTGGGGCGATAATTTTTTGAGCGGGTGGCGTTTCTTGAGGTTGAGGCGTCGGTTTTGCTGGGGGAGTTTCAGCAGCCTTCTCTTGCTTGGTTGGCTCTTTATCTTTCTCGCGTACTTTTTTACTCGACGGATGCTGATTATCTTTTTTTATTTTTTCTTTTGGTAATTCTTTTGGAGGTGGCTCTTTAATAACCTCGGGTAAATCCGGCATCATTTCAGAAATGGTGATTTCAATTTCAGGGATTGGTTGTGGGGTCGCGTGATTTCTATTGGTGACAACATGAAGCAATAGATAAAAAATGACCGCATGTGCAAATAAAACTGCCATGAAAGCTTTGAACTTATCCGTTTTGCTATTGGAATTTTTATTAACGCTTAACAGCATTTTTTCCTATATTTTTTATATGATCAATGGGTTAAATTAAAAAATTTAGGGTGTTCAGCCACCCGATTGATCTTTAATTTAAGTGACACCCAGTCCACCAAAAATAGTTTAAATGAAAAATCACTAATTTTTTATCTATTAAAACATGGAATACGATTTTATAAAAAAATTAGTGAAATTTAATCTTCATTTTTTTGCGTCAACTTAAAAAATTCGCGTCAACTTAAAATTTTTAATAGCACCTCAAAAAATATTTGAGTATTTTTGTTCACTTTTGCTTTTTTTTGTATTTAATTTTACCTCGATAAGATATATAGTGATAAATCAGTGACAGAACCTTCGTGACAAATGCATACATTGGCAATCTTTGTACCAAAATGTACGCCTTCTAAAGGGACTCAAAAAGGGTCTTCGCCAAGTCACATCTCAACCTTCACCATTGTTGCAATTATTTTTATTTTTGCGACGTTTTTTTCTGACAACTCAGCAAATGCCGCTCCACCAGTGCCCGCGCAGATAGCACCGGATGCTGGCGCTCTCATGTTGCAAATGGAAAGAGGTATTCAGGCTCCGCTTCCTGAGGCAAGGCCCCCGGAAACGCATCCAATTCAAGAACTAAAATCTCTTAATGGTCTGAAAGTTCATGTGCTTTTTTTCAGGTTCCAAGGAAATACATTGGTGAGTAACCAAGCCTTAACTCAATACGTCAAACAATGGGAGGGTAAAGACAACACATTTGAAGACTTACAAAATGCATCTATTGCAGTTGCTAATGCCTATCGTGACTCGGGCTGGGTGGTTAGAACCTATTTACCTGAGCAAGATGTATCAAAAGGGGTTATTACCATTCAGGTTGTTGAGGCCACGCTAGGTAAAATTATTATTGATAAACAGGGTGACGTGCGCCTTGGCGACCAAAAGATTCGGAATTACGTGCTTGATGTTCAACCTTTGGGGGGCTACATTAAGCAAAGTGCTATGGATCGTTCCTTGTTAATTTTTCAGGATTTAGGGCTTGCTTCAGTTGAAGGCAACTTAGCTAAAGGAGATGCTGATTCTGAAACTGATTTGATTCTTTCACTCAAATCAAAACCGCTTCTTCAGTGGTTAGTGACAGCTGATAATTACGGCTCTATTAGTACTGGTGTGTTGCGAGCCAATGGAACGGTGTCGGCGCACAGTTTGTTTGGTATGGCAGATTTAACTACAGTTAATTACATCCATACTGAAGGAAGTGATTATTTCAGAGTTGAAGAATCTATTCCTATTGGTTTTGCAGGCTGGCAAGCTGGTATGTATATGGCAGATTTCAATTTTAAGAACATTGATCCAACTTTTAAATCACTTGCTATTCAGGGTGACTCATTAAGTCTTGGTTTGTTTGGTACTTATCCTGTCATTAGAAGCACTGAGCGTAATTTGTTTGTGAAGTTCGCGGGCGATCATAAAATGATATCAAACCAATCAATGGGGGTTGACACTAGCAATTATACGGTTGATGTCGCCTCCGCAACTTTTGTTGGAAATCAATATGATGGAATAATGGGGGGGGGGCTGACTAATGCCTCATTGTCTGTCTTTGGAGGTAATGTGAATTATGAAGGTTCTGCGAATCAGCCAAGCGATTCGAGCGGCCCAAAAGTTGCTGGATTTTATGTAAAAATGCTTGGTTCAATAAGTCGATTACAACAAATTTCTGGCAAAAATACGCTCTACGCAAATTTTTCAGCGCAGCTAGCATCTAAAAATTTAGATTCAAGTGAGCAGTTCTATTTGTCAGGCCCTTACGCAGTCAGGGGTTACTCTTCTGCTGCTGGATGTTCTGAAGGCTTTTTGATTAATTTAGAATTGCGGCATGCGTTCACAGATTATTTAACCTTTGCTGGTTTTTATGATTATGGCCAAGGCACTGTCAATAAAGATAATAATTTTGCTGGCGGGGCTATTGTCAATAACTATTCACTTAGTAGTGCAGGACTATCTTTAGCAGTCAATGATTTTTATGGGTTTAATGGCAGTCTTGCTTGGTCTCATCGTATTGGGGATAACCCTTTAAGACTAGCATCAGGCCAGGATCCTGATGGTACTTTGCAACTCGATAAATTTTGGTTAACAATCTCTTACCCGTTTTAAAGGATAAAAATGGCTTCACTACTATTTTATAAAAATGTTGTGCCTTTGAATAAGGACCTTCACGCGAACTTGAAGTTGAAAGCTTCTAGTAACGCATCCTATGCTTTAAATACAACGGTAATCCCAATTGTTGCTTCAGAATTTGTTGAGATATCAAAGCATATGCCAATTGCTTTTTTACGTCTTGAAGATGGCGGCTTGTTGCCGGTTGCATTGGTTGGATTTCCTAATCAGAAGAACGTATTTCTTGATGCAAACCAAAACTGGGTGACGTCTTATGTGCCGGCTTTTGTGCGCAGATATCCATTTATTTTTGCCGAAACAGGCCCTGATCAATTAACGCTTTGCTTAGACATGGATTATTCAGGCTTGAATGAAACTGAAGGGCAAGCTCTTTTTGAGACGGTTGCTGGCAATGTTGAGCCCAGTCAATTTGTAAATAATGCGTTGCAAATGGTGTCTGAGTATCAGCGTCAACACATTTTGACAACGGGTTTTGCAAAAAAATTAGATGCCTTAGGTGTGCTTGTTGAATCAACTGCTAAAGCAAATTTACCTAATGGTGAAGCGGTAGAGTTATCAGGCTTTTTAGTGGTGGACTTAGATAAGCTTCGTCAGATTTCAGATGAAACGATCAAGGAACTCTTTTTAACTGGTGAGTTGGAATTGATCTATGCCCACCTGCACTCATTAGGCAATATTTTGGAGCTATTACGTCTCAATCAGACGTTGACTGAGAGCAAAGATACAACTGGCGTTTCTGACGCAAGTGATGCGGCAGATAACAAGCAGATTGCAAGCCCTAAAAAGAATACGGTTTTAGGCAAAAAAATGCCGAGAAAAAACTAAGTAATTCCGATAAAAATTGAGTCAGTTAAGATAAAATAAAGCAAATAATGATCAACACGATGATGAAGACCTTCCACCCTAGGAATGCCGCATGTTAAATAAAATTTACAAGCTGGTATGGAGCCGTTCGCAGAACGCTTGGGTAGTCGTATCTGAAATTGCCAAGCGTTGTGGCAAGTCTTCGTCTGTTGTTGACGCAACTTCTAAAGCGGATTCAAAAGAGGCATCTGCCTTTGCTAAAGAGCTAGATCCGCCCAAGCTCAATCTAAAATCTAGAATCATTCCTAACCTGCTTCTATTGTTGGGGATGAGTGCGGGCGTTGCATATGGTGCAGACCCTGTGCCAACGCAATTGCCAACGGGTGCGACAGTCTCCGCAGGTCAGGCCGCTGTTACCCAATCTGGCGCAGCCATGACGGTGCAGCAATCCACCGACAAAGCGATCATTAATTGGAATACCTTTGACGTTGGTAGTAAAGCGAGCGTCAACTTCAACCAGCCTTCGACAAGTTCAGCAACACTGAACCGGGTTAACGACACGCAAGCCTCCAAAATCTTGGGTACGATCACTTCGAACGGTCAAGTATTCTTGATTAACTCGAACGGTATCTATTTTGGTAAAACAGCCACCGTAGATGTGGGTAGCTTGTATGCGGGTACTGGTAATATTTCTGACAGCAACTTTATGTCAGGCAATATGACCTTTACCAATAACGGGACGGGTGTTGTTGTCAATGAAGGTAAGATTCGCGCAGCATTAGAAGGCTACATTGCCCTCTTTGCGCCTGAGGTCATCAATCAGGGCTTGATTGTTGCACGCTTGGGTACCGTTGCTCTAGCTTCAGGGCAGTCCATTACGCTTAACTTCTCGGGCAGTAAGTCACTTTCTGGCATTATTGTTGATCCAGCAAAGATTAGTGCGCTGATTAAAAATAAAGGCGCGGTTCTTGCCCCTGGCGGCACCATCATTTTATCTGCGCAGTCGCTCGATCAATTGCAAGGTGGTGTGGTTAATAATTCGGGCCGTCTTGAAGCCAAAGGGCTTGCTAATCGTGGCGGAAAAATTGTTTTAACCGCTTCTAATACGATTGAAAATACTGGTGTTATCTCTGCCAATGCCTCTAAATCTGGCCCTGCAGGTACGATTGAATTAACAGCGCCAAACGTCACCAATACCGGCACGATTGCTGCGGTTGGTGGCACAACCCAAATTAATACGACTGCAAATGTAGCAGCTGAAGCACATAATCATAATGCGCCGGCGAATGTAACGCCTCCAGCTCAGTCAAATACTGTCAATATTTCTAGTCCAGTGACAGTGTCCGTGAATGCAGGCTCTGTAAAAATCAATGCTGAAAAATCGGTCAATATGACTGGTCAAATCAACGTCACCTCAAATGAGGGCGTTGGTGGTTCAGTTGTGATCAATTCAGCCGGTAATATTAGCTTAGATTCTGCGGTTATTAATGCCTCAGGCGGTCAAGCTGGCGGTTCAATTCTAATCAGTGGCGGCGCAAGCAACCAAAGTGCGCCAACCCCGCCAAGTTTCCCTGGTACACCTACCGCGCCAAATTCAGTATTGCTATTTGGTAATACAGTCTTAAGTTCAAGCAGTCGCCGAGGTAAAGGCGGATCTGTAGATGTGCTTGGCAATCAAGTTGGATTATTAGATAACACCAATATCAATGTTTCAGGCCAGCTTGGTGGCGGAACAGCAATTATTGGTGGGGGCTTGCATGGCCAAGACCCAAATGTCACGAATTCTAATGCGGTTTATGTCGGCCAAAATGTCAACATTAATGCGGACGCACTCGGAAGTGGTAATGGGGGTAACGTTGTTGTTTGGTCAGACAGTTTAACCACGTATTTAGGTAATATTTCTGCGCAAGGTGGCGCATTAGGTGGTGATGGTGGTTTTGTCGAGGTCTCAAGTCATGGACAGCTTAACTACCTTGGTCAAGTGAATACAACGGCGGCTTTGGGTCACGTTGGGACATTGCTTCTAGATCCGGCCGACTTGATTATCTCAAGTAGCTCTGATGCGAACATTAGCGGCTCTACACCATTTACACCCTCTGGCAGTTCATCTTATCTATCAGTAAGTACTCTGCAAAATGCCCTATCTAGCTCAGCCGTGGTGGTGCAAACTGGTTTAGATTCTCAAAGTGGAAGCGGCAATATCACGGTTTCTAGCGATATTAGCTGGGTGAATCCCTTTAAGCTTTCCTTACAGGCATATAACAATTTAAATTTAAATGCCAACATCACCAGTGTGGTAGGTAATTTATCGCTTTACGCAGGATATGGAAATGCGAATGCGGTATCGGCAAACCAATCAATTAACATCGGTAATAACGTTACTATTTTCTTGGTGAGCGGTTCATTGCTTGCGAATGCGACAGGCAATATTACCCAAACCGCAGCAACAGGTAATGCAACGATTGGCGCTTTCCAGATTTCTGGTACTTCGTCCTTCGTTTCAGGTGCAAATATCAATCTATCTTCGACTTTAAACACATTTACTGGTGCGGTTGATGTCAATACGACGGGTGGGTTAGTTCTTGTCAACAATCTCACGACTAAGCTTGGAAATATTACCGCTGGAAGCCAAGGCGTCAATATTTCCACTGCATCTGGATCTGCGGGCTCAATTAACCTTAAATCTGGAGCAACCCTCACTTCATCAGGACCTCTCGTATTTAATGCTGATGGGGCTGGTTGTGTCACCGTTGCTGGTATCGTAGGAAATGCGACGATTAATTCAGTCACTGCTGGCGGCGCGATTACCTTGGGTAATGCATCAACCGGTGTATTGACGCTTGGAGACGGTAGTACAACAAGTTCAGTGGTTGGTGTGGCAGGAAGTGCTGGTCAGGCAAGTGGTCAAGTCAATATTACGGGCTCATCAATCGTACTTAATAGTCCGATTGCAACGGCTGGTGGTGGAGTTTTCTTAAACGCAACCAATGGCACCGTTACGACCAGCGCTAACGGAACTATTACAACAACCGCACAAATTAACTCAGGTTCATCTTCTGGCAATATTGTTGTGAATGCCACTTCTGATATTACCTTGCAGACATTAACCTCTATGGGTGCAGATAATAATGCGGGTCCTGCAAGTAATGCTTCGCCAATTATCATTACCTCTTCGGGTGGTAATGTCACAATTCATGCTGCGACTGCTTCGGGCGGGAATACTCAAAATCTATCCTACTCAAGTAATGGTGGTAATGCCGCCAATATCGTGATTCAAGCTGGTGCTTCTAAAACGATCACTTTAAATGGTAATTTATCCTCTATTGGGGGCGGTAACTTATCTATTTCAGGTGTAGGTCAAGGTCTGGGCGGCTTAATTTGGCTTAAGAGTGCAACTATTCTTGATCAAAATACGCTAGTTACCACAGGCAACACAACAGGCGATATTACGTTTTCATCCAGTATTGATTCTGATACAACACCAAGGGTGTTAAATATTACTGCCGGTATTGGCAACGTGACTCTTGGCGGAAATATCGGCACTATCTCAGCGTTGTCGGCGATTAATGTTTCATCATCAACAAGAGTTAATGTAAGTGGGAATGTTACTACTTCAGGTGCTTCAGGCGTTTATTTGGTTGCTGGTGCGGGCACAACATTAGGTCAAATTAACCTTGGTAATTCATTAAGTAACATCACAATTAATACTTCACTCGGTAATGGAACAATTAGTTTTAACCCTAATTCTTACTTGACTTCAAACGGAAATACAACACTTCAAGGTAATGTTACTTTGGTACGTGGTACAGGGGCAATTAGTTTTGCTAGTAATCTTTATAGTGCCGCTAATCAGGCTTATGGAGTCACATTCAATGGTCCTTCCAATAGTGGTGCAATTACTGTCAGCTATGATATTGGAGGAAGCGGTTCAGGCAATGCTAGTGCATTAGGTTTAATTCAAGTTAACAGTGTCAGCAATCTTAACTTTGGCCAGGCAGTTATTGCTAGTAGTCTTGTTTCTACTAATGGTACAGGAACAATTAGTATTGGATCGAGCTCAAATAATGTACTTTTAAGTAATGCTAGTAACCTTGGGTTTAATCTTGCTACTAATTTAGCAAGCACGGGTACGGTTATATCGATAGCAAATAACATTTCTGTAAACAATACGAGCGCTCCTATCAGTATCAATGCATCGGCTGGTCAAGTTGTATTCACTAATTACTCAAACTTGACTACTGCCGGTGGCAACATCAACATTTTTTCTGCAAATAATTCATTAACACTCCCTACTTATGGCATCAATAGTAATGGTGGTAACGTTAATATCACGGGTAATAATATCTATTTGGGTAATACCGGGGGAAGTAACTCGATCAATGCCGGTAGCGGTAAAATACTGATTAATGCTCAGGGAACTGCGCTACAGTTTTACGGAAGTGCTTTAACAACTACAAACGCTGACACTAATGGTACGCCCGCCATTTTAATTTACAACGTGAACGGGAGCGCTTCTGGTTACGGTATCTATCTTTACAGTGTAAATGCTCTTAATGGTACTTTGCAGCTTGGACTTACAAGCAACCCATCCGCGATTTCTTCTACGCAAACTTTAGGTAGTGCAGGCAACTTGAGTTTAACGGGAAATACGAGTTTTTACGTACCGCGTCAAATTTCTTTAACAAGCACGGGAAATGATTCGACAGTTTCATTTAACGTAACTGGTGTTGCAGCTAACGGCAGTGTGATTTCTCAAACGGTGACTGGTCCAAATAATGGATCAGTTAGCACAACGGCTAATTTTAGTTCCGTGACGAGCATTTCAGCTAATGCGGCCATCCCGACTCCCGTTAGTGTTGGGCTAGCTTCAATGGGCTATGTTTCTAGTTCTGCATGTGTAACCCAGCCCTGGGGTGGGTCAATTCAGACAAATATTTTATCTGTTGCTACCTCAGGTTATGTAAGTCTTACGAGTTCAAGCAACATTATCAATACCTTAGGAAGTTTTGAGATTGGCTCGAGTCTTGCAATCCATGCCTCTGGGCAGAC
>Ga0316231_1005268_pt1 | contig 10373 bp, 9 predicted proteins | sample TBH18027metaG_FD_206002 | JGI IMG/M metagenome (GOLD analysis project Ga0316231, IMG submission 206002) | Freshwater microbial communities from Trout Bog Lake, Wisconsin, USA - TBH18027 | ecosystem: Environmental > Aquatic > Freshwater > Lake > Hypolimnion/Profundal zone | place: USA: Wisconsin...
TGTCCGGGGACCGGGAACGCTGCCTGGAGGCCGGCATGGACGACTACCTGGCCAAGCCCATCGCCATTCTCGACCTGAAAGAGGCCCTCATGCGCTGGCTCCCGCCGGCCGTGCCAGCACCCTAGCCATAGGAATATATGACAGACCCCCGCACCCTCGACGACGACCTCAGCATCCGGATCATCCTCCAGCGCCTTTGCCTGGCGGGGATGAAGGTCACCCTGTCCGCCCGGGAGCTCCGCTCCCCGCTCCAGATCCTGGCCCAGGAGGCCGACCGCATCCTGGTCGCCATGTCCGCCCAGGAATTGGCGGAATGGGACCTGCCGTCCGGGGAGAAGGTGGGCCTGGGCTTCCAGGACCGGGGCTTCAGCTATGAATCCGTGGTGACCTTCAAGGGCGCCGCGGAATGGGAGGCGATCCGCTGCGCCACCTTCTCCGTGCCGCGGGTGCTGCGCCGGGCCGAGGACAACCGGCTGGCCCATTTCGCCCCGGACACCGCGCCGAAAGTGACCTTCACCAACAACCGCAACGCCCTCCTGGACGGGCAGATCAAGGGTCTGGGCCGGGACGGCTTCGAGATGGTCATGCAGGATCCCTCCCGGAAGATCCATGAGGTCCTGCGGATGGGCGAGGAGTCCACCCTGGACCTGGCCCTGGAGGACGATTTCCGGATCACCGCCCACGCCCGGGTCGCCTATTTCGGCGAAGACTACGTGGGCATGCGCTTCACCGAGCGGGTCGACCATACCGTGCTGGACCAGTACCGCAACTGGCTGGACGGCCAGCAGCGGCTCCAGGCCCAGCGGGACCGGGAGAGCTTCGAATCCGGCGCCGGACGCCCGGTCCAGAAGGAACACCAGGGCGCCGTGCTGCCCAAGGTGCGCCTCTGGGTGGACCGGGAACCGGCGATCCTGATCCTCACCGAGCGCGAAGACTTCGCCCGGCGCATGGCCGAAGCCCTGGGCCGCAAGTTCGGGGTGCTGAGCCTCGACTACATCAAGGGCCACCTGAAGCCCTTGCTGCGCTCCCCGGAAGCGCCCGGCAGCGACTGGGGTCCGGCCCGGCTCATCGTCATCCACAACCACCTGCGCCTGGTGAGCCCGCTGGAGCTGTCCCGGCAGGTGGTGGAGCAGGAGAAGTGCCCGCTGCCGGTCCTGCTCGCCGGCACCGACGAGGACGTCGAGCTCAAGCGCAACCGCGCCATGGCCGCCGGAGCCGTGGACTACGTGCCGGTGGAGCCGTTCAAGATCCTCTCTGTGCTGCGCAAGCTGGACGAGACGCTCAAGCTGTTCGAAGGCTGCTAAAGCCTTACTTCCCGTCCGCGCCAGCGGTTGACCCCGCGCAGCCGGTCGGCGAAGGCCAGGCCGATGGCGGTGGTCACCAGCACTCCGCCCAGGGGCCAGAACGCCCACAGCAGGTCCGCGCCGCGTCCGGTGTAGCGATGGTTCACCTCGGCCATGAGCGGCGGCACCAGCAGCCAGAGCAGGATGCCCAGGCCGGGGTGGCCGGCCAGCGCGGTCAGGACGCAGCCCAGGGTCGCCAGCAGCACCAGCGCCACCAGCAGCGGAGCCAGGGGAAAGAAATAGGGCAGGGAGAGCAGGCTCTTGCGCAGACCCTGGATGATCTCCCCCCAGCCGTGGTACATGCGCAGGCGCAGCTCGGGTCCGCCGAGCGCCACGCGGTTGGTGTAGCCCGCCGCCTTGATCCGGTGCGCCAGCACCATGTCGTCCACGGCCGCCAGGGGCGCGCCGGCGTGGCCGCCCACGGCGTCGTAGACGGCGCGCCGCACCAGCATGAAGCAGCCCACGCCGCAACAGAACCGGCTGCGGGGATCCGCGACCCGGAGCGGCGGCACGAGCCACAGGAAGAACATGTTCGCCACCGGCATGAACAGGCGCTCGATCCAGCTCGCGGTGTCGATGGCCGGAAGCAGGGTAAAGAGGTCGGCGGGCCGCTCCTCGAGGAAGGCGAATGCGCGCCGCAGCAGGTCCGGCGTGGCCTGGGCGTCGGCGTCGACGAACAGCAGCCAATCCGCCGCCAGGGCTTCCGGCTGGCGGGAGGCCAGGTCCAGGGCGTGGTTCTTGCCGAGCCAGCCGGGCGGGAGCTGGTCGTTGCGCAGCACCCGCAGGGCGCCGGGACGGCATGCGGCCCGCTCCGCCAGGATGGCCGGAGTGCGGTCCGTGGACCCGTCGTCCACCACCACCACGCGCAGGCCCGGGTAGTCCTGGGCCAGCCAGGAATCCAGGGCCGGGCCCAGTTCCCGCTCCTCGTCCCGGGCCGGAATGCAGAGCGTCACCGTCGGCAGCGGCGCCTGGGCGGCCGCGGGCAATCCCGGGAGATCCCGCAACCGGACCCGGGTGAGCCAGGCTTCCAGCCCCCAGAGCGCGAACAGCAGGGCGGGCAGCAATGGGGAGCCGGAAGACGGGGACATGCAGGTATTCTGAAGGGGCGTGGGCTCCTTGGAATAGATTGATTTTCAATGCGAGGTTGTGACCTTGTGGTGCGCCGTCTTCAGTTCCGAGCCGATCGGCGCCACCCTGGCGCTGTTGGCCCTGCTCTGGCTGGTGGCCAAGCTGGGAGGTGAGCTGGCGCTCCGGCTGCATTTCCCGGCGGTGGCCGGCGAACTGGCGGCAGGACTTGCCCTGGGCGCCCTGGCCCGCAGCCATCCCGGATTCCCTTCGGTGGCCGCCGATCCGGCGCTGGAACTGCTGGGCAATCTGGGCATCATCGTGCTGATGTTCGCGGTGGGACTGGAATCCACCGTGCCGCAGATGGTGCGGGTGGGCATGGCCGCCCTGCGGGTGGCCAGCCTGGGCGTGGTCGCGCCCATGTCCGCCGGGTTCCTGGCGGCCTTCCTGATGCTGCCCAAGGGCACGCCCTTGCTGGTGGACCTGTTCGTCGGCGCCTGCCTGTCCGCGACTTCCATCGGCATCTCCGCCCAGGTGCTGCGCCAGTTCGGCGCGGGCAAGTCCAGGGAGGGCCGGGTCATCGTCGGCGCCGCGGTGATCGATGACGTTCTGGGCCTGCTGGTACTAGGCGGCATCTCCGGCGCCGTCACCGCGACGGCGGGCGGCGCCATGGCCTGGGGCCGGCTGGCGGGCAGCCTGGCGCTGGCCCTGGGCTTCCTGGCGGCGGCCCTCACCCTGGGCCGGCTGGTCACGCCGCACCTGTTCCGCCTGGCCAACCGCTTCCGCAGCCAGCAGATCCTCCTTCCCGCGGCCATGGGCTTCGCCTTCCTCCTGGCCTGGCTGGGCAGCCTGGCCGGGCTCGCGGCCATCGTCGGCGCCTATGCCGCCGGGCTCATCCTGGAGCCCGCCCACATCCAGATCCTGGAGGAGCGCGAACTCTGCCGCCTGGACCAGCTGGTCCAGCCCCTGGTGGTGGTGCTCTCCCCGCTGTTCTTCGTGCTCATGGGCGCCCGGATCGACCCCGCCGCCCTGCTCGAGCCGCGCATCCTGGGCTTCTCCCTGGCGCTCACCGTGCTGGGCATCGCCGGCAAACTGGCCGCCGGGCTCCTGGCCGGACGCGGGCTCAGGTGGGACCTGGTGGGCTGGGGCATGGTCCCCCGGGGCGAGGTGGGCCTCATCTTCGTGGCCACGGGCAGCCAGCTGAGCCTGGGCGGGCAGCCGCTGCTCTCGGTCGAGATCCAGGCGGCCGTCGTCGGCGCCCTGCTGCTCACCACCGTGGCCGGGCCGCTGGGGCTGGGCTGGACCCTGCGCCGGAGCGGCGCGAAGGTCATTTGACCCTGGGCTCCAGCTGGACCACCACGCCCTTCTGCCAGGTGTCCGCGCCGGTCTCCACCGGCCCGGCGGGGATCTCCGCCCGTCGCGCCTTCTTGTCCGCGGTGGCGACGCCGGCTTCCCGGTCGCGCTGCGCCACCATCCTGGGATCGGCCTGGCCGTCGGCGGTGAAGCCCATCAACAGCTGGGGGATGCCCATGGGAACCTGGTCGTTCCGATCCACCTGCCAGGTCTGCCAGATCTTGCCGTAGGTCAGCACCAGATCCTTCATCAGGGCCTGCTCCGCCGCCTCGGCGAGTCCGGGAGCCACCAGCTGGCCCGATTTCACTTCGAACCGATGGCTGTGCCAGAGCCTTTTCTCCGCTTCGGGGAAGCTCCTGAACAGCCTGGCGCTGACGATGTATTCGATCCCCACCAGCCGCGCGCCCTGGCGGTTGGCATCGTAGAGGACGCACTGCATCACCTCCGGGCCGACCCGGGAACAGTAGTGGTGGGCGGTCACCTGCCGGGCCGGGTCGCCGTTGAAGAAGTGGAAGCCGCACAGATAGGCGCGGATGGAGCGCAGCGGCGGCGGGGTCGCTCCGCCTCCGTTCGGGTGGACGCAACCCTGCTGGCCGGGCAGCGCCGCGCCAGACAGCAGGCCAATCAGGAGGGCGATCGCATTCCGGTTCATCGCTGGTTCTCTCCACGGTGGCAGTGCGGTGAACCGCAAGCAGGTTCCCCGGACGTGAGCTAGGCTTGTATCCATAGCAACCGGAGCGCCGATATGGAACCAGATGTCCTTCTGCCGACCGAACCCATGCGTCAGTGGATTTTCGACCTCTGGCGCGCGGCGGGCAGCGGCGAAGCGGAGGCGCGGCTGACCGCCGACCACCTGGTCGGCGCCAACCTGGCCGGCCACGATTCCCACGGCGTGGGCATGGTGGGCCGGTACGTGCGCTCGCTGCAGGCCGGCGGGCTGCAGCTCAACCAGCGTCTCTCGGTCATCACCGACACGGAAACGATGCTGGTGGTGGACGGCAACCGCGGCATGGGCCAGTCGATGGCCTTCCAGGCCATGGGGCTGGCCGTGGAGCGCGCGCGCCGCACCGGGGTCGCCGTCATGGGCCTGCGCCATTCGCACCACATCGGCCGGGTCGGCCACTGGGCCGAGCAGGCCATGGCAGCGGGGTTCGCCTCCATCCATTTCACCAACGTGGTGGGCCGCCCGTCCACCGCGCCGCACGGAGGCCGCGAGAGCCGTTTCGGCACCAACCCGCTCACCATCGGCCTGCCCCGCCGGGACGGACCGCCCATCCTGCTGGATTTCGCCTCCACCGCCATCGCCCTGGGCAAGGTGGCGGTCGCCTACAACCGCGGAGCGCAGGTTCAGCCCGGCGTGCTCATCGATCACCTGGGCCGTCCCAGCACCGACCCCGCGGTCATGTACGAGGAGCCGCTGGGAGCCATGCTCACCGCCGCCGGGCACAAGGGCTATGCGCTGGCCATGGTGTGCGACCTGCTCGGCAGCGCCCTGTTCGGTGGCAGCCTGCCACCCCTGGAGCAGGGCGTGCCGGGGTTCTACAACAACATGCTCGCCATCGTCTTCGACCCGGCGCGGTTCGGCGCCGGCGAGGCGTTCGAGCGGGAAGCGGACGCCTATATCCGCTACATTCAATCGGCCCAGCGCACCGATCCGGACCAGGCCATCGAGATGCCGGGCGACTTCGAGCGGCGCAACCGCGTCCAGCGGGCCCGGGCCCTGCCGGTCGACCCGGGCACGTTGCGCGGGCTGGACGAGGCGGCGGCTGCCGTCAACGCCTTGCGCGGTTCGGCACTGGCGCCCGCATCCGCGCTGATCTAGCTACTTCAGCCGCACCCGGCAGCCCGCCACGCACAGCCAGGCCTCCTCGGCGGCGCCGGCGGCGCGCTGGTTCAGCCAACCGGCCAGATCGCGGAAGCGGCGCACCATGGGGTCCTCCGGCACCGGGCTCCAGCCCACCTCGTTGCTCACCAGGATGACCGGCCAGGGCGCTTCGACGAAGGCCTTCAGCTGGCGGTCCCAGGCCTCCAGGATGGCCCGGTCCGAGGCTTCCATCCGGTCCCCCAGCCAGAGGGTCAGGCAATCCATCAGCACCCCGGAAGGCTGCGGCACCAGGGCCGCCAGGGCCGCCGCCGGGTCCGCCGGCGCCTCCAGGACGTGCCAGGAGGCGGGCCGCTCGGCCCGGTGGCGGCGCAGCCGCTCGACCATTTCCAGGTCGTTGCGGTCGGGGCGGTAGGTGGCCACGAACACCACCCCGTCGCCCCATTGCCTGGCCTTGTCCACCGCCCAGCTGCTCTTGCCGCTGCGCACCGGTCCCGTGATGAATGTGATCATGCCCATGGCAACATCATCGCCGCACCGCGCATCATGGAACCATGGGAAATGCGATCGCAGTGCTGGGCAGCGGTTCGGACGTGGGCAAAAGCCTGGTGGCTGCGGGCTTGTGCCGGCTGCTCAAGGACGCCGGGCTGGACGTGGCCCCGTTCAAGGCCCAGAACATGGCCAACCAGGCCGGGGTGACCCGGGACGGGCTGGAGATGCCCAGGGCCCAGATCCTCCAGGCCCGGGCCTGCGGTCTGGAACCCGAGGTGGACATGGGACCGGTGCTGATGAAGCCGGTCACCCCCACCGGCGCCCAGATCATCCTGCTGGGCAAGGCCCTGGGCGCCATGGAGGCGCGCGACTACTTCCTCGACACCGCCCGGTTCGAAGCGATCGCCTTCCAGGCCATGGACCGGCTCATGGCGCGCCACCCAGTGCTCGTGCTGGAAGGGGCCGGCTCCCCGGTGGAACTGAACCTGATGGCCCGGGACTTCGTCAACCTCAAGGCCGCCCGGCACGCCGGCGCCGGCATCGTCCTGGTGCTGGACATCGACAAGGGCGGCGTGTTCGCCCAGGGCCTGGGCACCCTGGAACTGCTGCCGGCCGAAGACCGGGCGCGGGTGCTGGGACTGGTGGTGAACCGGTTCCGGGGCGATCCGGCCCTGTTCCAGGACGGCATCGGGATGCTCGAGCAGCTGTGCGGCACCCCGGTGCTGGCGGTGCTGCCCTGGATGGACCACGCCCTGGACGAGGAGGACCGGCCCATCCGCATCCCGGTGGACGAGGCGCCGGTCCCGGGCCGGCTCAACGTCGGCGCGCTGCTTTCGCCCAGGGTCGCCAACACCGAAGATCTGGCCCCGCTACTGGCCGAGCCGGACCTGCACCTCACGTGGATCACCACCCCGGCCCTGGCCCTGCGGCAGGACCTGCTGGTCCTCCCCGGCTCCAAGGCCACGGTGGGCGACCTGGCCCACCACGCCGCCACCGGCATGGCCGAGGCGGTGCGCGAAGCCCACGCCGGCGGCGCCTGGGTGCTGGGCCTGTGCGGCGGCTACCAGATGCTGGGCGCGGCCCTGGAGGATCCCCTGGGCGGCGAGGGCGGTCCCCGCTGCTGGGACGGCCTGGGCCTGCTGCCCCTGACCACCCGGTTCGCCGCCGCCAAGACCACCGAGAACCGGCACTACACCAGCCTCTGGCCGGAACCGGGCCATCCCCTGGACGGCTACGAGATCCACCAGGGCCAGAGCCTGGCCCACGGCGGCGCGCCCCTGGTGCGGGAAGGCGGCGGCGACCTGGGCCTGGTGGCCGAACGCGCCCTGGGATCCTACCTGCACGGCCTGCTCCAGAGCGACGCCTGGCGCTGCGCCTTCCTCAACCGGGTGCGCCGCGACCGCGGCCTGGCCGCCCAGCCCGAGCAGCGCGCCGATGCCCTGGAACTGCGCATCCGCCGCTGGGCCGAGCACCTCCGCGGCAGCCTCCGGCCGGGCGCCTGGCAGCGGCTGCTGGCCGCCGTTTCCCGGTGACCGCCGCGCGCGGCTTCGTCCTGGCCGGAACCCACAGCGGCTGCGGCAAGACCACCCTCGCCGCCGGCCTGTTGCGGGCCCTGGCCGGCCGGGGCCTGGCGGTGGCGCCCTTCAAGTGCGGCCCCGACTTCCTCGATCCCCAGCTGCACCGGGCCGCCGCGGGGCGTCCCAGCTGGAACCTGGACAGCTGGTTCATGGATGACGCGGCGCTGCGGGAAACCTACGCGCGGGGATCGGAGGGTGCCGACCTGGCCCTGGTGGAAGGCGCCATGGGCCTGTTCGACGGTGCCGACCCGATCAGTTTCAAAGGCTCCAGCGCCGACATCGCCCGGCGCCTGGGCCTGCCGGTGGTGCTGGTGGTGGACGCGGCGGCCATGGGCGGCGGCGTCGCGGCGACGGTGCTGGGCCACGCCCGGCTCTGGCCCGGCCTGGATCTGGCCGGCGTGATCTGCAACCGGGTGGCCGGCCCCGGCCATTACGCGCTGCTCGAGGCCGCGCTGAAAGCCCACACCGACACGCGGCCGCTGGGCTACGCCAGCCCCGACCCCGGCTGGAGCCTGCCGGAGCGCCACCTGGGCATCCACCGGCCGTTTGAAATCCCCGGCCTGGAACCGGCCCTGACCGCCCTGGCCGCGGGCCTGGACGCCACCCTGGACCTGGATGCCCTGGCCGCCCTGGCCAGACCCGGGCCCGGCGCCGCCCCCCCGCCCCGGCCGGTGCCCGGCCGGCTCCAGGTGGGTCTGGCCTGGGACGAGGCGTTTTCCTTCGCCTACACCGACACCCTGGAGCGGATGGAGCGCCTGGGCGTGCACTGGGTGCCGTTCTCCCCCATGCGCGACCGCCTGCCCGACGACATCCAGGGGCTCTACCTGCCGGGCGGCTATCCGGAGCTCCACGCCGCGGCGCTGGCCGCCAACGGCGCCTTCCTGGCGGCCCTGAACGCGGCCCTGGCCGGGGGGCTGCCCTGCTATGCCGAATGCGGCGGCCTGATGCTCCTGGGCGAAAGCCTGGTGACCCTGGACGGCCGCGCCCACCCCATGGCCGGTGTGCTGCCGGGGCGGGCGGTGATGACCGACGGGCTCCAGCAGTTCGGCTACCGCGACCTGGAAACCTGCCGGGACACCCTGCTGGCGCCCGCCGGCGCCCGGGCCCGGGGCCATGAGTTCCACTGCTCGCGCTGGGAGGGCGGGCCTGGGGCCGACGCCTACCGGTCCACCCCGGTCCACGGCGCGCCCCGCCTGGAAGGCTTCGCCCGTGGCCCCCTGCTGGCCTCCTATGCCCACCTCCACTTCGCCGGGGCCCCCGAATGGGCCCGGCACTGGGTGGCGCGGATGCGCTGATCCGACCCGGAATCCCTGGGCTGCGATCTGGCGGGGGAAGTGAGGCCAGCCATACTGGGGGCATGACCATGGGATCCGCTTCCCCCGCTGACGTGCTCTGCCTCGGAGAACTGGTCTGGGACTGCTACGAGACCGGCGCCTTCCTGGGCGGCGCGCCGTTCAACGTCGCCGTGCAGCTGGCCCGGCATGGCGTGGGCGCCGCCCTGTTCACGGCCGTGGGCCGGGATGACCTGGGCCGCCGGGCCGAGGATTTCCTGAGAGAGGAAGGCATCCCCGGCGTCCGGGCGCATCCGCGCCTGCCGACCGGCACCGTGTCGGTGCGGCTGGACCCGGACGGCGTGCCGCGCTTCACCATCCAAGGGGACTGCGCCTGGACCGACCTGGAAGGCGCCGGGCAGGGCGCACCCGGGCCGGACAGGCCGAAAGTCCTGGTGTTCGGCGGGCTGGCCATGCACGCGGCAGCCAACCGCCAGCTGCTCGCCGGCCTTCTGAGCGGCTGGGCCGCGGGCTCCCAGGGGGCGCCCGTCGTGCTGTTGGATCTGAACCTGCGGCCCGGCTGGAACGACCCGGACGTGGTGCGCTGGTGCCTGGCGCGCTGCGACTACCTTAAGCTGAACGAGGAGGAGGCGGGCTTCATCGCCGCGCTGCCGGACGGTCCGTCCCTCCTGGCCCGCCCTGGCCTGCGGGGAATCTGCACCACCCTGGGACCGGCGGGCCTGGTCTGGCGCGGAGCGGACGGCACCGGCCTCGCCCTGCCGGTCCTGACGGCGGCCGAAGGCGCGCCGCCGGTGGTGGACACCGTGGGCGCCGGGGACGCCCTGACCGCGGCCATGGCCGCCGGCCTGGCCGCGATTGAAGCGCCGGAGATCTTCCTGGAGCGGGGCCGGCGCTGGGCCGCCGTCACCTGCGGGGTGCGCGGGGCGCTTGCCCCGCGTTGATGTCCCGGTAGTGGTCCAGGTAGCGCTGGAACCGCCCAGGAGCCGCCGGCTGGCCGGATTCGAAATAGCCGACGGTGCCGGTGCCCGTGCCGGGCAGCCGATCAGCAAGCCGGGCGCACAGGTTGTTGATGGTGCCGCGGTTGCCGTCCACCAGCAGGGCGCCCGGGGCGAACAGCCCCGCCAGCTGCGGCCGGTAATAGGGAAAATGGGTGCAGCCCAGCACCACCGCCCCGTAGGCCGCCAGGTCCAGATGGGCGAAGGCCTGCCGCAGGTAGGTCCCGATCCGTTCCGGCTCGAACTGGAAGGCTTCGGCATGGGTCACCAGGCGCTGCAGCGACAGGTAGTCCACCCGCGCCTCGTCGTCGATGCGGTGCACCAGGCGCTGGAACTTGTCCTCGCGCAGGGTCATGTCGGTGGCCAGCACCAGCACCCGGCCGGACTGGCCTTCCAGGGCCGGCTTCACCGCCGGCTCCATGCCGATGATGGGG
>Ga0316231_1005271_pt1 | contig 10365 bp, 11 predicted proteins | sample TBH18027metaG_FD_206002 | JGI IMG/M metagenome (GOLD analysis project Ga0316231, IMG submission 206002) | Freshwater microbial communities from Trout Bog Lake, Wisconsin, USA - TBH18027 | ecosystem: Environmental > Aquatic > Freshwater > Lake > Hypolimnion/Profundal zone | place: USA: Wisconsin...
CCCCGCTACACCCTGGAATTCTTCCCCGTCTTCCTGGTCTGGATCGGCGCTCTCTTCCACTCCGAACCCATCTGCCTGCCCAATCCCAACACGGACCTCTGACCGCCTTCCTCCACCAACCAATCAATCTGCTCACCTGCGCGTCACCGCGCCGGAGCCGTCTCGACCACTTCATCGCTCCGCGCCGACTCGTTCCCCGCCGCATCCACCGCGATAACTCGATATGCGTACCGTCGACCCGACACCACAGTCGCGTCGCGATATGCCGCCACCGGCACAAGCTGTGAACCAAGCTGTTGCCACGCGCCATCGCCGTCCAAATCGCGCCGATAGACCCTGTACCCAGCAATGCGTGGCTCCATATTCGGCTCCCACGAGAGATCGATCGCAGGCTTCTGCGTTTGAGCGCCTGCCTCGCCCGCGAAGCCCGGAACTGCGACCAATCCCGCGGGAGCCTCTGGCGCAAACACATCCTTCCTCTCCACCGTGACGGCGGCAGACGGCACGCTGCGCAGCTCCACCCGTTGCCCGCTCAACTCCACGCTGCGAACTCGCTGCACCGTATAACGGTATGCGTGGCCGATCTGCGCTGTTCGGTCCACGGTTCCGCCGGCGTCCGCTACGATGGAGGCTGCGCCGCCAACCTGCAGCCGCGTCTCTGTCGGCTCCTTCGCGGTACCCGGAAGCGCGATCTTGTGTGTCGGTGGAGCGGTCGCCGTTGGTGCCGCATGTGGCGCCGATGGAGGCTCCAAGAGCGAGCGATCCACTTCGACTGTCTCCGCGCCACCACTCTCTGGCCTCCACTCCAGCACGACTCCCGCCTTCGTCGCCCTGCCGCGCAACTCCTCAACCGCCTGCGGTGCTGGCCCGGAGGCGGCAAAGACAGCCGCCGAAGCGCCCGCTGTGCGGCCCGCTGCGTTGCGCAGTTGTACTCGATACGCAAGCAGCCGCGCTGGCGCCGCCGTCAACTCCGCCGGAAGCGCATCCACTGCTTCCGACGCACCCGGAGTTGCCCGCACCCGCACCACAACCGGCGAACACGGAGCCGTCACGGCGTTCTTCCCCGCGCTCGCAGCTGTGTTCTGTCCAGCCTTCGCCGAAGCTGTGCTCGCCGAAGCATCAATCTCCCGGCATATCTCCGCCATCACCGGCCCCGCGATTAGCAGCTTGTCGGTGGTGCGCGAGGGCGTCGTCCAATGCAATCGCACCGCATCGCCCACACGGCTCGCGGTCACGTCGGAGACGACCTCGGGCAGCTTCAGCGACGGCGGCTGCGGCGGCCCGGGGCTGGCGCAGCCAACCAGCAACACCAGCGCAAGCGCAGCTGCGAGCGTAGCCATCCGCTCCGTGCACTCTACCGGCCTCCCCGCTGCAAACCCTCTTATGTCCCAAATATCCATTCCTCCAGAGGCTATCGCATTTCTCGAATGGGTGGAGCAGGGATCGAATGCGTGGGGCAGCGAATTCCGCAAATCGCCCCATCCGTGCACTCTGCTCCATCTCGCGGTATCGTGGATGCAACAAATTTCCGCGAATATAAGCCAACGCGAACCAACCCACAACGAACATGAGGGCAGCAATGAAAGTTTCCTGGGCACATCTTCTCTTGATCTCGGTACTGGCCGCTCAGCCGGCATGGACGCAGACTCCTTCAGCGGCGATGCCCGCCTCCACGCCGCCGATGGGTTGGAATAGCTGGGACGCGTACGGTCTAACCATCACCGAGGACCAGTTCCGCGCCAACGTCAAGATCGAAACCAACGAGCTCAAGTCCGCCGGCTGGAACTACGCCGTCATCGACGAAGGATGGTTCCTCAAGAACCCCGAAGACCGCCCGAAGCCGGACCTGCTGAAGTACGAGATCGACGCCAACGGCCGCTACATCCCCGTCCCCGCGCGCTTCCCCTCCGCCATCGCGAAAGGTGCTCCGGACGACTCCGCCAGCTTCAAATCTCTCGGCGACTGGGTCCACGAGCAAGGGCTCAAGTTCGGCATCCACATAGTGCGCGGCATCCCGCGCGTCTCGGTCGAGGCCAACCTGCCCGTCGCGGGCAGCGCCTTCCACGCCAAAGATGTCGCCGACACCACAGACGCCTGCCCCTGGGACCCCACCAACTGGGGCGTCCAGAACAACGCCGCCGGACAGGCCTGGTACGACTCACTGCTCGCCCAGTACGCAGGCTGGGGTGTCGACCTCATCAAGGTTGACTGCATTGCGTCGCACCCCTACAAGATCGACGAGATCCGCATGATCCGCCACGCCATCGACAAGAGCGGTCGCCCCATGGTTCTCTCGCTCTCGCCCGGCCCAACCTCGCTGGAGAACGCCGCCGAGGTCGCCGCCCAAGCCCAGATGTGGCGCATCTCGGACGACGTCTGGGACCTTTGGTCCAACTCCAAGCCCTTTCCGCAGAGCCTCTCCGGCCAGTTCGTCAACACCGCCGCGTGGGCGCAGTTCACCAAGCCCGGCAACTGGCCCGACGCCGACATGCTCCCTCTCGGCGAACTCCGTCCCGTTCCCGGCGATGGCCAGCCCCGCACTACGCGCCTCACCCCCACCGAGCAGAAGTCCATGCTCACGCTGTGGGCCATGGCCCGCTCGCCCCTCATTCTGGGCGCCAACCTTACCCTGCTCGACGACCCAACCTTCAAGCTGCTCAGTAACCTGGACTTCGTGCGCATTGACCAGACCGCGACCCGCAGCGGCCAGGTGATGCACGACGGAGACATCGTCGCCTGGACTGCCGATCTACCCCCAGACTCACCCGACGGCACCATCGCCCTCGCCCTCTTCAACCTCGGCGAGTCGCAGGTCGTGCTGGATAGCAGCTTCGAGGCCTACGATCTGGAAGCCGCCACGTACCGCATCAAAGATGTATGGACCGGCAAGACTCTCAACAAGGTCAAATCCATCCAAAACCTCAGCCTCGAACCCCACGCCTGCATCCTCTGGCTGCTGAAGAAACAATGACCATCTATAGCATCGGCTTCACCCAACGTTCCGCGGAGGAGTTTTTCAACACGTTGAAGTCCGCCGGCATCCGCCGCCTGATCGACATCCGCCTCAACAACACCTCGCAGCTTGCCGCGTTCGCCAAGAAAGACGACCTCGCTTACTTCCTCAAGACCATCTGCGGCATCGAGTACCACCACGAGCCGCTGCTCGCGCCTACGCAGGAGATCCTCGACGCGTACAAGAAGAGTAAGGGCGACTGGGCCGGGTGGGAGCGCGACTTCCTCACTCTCATCCGCGAACGCCGCATCGAAAAGAAGATCGACCGCTCCAAGTTCGCCCAGCCCACTGTCCTGCTCTGCAGCGAACTTACCCCCGAACACTGCCACCGCCGCCTCGTTCTCGAGTACCTCGCGAAGAAGTGGGGAGAGATCACCATCACTCACCTGTGACGCTGTCCCCCCCCGTCTGTCTGGCCAACTCGCACAAGTACTGCGGACGTTGCGCCCGGCCAATCCTGCAGCGACTATCGATCTTCAAGATGTTGGGCGACGAGGGCGCAGGCTTGCTGCGTCGTCTTTTGGTCGCTGCCGAAACCTGTGAGCCAGTGGATTGCGGGGTCTTTGCGGGACCAGGTGAGCTGGCGTTTGGCGTAGTTGCGATGCCCCTGCTGGGCTTGGGCGATGGCCTGGTCGTGGGTGAGTTCGCCGCGCAGCAGAGCGGCGGCCTGAGCGTAGCCGAGCGAGGTGAGCGGGCGGCACTGGTCGCCGTAGCGGGCGAGGAGCTGAGCGGTCTCTTCGACCAGGCCGCCTCCTTGCTGGAGTGGCTCGAACATCTGGGCTGCGCGCTGGTTGATGCGGGCGTAGAGTTCTGCGCGCGGCGGATTCAGGCCGAGTTGCAGGACGCGGAAGCCGGTAAGCGGGTCGCGCGGCTGCTCCCACTGGCGTGTGATCGGCTGGCGCGCAGCGAGCGTGACTTCGATGGCGCGGATGATCTTGGGCGTATCGTTGGCGTGGATGAGCCGCGCGGCAGCGGGGTCGAGGCGTGTGAGGATGCGATGCAGATGGAATGAGCCGCGAAGTTGGGCGCGCTGGCGAAGCTTTTCGCGCAGCGCTTCGCGGCGCGGCGGCGCGGGAAAGAGGCCGTCGAGCAGAGCGCGCAGATACAGGCCGGTGCCGCCAGCTACGATGGGCAGGCGCCCGCGCTGACGAATGCCGCGGATGGATTCGCGCGCGAGGCGGCTGTAGTCTCCGGCGGTGCAGGATTCATTTGGCCAGGCAATGTCGAGCATGTGGTGGGGAACGCGGGCGCGCTCGGCCAGCGTGGGCTTGGCGGTACCAATCTCCATGCCGCGATAGACGGCGACCGAATCGCAACTGACAATCTCGCCGGAGAACTGCTCGGCGAGCGCGAGGGCCAGCGCGCTCTTGCCGCTGGCGGTGGGGCCGGCGAGGACGATGAGCGGTGAGTCAGGGGCGGCGCGGCTCATACGGGGAGTGGGCTTCCAGTTGTCCGCGACTTTGCGAAGTGGGTTGGGTTAGAAGGGCACATGGGATTTTATCGTCGGTCTCGGCTTTGGCTCGGAGTGGCGCTGTGTGCCCTTATCGTAACCCTGCCGGCGTGTGGTCAGCAGAATGCTCCTCAGCCGAGCGAACACCTGAAGACGTGGATGGGGCGATACGCTGACCTTACACTGCCACAGTTGCTGGCTGCTTTGCAGAAGGAGCAGGGATTTCAACAGCTTCCTCCGCAGATTCAGCAGAGACTGCTAGACGAGGTGAAGCGAATCTACAGGCAAGAGCATCCGCAGGCTCCCGAGGCGAGTCCCGCTCCGCACGTGGAACCAGCGGGCGGAGGACCCTCTTGAGAAGTTGAGCTACCAAAGCCGCCACCAGCCCACGGTGAAGACGCGAGGAACCCCGGCGCGGAGGATTGCGAAGAGGATTGCGGCGAGGGCGAGCAGCAGCAGGCCGCGAATCTGGCGGCGGTGTTCGATCTGTTTCAGGAATGAAGCGTTGTTGTGGGATCTGCTGGTCCGTTGGTCCGCCTGAATATCTTCTGGGAGTCGAGGCATAGGAGGTCTACTCCGGGAGCGGTGTGTTGTAGAAGAATCCTACGCGCAGCTCGAGTTGCGGGCCATGGAACTGCCTGGGCAGCGGGGGGAACTGGCCTTCGCTGGTGATGGCGCTCCATGCGGCGTGGTCGAGCGCGACGTCGCCAGACTTGGTTTCCAGGGTCATTGCGCCGATCTTGCCGTCCGGCAGAATGGTAAAGCGGATGCCGGTGATGCCTTTCTTAAGCAGCGGAGGCTGGACCTCTTCGGGAATCAGGGGGTCCCAGTTGCGTTGAATGTCGTCGTGCAGGCGGCGCATGTAAGCGCTGAAGTCGACGCCCATGGTGTCGGAGAGGATCGTCGCGCCTGCCTGCAGCGGGCCTCTCGATCCGGAGGGCGAGCCGTAGTCGGCGCCACCGCGGCCGCTGAGTGCTCCTCGCATGGCGTCCTGGATTGCGCTGTGGGCGCTCTGGTTGTTCTGGGCGATGTTGGGACGCGGAGCGGCGGGCAGCGGCGATTCGACCGACGGCTGCGCGGGCTTTGGCTCGCTTGGCAGCGGCAACTGCGGCTGCGGAACTGGCGGCGCGGTGGTGCGCGCTTCCTCCTGGGGCTGCTGCGCGGGAGGCTGGGGTGTAGGCGCGGTCAGGCGGGCCTGCTGCTGAAGCGCCTCCATGGTCTTGCGGTCGATCTTGGGCGTGATCCTGGGCGCGGGCCGCGCGCGCGGCAGATTCAGGGAAAGCTGCAGGTCGTGCTGCTTCATCAGAGCGATGGGATCTATGTAGCGCGGCTGATGCCAGAGGACGCGCGGGCCGTAAAACAGGAACCACGCGAGGGCGAGGTAGACGATGATGGAGATGTAGATTGATTCGCGGAAGCGTGCCCTGGATCGCTCGTCGTCCAGCGAATCGAGCAGATGGATGATCTCATGCTCCTCCAGGACACCGTAGCGGCTAGTGCGTAGCTTGAGGGGCTGGCTTGTTCGACCGTTTGCCTGGTCGGTGGCTGCGTCGCCCGCTGTCTCCTGGGTCTGGTCTGGATCGCGGGACGGGTTGGGGAACAGCTCTAGGATGGGCATTGGCAAGGATTGGTGGGACGTTTGGCGGCTCTTTATTAGACGGTGCGAATAGGGTTCTGCGGCGGCTACCGATATAGACCCAGGAAAACGTCGGGAGCTTCGCTCATTCCCTATTTTCTCACCTTTGATGGCCCCTTGAAGCTGCAGGGGCCGAATACGGAGTGTCGTCGCGGGGTTGAGCAGCAGATGGATCGTGCTCGGTCCAGGCTGGACGTAAACTAACAGAGGATGAATGATTCACAGACATCGCCGAAGACAGAGCTCGACGCATCGACCCGTGTGGCAATCCCGCATGCGTGTTTCAGGGAGAAGACGCGCGCCGTGGTGCTTACCATCAGTGACGGCTGTTCACAGGGCTTGCAAGACGACCGCTCGGGACCGGCGGTGGTAGAGTTGCTGCAATCGGCGGGAGCGGCCGCTGTGGAGACCGAGACGCTTCCCGATGAGCTGGAGTCGATCGTGGCGGCACTGCGTCGCCATGCCGTGAACGCGGAGCTGATCGTTACCACGGGCGGGACAGGGCTGGCCGCACGCGATGTAACTCCGGAGGCGACGCGGCAGGTCTGCGAGCGGCTGGTGGAGGGCCTCGCCGAGCGGATGCGCGCCGAGGGCATGCGGCAGACGCCAATGGCGGCGCTGAGCAGGGGTATATGCGGAACAACATCGACCGCAACCGGAAGTACGCTGATTGTCAACCTGCCGGGCTCACCAGCCGGTGCCGTGACATCGCTGGCGTCGATCCTCGCGTTGCTTCCCCACGCGCTCGATCTGCTGGCGGGACGGACGGCGCATCGATGACTAGCCGGATAGAATCGAGTTGCCCGTGAAGATTGCACCTATCGCTATACTTCACAAGATCGGCGCCGTCATCAGTGCAGCTCTACTGCCGTTTGGCATCTGGGGCCTGGGCGGTCTGGCTTTGGTCGACGCCGGCTTCTTTCCCATTCCGACGACGATGGACGGGGCTGTGATCGGATATGTGGCGAGCGACCACAGGAAGTTCCTGCTGTACTGCGTAATGGCGGCTGCGGCCTCGGCGCTGGGCAGCCTGGTTCCATACTATGTTGGCCGCGCGGGGGGCGAACTGTTTCTGCTGAAGCGCATCAACCGGGCGCGCTATGAGCGGATGCGCGACCGTTTTGCGAACCAAGAATTCCTGGCCATCATGATTCCGTCGATGTGTCCGCCGCCGATGCCCATCAAGCTCTTCGAGTTTGGCGCGGGCGTCTTCGAGATGAAGCCGCTGTTGTACGCCACCGCGGTCTTCAGTGGCAAGATGATCCAGTTTCTGGTCTGCGCGTTGATTACGGTCTTTTACGGGCCGGAGATCGCGCATACGGCCCGGCAAGCGGTTCACGAACACCTGGGACTCGTGCTCGTAATTGTGGGCGTGATTGTGCTCGCGCTGTCTGTTTACGTGCTGCGCAAACTGTTCGACCGGCGTCGCGGCACCCAGTTTCCAATCGAAGAGACAGCGGAGACTGACGAAACCGCGAGCGATGAAGACTCTACGCTGATTACATAACGGCGGTTCGTCGCTGATCGTTGTTCGTTCCCAGTACACAGCAGCGATTCGGTTGGGTTGCGTCAGCCGGAAAGATTCTGACAACGGTTGACGAACAACGGACAACTGTTCTTACGCCATGGGCAGGTCGTTGCGGTGCGCGGCGTGGAGCGACTCGGCGATGCGAGCGGCGAGCACGGGCAGGCCGAAGAGCGCGCCGGCTGTGAGCGCGGTGGAGACCAGGTCGTTGCGATAGAACGGAATGGCCGCGACATAGCAGGCGCTGAGGCCTGCGAGTGAGCGGGGATACATGCTCATGGAGCCGGAGGTCCAGACGACGAAGTTGCTGAGCAGGAAGAATGAGGTGGAGGAGGCCAACACACCGGCCGCGACACGCAGCACGGTGGGTTTTTGCAGGATGCCCATGCCTATCAGGCAGACGGCGGCATACCAGAGCCAGGTGACGAGGTACGCGCTGACGTGGAAGGCATAGCCGTAGGCGAAGACGGTGAGGTAGTAGTCGGTTGCCATGAGGACGGCCAGAGCGGAGGGGAGCATCCATGTGGCACGTTTCGATGTTCCCATTCTGGAGCCGAAGAAGAGCAGGCCTCCGCCGAGGGCAGTGAAGTTCCAACTGACGGCGTGGAAGGCGTGGGGAAGGATGCGGCTGAGCACGGCGAGCAGAAGGACGAAGAAGGCAAGCATGGAAGACCTCTGGCTGGAATCTGGAGAGCAGGCCCGGAGTGGGGAGGAACGGGAGTGGCTGTCAGATTCGATTCTCGGGCTTCACGGCGATGCGGTCAACTGTGGTGCGCGAGAGGTGATGTGCCATAACAGCTTGGCAATGAAATTGAGCCTGCTTTGGACCCTTTCGCAATACGTGATGTGCTAGTGTTTGGACGGAGCCACAGCCGTGAATATTTTCGTGTCCAAGATGGTTATGATTGGAGTCACGTCACTGCTCATCATCGCGCCCTTTGTCCTCTGGGGCGTGCTTTATGTTTCTGTTAGAAAATAGTCGCTGGATTTGCGACCGCTAATACCACGGTTCAGAGTCTTCCGATGGGTAGCGTGGAGTTGCGGACTCCTCCTCTATGGTGGTTGCTTCCTGGGCACCCATTATCCTTGGGGATTTCCAATCGCCGTGGTTACCTTCTCTATTGGCCTGGGTTTTCCAGAAAACTGGCTAAAGCGGCAATATGCTCCGGTCGACTCCATCACGTAACGCCAGCCCTCTTCAGGCGAGGCCGGAGCCGGAGGCCAGGAGGGAGTGGAGGGTGATGTCGTCGAGGAAGCTGATCTCCAGGCGGAGGGAGACGATCTGGCCGAGTTCGGCGGCCAGGCGCATGTGCTTGCGCCGGGTGCAGAGTTCGGTGAGGGCCTCGTGGCCCGAACGCGTCAGTTCGACTCCGGTGGCGATGATGGCGGCGTAGAGGTCGAGGACCGCGAGCAGTTGGATTTCGACGCGGAACTCCATGTTGGTCGGAGAGAGAGTCTTGCGTTCAAGCACCCATCCGCCGCAGTTGCTGAAGGCCGCCGTAAGGTTGGGGAGCAGGCCGTGGCGCTGTTCGTAGGTAAAGCCCTGGATGTCGAGCGATTGCATGGGTTTGATGTACCGCCGCGGCTTGGATCATTCTGCCACTGGTGTGTTCATCGGAGCCTGCAGACCGACGCGTGATGGGGCACGAGGGTACATGGGTCACGTGACCAGGAGAACAAAGTCTTAGTTTCGAGTCTCGAGGTTCAAGGTAATAGCCAGGGTTCTCGAATCTCGAACCTAGTGCCTCGAACCTAATCCTCCATGACGACGACGGCGAGGGCGATGTCTTTGCTGTGGGTGAGGCTGAGCGAGACGTGTGCGACTCCGAGGTCACGGGCGTGCTGAGCGGCGCGACCAGTCAATTGGAGCGAGGGCTTTCCGCTGGGTTCGCGGGCGACCTCCAGTTCGAGCCAGCTGACGCCGCGGCTGATTCCGGTGCCCAGGGCCTTGGCGCCGGCCTCCTTGGCGGCGAAGCGCGCGGCAAAGCTCTCGGCGGCGTTCTTCTTGCGCCGGCAGTAGAGGATCTCGCGCGGGGTGAAGACGCGCCGCAGAATGCGCTCGCCGAAGCGCTCTATGCTCTGGGCAATGCGCGCTATCTCGATCAGGTCCGTACCCACGCCGATGACCATTGCATATCTCTCTCTTTCTGCGGCAGTTCGCATTGAGCCGGATTCCCGTAGGGGCTAGAGCCTCACGGAATGTAGTTCCCATACGGCGAAAAGAACTCCCGTCCTTTCAAAGCGTGGGCTTGCTCAGTGCTTTCTTAGTGTAGTGCGGACGGCGCGTGTCCGCTCGACCGCAGGGGCGGGATTCGGCATCCATCCTTAATGCGGGTTGAAAAAGCCGTGCGCGGGAGGTGCGGAGAGCGGGCGGGGGTGGTACCCTCACATCAAGCTCTGACCCAGCCTGAAGTGTGTAGTATGTGCATGGTACGTCGCAAGGATCGAGGAGGTTTATGCCCAGCCAGCAGGAGGTCCGATGGTCGCAACTGAAGATCGGGGTGATTGTGCTGGTGTCGGTGGTGATTCTGACGACGCTACTGTTCCTGATGACCAGCTCGTCCGGGCTGGGGTTCTTCTCGCGCAAGCTGACGGTGACCACGTACTTTGAGAACTCGGCCGGGCTGAAGATTGGGGCGGCGGTGAACCTGGAAGGGGTGACGATCGGAACAGTGAAGACGATCACCGTGGTGACGGCGCCGGAGCGCAAGTTAACACCGGTGCAGGTGGTGATGAAGCTG
>Ga0316231_1005272_pt1 | contig 10364 bp, 6 predicted proteins | sample TBH18027metaG_FD_206002 | JGI IMG/M metagenome (GOLD analysis project Ga0316231, IMG submission 206002) | Freshwater microbial communities from Trout Bog Lake, Wisconsin, USA - TBH18027 | ecosystem: Environmental > Aquatic > Freshwater > Lake > Hypolimnion/Profundal zone | place: USA: Wisconsin...
AGGTGGTCGAGCTGTACGCGTCTAACCCCCAGGTTATTGAGATGAGCCTCTTCCAGCCGGCGTTGGTATAGACGGGTTCACGCAGCCAGTCGCGGTTGTGGCCGCTACCGGCGACGCACTCGAACAAATACTCATTGCCGACTCCAGGCAAACGCGCCGCTTCCATGGTGACGGCAACTCATCCGAGACCAACCGTGGCGCGGCAGCCTGGCGCATGGGCGCTGTTTCGGCCGACGCCGTTGCGGGCTTGGCGCCGCGCAATGTGAAGCGCGCGGGCGCGGAGCTTTCGCGTTGGAGCCAAACGACCAGCATCGGGCGGCCGTTGGGATCGTACGTGATGCCCTGCCGCAGCGCGGGACCCTGAAGCTGAGTTACTCCGTCGATTTCCACCTCGGGCGGCGAATTCCCATTCCAATTGCGCGCCACGAAGGCAGGATTGTGGATGGGGTGCTCGGCGGAGGCCGCCAAACGGAACGACGGCGCTGGGCCGGTCGCAGCGAGAAAGCAGGCCCGTTGCGCGGCCTCGTACCCGCCGCTTCGACAATCAGTCACCGCCTCCAATGCGGGCGGTTGAAGCCAGGACCTGGCCAACGGCAGGAGTTCAGTGGGAGCTTGCCGCGCCATGCCTTCCATGAGGATCTTCTCCTGAAACGGCGCTTTCCCGCCGGCTTTAGCCCGCATCGGCCAGAAGAGATGCGAGATGGAAGAGTGAGAGGCTCGGTCGGGGAAACTGGCATTCCGACCCGAAGAGTTGATCGAAACCGACCACGACGTCCGGGTAGGGCCCAAACCGGAACAGATTTTCCCACGTCTCGTAGTAATGCAGATGAGTATAAACGGCCCCGAATTTCCCCGTACTGGGTGGAATGGGAAACCGCCGCCTTTCCAGGTCGGGCGAGCTGAGCACCGCCGCGCCGGTCCCGCCCGCCGCGAAAGCCGTAGCGACCTGTTTCGCAAGCTGAATCGCGGGGGCGGCGAGGATGAATCCCGCCCACGCGCGTTGACACTGCGACGCATCGGCGTCAGGATACGCCGCGATATGATATCCCAGCGGACCGTCTTGCTGGCGCTGGCCGACGCTCAGTACGGTGTTTTTAGCGGTGTCGCCCGCTATGCGCGAGAGCGCCAATGGCATTTGGCGGCCGACATGATCTACACCGCTCGGATTCCCATCGGTTGGCGGGGCGACGGCATCGTTTCCTTTAGCGGTTACCGGCGCAATATGGAAAAGGCCTTCTGTTCTGAAGTTATCCGCTCCATCAATGTGGAAATCGTCCGCGCGCGCATTGTCCGCGTCCAAGAACTCCTGACGACCACGAACCGGACGGCTTGTGATCCGGCCGCATCCTGTGGCTTCAGTCGGCCCAACCAATTCTTCCGGTCCTTTCGACAGCGCGTCGGAATGAGCCCGGGCGCCTGTCGCCGGCCAGGACGTAGGAATAAACAATCTTCAGTCAATCGATTGTAACGCGCATGAATGCCGCAAGGAGTGTAAGACTGCGCTTCATCCCGAGTTCTTATCCAGACCTCAGTGGACCCCGCGGTCGCATCTGGCGTCGGGTGACTGGCCTAGGGATTTGGTTGGGGTGTATCTGGACGGCGATGGCGACTGGCCTGCCTTGGGAGGGGCAGGACTATGTAGTCCAGGTTTGGGGAACCCGGCAGGGCTTGCCGCAGGATGCAGTTCGCGCCTTAGCTCAGACGCCGGACGGGTATCTGTGGGTGGGCACTTTTGGTGGCTTGGCGCGCTTTGATGGCAACCGCTTCGAGGTGTTTGGGGTCGGAAATACCCCGGCGCTGCCGGACAATTTGGTTAATGCGCTATTCTGCGATCGGAAAGGGCGGCTATGGATCGGCCACGATACCGGCCGCGTTACCGTCATGGAAGGCCGGCGCTTTCGCCGGGTTTCGCTGCCGGGCGATTGGGCCAGGATCCCTATTAGGAGCTTCGGCGAGGATTCCACCGGAGGTATTTGGGTAATCAACACCCTGTGGCGGTTGGCGATCATCGCCGCGGATGGCGTTGGGAGGTCCGCCCCGGAATCTGAGGTCAACGGACAGGCGCTGCATTTCCAGACCTCGGCTGCGGACCGGTCGTTGCGGGTTGTGACTCACGACGGTCGCTGTTACGTCATCGGATCCACGGGAATACTCGCTGATCCTGACGGTCCGCCACCGCCCGGCGACGGAAAGCGGGTCATTTGTAGCGGACGTGGCGGCTACTGGGCGGTACAGAAAAAGCAGCTTGGGCGCTGGGTAGCTGGGCGGGAGGTCGAGGCGCTAGGTATCGTGGACTGGGGCGAGGCCATCTATGCTATCACGTGCGAATGGAACGGCATGGTAGCGGCAGGCGCGTTTAGAGACGGGCTGAGCTTGGCGGGTCGGGGAGGGACTCGGCGACACTTCGGCAGCGAGGAGTTGCCGAGCAATTGGATCGCCGCGTTATTGCCGGACCGGGAAGGAACTCTGTGGGTCGGGACTGGGGACGGAGGCTTGGTGGGGATTTGGCCGAAGCGGGTTTACGTGGTCAAACCGCCCGGGGAAGCATCGATAAAGCATATCCAGAGCGTTACTCCGGCCAGAGAGCATGGCATTTGGGCCGCGACAGAAGGCGCCGGCCTGTTCCAGTTCGACGGCGAGGAGTGGCGGCAGGCGCCGGATCTGCCGTGGTTACGGGTGCGTGTGTATTCGTCCCTCTGGATGGGGGAGGACGGGCGTTTGTGGGCCAGCACTCCACAGGGCGGGTTGTTTTATCTCCTGGACCGAACCTGGCATGTCGTCTCGGAAGTGGACCGCATCGTCGGGGCTCGCGGCGCATTGCTGGCGCAACGCGACGCCCTCTGGCTGCCATCGGCTCACGGTCTGTTGAGAGTGTCGGGCAGGGATTTGAACCAAGTGGAACAAGTTTCCGGATGTGAAGGGATTTGTTGTCTTGCGGACGACGGAGGCGGAGGGGTTTGGTTCGGGGGCTATGGAATTGGGCTGGGCCACTGGTCCAGCCAGGGAACCCAATTGCTCAGGAGCGCGGATGGGCTGCCGAGTGAGAACATCCTCTCGCTCTACCGGTCAGGAGACGGAAGCCTTTGGATTGGCACCGATGGGGCCGGGCTGCTGGTCTTGAAGTACGGGCGTTTCGGGGTGATCTCAAAACGCAACGGGCTGCCTTCAGAGAGCATCTGCCAGATCACTGAGGATGGGACCGGTCGCTTGTGGCTGGGTACCGGCGGAGGGATTTGCGCTGTCTCATTGGAGGATCTTGAGGGGTGCGTCGCGGGCAAAACACAGCGTGTGGAATGCCTGGTACTGGACACGACTGATGGAATGGAGAGCCAGGAGTGCTCCGCTGGGAATCAGCCTTCAGTGTGCCGCACGGCGGACGGCTCCCTCTGGTTTGCCACCCGCCGGGGAGTGGCGGTGGTGGCGCCGGCGACCGTGAAGGCCCGCTCGGCGCCGCCTCCGGTTAGGATTGAACAGATCCGGACCGACGCGGGCTCTTTTTCACCGAGCGGCCCGGGCATGCCCTTGCTTCTGCCCCGGGGCCAGCGTCGGCTGCAAATCGGCTTTAACGCGCCCTGCCTCCGGGCGGCGCACCGAGTCCGGTTTCAGCACCGATTGGACCCGATCGACGCGCATTGGGTGGAATCCTGGGACAGCCGGGAAGTCACGTATGCGAGTATTCCTCCTGGCGAATACCGGTTCAACGTCACCGCGTGCAACGAGGACGGTGTCTGGAACCAGCAGGGGGCGGCGGTGAGTTTTGTCATTCCGCCTTTTGCGTGGGAACGGGCCTGGTTCGCCCCGGCCTGCTGGGTCGGCGGCCTTGGCGCCGCGGCTGTCTTGGTGCTGGCTTTCATTCGTCAGCGGCTCAACCGTCGCCTGGAGTTGCTCGAGCAACAGCGGGCAGTGGAGCGGGAGCGCTCTCGCATCGCCAAGGACCTCCATGATGACCTCGGCGGGAGCTTGACGGAAATCGGCATGTTGGCGGATGCCGCGCGCGCGCCGATTGCGGCCAAACGAGGCTCGGAAGATACACTGGCGCAGATAGGACGAAAGACCACCCAGCTCGTGCGCGCTCTGGACGAAATCGTTTGGGCGGTGAACCCAAAACATGACTCGGTAGCCTCACTGGCGGATTATCTTGTTGGGGTAGCGAGGGAGTTTTTGGCGCCTGCCGGCATTCGCATGCGGCTGAGCCTGCCGCGGGATCTGCGGGCCATCCCGCTGTCCCCGGAACACCGGCATGAGATGTTCCTTGCCGCCAAGGAAGCTTTGAACAATATCGTGCGACATGCCAAGGCGACCGAAGTCTGGCTGCGATTGGAACTCGAATGCAGGCGCCTCTGCATCAGGATTGAAGACAATGGCTGTGGTTTCGACCCCGATCACGTCCAGAACGGAGGAGATGGATTGGTGAACATGCGGGAACGCCTCGCCGATCAGGGCGGGGAGTGTCAGATCCGAAGCCGGATTGGCGCTGGAACCTCAGTATGTTTCAACTTACCCATCGAGTGACCGCACGGCCCACCCAGGTTCGATTCACCCGAACGGGTGATGCCCAGATGAGGGCTCAAGCCTCATGCTCCCGACGAGTTTTCATGAGAATAAGAAATTTGCTCGTCCTCCGGTTGGGACTGACGGCCTTGGCGGCCTACCCACGAGCGGGGGCGGAGAAACCCTTTGCGGCGGGGCGCTCGGTCTGGCCGAGCGCGCGCGATGCCGAACGCAACGGGCTGGTCGAGTTTCGGGCCGGCATTGACGCTTCCGGCTCGGCCTCGGCGCTGCTTCGCGCGGCGGGCGCCACGCCCTTTCGCAGGGTCCGCTTGACCGCCCGCGTATGACCACAGTTGCCGTAGTCGAAGACAACGCAACGGTGCGGCAGACCCTGGTCCGCTGGATTGACGAGGCTCCGGGCTATCGGTGCGTCTGCGCTTGCGGAACCGCCGAGGATGCCCTGGAGCAGCTCCCTCGGCATGCGCCGGACGTGGTGCTGATGGACATTCAATTGCCAAACCTCTCCGGAATCGCCTGCACCGTACGACTGCGCGAGCTTCTGCCCCCGGTGCAGATTATCATGGTTACCGTCTATCGCGATTATGACAAGATTTTCAAAGCGCTGCAGGCCGGCGCATGTGGGTACCTGCTGAAGCGTTCAACTCCCAATGAACTTATTCAAGCGGTGGCGGAAGTGCGTTCTGGCGGCGCGCCCATGAGCAGCGAAATCGCCCGCCGGCTTGTGGAGTCTTTTCGCCAGCCTGCGCTCAGCCAGGGTCAGGAGCTGTCGCGACGCGAGGCGGAGGTGCTGGATCTCCTGTGCGTCGGATTTTCGAACAAAGAGATCGCGGATCATCTCCACCTCAGCGTCGAAACCATCCGCACGCACCTGCGCCGAATTTATGAGAAGCTGCACGTGCGATCGAGGACCGAGGCCGTAATCCGGTACCGCGAGGCGCGGGATCGTCCAAGCCCCCCGCTCACAGGAGAATGAAGATGACTCTACCAGGTTCCTTAAAGGTACGATCGTTACTGGCGCTCCTCGTACTGGCGGCCACCATCCCCGCCGGGGTCCTCCCGGCCTGGGGCCAGACAAAACGGTCGGGGATCTTCTACTCGACGCTCTACGCCAAGACGGGCCAATATATTCGTATCCGCGAGTTTGGTACCAACGGGGCGGCTTGCTTCCTGGCGGATACCACAGGAAGCCACCGTGCTGATGCCGTGATCTACTATGGCATCGGCCCATCGCTGGGTCAGTGGTTGGTAGCCCGTGGTAACGGCCAGGTTTTTTCCAATCCCTCCGTAGCGGTGGTCTTCACCAACGCCACGACAGCAATGAAACCCCTGATGGCGGATGTCAATGGCGACGGGCGGCAGGACGCCTGCCTGTTTGACCCGGCTACCGGATCCTGGTGGGTGGCGCTTTCGACGGGAACGAACTTTGGCAGGCCCGTCCTCTATTCGACCGGCAGCGGATATGGTTCGACCGACCAGTTCCTGGCGGATGTGGACGGGGATGGAAAAGCGGATGCCATCGTCTATTTCGGCGCGGGGGGCTTGGCGGGCCAATGGCATGTCGGCCGTTCACAAGACGCCGGCTTTGCCTCATTTGCGCCTTGGCTCACGGGTTTTGGCGCCAACACCACTCGGCGGTTGGTCGGGGACGTCAACGGCGACGGCAAGGCCGACGCGGTGGCCTTCACGCAGAGCTCCGGCGCCTGGCAGGTGGCGCTTTCCAGCGGCAGCGGCTTCGCGAACAACGGAATCTGGCTCACTAATTTCGCAACCGATGCGGGCCAGGTTTTCCTTTACGACGTGGACCGAGACGGACGCGCCGATGCCGTGGCGGTGCAGGCGAGCACAGCAGATTGGTGGGTAGTGTATTCTACCGGGGCAAAATTCGATGGCAGTTATCTCGACCGCTGGATCGCGAACCTCCACACCGCCTTTCCTAAGGAGGGCTTTCCCGCGCCGCAGGCTTTTTTGACCGGCTCGCTGGACGGTAGCGTGGCTTGCGCCTGCGCCGTAACGCTGGGAGATTGGTTCGCTCTGACCAACGGCAATAAATACGCCACTGTCATCGCCGATACGTCCGACACTTGGAGCGCGTGGGGTGACAATTACATCCCTCAGCTCCCGGGGTTGGTCGGCGCCTACGACTCCGGCGATCCGACGGTCAACGACGCTCAGCTACGACTTCTCCACGACGCGGGCTTTGACTACCTGATGTTCGACGACACCAACGGCCGCGCTGGCTGGGTGGAATCCCGCATCGCCAACTGGATCCAGCGTTTGCGGGCCTGGAACCGAAGCCGGGCTGCCGGACAGCACCCGGTGTATTTTTGCCTATCGGAAGGGAGCAGTCGCGGCCAAACCAACTATCAGCAGCTCATTGAGCAGGAATCCGCATTTGCCTGGAACACTTATTACCAGGGGAATCGCGATGCGTACTATACGTCGGCGGGGAAGCCACTGCTGATTCATTTCGTTTGGGACCCCAGCTATAGCAGCAACTTCACAGCTTGGGCGGGGGACAAGACTTACTCGAGCCGCTTTACGATCCGCTGGATGTATAACGCCGTGGCGAACGATCCGGCGTACGCCGATTGCTATGGCTGGCAGGTTGCGGTAGGTGCGGGAAACCCGGTGGGCAGCGAGGTCATGGACGTGATGCCTGGGTTTTGGAATGGCGCCACATTTACGAGCCGCAGCAGCGGCAGTTTCTACGCCAACCAGTGGAAACGGGTGCTCCAGTACCAGCCGGCTAGTGTCTGGGTCAATAGTTGGAACGAGAGTTGGGAACACACCTCCGTGGAGCCCGCCTGGTTGTCCGGACGATGGGTGGCTTACCCCGGGCTCACCCAGTGGAATGACTACTACGGAACCCGCATGGACAGCTTCTATCACGTGATGACCAGCCAATACAATTGGCTCTTCCGGAATAACGCCCTGGTCACCGGCGCCTACCTGCGCGAGAGCGGTGATTCAGCGGTCTATCAGGTCGCCGGAAGCAATTACGTCCTCCAGTCAGCGCTGCCGCGCCAGGCGCCGGTGCTGGCGGTGCCAACGGGCTTTCGCGCTAACTTCAAGGGCTTGGTTGTCCCGGGGGACTTCACGGGGTGGAGCGGCCCGAGGGCGTTGTATCAGTTCGACGAAGCTTCGGGAGCGGTGCTCGTCGATGCGGTGGGCGGGAGCAACGGCCAGATGCGCGACGGAATGACTCGGGTGGAAGGAGTCGAGGGAATGGCAGTGGTCGCCGACGGGGCTACCGGTTACGCGCGGTTTCCGCAAAACCTCGCAGGCGACTTTTCACTCGTACTGTGGCTAAAGACAGACGAAGTTAGGACCCCGCTGGCAGACTGGTCCCAGGGGAGGCTCATTCTGGCAGACGAGGACCTGGGCCAGGCGGGCGGCGCGGGCTTGACCCTCGTTGCCGGGGGGCGCCTGGCTTTTGGCCTTAACACACCCACGCTGAGCGCGGTCGCGGAGTCGTCCGTGGCGATCAACGACGGGCAATGGCGTCAGATCGCGGCGACGCGTGATTCCATTACCGGAGAATTGCGACTTTATGTGGATGGTCTCTTCCAGAGTTCGACCTTCGGGGCGGCCGGAGAGGCGCCTGCGAGCGGCTACGTGAGGTTAGGGGGCGGCTCCGGTGCGAGCAGTTTCCTTGGCGCCGCTTTCGATACCTTGCAGGTTTATGACCAGGTGCTTTCGCCGCCAACTGTCGCTGTGCTGGTGACGAACCCGCCTTCCGGTCGATTGATGGGAGCGCCCGCGCTGGCGGGCGCGAATCTCGTCGCGCGTTACGCAGGCCTGCCCGGCCAAACTTACAGTGTTCAGTTCACCGACGATCTCATCGCGGCCAATTGGCAGACGCTAACCAACCTCATCGCCCCTTCCACCGACGAAGGTCTGGGGATTGGGGTTTTCCAATTCATCTTGCCGATTGGAGCCGCCACGAGTGGGTTCTACAGGCTGGAGGTGCGGATCCGATAACGCGAGGTGAGCGTGTCTTGTCATGAAACCGCAGTGATAGTTTGCTGGCCATACGCCGGGTTTCTTGCGCGTTGGGGCGGATTCCATGAGGTTCCGGAAACGGGCAGTCGCGCGAGCTCGATGGGCTTTTTAACCCGCGCCGGCAAATTCACCCGATCGGAGTAATGCGGACCGTTGACCATTCAGGCAGAATACGGTCTGAGACTGTATAAAAACGAAACCTGGCCTGTAGCCACTTTGCCAATTCCACATAATCCATGAAGACTAAAATTCCCATAATAGTAGCCCTATTGACGATCGTCGCAGGGCCGGACTTTAAGGCCCTCCAGGCGGCAACCCTGCAAAATGCCGATTTTGAAGCTCCTGACATTTCGCCCTGGGAGGCGGAGGGCGCGGGCGCCGTAGTAAGCTTGAACACGAACCTCGCTTATGTTCATGGCGGCCTTCAATCGGCGGAGATTGATTTTCCAGGCCAGGATAACACGGGCATCCATCAGAACATTTCCGTCAGCGAGGCCGATCTATTTCAAACCTACAATGTCAGTTTTTGGGTGCTCGCGCCCGGATTAAGCGCGACCGTCGGCGCGCGCGCGTGCTTGTGGGAATTCGGTCCAACCGGGATTACCTTCAACAACGGCGATTACGTTTGGATTTCCGCCCAATCATCCAACTGGGTGCATGTCGCCGCGACATTGACGACCACGCGGGGCGACGCGAACGTCTTCCGCGCGGTGCTCCAGATCGCGCCGCAAGGCAGCCCCAAGATCTCCGGAACGCTCTGGGTGGATGACGCCGATGTGGAACTTCCGGTGGCGCCGCCCTCGACCGATATCACCTGGGTTGGGGGGGTGGCGGGGAACGCCTGGGATTTCGTCACCGCCAATTGGGTGGACACGGCAAACTCCACCCCCATGACCTACGCGAATGGAGCCGTGGCGCGATTCACCGACACGGGGAATGACCGGACCCCGGTATCTCTGAACGGGACGTTCTCGCCCAGCACTGTCAGCGTGGAAAGCGCCATCGACTACAGCTTCGCTGGCTCCGGAAGACTATCGGGCGGAGCCCAGCTTCGCAAGACCGGCGCCGGCACTCTCACCCTGTCCAACTCGGGAAACGATTACACCAACAACACCCTTATCACCTCAGGCACCCTCCGTCTCGGCGCTAACGAGGTCATCCCGGATGGGGCTGGCAAGGGGGCTTGCGCGCTCGGAGGCACGCTGGACCTAAACGGCTTCAGCGAAACCGTGAACAACCTTTCGGGTACCGGGACCCTGGACAACTCCGCGACGACACCCGCGCAGTTCGTTCTCAACAGTATGAAGGACACTGAATTCGACGGGTTCATCCAAAACAGCGGGGGAGGGGACCTCACTTGGATCAAGAGCGGTCCTGGCATGCTCACGAAGTGGGGCGGGACAAGTTCGTTCAGCGGTCGGACGGTGATCAACGGCGGGCGTATTCTACTGCACGATGCCAGCTTTGCCGGCGCCGGCAGCCTGATTATATCGAATGGGGCTTATTTAATGCTCTGGGGCTCGTTTGGCTCCGGGGAAATCGCCAACGACACTTTCCTTTATAGCGTCAGCACCTTGCAGGGCGGCGAATATAAAGGTTCCATCTTCATGGATAGTGGCTCCGGCGCCATGGCGCTGTCCGGCGTCATGCGCCTGATGAGCACGTCGGACCTGAACGCCTATAAGTCCGAAACCCTCTCGATCTCCGGCAAAGTCACCGGGCCGGGTGGCTTATGGAAAGGCTCTCCGTCGGTGCTCACGATGCCTGCGGACTACTACGCCGGCACGGTCGTGTTGGCAAACTCTGCCAACGATTTCACTGGTGGCGTCTCGGTTTTTGGCGGGACGCTC
>Ga0316231_1005273_pt1 | contig 10364 bp, 7 predicted proteins | sample TBH18027metaG_FD_206002 | JGI IMG/M metagenome (GOLD analysis project Ga0316231, IMG submission 206002) | Freshwater microbial communities from Trout Bog Lake, Wisconsin, USA - TBH18027 | ecosystem: Environmental > Aquatic > Freshwater > Lake > Hypolimnion/Profundal zone | place: USA: Wisconsin...
CATGGCGTCCGCAAAGAGGTCGCCTCCATGCCCGGCGTCTTCAACCTATCTATAGATGAAGCGGTGAAGGAGGCCGAAGCCTGCGCCGCGCTTGGCCTTGGAGGTCTTCTGCTCTTCGGTCTTCCCGCCGAAAAGGATGAGCAGGCCACTGGCGCCTACGCATCCGACGGAATCGTCCAGCAGGGTCTGCGCGCCCTCAAATCCAACCGCAAGCTGGACTCGCTGGTGGTCATCGCCGACGTCTGCCTCTGCGAGTACACCTCGCATGGCCACTGCGGCATCGTCGCGCGCGACGGCGATCATTATGAGATCGAGAACGACTCCAGCCTTGAGCTACTAGCCAGGACTGCCGTCTCCCTCGCGCAGGCCGGTGCCGACATCGTCGCTCCCAGCGACATGATGGATGGCCATGTCGAAGCCATACGCACCGCCCTCGACGCCGCGTCCTGTGAGAACACGCCCATCCTCAGCTACGCCTCCAAGTTCGCCTCTGCCTTTTACGGCCCCTTCCGCGAGGCAGCCGATTCCGCCCCGCAGTTCGGCGACCGCCGCAGCTACCAGATGGATGGCGCTAATATCCGCGAGGCCATGCGCGAGATCGACCTCGACGTAGCCGAGGGAGCGGACATGCTCCTCATGAAGCCCGCCCTGCCCTACCTCGACGTCATCCGCGCCGCCCGCGAGCGCTACGATCTCCCCCTAGGCGCGTATCAGGTCTCCGGCGAGTACTCCATGCTTCACGCCGCCTTCGCCCGCGGCTGGCTCGAACCCGATCGCGCCATGATCGAGTCCCTCCTCTCCATCCGCAGAGCGGGAGCTGATTTTGTCGTGACATATTTTGCGAAGGATGCAGCTCGCGCACTGGCGTAGAATCGGGTGCCCCACCCATGGAGCATCGCGACATGGGTGGGTTTACGACTTCATCGTCACCTACTTCGCCAAAGATGCCGCGAAACTGCTCGGATAATCACAGAACCGGATGCCCCATCCTTCACGGTTCCATCGCGAAGGGTGGGTTATCGTTCGTGGTAACGAACGACCGCCTTACTTGACCTGTCCCAGAAAGCGTCATCTCCATCGGAGGGAGCAGGCCTTCAGGCCCCTGGCAATCGCCACCAAGGAGAGGGCTTCAGCCCTGGGCCGTTAACTCTGCACCCGTACCTTTCATGCTTCCCTGAACAGAATCTGCCGCGGGCACGGATCGCGCTGCGTAGCGGCGCTGTCGTTCAGGTCGTTGATCGGCGACAAACTCATATCTGTGCCCGACACGGCATAGACGCCGGAAGTCTTCGTTGCAGTGAGAGTCGCCCCGCGCGCCACATGCACCTCAGCTGGGTTGGGCGACCGGAGAGTCGCCGCCGGATCGGCCGCCGGTTTGTAGCCGAGCAGCAGCGGCCCCGCCTCAAACGCGAAATACCCCGGCATACCTGTCGCGTTCACCGGCTCGCTCGCTCCCACCCGCAGCTCCTGTTCCAGCACCACCACATCGCCCGCCTTCGGCGTCAGCCGCGCAGTGACGAAGCCCTTCTCAACCAGCGCATGCACCGTACGCCCATTCAGCGTCAGCCGATGCCCCGAGGTCCACCCTGGCGCAAACAACCGCAGCGCAATCTCCCTCTGCCCCCGCGCCGCCGACACCACCTCGATCCGTACCCGCCCCACATACGGATACTCCGTCGTCTGCCGCACCCGCATCGGCCCCCTACCCAAATCCACCGTCGCCTCCGAATCTCCATAGAACGGCACCGTCAGCTCCCCCGGCCGCGTGAAGTACAGATACTGTGCCGCACGCGCATGTCCTTCACCGCCGCGCATCGTGCAACAGAAGCTCGCCTCATAACTTCGCACCTTCACCCACGCCGACCCGAACCCCACGCAAGTGTCTGTCCCGAATCCGCCGTTCCCGCGCATCCCCCTCCCCACGCCGTTAAACCAGATCCGGTGCGCGTCCTCGAGATACGCCGCATCGCCCGTGTGTTGCCACAGCTGCGTCGCCACCATATACGAGTCGATGATGGCGCAGGGCTCCGTCCAGCTATCCGTCCGCCCAAACCAGTTCGTATTCGCGTAATGCGCCGTCATCGCCGTCCTGCGATACAGCCCATACCGCTCCTCGACCGCCCGCAGCAGCTTCGCGTCGCCCGTCTCGCCATACACCCGCAACAAGGCCCGCATCCCCGTCAGCGACGCATGCGTCTGCGCCTTGATCGCCACCAGGTCGACCTGAAGAAATCGCGCTACTGCCTCGTCAATCAGTTCCTTCAGCGCCGCCGCGTCCCGATCGCCTGCCGCCTTCAGCACCACCCACGCATGCGCCAGCCCATCCATAAAGATAAAGGCGCATCCCGTGTCGCTCGACACCGCCCAGTCGCCGTGCTGTCCGCTTAGATGCCCATCCATCGCACCTGGATTCGCCGGCGCGGCGGCGCGCGTGCGCAACTCCGCATCGATCGGATACTTCGCGTAACTTCCGCGCAGCGGCAGCGCCAGATTGCGCACCACCGCGCCAATCTGCGCCAGCGTCTGCGGCTCGCGCTTCCACTCGTAGTACTCGCACAGCCCGCGCAGGGTCCAGCCGTGGCCGGAGAGTTGCTGCTCGTTAATGGCATGGAGATCGAGCGCGGGGCCGAAGTAGCCCTGTGGGTTGAGGTGGTTCTTATACTCCGCGACCATGGCCGGGAAGTAGTCAGGCTCCTGTCCTGTGGCGCGCGACATTAGGGTGATGGCCAGCAGAGCGCGACCCTCGAAGTCACCCGGCCACGAGCGGACATTTTGTCCGTTGAAAAGCTGCGGCGGGCGGTAGAGCGCGCTTTGCAATCGTGTAAAGTTCTGGCCTGCTCGGTGGGTCAGGTCGCCGCCGGCAGTGATTCCGCCGAAAGGCACTGGGCGGGGCCCAGCCTGGACGGGCTTGGTGGTTTCGGCCAACGCGGCGCGGCCAAGCGATGTGCCGCTGAGGGCGAGAGTAGCTGCGCCCTGCGCGATGAAGGTTCTTCTCGAACGATTGCTGCCGATCCACCGGGACATACTTGCACCTCACAACATGCGTGCGATCACGCTAAGTCGGCGTTGCGCGGATGTCAATGAGCACCAATTCGCGGCGGCAACTGCAGCCCTCGCACGGCCTCTTCCAACGTCACGGTGAACTCTGCCGGGTCGGTCTCCTCGCCAACCGCAGCGATGGCCCGCCCAATCCGCACCTCGATCTTGCCGGAGCGGAACCAGCGCGAGTGCGTCGCACGAATCTCGCCCAGTCCAACCAGTGCAATCGGCACAATCGGCACGCGCGACTCCGCCGCCAGCAGTCCGATGCCGGGCCGGAACGCGTGCATTCTCCCATCGCGACTGCGCGTTCCCTCGGGGAAGATCAGCACCGAGTAGCCGCAGTCCATCGCCTCGCCCGCATGCGCAAAGCTGCGCCGGAATCCCCGCGCCCGCGGCAGCGGGAAGACGTTGAACAGCGCCGTCAGCAGCCAGTACGAGGCCGGCCCGAAAAGGTTGGCCAGCGCGTTCGGTTGGTTGCGCGCATGACGCATATCCGCCAGCATCTCGCCCGACATAGCAGCCGCAACGCGTCGCCGCAACTTCGCCGGCAGCGCGTACAGAATCAGCGTCCCATCGTATGCCGTGACGTGGTTGGCGATCACCAGCACCGGCCCGTCGGGTAGCTCCGCCGCGTCGCAAACCACACGCGGCGCTCCCAGCAGCCACACCGCAGGCCGCATCAATAATTCAATAAACGCCACGCGTCCAGCCTGCATCGCGCTGCTCCACGGCCAGCGGGGATAGATATGCTCAGAAGTTGCTGCGTGCAATCTGTTCGTTAGTGTGGGAGCTTCGCTGCTCGACTCCAGGCTCTCCGGAGCTGGACCAGCCGCAGGCCCAGTGAGATGCTGGTCGACCAGCGCGCGCAGATCGCCCACAGCTTCCAGGTTCGCCACAGCGTCATCTTCCAGCTCCAGTCCGAAGCGCTGCTCCAGCGCCGACTGCAGCTGCACCCGCCCCAGGCTGTCTAGATGCAAGTCCTCCGAGAGTCGCAAGCGTTCGATTGCCCCTGCATCAGCGACAGGAACTTCCTCCCCCGTAACTTCGGCAATCATCGCAAGCAGCTCATCGCAATCAGACGTGGCACTGCCCGTCGCGGATTGCCGTCCGCCCGCCAGCGTCTCGCACGCCCACCGCGCCACGTGCCTGCGGATCAGCTTGCCAGTCGATGTATGGGGGAACTCGAGTGCAGGCCAGCGCAGCACGCGGCGGATCTGCTGATACTCGGCCAGCCCGTGGTTGGCCTCTGCCACGGCGCTTTGCAGTTCGTCTTCCGCGCCGGAATACAGCACTACGGCGACGGGCTCTGCGCCGCCTGTCATCTCGCACGCCACCACCACCGCGCCTCGCACGCCCGGCTGCGCGGCCAGCGCGGCCTCCAGGTCGGCGGGATGGATGTTCATCCCCGCGCCCGTCACGATCATGTCCCCCTTGCGCCCCAAAAAGCGTACATCGCCCGCCGCGTTTTTTTCCGCCAGGTCGCCGGTGGCCAGCCACTCGCCCTCGCGCGCGTGCATCCGTCCGCCAGCCCACGTCGCCCCCGACAGCATCTCGCCGCGCACTAGGATCTCGCCCTCGTCCGTGATCTTCACCTCCCGTCCTGGCAGCGCCTTCCCAATCGTTCCCGGTGCGATGTGGAAGGGATGGTTCAGTGTCACCAGCGCGGCGGTCTCGGTCATGCCGTAGCCCTGGATCAGCGCAAATCCCAGCCGGTTCCAGAAGGATTCGAGGTCGGCGGCGAGCGTCGCGCCGCCCGAGATGACAGCCCAGAACTTCCAGCCCAGCGCACGATGCACGCGCCTGTACCGCCACCACTTTCGCAGAACCCCCTTCACCCCGCCCCCACCGTCATCCTGAATGGGTGCCCCATTCATCGCGCGCTTCTGCGCGGTGGGTGGGGTTTCCAACTCCGAAAACCTCCCGACCAGATGTGCGCGCAGCAGATGCAGCACGCGGGGTACGGCCACCAGCACCGAGATACGCTCGCGTCGGATCATCTCAGTTACGCGCGCCGGCTCAAGCTGCTCGGCGAAGTGGACCTCGGCGGCCAGCAGCGCAGGGCACCACAGCCCCATGAACTGCCCAAACACGTGGCTCAGCGGAATACTGTGCAGAAATCGCAGCGGATGGACCCACCGCTCGTACTTCAGGTACTTCGCCATCTCGTTCTCGATCGGCTGCAGCGTCACCAGCACGTTGCGGTGGGTATGCACAATGCCGCGCGGCTCCGAGGTCGTCCCCGACGTAAACACAATCTGAAACGCCGTCTCCCGGTTCACGGCCTCGCTCACCGCAAACAGCGGCTCCACAGGCAATTGCTCTCCGATGGTGCCCAGCGGCAAACACGGTGTGTCACAGAACCGGGTGCCCCATCCTTTCGCGGCTTCATCGCGAAAGGGTGGGTTGCCGTTCGCGAGCGCTGACAGCAGTCGCGCATCGCCCACAATCAACTTCGGCTCAACATCCTTGACGACGCGGCCAGCGAAATCGCTCGTGCCCGCCGCGTCCAGCGGTACCACGATCGCCCCGCGCAGCAGGCAGCCGAAGAAAACGCCGATCCACTCCGCCGAATTCTCACCCCACAACACCGCGCGCTCACCAGGAGCCACGCCGCGCTGCTCCAGCTCCGCCGCAAATCGCCCGGCAATCTCAGCCAGTTCGCCGTAGGTCGTTGCATAGCGCCGATTACCGCGATGTGCCACCACCGCCGTCTCCCCGGCGTGCCGGCGAAACTCATCGACGAGACTGGCCAGATGCTCGCGCACCCGTCCATCATAGTGCCGCCTCACAGTTTTCTGGTTTTGAGTCAGAGTGAGAAGATAGACATTCCACACGCAAGATCGATTCAGGAGGATCGCAATTGCCCACGCACTTCACCCCGGAGGCCCTCAAGTTTCTGCGCGGGCTCGCCCGCCACAACGACCGTGCCTGGTTCGACCCGCGCAAGGCCACCTACCAGCGCGAGCTCAAGGCCCCCATGCTCGCGCTCATCGAGGAGATCAATCACTCCCTCGCCGGCTTCGCGCCCGACCACGTCCGCCCACCCCACAAGTGCCTCTTCCGCATCTATCGCGACACGCGCTTTGCCTCTGACAAGCGCCCATACAAGACCCACATCGCCGCCTGGTGGGTACGCGCCGGAATGGAGAAGACCTCCGGCGCGGGATTCTACTTCCATGTCAGTTCCACCGAGACCGTCATCGCCGCCGGTGTCTACATGCCCACCCCCGAACAACTCCTCGCGATCCGCCGCTATCTCGTCGACCACCACGCCGAGCTGCGCGCCCTCCTCGCCGGTCGCAAGCTGCGCGCTGCCATGAGCGAGTTCGAGGGCAACCGCCTCACCCGTCCGCCGCGCGGCTTCTCCGCCGACTTGCCGGCGCTGGACCTTCTGCTCTGCCGCCAGTGGGGCGTCTCGGCCACGCTTCCGGCCGAGTGCGCTACCCGGCCCACGCTGCTCCGCGAGATCACGTCGCGATTCGCGCTTGCAGCCCCCATCGTGCATCTCCTGAACCGTGCGATTTCTTCGGCCAGACCTGCAAATTCACTATAAATTCCTGCATTTGTTCCAAAATTGAGACAAAACCCGAAGAAAACCGCAAAATATCTGTGGAAACCGCATAAAACCCATTGACAAAGCACCTCGAATGGTCGAAGGTGAAATGCGGTGCGTTTCCTGACACCCGCATAAACACCGGCGATTTCGCAGCAAGCAACCTCCGGAATGGCTTCATCGCGGGAGGCTAGGGCAAACCGATCGACACGACAATGCAGCACAGCACGATCTTGAAACACCAACTTGGAACCAAGGAGCAACACATATGGCAAAAGGAATGACCAAAACAGCGCTAGTTCGCCACATGGCGGAAAAGCTGGGCATCACCAATAAGGAGGCCGCAGCCGGCCTGGAGTTGCTGGCGGATACCGCCATCAAGGAGACCAAGAAGAACGGCGAGTTCACAATTCCTGGTATCGGCAAGCTGGTCAAGGCAGACCGCAAGGCCCGCCTCGGACGCAACCCCCAGACTGGCGAGACCATCAAGATCAAGGCCAAGACTGTGGTCAAGTTCCGCGTCGCCAAGGCCGCCAAGGACGCAATCGCCCCGCCAAAGAAGTAGTCCTTCCCCGGGCCTGATGGAAGAGTAGGCAGATGCACTCCGGCCCGCCGCCCCGCGGTTTCTCCAGCGGATACGAGCGGTCTCACCGGTTCTGTGGAGGCATAGCAAAGGTTGGAGCACGGTCTATCGTATCGAGACCGCATCGACCACCTTGGCATTGCCACAGGAACAATGAGATCGCTCAGGCGGCGGGTCGGTTCTGCGTCCTAAGTGCCCACACCATAAGTTTTATTTGTAACTAATATGATATCATATTCGAGCGGCGCGGATGCATCGCTCACTGTGTTGTGCCCCTCATTCTTCGCCCAGAGCTGTCAGGATCGCGTCGAAGTCCTCGATCCCCGAGTACTCGATAATCACCCGGCCCCTACCCTTCTTGTCCTCAATCCGCACCTTGAGTCCTAGCCGCCGCTGCAGCCGGTCTTGCGCCTCACGCACATTGGGGTCCTGTGCCTCGGCCGCGGCCATCGGCGTACCCTTCTTCTTCAACTCAGGATTAAGCAACCCCTGCACATAGGTCTCAGTCTGCCGCACAGACATCGCCAGCGTGGTGATCTTCGCTGCCGCCGCCGCCATCTTCTCCGCCGACTCAAGCGCCAGAAGCGCACGAGCATGTCCAAAACTCAGCTGGCCAGACTCCAGAAGGCCCTGGATAGAAACTGGTAACTTCAATAAACGAATAAAGTTACCAACGCTGGAGCGGTCCTTTCCGGTGCGCACCGCCATCTGTTCCTGGGTCAGCTTGAACTCGCGGCTCAGCCGTTCGTAGGCTCGCGCCTGCTCCATCGGGTTCAGGTCCTCGCGTTGCAGGTTCTCAACGATGGTCATCTCCAGTGCCTGCTCGTCGGAGACTTGGCGCACCAGGGCCGGAATGGTCGCCTTGCCCGCCGCCTGGGACGCGCGCCAGCGCCGCTCTCCCATGATCAGTTGGTAGCGCCCACCAGCCAGTTCGCGCACCACTACCGGCTGCACCACGCCAGTTGCGGCGATCGATTGCGCAAGTTCGTCCAGCTTCGCCTGGTCGAAGCTGGTGCGGGTCTGGTTGGGGTTGCGCTCGATCCGGTCCAGCGGGATCTCCAGCGGTTTGCCCGTCGCTTCGGGCGCTGCAGTCACCTGCGGCCGCAGTCCAAGCAGCGATTCGATCCCTTTGCCCAGTGCTGGGCGCCGCTTTGCATCGGCGTGGGGTGTGGGAGCTTCCATAGGTACACCTCTTTCTGCGTTACCTCGATCACTGAACGCGAATCATTGATTCAAAACGTCTTCCGCGGTTTTATTTCGAATACGGCCAGAACCGGGGAACTGCCTCGATTCCTTCACGCCCTTCATTCTTTTGCTTTTGAGCCTTCGGGCTTTCAATTCCGCTCCTGCGCAACAGCTCGGCCGCCAGCGCGGTATACGCCTCCGCGCCCCTCGACCGCGGGTCGTAGAGTTGCACCGGTTTGCCGTGGCTTGGCGCCTCCGCCAACCGGATATTGCGAGGTATGGTCGTAATCAGCAGCTTATCCCCGAAAAACGCCTTCAGGTTTTCCGTGACTTGCTGTGATAGGTTGGTCCGATCGTCATACATCGTCAGCAGCACGCCTTCCAGCGCCAGCGTAGGATTGAACGCCTGGGCCACCTGGTCCAGCGTCTGCATCAGCTCTGAGATCCCTTCCAGCGCAAAATACTCCGCCTGCATGGGCACCAGCAGGCCATCTGCTGCCACTAATGCATTTAGAGTCAGAAGATCCAGCGCTGGCGGGCAGTCGAGAAGTATGAAGGGATACTTTCCGCGAACCGGCTCGATGGCTTTGCGTAGGCAGAACTCGCGGTGCTCCTGCGACACCAGTTCAAGATTCGCACCAATCATGTCCTTGCTTCCAGGCAGCAGGACAAGCGATGGGATCTCAGTCGGCAGCAGCGCCTCTTCCAGGGTTGCCGACCCCATCAGTACGTCATAGATGCTGAACCGGGACTCGTTCCGGCCTACGCCCAGTCCGCCGGAGGCATTGGACTGCGGATCGCAGTCGATCAATAGCGTCGGCAGACCTTCCAGTGCCAGGCCAGCAGCCAGGTTGATGGCCGTGGTGGTCTTGCCCACTCCGCCCTTCTGGTTGACCACGGCAATCACTTTGGCCGTCGTTGCCCCAGTAGGGCTGGAGATCGTCTGCAAATCTGTAGGGTGGGTAGACACGGTTGGAGGAAGACTATCGGGCGACAGGCATGAATGGCAATGCCGCAGTCTGTGCAGAACGTTTGTATCCCTGTGGAGAAACTGTGGACGGCTTCCAATGACGCCTGCTACAGCGGAGATAGCATCTACGCAGTGTGGAAATCTTTTTGCCGTGCGTGGCGAATCCGCATGTTCCACGTGAAGCATAGGCGCTGCTTCAACCAGCCCATTCAGCCAGAGTGTTCCACGTGAAACATTCAAACCCCACCTCTTCCCGTCTAACCCCCATTCGCCTACCAATCCCCCTCGCCGGGGTTGAATGAGTGGGCATCGAGCGCAGCTCGACCGCCTTCCTCGACGATCCCTACCTTGCCTCGTACGGAAGGGAACGCGTTTACGCGTGCCAAATCGTACCCACCAACAACACTGTCATCCTGAGCGAGCGCAGCGAGTCGAAGGACCTGCGGTTGCTTGTTTTACGCTGTCATCCCGAGCGCGTCTTTCGAACGCGAAGAGCCTGTCCTGAGCTTGTCGAAGGAACCCCGACGAACCCCAACCCACCTCCGCCCTCCGCCCCTTTCTCCCACTAGCCCTGCCTTTGCCGTTGCTGTTCCCAACTTCCAACCCGCAACCTGCAACTCACAGTTTTTCCTGTCAATCCCCTCGAACCTCCAAAATCTCCATAACTTGCTCCATACAAATCACTTAATAGTTTAAAATACTTGGCATAGTAGTTATGCTCCACTTGGTAGAATTAACTTATAGATCGAAATCATCCGACCAGTCTCTGACAGCTTTGAAAGGGCGGGACTTTAGTCCAGCCGTTAGAGCTCTCACGTCGCGCGGCTTTAGCTGCGGAGGCAACGCTGGTCATTTTAGTCCAGTAACCCATGCAGAATTAATAATTTATCCATAACCTATTAGCAATGAATAATTTGGCGGCCCATAGATGTAAATCAATGATAATAAACGGCTTATAGCTAAAACGTTTACTATCTATATTTTACCTGTGAGCGCAAGAAAGCAGATAGCTTACGTGCAGTACCTTCCGT
>Ga0316231_1005275_pt1 | contig 10363 bp, 7 predicted proteins | sample TBH18027metaG_FD_206002 | JGI IMG/M metagenome (GOLD analysis project Ga0316231, IMG submission 206002) | Freshwater microbial communities from Trout Bog Lake, Wisconsin, USA - TBH18027 | ecosystem: Environmental > Aquatic > Freshwater > Lake > Hypolimnion/Profundal zone | place: USA: Wisconsin...
TCGTGGGACTCGTCTACCCGATCATCTTTGGCCTGATATCGTCGTTCATCGTTTCATTAACATTAACAGCGGTTCTTGCGGTGCGTATGCCGCGCGAGGTCTCGGGTAAGCCATTCGTTTCCCAACGTCTCGACCGACTCGATCGGGCATACGGTCGTCTCGTCCTATTTCTGCTGCGCAACAAGGCCACCGTCATTCTCATGGCATTGAGCATCATCGCGATCGGCTGCGGCTTCTACAATTTCATTGGAAGCGAAATGATGCCATTGGCCGATGTGGGTCAGGCCTACGCGGTACTGGAAATGAGGCCGGGATCGAGCTATCGGGAAACCGAGGCCGCCACGGCAAAGTTCGAGAAGATTCTCGCCAAGCACCCCGAGATCGAGCGTGTTTCCACCGAAATCGGCACCGAGCCGACAGGGTCATACTTCAACGGCTACGAAGTACGCGCACTGAACGCGGCAACCATGATGATTACATTAACGGATAAGGACCTGCGTAAGCAAGACATCTGGAACGTCATCGACAGCGCCCGCACCGAGGCATTGAATGAGATTCCCAACATCTCGATGCTCCAGATCAAGGAGATGGGAAGCGACGTAATGGCAACGTCGGCTGCGCCGGTCGAGATCCTCGTTACAGGCCCGGACCTGGGCGTTTTGAACCAACTTGCCATGAGGATAGTCGGACACACCGGAGATAAGACGAGATCGGTCTATCCCGGAGCACATCAGGTTTCCATGTCTTGGGAGATCGACAAGCCTTCTTACAATATCAAGGTGGACGCCAAGCGCGCTGCGTTGTTTGGTTTGACGCCCCGTGAAATCGCGGAGCAGGCATTCTATGCGACTGGAGGCGGTCTGACCTCCGAGGAATACCAGGCGCCCTACGAGCATCCAAGCAGTATTTCGATCCAATACCGTGCCGATCAGCGCAAGACGCTCTATGATCTTGAGCAAGTCCGAATCGTAGGACCCAACGGCGTTCAGACGCCGCTCCGCGCACTGGCCACATTCACGCGTGAGTTCATTCCAGGCGCCATCGAGCACGATGGCCTCCGGCGCTGTGTCTCGGTCATGGCTGCCTATCGCAAGGGTGGGCAACCGTCCATGGACCTGGCAATGGATATCCTCACGTCAGTCTCGGCGAATGTTTATTTCCCGCCCGGCTACAGCATGGAAATGCGTGGCGATATGACTCAGATGATGGACAGCTTCGCCAGTCTGCTGAGGGGCCTGGTCATCGCTCTGATTCTCATCTTCTTCGTGCTCGTCGCACAGTTCGGTGGGCCGCTGATGCCATTCCAGATGATCTTATCGATTCCCCTGGAGCTGACAGGAGTATTCATCGGCCTCTACGTTGCCCATCAGTCATTTTCCAGCGTGTCAATACTGGGTCTGATCGTGCTCACAGGCATGGACATTACGGCAGCTATTCTACTCATAGACCAAATCATGAGACGGCGCGGCGAGTTTGAACCGTCAAAAAACAATCGCGAAGAGCCATTGGATTTTCGCGATCAGGCCATTGCAAGTGCGTGCCAGGACAGGTTGCGGCCTATTCTCATGACAGCCATTATCACGATCGTAACGATGGCGCCAGTCGCGTTTGCACCCAAGACCGGAGTGGATGCCTACCAGCCGCTCGGGGTAGTCATCGTCGCCGGCCTTACCACCGGAACGCTCCTCTCGCTCCTTGTGATACCCGTGATGCATGCTACGATAGACGACTTACTTCGATGGGTCAGGTCAAGGGAGCGGCGGCGATAGTAATCTTACCTGCGTTGCCTCGATGCATCCCCGGCAAGCGCCTTCAGGAAATCCAATGCCGGCTTATTGTCGGGATCTGTCATCAGTATTATTTCGATTTCTAATCTTGCATCCGCACTCCGCCCCGCTCCTACGAGCGCCCGCGCCAGATTATGTCGCGCGCTCAAATCGAGACGGTCCGCCGTCAAAGCCATCTTGAATTCCGGGATCGCGGCAGCGAACTTTCCCTGTTCATAAAGGAGAACGCCTTGACTCAAGTGGGCGGATTCGCAATCCGGCTTCAGCGCGATTGCTTGCTGCAACTCCCGCGCCGCATCGGCATTCCGGCCCAAAAGCACATACAAGGTGCCGATGCCGGCGTGCGTATGGTAATCGTTCGGCGCCAGCCTAATCGATTCCACATAGAGAACCTCGGCGTGAGCGGTATCGCCGTGGGCAGCATCGTAGGAGGCCAGGCTAAGCCTGGAAAGAACGCTGCTCGGGTTGACTTCAAGCGCCTGAGCCATGAGAGCGGGCGTGTCTTTCCAAATGATAGACTGTGCCGCCGATAGTCCTGCCAGCAGGACCAAAACCACCCCGGCGGTCGCCGGCGCATAGCGCCACCGGCTACTGCTTAGCCAAACAACGACAGCAAATGGCGGCCCGATGAGGGCCAAATAATCATATCGGTCGGCTACAGTCGAATACTGCTGGAACGGAAACGGAACTAACCCAATATCGGGTAGCAGTGCGACAATCCACAATCCCAACGCAGCCAATAGTCGTCGGTCCCTGCAGAGTATCGTTCCGCCGGCCAGGAGGGCCGCCGGCGCAATCCAGGTGGCGTATCCCCACCAATGACTCAGTACATACTGTGGCGTTCGACCGTAGTCGATCCCAAGCTTGAATGGAACCACAAGTTTATAAAGGTGCCATGCGAGCGCGTCGCCCGCCACGGAGACCCTTGACCAGATGGGCATGTTGCCAACGGCATTGACTGAGCTGACCGATCTCGTCAATATCACGAGCGGAAGCAGCAAAACCTGCCACGGAGCGTACCAGGCCAGGACCTTCTTCCAAGGTCGTCCTAGAATAAACCTGTCGATAACCAACGCCGCGAGAGGCACGGTAATTGCTACAGGCTTGGCAAGATACGCGACGACGCCCAGGCAGATAGCCGTAACATACAGTGCGCGGCACACAGCCGCGCGGGCCTCTCTTATTGCGGCGACGTACGACAGGAGCGCGCCTAGCGCAAACAGAGCATTAATCCCCCGGTCGCAGCCAGCCGCCCACGCCAAGCTCTCGACCTGAAGAGGATGAAGCCCAAACAAGAGAGCTCCTACCGTGCAAGCCATATGGCGACGCGGAAAGAGCAAGAGAAGGAGCACATAAACTTGCAAGCTGTTGAGGATGTGTACGAGCAAGGAAAAAGTGTGGAACGGGTGCGGATTTAGCAGCGCACCGGCCTCGTTAACCGATGGGTTCGCGACATTGAGCTTTGCCAAACTCGCAATCGGGGCAAGGACGGTATAGACGATCGGTTCGTAGACGGCAGACCCATTCTCGGGAGACCAGGCCTGCATCATGTTCTCCCACGAAATACGGTGGAACAGTGGGTTGAGATAGATAAACGATCCATCGTCCCACCGGACAAAGTCGTGGCCGGGAACGGACGCAAACGTAAGTCCGACCGCGATCACAATTACGATAGCGCCCACCAAGGCGCCATAACGGCGTTGCGAATCGGTCATCAGATCGTTGCGCCTTCGCGATCGGCTTGAGATTCGATGTCAGGCGGGTTCCGCTGCAGCAGATCCTCGATAAAGTCGTTCAACTCATGGCGCAAGGCTGGATTTGCAATAATATGAGCGACAAGGTCCGGGTCGGTAGATCGGCCTTGAGCGACCTTTCCGGACGAGCTTGATGCGGAATTGGCAGATCTCGATGCTTCCAGAGATCTGACTGCGGCCGCGCTACGCCGTCGCCGATTCGCAGGCATACGGTTTGCGCCAGGGGCATTGCGCACCAATCGCGGCGCCTCATCGTCGTATGGCCGGGCAGGCGCGGGTCTTGGCTCGAATTGGCTCGGCTCGACGGCGCCATTGTCAAGTACAGCGTCATCGGTAACTGGCAATTCCGGAGCTTCCTGTAAAGGATACGGTACGACATCGCCTAATTCCACAAAATCGACCTTGGCTTTGCGATTCCCATCGCGCGAGTTGAATTGATTCCCATGAGGCTCCAACACCGGGGCGGGAGCCGAAGCCGGCAGTGGCGCATAGCCCGGCGGAATGACCGGCTGCTGTATGATCGTGGTAGTCGTGTTCCTCAAGGACTTGCGGAAACGTCGCTTGGCCTCGTTGGAGGCCGCGCTATCCGCGATTGTGGCGTTCGGCTCCGCAGGCGCGACAAGTTGCGGCTGAATCTCGGCCTCTATCGCGGCAAGTCCTACAGACTCCACAACGTCTGCCGGAGCAGCCTCCGGCTGGTCGTTTGCCAATTCCTCATCCTGCGCGCTGCGCTGGCGTAAGCGGAAGCGAGGTTTTTTCCGAGACGCGCCGGCATCAGGTTCGCTCGGAGCCTCCGCGACGAATGGCTCCGGCGTGGCGGCGGACAATGCGGGCAAGACATCGGCCACACTCGGCTCGCCGGCAGATGTGTTCGGTTCCGGTAAGTCTGGAGCCGGCTCGACAATTGGCTCAATCGCATCGAGAGCGGAATATTCGGTCGGGGGCGACCAAGGTTCGTACCGGTGAATCCGTTGCGTATCGACCGTTTCGCCCTCGTCAGTCTCGATGACATCGTCAACATCATCCCAAACTTCTAGCGATTGCGCCTTTCTGATCGTCTCTTCGAGTTCCTTGTGAAGTGACCTAATCTGCTCTTTCCATGCAACTGGGAAAGGAGGCGCGTCCGACGAATCGGCGGACGCGATCGCTTCAGCCGTGCCCTGTTCCACACTTGCGCGATGATGCCCATTGTTACTTGGAGTAGCCAACACATTGGCTGAGACAGAAGGTGTTCGACTCCGTCCTTCTCGATGTGTTGACACTTGCGCCGTGCGTGCAATCACGGGCGATGGCAATGCTTTGTGTTGAATACCGCGCTTTGCACTCGCCTCTTCTTTCGGAGCGACAAGCGGCTCCACTGGCTTCTTAACGTTAAGTGACTTCCTTAATCGCTTGTCACGTCGAGATGATCTGCTTCCGTTTGTACTAACGAATCGATTATCGGACGCCGTGCGGGCTCGAACGACGTAGGCATCCCCGGAGGGTCGCGCCTTTCGGCGCCACGGCGTCGTAACGCGTCGGCTCAGACCAAGAACGTCTAGCGAGCCGTTAACTCCACATGCCGCCGAAATCGAACGATGTGGCCGAAACGACGCGGCCAGCGACGGATTGAGCGCCTTGACGAGTGGCCGTTTCTCAAGCGACCACCGATACAGCACGCCGGAACGACGCCTCGTCGCCTCTTGCCAATCGACACTCAACTCCGTGGGCCGGCCGTTGTAACCTGGCGTCTCTGGATCGATGTAGTCCGTACTCGTCCATCCCGCCGTGACAAGGCTGTTAATCCAGGTCCAATTGTTCGAAGCCGCGGCCCAATAGTGGAGAAACGGTGCGTAGCCAGCCCATTGGTACCATGGTGCGGCAACACCGTCGATAACGAACGATCTAACGAGGGGCGTCCTGCCCGCCTTAATTTCCAACGCTTCTTCCCGAGTAGCCTGAACGACGACCGGCTGATATCCAACCAGGACGGTCGTCTCAATCGCGTCGGAGATGTGAAACGGGCGCGATGTAAAAAACGAGACCGCGCGTTCTTCCACGGGAATCGCGGAGACGCGCTTCTGCAAAACGCCAAAAGGATCTTCGGGTTTCGGCGGAGGCGGCGCGTAGAGTTCCTCCATATTGCGCCGCTGGCGTTCGCACCTGCGCAAATATCGCTCCCGCTCTAGGCGCTTTTCAATGACTCGCTTGCGCGCTTGAAGCCCAACGCGCGTTGCGAATGCGGTCACGACAACAATCTCTATGCCCGGAAGCAAGAATTGCTTGACCGCGTACTTTGTACGTATCGCTGCAATCTTATGACTTGCCTGCGAGAAGGTGAGAGTGCGGTCGCTAAGAACTTTTTGGATTTCCTTGTCTTGCCGATTTGAGGACGGTAAGTCGCAGCCTGGGCACGCGAGCAGGAGTGCAATGGCGAGAAATACGATTGCTACTCTTGCTGGTTGTGCGCGCATGATCGAATGCCCCTCAGCGAATTTCATATTTGCGGCGAATTATCGCTATTCTATGAGCCTTTTGGTCCCATGTGCGATAATGCGGATCTTGAAGAACCTGTTGGATCTCGATATCTTCTTGCGATACCGGCAGCTTGCCGCAGCCCGGGCACGAAACCACGAGCATCAGACCAAGCAACACGATCGCTGTTCTTACAGGTTGCATAAGCATCATTGATACTTGAAACGCCGAGAGGGACCGCTTTTGACACGGTCCCCTTCAAGCATTGAAGTTGCTCGGAGGCCGGAGGTTCCACCCCCAAGCAGACGGACGGATCTACTGTTCGAGGGGCGTATCGGTAATGCCGAGAGCGCTGCGAACCTTCTGGCTCTCCCAACCGTCGCTGCTGTGGTCGCAGCAGAAGGTCACGCCATCCTGTATTTGGTTCCATCGCACATGACCATCAAGGAACAGTATGTTGATGCCTCCGTTGTGAGGATTGTGAAGGCTAAGCTCGGCGTTCGTTTTAGGGTTTGAAGCACCCGCGAAAACATCGTAGACGCCTTGGCCGCAGCACGGGTCATCCCACACCCAGATCGCCTGGCTCGGATTGTCAACTGCCGACAGCCTTTTGCCGGTGTGGACGAAGCCTGGGAAGTCCTTGAGCGGATCGCCAGGTGCATAATCGCCCTGATTGAAGTGCTGGCTGAAAGCGTTCACCATGTAAGTCGTGCCAGATGCACCGTAGACCAATGGGTATGTAACTGTATTCAGAGATCCGTTCTTGAAAGACCCTGTATTCGCAACGGTCGTGCTGCTGGATGCGCCTGGCGCTCCCTGTGCCGCGTAGTAAGCAACATAGGCAGCGTACACGCCGGTTCGGACATACGGATCGGCGGCTGTGCCGCTGCCCGTCTCACGACCGTCCAGGGCCGTCGGAGCCACTGCAAAGTCACTGACGTGGACAATCCAGTCCGGCGGAACCGCAGGGCAGTTGAAGATCGAGGTCGTCTTCGTGTACGAGTTCAGGGCATCGGGAAGGCCAAAGCCATCCGCTGATCCGACGCCGGCGCCAATGCCGCTTTCCCACCGCGGATTAGGCCACGATAGTTGGGGCGAGTTGGCCTCGGTGTTGCCCGAAACCGGTTCCGGAAGGTTCAACTGCACGGCAGGATTTACGCCTGAAACCCAGGGAACCTTCTGATCCCAGTCCTGGATGTACTGCAGAGTAGCCAAACCTATTTGGTGTAGATTGGAGGCGCAAGCGGTCTGCTTGGCCTTCTCCCGCGCAGAAGCGAACACGGGAAAGAGAATCGCCGCGAGAATCGCTATAATAGCGATTACGACGAGGAGTTCGATTAAAGTGAAGCCACTTAACCGAGTTTTCGTTGTATGCATGACCTGTCTCCTCTCAGACATTTGCGAATGGAAATTGCTTTCCAATTCTTCACAAGCTTAGCTGGCGCCATTGCAGGATCGTCTCAAGACTGCCTGCATTCCTTGGAACTTCCGATAGCATGAATACCTGAATTCCTACCGGCTTACTGTGAATTGAATACATATTACTCCATGGGGATAGTTGGAGTCAACACTATTGAATAGTTTTTTCAATATTTGCGACAAATCCTCTAAACGGCGTATCGACACAGAAATAGGCGCGGTCATCTCACGATAACCGCGCACGGGACAGCAGAAATAATTTCTAGGTCTTACTTGGCCGTACTGTATCCGGAAGGTACAGGATATGCAACGGCCGCCTTGGCATACTTGCCTGGATTCGCCTTGAACTTTGGCAGGCAGGAGGGGCAGCAGAAATAGTAGATCTTGCCCTTGTAGACGATCGAACTCGCGGCTTGCGATGGAGATCCGATAACCGCGCCGGTCACCGCGCATTTAACAGTTTGCTGTTTTCCTTTTATGGTCGTAGCATCAGAGTTGCCGGTTTTCGACTTAGGTGCGCTCGCCCGACCCATCATCGGACAGTTTGCCATTGAGCCGCCCATGCCGCACATCCCGCATCCGCTTTTAGCGGCCGGTACGCTTGCGGATGTCGAAGAGGTTGTGGTAGCGTGAGCCAACGCCACCGGCAGCGATATCATCAAAACGATGCTCACGATCAAGGTCCGCATATGGTTCTTCAATTTATTCTCCTTCTCATTCGATTACGACTCTAAGATCGCAATTCACATCCTATAAGACCCCAGCATTATATCGCAAGCAGTAGTGTAATACTGCCAGCGAAATCGTGTCGTCTCATTAAGGTATCTTATCATGGGGTTCGCAATGGAGCATCTGCCCCGTGGCTTGCGAATCGTGGCCGGATCGCGGGACCAATAGAGGTAGAACGACATCCGAAAGAGTCTGCTCGGTAAAAGGAGGTGTTCCACCGCGATACTCAGCGTGAACAATCCCGGCAGAATCGATAACGTATGCCGCGAGAAGCGATCGAGGAGTGCCGAAGCCGCTGGACTTTGCATCGCAGAGCAAACCTACCGGAAAGGCGTACTGCTGGGTTGTCTTTAGAACATCCCCGCGGTCATGACGCGTATCGAGACTTAGCGCGATCAGGTCGACTCCATCATTGTGATGATGTCGATAAAATGCATTGAGAGCAGGCATCTCCTGACGGCATAGCCCGCACCACGTTGCCCAGAACGTGACAATGACAACCTGTCCGCGCTCGGATGCAAGATCGAACTTTTGGCCATTCAGGTCCGTAACGATCAGTGCTGGCGCTGGACTGCCAACGCGAAGGTCAGCGCCAGCATGCGCAGTGGCAGTTAGAAAACTAACGAGGCAACCCACCAAAGCGAGCATTGATATCAGTTTGGCGGCTGGACAAAGCATTCCTAGAAACTCCTTCCAATATTAACTTTGATTGCGTCGGTCGCCACCAACTGGTTCCCATCATAGTTTTGCCATACGGGAAACTCGATGTCGGTATAGATTCGGTAGTCAGCGACGTGAATCTCGACGCCAGGCGATAGAATAACGTGGGCGTAACCGCTGTCCGTCGGGTCGGCAGCAGAAAGGGAATCGCGCCAGCGCTGCGCGCCCAGGACCTGCGCGATGGGGGCGATCTTTGTGCCGTTCACCGTCCAATCGTTATAGTAGAGCCCGAGGGCTCCAACGAGTTCCGCGCCTGGCTCGTAGCTGTAGGCATGGACCACAGGCTGGTCGAGTTGCGCATTGGCAAACCATTCGTACGTCCCGTTTGCATTGAGTTGTCCGGCATGATAACCACCCAACAGAATGTCGGTGCTGCCAGTCCCGATTTCGGTATCGAAATCAAAGTTGGGGTAAGTGCTATCGCCGGTGGGAACCTTGAGGCCGAACTCGATTCCCGTTGACATATCAGGCGACAGGCCAGTATAAACCGCTATTAAACGAAGGTCTCCGATAGCCGCGTGTGTGAAACTCTGAATATCGGGAGCGCCCACCGGCCAGTTAGGATTATTGTCTGTCGTAAAATGTCGGTCGAAAACGGGGATTTCGGTCTTCACGCCCCATTTGCGGCTAAACTGGTAGTCGAGTCCCGCGAAATAGAAATTGGTGCGAATTTCCCTGTCTGCATTGTTGGCGGCTGGCGCCTGCTTTGTGCCACTCCAGTTTTTGTTCTGGTCCATGTAATCGTAGTCCACGTAAACGAACCCGCCGGAGTGGTTAGCCATCAGGGAACTCGTGCCAACATCGAAAATGTTGCACCCACACGCGCATCCCCACGCCGCGCCGGATGGGCTTAGGAGCAGCAAACTTCCAAGAAGAAAGAACGCGGCTTCGCAGGTGCGCTGCAAGAACATATTTACTATGCGGCCAGAATATGTGTTCATAATGTGTTTATCCTCATTTCCCGTCTAAGTTAGACGGCGTCTGCGATCCATGTCCATGTATAATCCATACTATCTACATAGGCATTAAGTAATATTATGCACATATTTATGCTTCTCTGTCAATAGTCAATTGACAAACACGTAAAATTTGACATTATTAGGACTTTCGCTTCAGCGCTATCAAAACCTAACCCCCCAACCCCCTTCCCTAGAAAGGAAGGGGGAATCGGAATGCTCACTCGTATAAGCTCCCCTTCCTTCTTAGGGAAGGGCCCGGGGGTTAGGTTTACAAAACGCGCAAGCGAAAGTCCTAATTATATATTGATCAGCCGAGCCACTCGCCTGGTGTATAATGGTATCCATCCAGCCTGGGCCTGAGTGCGCCCGCTCAACACGAAGGAGTTCATCCTATGAGCCATCACGCGACTATCTTCATGCTTTCTGCGCTTCTGTTGCTTGTTACTGCAGTGTCGAAAAGCGATAACTTGCAATCCCTGCCGCATGGATTGATCACCGGCGGGGCATCGGCGGCTTACGATCCTTCTCTGTGCGAGGAGCT
>Ga0316231_1005281_pt1 | contig 10358 bp, 8 predicted proteins | sample TBH18027metaG_FD_206002 | JGI IMG/M metagenome (GOLD analysis project Ga0316231, IMG submission 206002) | Freshwater microbial communities from Trout Bog Lake, Wisconsin, USA - TBH18027 | ecosystem: Environmental > Aquatic > Freshwater > Lake > Hypolimnion/Profundal zone | place: USA: Wisconsin...
TTTGCCAATACAGATATGCAGATTAAAGCTAAAGATGTACTTCAAGCCAATCTAGGTAAAAATTACACCGTTGCGCTTAATCTGCTCTCACGTTCACCAGAGTGGTTACGTAGCCTTGGTGCTAAACCTATGTACCTAGGTTTAGACCTTCGCGGTGGCGTTCACTTTTTACTACAAGTAGATATGAAAGCAGCGTTAGATAAAGCTGCAGAACGTTTTGTTGGTGACTTTAGAATCGCGCTTCGTAAAGAGCGTATTTCCTATGTTGGGGTGACACGTGAGGGGCAGTCAGTACAAATTCGGTTTAACTCTCATGACGAAATGCTCAAAGCGCGCACTATTATTAGTAAAGACTTTCCTAATCTCACACTTAACGAATCTACTGATGGCGCAGATCAATTGCTTTCAGCCTCACTAAATGTTGTAGAACAAAAGCGTATTCAGGATTTTGCCTTAAAACAAAATATACAAACACTTCATAACCGCATTAACGAATTAGGTGTAGCTGAACCCATTATTCAACAACAAGGTGCTGACCGGGTAGTAGTCCAACTTCCTGGTGTACAAGATACGGCTAAAGCCAAAGAAATTTTAGGTCGAACTGCCACTTTAGAAATCAGATTGGTTGACGAAGAGAAAAATGATGGTGCCACGTTAGAAAAAGCAGATAAAGGTCAAGCACCCCTAGGTGACGAAGCCTATAAAATGCGCGATGGTCGACCAATCTTGGTAAAAAAGAACGTGGTACTTACTGGTGATTACATTACCGATGCTGGTCCTGGCGTGAATAGCCAATCTGGTCAATCAGTTGTGAATGTAACCTTAGATGGCCGAGGTGCCCGCGTATTTCAACAAGTTACTCGCGAAAATGTGGGCAAACGCATGGCTATTTTGCTTATAGAGAAAAATAGTACGGAAGTGATTACTGCCCCAGTGATTAATGAGGAGATTGGCGGTGGTCGTGTTCAGATTTCAGGCATGGCCAATACGCAAGAAGCTACTGATATTTCATTATTACTGCGCGCTGGTGCACTAGCAGCTCCAATGGAGATTATTGAAGAGCGAACTGTTGGACCAAGCATGGGTCAGGACAATATCAACCGTGGCGTGCACTCAACGCTATGGGGATTTGCGGCAATAGCCGTCATGATGATGGTGTACTACATGGCATTTGGTGTAGTTTCCGTTGCCGCACTTGCAATCAATCTATTACTGCTGGTTGCAATCCTCTCAATGCTTCAAGCGACACTCACCTTACCTGGATTAGCTGCAATTGCGTTGGCTCTTGGTATGGCTATTGATGCCAATGTATTAATTAACGAGCGCGTTCGCGAAGAGCTACGTAACGGCAATACGCCACAAGCCAGCATTCATGCAGGATATGAGCGTGCATTTGATACTATTTTGGATTCCAATGTAACCACCTTGATTGCTGGATTAGCATTATTCATGTTCGGCACTGGACCAATAAAAGGCTTTGCTGTGGTGCATGTACTGGGAATTTTAACCTCAATGTTTAGTGCAGTACTTGTATCTCGGGCCTTTGTAAACTTGATTTATGGCTACCGTCGCAAAGTAAACAAACTATCTATAGGTCAAATTTTTAAAGCGTAAGTTACACCACGTCTATCTCAACATTATTTAAGAATATTTAGAGTACACATCATGGAATTATTTAGAATCAAGAATGACATTCCCTTTATGAGTTATGGTCGATTAACGACCTCAATTTCATTAGTCACCTTTCTATTAGCCATTGTATTTTTAGCCACCCGTGGTTTAAATTTTGGCGTGGACTTTACTGGCGGGACTGTAATGGAGGTCAACTATCCGCAAACCGCTAATCTAGAAACAATACGTAAAGCGGTAGATGGCATAGGTTTAAAAGAAGCCACCGTGCAGAATTTTGGCTCTAGTCATGATGTACTCATCCGACTTCCAGTAAAAGCTGGTGCCTCTGTGTCACAGCTTTCTGAGCAAGTAAAAGCTGCTTTAGTGAAGGCTGACAGTACCGCGGAAGTGCGACGCGTTGAATCTGTAGGTGCTCAAGTGGGTGATGAATTATACGAGAATGGTGGATTGGCATTATTTTTTGTGTGCGTAGGCATCGTGCTATATCTTTGGTTGCGTTTTGAGTGGCGCTTTGCCGTAGCTGCCATTATTGCCAATATGCATGACGTTGTAATTATCCTGGGATTTTTCGCATTCTTTCAATGGGAATTCAACCTCACCGTATTGGCTGCAATTTTGGCTGTCCTAGGTTACTCAGTCAACGAATCGGTAGTGGTTTTTGATCGAGTGCGTGAGAACTTCCGCAAGATGCGTAAAGCGAGCGTAGTTCAAGTCATTGATAATGCAATCACACGCACAATGTCGCGCACCATTATTACCCATACTATGACACAAACTATGGTGGGTTCTATGCTTCTATTTGGCGGAGAAGTACTGCATAACTTCGCTCTAGCACTGACTATCGGGATTTTGTTCGGAATCTACTCTTCAGTGCTAGTCGCCTGCCCAATCGCTATGTGGCTTGGTGTTAACCGCGCTAACTTAATCGGCGATACAGAAAAAAAAGAAACTAGTAATAAAGAGAGCATCGAAGTAATCTCCTAAAATTAAGCTTAATCACTAGAATGCAAACAACATTAAGGGCACATATGTGCCCTTAATGTTGAGTATCCTTGATTATTAGGTCAACTCCCATATACACTGACTACTTTGATTAGCGGCTTCAACACATCCATTGGATAATATCTCTACCTTTTGGCAATTGGGTATCCTTGCCCTACTCTTACTTCTTTCAGCTTTCTTCTCTATAGCTGAAACTAGTTTGATGTCCCTAAACCGATACCGGATGAAGCACTTAGCCAAGCAAGGTCATCACGGCGCTAAGCTGGCAAGTGTTTTATTAAGCCGACCTGATAAACTATTAGGGGTTATTTTATTAGGCAATACACTTTGCATCTCCGCCTCATCCACCTTAGTAGCCGTGATTAGTGTCAACTTATTCGGTGAGGGAAAGTTTGTATTAATGATAGGCACGATCAGTATCACTTTTGCTATTTTGGTATTTAGTGAAATCTCTCCAAAAGTCATAGCTGCAGCCTATCCTGAAGTGATAGGTTTTGCCTGCAGCTATCTGCTTTATCCATTGCTATGGCTATTTAACCCAGTAGTTTCTTTCGTCAATCTATTCGTTAAAGGCTTTGTGCGCGCATTAGGCATAAAGGTCCATTTTGAAGAAACCATGCACTCAGTAAGCACTGAAGAGTTGCGCACTATTGTTAGTGAAGCGGGAAGTTACATGCCGCAAAAAAAGCGGACAATCCTACTTAACTTATTAGACTTAGGAAAAATAACTGTCGACGATATTATGACTGCCCATACTCAGGTGGAAACTATCGATTTAGATGCCCCATTAGAAGATATACTTCACAATATTTCCAACAGCCAACATACTCGCATTCCAGTTCGCCAAGGAGCCCATGAAGAAATTATCGGCATCTTGCATATACGTCAAGTCATTACACAATTACGTTCACATCATTACAATAACGATTTAGATAAAGAGGCTTTGCGCGAAGTCATGACAGAGCCGTACTTTATCCCTTCAGGTACCCCGTTATTTACACAGATACAGCAATTTCAGGAAAATCAACAGCGCGTAGCTTTAGTGGTAGATGAATATGGAGAATTTAAGGGTCTAGTTACTTTAGAAGATATACTAGAAGAAGTAATTGGGGACTTTACCACCCAGTCACCTTCGCGGCTTGGCAGCTACCGCAAAGAACCAGATGGCAGTTGGCTGGTAGATGGCAGTAGCTCTCTACGCGATCTGAATAAAAAATTAAACCTCCACTTACCACTCGATGGCCCACGTACACTAAATGGTTTGGTTTTAGAACATTTTGGTGACATTCCAGATGCGAATACAAGCTTTAAGATTGGTACACACACTCTAGAAATTGTTCAGACTCAAGACCGCATTGTGAAAAGCGTCAAAATCTTCCCTTAAGTATAATTGCGCACCATTAGGTGCTAGCAATAAACCAAGCAATATTTTTAAAGTCCACAATCAAATTAGGCTTGAATTTTTTATAGTTTGGCTCAAAATAGGAAGCACCATGGCTAGCACACCAACATATAACAATACTGCCCTTAAACCTGAAGTTGCAAAAACTAAATTGCCCCCCATGTTTAAAGTATTGCTCTTAAATGACGATTACACGCCAATGGAATTTGTTGTGGCTTGTATAGAAAATTTTTTTTCCAAAAGCCGTGAACAAGCGACACAAATTATGCTCAAAGTTCATACAGAGGGTGCTGGTGTCTGTGGGTTATATCCACAAGATATTGCAGAAACAAAAATGCATCAAGTATTAAAGCACGCTCAAGAAGCGCAACATCCTTTGCAGTGCATAATTGAACTGGCGTAAAACGTTTTTACAGCAACATAAGTAAGTCAAATATACAGAAAATAAGGTAATAAAATGATAGCTCAGGAACTCGAAGTAAGTTTACATATGGCGTTTATGGATGCTAGGCAAAAGCGTCATGAGCTTATTACAGTTGAACATCTGCTACTCGCAATGATCGATAATCCAACTGCAGCTGAAGTGTTGCGGGCCTGTGGTGCCAAGCTAGACATATTGCGCAAAGAACTTACTCAATATATTGAAGAACACACGCCGACCGTTATAGGTCAAGACGATGTCGATACGCAACCTACATTAGGCTTCCAACGCGTCATCCAACGTGCCATGTTACACGTGCAGTCTTCTGGTAAAAAAGAGGTTACCGGCGCTAATGTATTGGTCGCAATTTTTGGCGAAAAGGACTCTCATGCTGTATTTTTCTTAAACCAACAAGGCGTAACACGCTTAGATGTCGTCAACTTTATTTCGCATGGCGTTTCAAAATTAGCCGAAACTGCTAAGCCAGAAGGCACAGATGCAGAGGCCGAAGTTGAGCTGCCTGCAAATGGCGCGCTAGAAAACTACACCGTCAACCTAAATACGCAAGTCTTGGCTGGAAAGATTGATCCATTGATTGGACGTGGTCCTGAATTAGAACGTGTAGTGCAAACGTTATGCCGCCGTCGCAAAAATAACCCCTTATTGGTTGGTGAAGCTGGGGTGGGTAAAACAGCAATTGCCGAAGGGTTAGCACGACGTATTGTAGACAAAGAGATTCCAGACGTATTAGCTGATGCCGTTATTTATTCTCTTGATATGGGTGCTCTCCTTGCAGGTACAAAGTATCGCGGTGATTTTGAACAGCGCCTTAAAGCGGTAATGAAACAACTAGCTGATAATCCAAATGCCATTTTGTTTATTGATGAAATTCATACGTTAATTGGTGCTGGCTCTGCCAGTGGTGGCACTTTGGATGCAAGCAACTTACTAAAACCAGCCTTATCTAATGGCTCACTAAAATGTATAGGTGCTACTACTTACCAAGAATACAGAGGTGTATTTGAGAAAGATCACGCACTTTCACGCCGTTTCCAAAAAATTGATGTGGCCGAACCAAGCGTAGCTGAAACTGTAGAAATTTTAAAAGGTCTTAAATCACGTTTTGAATCACACCATAATGTGAAATATACAGCCAGCGCACTTAGTACCGCTGCAGAACTTTCAGCTAAATATATTAATGACAGGCATTTGCCTGATAAAGCAATTGATGTCATTGATGAGGCTGGTGCAGCACAACGCATCTTGCCTAAATCAAAACAGAAAAAGACGATTGGTAATAAAGAAATTGAAGATATTGTTGCAAAAATTGCACGCATTCCACCTAAGAATATTTCAAGCGACGATCGAAGTGCGCTAAAAACATTAGAGCGTGATCTGAAAGCAGTCGTTTTCGGACAGGACAAGGCCATTGAAACGCTTGCATCCGCTGTAAAAATGGCTCGTAGTGGCTTAGGTCAAGCCAACAAACCAATAGGTAGTTTTCTATTTAGTGGCCCCACTGGAGTTGGTAAAACCGAAGTGGCTAAGCAACTGGCTTATATCATGGGTATAGAGTTGATTCGATTTGACATGAGTGAGTACATGGAGCGCCATGCAGTATCTAGACTCATTGGTGCACCACCAGGCTATGTAGGTTTTGATCAAGGTGGCATGATGACCGAGGCCATTACAAAGCATCCTTATTGTGTACTGCTGCTGGATGAGATCGAAAAAGCACACCCAGATATTTTCAACATTCTGCTTCAGGTCATGGACCATGGAACACTGACGGATAACAATGGTCGCAAGGCTGATTTTAGAAATGTAACTATCATCATGACTACTAATGCTGGTGCCGAGAATCTATCCAAATCTAACATGGGTTTTACTAATGCTAAGCAAGCAGGTGATGAGCAGGCGGATATCAAACGCTTATTCTCACCTGAGTTTCGAAATCGTCTCGATGCAACAGTCTCATTTGCCTCATTATCACAAGACATTATATTGCGTGTAGTAGATAAGTTCCTGATCCAACTTGAAGATCAATTGCATGACAAGAAAGTTGAAGTTACTTTCAGTGATGCCTTAAAAATCTATCTAGGTAAAAAAGGATTTGATCCGTTGATGGGTGCGCGCCCAATGGCAAGGTTGATTCAAGATACTATTCGAAAAGCTTTGGCAGATGAGTTGCTGTTTGGAAAACTTGCCAATGGCGGAACTGTCCATGTGGATATTGACGAAAAAAGTGAAGTCAAACTTATTTTCACTCAAGATGAGCAGTCTTCTGAAACATTCTTAGCAACCGCATAAATAATGGCGCAATGATTGCGCCTTTTTTATTGCATTTTTTTCATGACGCTTTTAAACAAATCGGATGACACAAGCTTATTTAGCCAAGCCCTTAAGTTTGGGTAAGGTGCCACCTCAAACCAATCTTTATCAACACCTGCAAACTGTCGTACAAAGGGGAAAATGGCAATATCAGCCAAACTGATTTGCTCTGATACTAAAAAGGTTGAGTAAACTAGACAACATTCTAGCTTGTTTAAAAAAATCTCAGCCTGCGCTCTATAAATGAATGACGAATATTCTGGAAAACGGACTGCGTACTTATACTTATCCAAAGCCGCCTTAAAACTAGTATCATTTTCAGCTATTAATTCCTGACCCAATAAAGGCTCAGCAATGATCCACCCATCTAAATCTTGTTGTTGCAAAGCCCAATACATAATATCAATACTTTGATCTAACATTTGCAATGTAGATGAGAATGCATCTTGCCACACTAATACAGGCACCGTGCCTTTAGACGAAATAGCCAGCAACTCTGCAGGTTTAGACTTTAAGCTAATTTCACGAATTTCAGCAGTAACTCCCGCATATTTAAGTGCCATACGCGCTCGAATGGCGAATGGGCAGCGCCGATAAGAATAAAGTATCGGTAACAATGCACTTATCCTAATGCTTTACATATATCACGGATGAGTTGCGGACCTTTATAAATCAAGCCGCTATAAACCTGTACTAAGCTCGCACCAGATGTTATTTTTTCCACTGCATCCGCGCCAGATAAAATCCCACCCACACCAATAATGGGCAATGCCCCTTGTAAACGCTGCGACAATTGTTGGATAACTAAAGTCGATTTTTCTCGCACTGGCGCACCAGATAGACCGCCTGTCTCTTCTGAATTTTCCATCCCTTGCACACCATCGCGTGACAAAGTCGTATTGGTCGCAATGACTCCGTCAAACTGATGCTCTAGCAACAAATCACCAATTTCATTGACTTGCTCAATGGTTAAATCTGGGGCTATTTTTAAGGCAATAGGAACATAACGGCCATGCTGATTAGCCAATTTACTCTGCTCCGCTTTTAGCGTGAGTAGCAATTGTGATAAGGCTGACTTTTCTTGTAGGTCACGTAAATTCTTGGTATTTGGTGATGATATATTAACTGTAATATAGGTAGCATGCGCATAGGACTTTTGCATGCAAACTAAGTAATCATCCACAGCATTTTCCATAGGGGTATCAAAGTTTTTACCAATATTAATGCCTAGAATCCCTTTGTATTGCGCCCTCTTTACATTCTCAATTAAGTGATCAACACCTAAATTATTAAACCCAAAACGATTAATAATACCTTGTGCTTGCTGCACTCTAAATAATCGAGGCTTTGGATTCCCTTTTTGCGGTCTTGGTGTAACTGTACCTACTTCAATAAAACCAAAGCCCAGAGAAGCCATTGCATTGATCGCAGCCCCATTTTTATCTAGTCCTGCAGCCAACCCTACAGCATTAGGAAAAGTAATACCCATCACCTGCCTAGGCTGACAAACAATTGGGGCTGGGTATAAGTGAAGCGCTCCCGCCTTTTGTGCTAATTTCAAACTCTGTAAGGTTACATCGTGAGCAGTCTCAGCATCAAGCTGAAATAGAAAAGTTCTTGCAAGTGAGTAGATATCCATACTTTTATTTTACTGCAAAACGCTTGTTTACGTCATTGCAATCGATTCCATTTTCACCAATTTATCTCGCCTCGCATTGGCTAGGGAAGATATAATCAACCTGATGGAAAATAAAAATCAGCGCTTACAACTACTCGGTGGCATTACACCTAAAGAATTCTTGGCAGAGTTTTGGCAAAAAAAACCCCTACTCATTAAACAAGCAATTCCTGAATTCAAAGGTTTATTAACTCCGGATGAGCTAGCGGGATTAGCTTGCGAGGATGACGTACAATCAAGAATAGTTAAGTACAAAAAAGGAATATGGGAAACCAATCACGGACCTTTTAACGAAGATAATTTTTCTAGTCTAAACGAAAAACCAACGGCAGAGAATAATTGGACCTTGTTGGTTCAAAGTGTTAACCATTACTTACCTGAGGCTAGTAAGTTATTGCAGCAATTTGACTTTATTCCACATGCTAGACTCGATGATCTAATGGTCAGTTACGCACCTAATGGAGGGGGAGTTGGGCCACATTTTGACAGTTATGACGTCTTCCTACTCCAAGGTCAAGGCAAACGTTTATGGCGAATCAGCACACAAACTGACTTAAGCTTAATAGAAGGCGCACCTTTACGCATATTAAAAAACTTTGATACTGCGCAAGAGTGGTTATTAGAATCTGGCGACATGCTTTACTTACCTCCACACCTTGCACATTGGGGCATTGCAGTCAGTGAAGGTGAAGTAGATTGCATGACCTACTCAATCGGCTTTCGCGCCCCAAAAAATCAAGAATTAGCCGTTGAGTTTCTTGGGTTTATACAAGATAAGTTAAATCAAGAACAGATTAGCTTAGATGGTATTTATCAAGATGCAGAGTTGATGCTACAAAATCATCCTGCTGAGATAAGTAATGCGATGGTGGCAAAAGTAAGCCTCAATTTACAAAAAATTCAATGGACAGATCTGTCCGTTGCCGAGTTTCTAGGTACTTATCTTTCAGACCCAAAAGTGGATGTTGTATTTACACCGAATAAAAAAATTGCCTTTCCTAAATTTTCAGAAAAGTTAGCTAAAAACGGCATTAGGCTAGATCTTAAAAGTCAAATGCTATTTTTTAGTAAAGACAATCAATACTCTTTCTTTCTCAATGGGGAAGTTGCATCATTCTCTGCACAGCCTGCTGAATTACTCAAGGAGTTAGCAGATAAGCGTCAGTTAATAGGGATTTACGTCGCATCCCATGAAGATAAAGATGCTCAATTATTGCAACAACTATATGTTTGGTATTTAGCCGGCTATCTTCAGCTTGAAACATTATAGGCATCAGTTAGCTACGAAACTGCGAAAGATACAATTGATAAAATTTAGTGCTTTACATTACTAAAAGGTCTAAATTACCTCTTTTATCGAGAAAATAAAAATAATAATAATAATTCACAACGAAAACATGAAATATACTGGTTTTTTTCTTAATAACTGGTAAAATTTGAGGCACTCGGTATAGTTATTTAGTTCAATCTAAATGTTTTTATCGAAAAACTTTTTAATTAGTCCAAACCCTTAAGGAAATAAAATGACACGTTCAATCTTACTTGCTGCATTGTTAGCTCTTGCTTTAACTGCTTGTGGTAAAAAAGAAGAAGCTGCACCTGCTCCTGCTGCTGAAGCTGCTGCTGAAGCTGCTGCTCCTGCTGCTGCCCCTGCAGATGCTGCACCTGCTGCTGCACCTGCTGCTGACGCTGCTGCTCCAGCTGCTGCTCCTGCAGAAGCTGCGAAATAATTAGCACTTAGCTGAAATATTAAAAAGCCGACTTTGCGTCGGCTTTTTTTTAACTGTTGACCCGTCCTAAAATAAGTTGACACTTTTTTGAGTTAATCAAGGAGAGTCACATGAGCATTGGGATTAAGCGGACACAACGTGATTACACGTTGGCTTTTAAAT
>Ga0316231_1005285_pt1 | contig 10353 bp, 7 predicted proteins | sample TBH18027metaG_FD_206002 | JGI IMG/M metagenome (GOLD analysis project Ga0316231, IMG submission 206002) | Freshwater microbial communities from Trout Bog Lake, Wisconsin, USA - TBH18027 | ecosystem: Environmental > Aquatic > Freshwater > Lake > Hypolimnion/Profundal zone | place: USA: Wisconsin...
GTTGATGCTTTTGGTAAAGTTTTCGCTTTGCCAGGATACTCCTTACAAGAATATTCCTTACGATTTTATCTGGAACGATTCCAACGTTATTACTTATTATGGAAATTCCGAAAGGGATTATAAATTCCTATTTAAAAAATTAAATAAGCTTATACTTACCGGACAAGGTCAGATAAAAGTATTACAAATTGGGGATTCGCACATACAGGCTGACAACTTTTCGGGACAAATGCGTAACAATCTGCAATCATTTGCTCTAGGAATTATGGGAAGCAGGGGCTTTTTGTTCCCTTATAACGTGGCTTCAACTAATAATCCTGATAATTATAAGGTAAAGTACACAGGTAAATGGCATAGCTGCCGCAATATACAGCCAGCTCTTTCGTGCGAACTAGGTATAGCCGGAATTGCTGTTACAACAATAGATACTAATTCATCAATACAAATATTTTTAAATCCGAGAGAGCTTACGCATCAGGATTATAACAAAGTGAAGATTTTCCATAACATGGGAGACAGTATTTATAAGATGAGGGTTCTGGAGAGTAATACAGGTAAAGAAATTAGTGGCATCGATAATGAACTTGGTTATACTTCTTTTACTACCAATGATCATTATGATGTGCTTGATATTTCTTTTATTAAAACCGATAGCTTGCAAAAGAGCATTACTATCTACGGGATGGAAATTGATAACGATGATCCCGGGATTATCTATTCAGCGGTTGGGGTTAATGGTGCAGAAGTGGTTTCGTATCTAAAATGTAATCTTCTGGAACAACATTTAAAAGCATTAGCACCCGAATGGATCATTATTTCTTTAGGGACTAATGATGCTTACAATATTACCTTCGATAACATTGCATTTGAACGGAATCTTACTACATTAATTAAACGAATTAGAACTGCTGCTCCTGACGTGGCTATATTATTAACGACTCCTGCCGACAGTTATCGAAAGAAACGTTTCCCAAATCCTAATATGATGAAAGCCGGACAGGCAATCATCAATGTGGCAACACAAAACAACTGTGCAGTATGGGATATACACAAGATTATGGGTGGGTATATGTCGATTAAAAAGTGGATTAGCGCCGGATTAGCCGGTGGCGACAAGGTGCATTTTACTAAGAACGGATATATGGTGCAAGGGGATTTGTTGTTTAATGCATTCCTCAAGTCTTATGATAATTATATTGATTTAAATCGTAAAAACTAATGGAATTCTTTAAGTACTATCTGCATTATAATCCAAATTTACCAATGATATTTACGACCATATATTTTTGGTTCTTTTTGGCTGTTGTACTTACTATATATTCAATTGTCTATAAAAAAATATCATTACGAAACGGATTTCTTTTTATAATTAGCGTTTACTTTTACTACAAAAGCGGTGGTTACTTCTTCACCATATTATTATTTACAACTCTTGTTGATTATCTGATGGGCTTGCTGATAGGTCAGGCATCTATACAATCAAAACGAAAGTTCTATCTTATAATAAGTGTGATAATGAACCTCGGAGTGCTGGCTTATTTTAAGTATTCTTATTTCTTTATAAATACAATAAACAGCTTACTTCACACTAATCTAAAAGTTGTTAATTATCTTGCCTTATGGACAAATGGATTATCGGGATCTCACTTCGATATTACCACAATTATACTGCCGGTCGGCATCTCTTTTTATACTTTTCAATCCATCAGTTATACGGTTTCTGTTTACAGACGAAAAGTAGAACCTTTGCGTAATATTATTGATTACGCATGTTTTGTTACCTTCTTTCCACAGTTAGTTGCAGGTCCAATTGTAAAAGCTTACGACTTTATACCACAATTATACAAAGAATATTTTCTATCTAAAAAAGAGTTTGGCTACGCAGTATTCCTTATCCTTAACGGGCTGCTAAAGAAGATGCTGATATCCGATTATATCTCAATTAATTTTGTGGATAGAGTCTTCGATAGCCCATTATCATATACAGGTTTCGAAAATCTGATGGCAATATACGGATATGCAGCTCAAATCTATTGTGATTTCTCTGGATATACTGACATAGCTATTGGAGTAGCGTTGCTCTTAGGTTTCCGATTGCCGACTAACTTTAATTCGCCGTATAAGGCAGCTAATATTACCGATTTCTGGAGAAGGTGGCACATATCTTTATCCACATGGTTGAGAGATTATTTATATATTTCGATGGGTGGCAACCGCAAAGGCAAGTTCCGGACGTATCTCAACCTGTTTTTAACAATGTTAATAGGAGGTTTGTGGCATGGAGCGGCAGTACGGTTTATAATATGGGGCGGCTTGCATGGATTGGGCTTAACTGTACATAAATTATGGATGAAATACTTCTCGATAAACGAAAAGCCTTCAGCATTAAATCATTTTATATCCGTTTTTATAACCTTTCATTTCGTATTGTTTGCCTGGATATTCTTCCGTGCACCCAATATGCAAGCGGTTGGCAGTATGCTTTCGCAGATAGTAACACATTTCAATCTGGAGCTTGTGCCAACAATAATTATGTCGTACCGTGCGGTATTTATGCTACTTATCGTTGCATTTACCATACACTGGTTGCCTGTTTCGGTTAAGGAACGTTACAAAGATTTCTTTATAGATATATCTTACTTTGCCAAGGCTTTAATTGTAGTGGCAATAGTATTTATTATCTTTCAGGCGAAGTCATCGGCGATACAACCTTTTATTTACTTCCAGTTTTAGAATCAAAATATAGAATATTCTATTGCTATTCCTTCATATTAATAATATAATCTGCAACTAATTTATCCGGAATAGCTTCTTCCAATAGTCCAAGTATTACATTATGATCGAAAGCCAGTGAAGGGAGATCATTAAAAGAAAACCATTTAGCTTCGGCAGCATCATCTCGGCCTTTTACTTTAATATTTTTCTTATTAGTTAATCCAAAATATAATACTGTAATGGTACGCCCTCTGGGGTCTCTGCCTAAATCACCAAATGTATAATATTGTTCCAATTCAATACCTCTTAAACCTGTTTCTTCCTCCAGTTCTCTTTTAGCTGCATGTTCAAGTGATTCCTCCATATCAACAAAACCTCCCGGTAGTGCCCAGCAATCTTTATATGGATTGTTCTTGCGTTTTACCAATAGTATGTTTAAGTCTTTTTTACTTATATAAAATACTGCGATATCTACCGTCACCATTGGGCGTGGGTAATCATAAGTGTATGGCATTGTTTATAGTTTAAATTATTTTTATTAAACCTAACAGGTTTTGAAAACCTGTTAGGTTTGAAAGCATTTTAAATTTATTATTATAATATCTAAACGTCATTGCGAACGCAGTGAAGCAATCTCAACTGTTTTATAAATAATAGATTGCTTCGTCGTTCCTCCTCCCAATGACGCTTGAATATCGTGGTGAGGTCACTTCCCTTCCACCACTATTACTATTTCACCTTTCACGGTTTTATCTTTGTAGTAAGCCACTAATTCTTCGAGCGTTCCTCTTTGGTTTTCCTCGTATATCTTTGTTAGTTCTCTCGAAACGCATGCTTTCCGTTCCATCCCTAAATATTCGCCAAATTGTTCTAAAGTTTTCACCAATCTGTGTGGCGATTCATAAAATATCATGGTGCAATCGCAGCTTACTATCTCTTTTAGTTTGGTTTGGCGACCTTTCTTAACAGGTAAAAATCCTTCGAATATAAATCGGTCGCATGGCAAACCGGAGTTGATTAATGCAGGTACAAAGGCAGTTGCACCCGGCAAACATTCCACCTCTATATTGTTTTTTATACATTCCCTCACCAGCAAATAGCCCGGGTCGGATATGCCAGGAGTGCCTGCGTCTGTTACCAAAGCCATTGTTTCTCCGTTTGCAATTCTATTCACGACAGTGCCTAAAGTTTTATGCTCGTTAAACTGATGATGGGCTACCAATCGGGTGCTTATCTGGTAATGTTTTAATAAGATGCTTGTTTTGCGCGTATCTTCGGCCAAAACTACGTTTACTTCCTTCAATATCCTTATCGCCCTTAAGGTTATGTCCTCGAGGTTGCCTAATGGTGTTGGTACTAAATAAAGTTTCGACATGCTTTCTTATTTTTATCACAAAAGTAATAATAATAAAGCTATCAAATTCAATAAGTATTTTAATTATATCAATAAAAATCTATAAAATGCAAATAGATTATATAACATACTGAAATTAAACCTAACAGGTTTTGAAAACCTGTTAGGTTTTTCTAATTATTATGATATTATTTTGTTTTATGATGTTTATTATTTTAATGTTTTAGATAAAAGAGCTATCAAAACATTATAAGAATTAAATTTGAATTAAAAACACTAAAAACGTAACTGCTTGATCGAACTTATGGGGCATGCATCCGAAGTCAGTCGGTAGGGTGTCACGAACATATTTTACCCATCCGAAGTCAGTCGGTAGGGTGTCACGAACATATTTTACCCATCCGAAGACTTTCGGTAGGGTGTCACGAACATATTTTACGCTTATGCTTACTTTCGTATAGGTGCCACAAACATATTTTACGCTTATGCTTACTTTCGTACGGGCAAGATATATTCTTTTTATCAATATCAAAATAAAAAGCCCAATAATTTCTATGTATAGGATAAAAAAGCAATCAATAAGCAATATATTTTATTTAAACCTAACAGGTTTTCAAAACCTGTTAGGTTTTTCCTAATCAATATTAAGAACTTTTAATGATTTCTTCAAGAATTTTAGTTTTGAATTAAAAACACCAAAAACGTAACTGCCTGATCGAACTTATGGGGCATGCGGTTCACAATTGTGAACCGCATCATTTATACATATCTTACCCATATCACAACTATGAACCGCATCATTTATACATATCTTGCCCATATCACAACTATGAACCACATCATTTATACATATCTTGCCCACTTCAATATTATGAACCGAGTGATATATATTTGTTTTATCAATATCAAAATAAGAAACCCAATAATTACTATGTATAGGATAAAAAAGCAATCAATAAGCAATATATTTTATTTAAACCTAACAGGTTTTCAAAACCTATTAGGTTTTTCCTAATCAATATTAAGAACTTTTAATGATTTCTTCAAGAATTTTAGTTTTGAATTAAAAACACCAAAAACGTAACTGCCTGATCGAACTTATGGGCTATGCGTCTTCACGCATGAAGATTGATAATATATATTCGTTTTACCTATCTTCAAGTGTGAGGATTGATGATTTATATTCATTTTATCAACATCAACATCTAAGGTATGATGATTTATACATAAATTGCCAATAAAGCTCTATAAATAAAAAGGAGCTCTCTAATTATAGACAGCCCCTTTTATTATAACTTAAAGTTTTAGAAGTATTTTTTACAACTAATCAAATCGAATATCCTTAACTGCTAACTGCAAGCTGACCTTACCATTCCAATCGTTTTCTTCGATATGATAACAGATTGAAAAAGCCATCCCTTTAGAGATTAATGGAAAGTAATCGCCCTGTTGAAAAGCAATACCACTGTAAGGCAAACTCGAAATATCGGGATGAAAGATAGAAAGTTTTAAATGATTGCTGCCTACGATGCGAGAATAACCAGAATCTCTTACATTTTCAGTATAAAAAATAGGAGCAAGGTTATCAGGACCGAAAGGAGCAAACTGTTTTAATACTTTAAAAAACTTAGGATTAATATCTGTAAGTATAAGACTGTCGTCAATCTCAATCTCAGGAACAAGCATCTTATCTTTAATAGTGGAGCTGACAACTTCCTCAAAACGATCAATAAAAAGGTCAAGATTCTCAGGCTTCATCGAAAGACCGGCAGCATATTTGTGTCCTCCGAAATGCTCAAGCAAGTCACTACAAGCTTCAATAGCATCATATATGTCGAAATCTTTAACAGAACGGGCAGAACCGGTAATAAAACCATTTGAAAGTGTTAAAACTATAGTAGGACGGTAATAAACTTCGGTAAGTCTTGAAGCAACAATGCCAATCACACCCTTATGCCACTCAGGATTATAGACTACAGTGCTTTTACTCTTGCTAAGAAAATCATCATTGGCAATATATTCGAGCGCTTGTTGCGTAGCAAAAGTATCAAGACTCTTGCGTTCGATATTATTATTATTAACAAGTGCTCCAACTGTTAAAGCATCTTCAATATCTTTAGTAACAAGTAGCTCAACAGACTTTTTGCCTGATTCAATACGTCCGGCAGCATTAATCCTTGGGCCAACCAGAAACACAAGATCATTAATAGTGAGTTCACGGTTAAAGAAGAAGCCATTGTTAGCATATTGACCATTCTCTTTGCAAACATTACTATAACGTAATATCGCTTCTATGCCCGGCCTTGGTTTACTATTGATAATCTTAAGACCATAGAAAGCCAGAATCCTGTTCTCACCAGTAATAGGGACAATATCAGATGCAATACTTACTGCAACAAGATCTAAATAGCTTTCAAGACGCTCGAAAGGAACATTTTTATGTTGATAAAATGCTTGAGCAAGTTTATAACCTATTCCACAACCCGAAAGTTCTTTGTAAGGATAGCTGCAATCGTCTCTTTTAGGATCTAAAACAGCAACAGCTTTGGGCAGTTCATCGCCGGGGCGGTGATGATCTCCTATAATAAAATCAATACCTTTTTCGTGAGCATATTCAACTTCATGACAAGCTTTAATACCACAATCAAGAGCTATAATAAGTTTAAAGTCGTTCTCAGAAGCATAGTCAATACTCTTTAGTGATATCCCATAGCCTTCCTTTTCTCTATCAGGAATATAGAAATCCAAATCATAGTAGAACTCTTTTAAAACAGAATAGACTAAAGCGACAGCACTGGTTCCATCAACATCATAATCACCATAGATTAATATCTTCTCTTTGTTGGTAATTGCAGTTTCAATACGCTCAATTGCCTTATCCATATCCTTCATAAGGAAAGGATTGTGAAGATCGGAGAGCTGAGGCCTAAAAAAGGCTTTTGCTTCATCAAAAGTGGCAATACCACGTTGAGCAAGCAAATTAGCAATATGAAAATCTACACCAAGATCCTTTTGAAGGTTCTTGATAGTTTCCTTATTGCCTTGTTTTTTAAACACCCACCTCTTTTCCATAGCTACTTATTTGTCACGGTAAAGATACTAATAATAACCATTGCAACTGATATGATTTTAATAATTCTTTTTATTTCTTTTTGCTTAACGTACTTCCTAAACTAGAAGCTCTCCTGTATTTCGTTTTTAATCATTTCAATGGCTATGTCAACGGGGAGTTTATCCGTTTGAACAATTATTTCAAAGATTACCTTTGCCAGTTCTGTCGAAGGGGCATTACTATCAACGTTTACAGCAGCATTGTTAATGAGCTTAACCATTTCGTCTTTGGAAGTCTTTACCAGCTCCCATGCTTGTTTGGAAATATATACCTGCTGCGAGAGGTTGTGTTCGTACTCGTCGCGGATAGCTTTAACTAGAGTTGATTGCAATTGCTTAACATTCATTCCTGGTATGTTTTCTCTTAGTATTAAACTATTTGGAGAGATGCGTTCCAACAACAGCACAATACGTTCATAAGCTTGCAAGCGAATAGGAGTAACGAACTTCTGGTTGATAGCCTGGTTGTTCATCTTCATTTCGATGAGGCGGTTCCTATGTTCGCTCTCAATAAATTGCTTGATAAGGAAGTAAGCTGTAGCAAATACGACCAACGATGGTAGTATGTATTTTAAGATCTCTAAGATTTCCATATTGTTTTATTATTTAGTGCCTAAAGTTTGGAGTTTGCCTGCCTGCCGGTAAGCAGGAAGTTGCTTAAAGTTATATTATTCCTAGTGCTTTATGATATTCATTTAAGGATGTGATAAGATTAGTCTTAACATGTATAAAATCATCGACACCGGCTTCTTTAAAGGCTTCGATATGTTCTTTAGGATAACCTGCAACTGTAAGTGTAAGCTCATCATTAGCATCTTTAAGTCCTTTAGCAATAGCAGGAACTATCTCTACATATTCTTCATCAGAACTACAGATTACAACAACCTCTGCTTTTGAATTTAAAGCTTCTTTTATACCATCTTCTATTGTTTTAAAACCTGCATTGTCGAGTATATCATAACCAGCGCAGCCAAAAAAGTTAGTTGCGAAGGTAGCTCTTGCTTTACGCATGGCAAGATTTCCATAAGTTAAAAGAAAAACAGCAGGTTTCTTATTCCCTTCTTCAACAAATATCTCAGTAGCTAAACGAAGGTCTTCAAAAGCTTCAGAACCTCTGTAAGCAGTAAGCTTTTTGTACTTAGAAGGTTTCTCTTCATCTTCATAATCGTCATTCTGAATCTTATCAAGCATGTTTTCTAATAGGTTAGGATATTGATTGGTGCCTAGTATCGTAACTTTACGATTAGCAATATCCATATCTCTTTGCTGAGCAGTCTTACTAACTTCATCCTGAACAAAACCTGCTTTAACAGCTTCGGCAAAGCCTCCAAGTTCTTCAACTTTCTTAAACAATTGCCATGAATAGTTAGCTATAGAATCCGTAAGATTCTCAATATAATAAGAACCTGCTGAAACATCAACAATTTTATCAAGATAAGCTTCTTCTTTAAGGATTATCTGTTGATTACGAGCAATCCTATCTGAGAAATCATCCTCATCTTTAAAAGGAGCATCAAAAGGAGTAACACATATTGAATCAGCACCGCCGATAGCTGCCGACATAGCTTCGGTGGCAGCACGCAACATGTTTACATAAGGATCATAAACGGTCTTATTCCAGTTAGAAGTTGTATTATTAATGAAAACTTTCATAGCATCCTTGCTTTCAGGTTTATATTGCTCTACAATTTTTGCCCAAAGCAGACGTGCAGCACGTATTTTTGCTATTTCCATAAAGTAATTGGAGCCCACAGCAAAAGAGAATTGAAACAAAGGCGTAAGTTCATCAACCTTAAAACCTTTACTGGTTAAATTATATAGATATTCATTAGCGGAAGCTAAAGTAAAAGCCAGTTCCTGAACAATTGAGGAGCCTGCATTGTGGAAATAATGACCATTAACAGTTATTACCTTAAAGCCCGGAAGTGATTTAGTGCAACGCTTTACCAGATATTCGGCTTCCACCATATTGTTCTCAAAAGTAGTATAGAAATCGCCATGAGTAAGCAGATAACCGAAAGGATCGAAATTAAATGAGCCCTTTACTTTTGAAGCATCAATCTTATTCTTACCAAGATAATCAAGAAATATATCAAAAGTATGAACATAAGAATATGATGATATAAAATGAATTTTAATTTTGGTAAGATCAATACCTTTAAGAAGCGTAGCCATGTTGTCAGTTGACAATACATCTACAACTTTCATTCCTATAGCTGTTGCTCCCTTCTTAACTGTGTCTAAAGCAATAGCATTAGCTTTAGCAAGATCATCTTCAGTAACATCCTGACGAATATCCCAATTATTATTGTCTTGCTTATTACCCCTAACGAAAGGTGCTTGTGCAGGATTGGTATTTAGATACGCAATATTATCGAGGTCTTCGGCACGATAGTAAGGCTTTACATTAAATCCTTCGACGGTATGCCAGATAAGTTTCTTATCATAATCAGCACCCTTCAAATCAGCATTAATAAGATTCTCCCATTCTTGAGTTGTTACTTCAGGGAAGTCTGTAAACAATTTAGGGTTTTTATTATCCATTGTATTATACGGTTATTATGTAAAATAATATCAATTATTATACGCATTACTTGCGAGTGCAAAGGTAAGAAAACAATTAATAATTTAATAATTTAAAATTAAGAATTGAAGAAAGGTAATTAAAAAGCCTTACATATTTATAGTATGCAAGGCTTCTTTTTCCTGTTTTAATTCATAATTTACGAATTAAAACACTTCTCAAATTAGGTTCTTACTTAACGAGTAAATGTCATAACATTTTTCATCTTCATTGGGATATTCATACCTCCAGGTGTTTTCTCACTATCCCCCACCTTAGCATTTCCTGACATTTCCTGATTTACTTTCCCTTCAATTATCCAGCCTGTTTTTTTATCTATTTTTAGTTCTGATACAATTGTTCCATTAAAATCATATTTAATTTTCATATCGCTCATCTCAAAATCTTTACCATTCTTATTTGTATTAAGTGTAGATGTGCCTGTAATAATATAGCATGAATCTTTAATATCTTTAAGTTCATAAGTTGTTTCTAAATTTGCTTTCATAGTTGATTCAAGAACTGAATTAATTTTCCATTTATCACCTATTGAAACTGTTGTTTCAGGAAAAATTGAGGTTGTCATTTGAAGATTACCTTTAAATGATTT
>Ga0316231_1005286_pt1 | contig 10352 bp, 10 predicted proteins | sample TBH18027metaG_FD_206002 | JGI IMG/M metagenome (GOLD analysis project Ga0316231, IMG submission 206002) | Freshwater microbial communities from Trout Bog Lake, Wisconsin, USA - TBH18027 | ecosystem: Environmental > Aquatic > Freshwater > Lake > Hypolimnion/Profundal zone | place: USA: Wisconsin...
CCTGCACCGGCCCGGCACCGATCACCTCGTCCGGGCACAGCGCCGCCATCCGGCGCATCAGGTTCTCCAGCTCGCGCACGTTGCCGGGCCAGCGATAGGCGCGCAACGCATCCACCGCGCCCTGGTCGAGCGACTTGCCGGCCAGCCCGTCGGCGCGGGCGCGGTCGAGGAAGTGGCGGGCCAAGTCGGCGATGTCATCGGTGCGCTCGCGCAGCGGCGGCAACCGGATCGGCACCACGTTGAGGCGGTAGTACAAATCCTCGCGGAAGGCACCGGCACGGATGGCGGCACGCAGGTCGCGGTGGGTGGCGGCGATGATGCGCACGTTGGCGCGGATGGGCTGGCGGCCGCCGACGGAGGTGAATTCGCCGTCCTGCAACACGCGCAGCAGCCGGGTCTGCGCCTCGGGCGGCATGTCGCCGATTTCGTCGAGGAACAGCGTGCCGGCGTTGGCCTGCTCGAAGCGGCCGACGCTGCGGTTCAAGGCGCCGGTGAAGGCGCCGCGCTCGTGGCCGAACAGCTCGCTCTCGATCAGCTCGCGCGGGATCGCCGCCATGTTGATGGCGACGAACGGGCCGGCGCGCCGGCGGCCGTAGTCGTGCAGGGCACGCGCCACCAGCTCCTTGCCGGTGCCGCTCTCGCCGTTGATCATCACCGTGAGGTCGGCGGTGGTGAGCCGGGCGATGGTGCGATAGATTTCTTGCATCGCCGGGCTGCGGCCGATCAGCGGCAACTGGTCCTCGACGTCGCTCGCCGGCCCGGCGGCGGCCAGCGCCACCGCCGGGGCCGCCAGCGCGCGCGCCACCACTGCCAATAATTCTTTCAAATCGAAGGGCTTGGGAAGGTATTCGAAAGCGCCGCGCTGAGCCGCCTTCACCGCCGTCATCAGCGTGGATTGGGCGCTCATCACCACCACCCGAAGATCGGGCCGTATCCGCTTGATGCGCGGGATCAAATCGAGCCCGTTCTCGTCGGGCATCACCACGTCGGTGATGACCAGATCGCCCTCGCCGTCCTCCACCCAGCGCCACAGCGTCGCGGCGTTGGAGGCGCAGCGCACCTGATAGCCCGACCGGCCCAGCGCCTGGGTCAGCACGGTGCGAATGGAGCGGTCATCGTCGGCGACGAGCACGGTGGGGAGGGTCATGGGAGAAATGGTCCTGAGGCTGCGGGCGGTCGGCTCTAGGGGGTGGCGTCGTCGGCCAGCATCGGCAGATGCAGGCGGAACTCGGTGCGCCCAGGGCGGCTGTCCGCCTCGATCAGGCCGCCGTGGTCGGAAACGATCTTGGCCACCAGCGCCAGCCCCAGCCCGCTGCCCGAAGCCTTGGAGGTGACAAAGGGGTTGAACAGGTTGGAGCGGATGTCGTCGGGAATGCCTGGCCCGTTGTCGCGCACCGCGATCACCAGCGGCAGGTGCATGCGCCGGTCGCTGCCCGGCACGGCGAGCCGCACCCCGTGCTCGAAAGCGGAGATCAGGGTGATCTCGCCGTTCGCCGCCCCACCGGAGACGATTGATTCGGCGGCGTTCTTCACCAGGTTCAGCACCACCTGCACCAACTGGTCGCGGTTGCCGTGCACCGGCGGCAGGCTGGGGTCGTAGACTTCGGTGAAACGGATGGCGGCGGCGAAACCGCTCTGCGCCAGCCGGCGGACATGCTCCATCACCCAATGGATGTTCACCGCGCCGCGCTCGATCGGCTTTTCGCCGAACATCTCCATGCGGTCGACCAGGCCGCGGATGCGGTCGGCCTCGTCGCGGATCAGCACGGTCAGCTCGCGGTCGGCCTCACCGACGCTGGCCTCCAGCAGTTGCGCCGCGCCACGGATGCCGGAGAGCGGGTTTTTCACCTCGTGCGCCAGCAGCGCCGCCATGCTGGTGACACTGCGCGCGGCGCCGCGGAAGGTCAGCTGGCGGTCGAGCGCGCGCACCGCCGAGGCGTCTTGCAGCACCAGCAGCACCGCCCCCGGCTCCTCCGGCAGCGGCGTGCCCTGCACGGCGATGCCGCGCTTGCGCAGGCGCGGGCTTTCGAAACTCATGTCGTGGTCGGCGACCGTCACCTCGCCCCGGCGCACCTGGGAGATCAGCAGGAACACCGGATGGTCGGGCGCCACCAAATCGGCGAGCTCGAGTTGGGCGAGTTGGCCAGCGGAAACCCCGAGGAACTGCTCGGCGGCGTGGTTGGCGAAAGTGAACCGATCCTCCCGGTCGAGCACCAGCATCGGCACCGGCAACGCCGACAGCATCGCCGCCGCCTCGGGCACGCGGCGCGGCGCGCGCGGTTCCAGCACGGCGACGGCGGCGCGGCGCCAGGGACCCATCATGCCGCCTCCGCCAGGGCGCCGTCACGGGCGATCAGCGGGTCGTAAAGCCGGTCGAGCAGCGCCAGCACGGCAGGCACCTCGGTCAGCCCGTTGACGGCGGCGCGAAAGGCAGCGGCACCGGGCAGCGCGCGCGAATACCAGGACAGGTGCTTGCGGGCGAGCCGCAGCCCGGCCTCGGTGCCAAACTGGCTCAATATCGAATGGTAATGGGTCAGGACGATGTGTTTCTGCCGGGCCAGCGGCGGGTCGCCCGCGCGTGCCCCGGTGCGGAGGAAGTGCGCAACCTGGGCGGGGAACCACGGCCGGCCGCAGCAGCCCCGGCCGATCATCACCCCGTCGGCGCCGGAACGGGCCAGCGCCTCGGCGGCGTCCGCCTCGGTGAGGATGTCGCCGTTGACGATCACCGGAATGGTCACGGCCTGCTTGACCTGGCCGACGAAATCCCAGTCGGCCTTGCCGGTGTAGAACATCTGCCGGGTGCGGCCGTGCACCGTGACCATGCGGATGCCGCACTCCTGGGCAATGCGGGCGAGGCGGGGGGCGTTCAGGCTGGCGTGGTCCCAGCCCATGCGCATCTTCAGCGTCACCGGCACCGGCACGGCGCGCGCGGTCGCCTCCAGGATGCGGGCGGCGGCGGCCTCGTCACGCATCAGCGCGCTGCCGGCGCTCTGGCCAACGGCGACCTTCTTCACCGGGCAGCCGAAATTGATGTCCACGATGGCGGCGCCACGGGCCACCGCCATGCGGGCCGCTTCGGCCATCGCCACCGGATCGCAGCCGGCCAACTGGATGGCCGAGGGCGTGCCGTCCAGCTCGGCCATGCGCAGGGTGGTGCGGTTCTCGCGCAACATCGCCCAGGAGGCGATCATCTCGGATACCACCAGCCCAGCGCCCAAATCGCGGGCAAGCCGACGGAACGGCAGATCCGTCACACCGGACATTGGCGCAACAATGACCGGCGTATCGAGCCAGACACCCGCGCCGAGATCGATCGGCCGCAGGGCCGGAGGAGTCGTCAATCCATTGCCCATGATTTAGGCAAATCACGCCGGGGCAGGCGCCCCTGGCCATGTTTCAGCCGTGCCGCAGCGTGGTGTCGGCCCAGGTTTCCAGCCGCTTCGCCTCGCCGTTCAGTGTGCGGACGTGTTTGCCGAGGTTGCCGAGCCGGGCGTTGTAGGTCCGCAGCGATTCGTGCAGGCCATGCACGCCTTCGCCCAGCGAGGCGAGGGCGGCGCGCCAGGTGGCGATCGCCTCGCGCTGGGCGGCGAGGGCTGCTTGCAAATTGGCCAGCGCCTGGTGCAGCCGCTGCTGCGCGGCCGGGGGGGCGGGTCGAGGGAAGGGGATGATGGTGGCGGTGGTCGGGGCGGGCATGCGGCACATCTCCGGTGGCGCGACGAAGGTTAACAAAACATAAACCGGATCTAAATTCGAGAGGAAATTTACAAATTGTCCTGGTCGCCGCCGGGCCCCCGCGGTTTCCTTCGGCTGGCGCCGGCGGTGTATGCTGCCGCTTCCTTGCCAGCGATCGGGACCATGCACGCCGCACTCAACATCGCCGTCGTACTGTTGCTGATCGGGCTGAACGGCGCCTTCGCGCTCAGCGAGTTGGCGCTGGTGTCGGCCAACCGGGCGCGCCTGGCGGTGCTGGAGCGCAAGGGGGTTCCCGGCGCCACGCTGGCCCGCTACCTGGCGGAGGACCCGCAACGCTTCCTGCCCGCGGTACAGGTGGGCATCACCGTGGTGGCGATTCTGACCGGCGTGTTCGGCGGCGCCCATGTGGCGGAGTTTCTGACGCCGGTGCTGGAGCAGGTGTCCTGGCTGGCGCCGTTCGCCTCCGGACTTTCGCTGGGGGTGGTGGTGGTGGTCATCACCTTCCTGACGCTGGTGGCGGGGGAATTGGTGCCCAAGCAACTGGCGCTGCGCGCGCCCGAGCGCACCGCCGCCAGGGTGGCTGCCCCGGTGGCGGCGCTGGCGCGGCTTTGCCGGCCCGTCGTCTGGGTGCTGGGCCTGTCCACCGGGATGGTGCTGCGGGCCTTCGGCACCCATCGCCCGGCCTCCAAGACGGTGACCGAGGAGGAGTTGAAGGCGCTGCTGGCCGAGGGCGAGCAGACCGGCGTGCTGGAGACCGGCGAGCGCGACATGATCGAGCGGGTGTTGCGGCTGGCCGACAAGCCGGTGCGCGCGATCATGACGCCACGCACCGAGATCGCCTGGATCGACCGCACCGACCCGCCCCGCGAGATCGCGGCGACGCTGAAATCGGCGCCGCACAGCCGCTTCGTGGTGTGCGACGGCAGCGTGGACAACGTGGTGGGCGTGGTGCAGGCGAAGGACATCCTGGACGCCATCCTCGACGGCAAGGAGCTGTCGATCGGCCCGGCGCTGCGCCAGCCCGTGTACATACCGGACACGGTGACGGCGCTGGACGCGCTGGAGCGGCTGAAGGCCGACTCGCAGGGAGTGGCGCTGGTGCTCGACGAGTACGGCAGCTTCGAGGGCGTGGTGACCGCGGCCGATGTGCTGGAGGCGATCATCGGCGACCCCGCCGACACCACCCCGGGGCCGGGCGAGGGGGTCGCGCCCGCCGAGGGGGTTTTCGTGCTCGACGGCATGATGCCGGTGGACGAGGCGAAGGTGCGGCTGCGCCTGCCCGATCTGCCCGCGGCGGGCAGCTACCACACCATCGCCGGCCTGCTGCTGGCGATGCTGCGGCGGGTGCCGGTACAGGGCGACCGGATCGTGTTCGGGGGCTGGCTGTTCGAGGTGGTGGAGATGGACGGGCGGCGGGTGGCCCGGGTACGGGCGAGCCGGGCGCGACTGGCCGATGAATAGCCGCCGTTCAGCGACGTGACCGCCTCCATCTCCACGATATTGTGAGATAAATGGCCGGCCCTTGCGCGGCCGTCGGGCTATCGTGAAACTCCCATCCGATCTACACCCGCCGGCGGCGGAGGAAGTGAGGCAAGCTGTGCCCGGCCCCGGACGCTCTCTCCGCCATAACGATGCCGAGCGGTGTGCTGAACCATGCATGACCTTAATGGGCCCGCTCCGCTGATCGCCGGGCAAGCCAGCGTGTTGCGCGACAGCGAACGGCAGTTCGAGCGCCTGGTGCAGGGCGTGACCGACTACGCCATTTTCATGCTCGACGCGCGGGGACGGGTGGTGAGCTGGAATGCCGGTGCCGAGCGCATCAACGGCTATGCTGCCGCGGAGATCATCGGCCGCTCGTTCGAATGCTTTTTCACCGAGGAGGATCGCGCCGCCGGCATGCCGGCGCGGGTGCTGGCCGAGGCGGCGCTGGTCGGGCGGCACGAATGTGAGGGCTGGCGGCTGCGGCGCGGCGGCACGCGGTTCTGGGCCAGCGCGGTGCTGGACGCGATTACCGAGGCGGACGGCACGGTGGTGGGATTCGCCAAGATCACCCGTGACATCACGGCGCGGCGCGACCTGCAGCGCCAGCTCATGCAGGCCCAGAAGATGGAGGCGATCGGCCAGCTCACCGGCGGCATCGCGCATGATTTCAACAACCTGCTGCAAGCCGTGGCGAGCAACCTGGAACTGGCCCGCGCCGCCGCGGCACAGGGCAGCGTGTTGCGCACCGACCGCCTGATCGGCAACGCGCTGCGCGCGATCGGCCGCGCCGGGCACCTGACCTCGCAGCTGCTGGCCTTCTCGCGCCAGCAGGTGCTGCGCGCCGAGCGTTGCCGGGTGAGCGATATCGCGGCCGACATGCCCGACCTGCTGCACCGGGCCAACGGCGAGTCGGTGCGCGTGGAGACGCGGGCCGAGCCGGAGCTGTGGAGCTGCCGGATCGATCCGGGCCAGTTCGAATCGGCGCTGCTGAACCTGGTGCTGAACGCGCGCGACGCCATGCCGCACGGCGGCGCGGTGAGCGTCACAATGGCCAACGCGCGCCTCGGGGAGGTCGAGGCCAGCGGGTTCGACCTGGCCCCAGGCGACTATGTGCGGGTCGATGTGACCGATACCGGGTCCGGCATGTCGCCCGAGGTGCTCTCCCACGCCTTCGAGCCGTTTTTCACCACCAAGAATATCGGCAAGGGCTCGGGGCTCGGCTTGTCGCAGGTGCTCGGCTTCACCAAACAGTCCGGCGGCTCGCTGGCGGTGGATAGCGCCCCGGGCCGGGGTACCACGGTGTCGCTGCTGTTTCCGCGCGATCCCGAGCCCGAGACGCCGCCGCACGTGGCCGCGCTGGCCGAGGGCGGCGGCGAGGTGTAACGGCTGGGGGACCGGAACGTCTGCCCGCCGCAAGGAAACCCGCCCATGTCCCTTTCCGCTGCCGCGTCGGCACCCGGACTGCCGGCGCACGCCGCGTTGCTGCTCGACCTCGACGGCACGCTGCTCGATATCGCGCCGACCCCGGATGCCGTGGTGGTGCCCCCCGCGCTGCTGGAGGCGTTGCGCACGCTGCGGGGCGCGCTCGGCGACGCGGTGGCGGTGGTGAGCGGCCGGCCGGTCGAGCAGGTCGAGGCGCTGTTGCAGGGGGCGCCCTACGCGGTGGCCGGCGAGCACGGCGGCGCCATCCGCCACGCGCCCGGCGGGGCGCTGGAACGGCCCGATCTGCCAGAGCTGCCCGCGGACTGGCTGGAGCAGGCGGGGCGCCTCGCCGCGGACTGGCCGGGGGCGCTACTGGAACGCAAAGCGCATGGTTTTGTGCTGCACTACCGCCAGGCGCCGGCGGCCGGGCCGGCGTTGCATCAGGCGCTGCTGGCATTACTCGGCGGCGCCGGCGCGTTTTCCATCATGCCGGCACTGATGGCCTGGGAAGTGAAGCCACGCGGCGCCGACAAGGGCAGGGCGGTGCATCGCCTGATGATGCGCCCGCCGTTTGCCGGCAGGGTGGCGGTGTTTATCGGCGACGATTTGACCGACGAGGACGGCATGCGCGCGGCCCGGGAGCTTGGCGGATTCGGCCTGCGCGTGCCGGATCGGTTCGGCGACGCGGCCGGCGTGCGCGCCTGGTTGCAGGCACAGGCCCGATTGCATTTTTCTTGACAACACGATGACGCGACACCACAGTATTAGTTGTCGTCAACAGAGACGGGGGTGTCCAAACAGCATGACTCCACCTGGGTTGAACGGAGTTGCCACCCTCCTTGGCAGTGGCAGCTGAACAACAAGTCCAAGTTAAAGCTCGGGTCTTTACCCGGGCGCGAAGAACAACAACTTCGCAACCGGACCCCCGGATGACGCTGAATGCGTCGCGGGGGTCTTTGCTTTTTTGGAACGTTGCCTGCCCGCTAGACGCCCCCCCGCTAGACGCCCCCCCGCTAGACGATCGGCCCGGTGCAGGCGGCCCGGTAGGCCGGTAGGGTCAGCAGGCGCTCGTACCAGGCGCGCAGGTGCGGCGCCTCCGGGCGGCCTTCGATGGGCATGTTGAACCAGCGATAGGCATGCGGCCCATAAGTCATGTCCGCCAGGCTCAGCGCCGCGCCCGCCACATAGGGGCGGCGCGCCAGTTGCGCGTCGATGATGCCCCACATCGCCGCCGCCTCGCGCACGCCGGCGGCAATCGCCGCGGGGTCGCGCTTCTCCGGCGGCGTGCGGACCAGGCCGATGAACACCACCGAGGCCGGCCGGCTCAGCGCGGTCTGCTGGAACTCCATCCACGCCTCAACCCGCGCCCGCGCGCGCGGCTCGGTCGGGTAGAGCGCGGTGGCGGGGGCGTGCGCGTTGCAGAGGTAGCGCAGGATGGCGTTGCTCTCGAACAGGGTGAAACCGCCGTCCTCCTCCAGCGCCGGCACCAGGCCGAGCGGCTGCATGGCGCGGTACTCGGGCCCCGCGGTGCCGCCGAACGGGCCGCCGACATCGCGCCGCTCGTAGGACAAGCCAAGCTCATCGAGCAGCCAGATCACCTTCATCACGTTGCTGGACGTGGAACGGCCCCACAGCCTGATCATCGCAGCCTCCCGGGTTGGTGGCCGCACGCTACGTGGAGCCGGTGCGCGCGGCAACTTGTCGAAGTGGCGCGGGGCCGTCATATGGCAGGCCATGACCCTTACCCGCACCCGGCTGGCCCTGGCGAACGCGGCGATCTTCGCCGGTGTCGCACTGGGCGGCGCCACCGGCGCCGAGCGGTTCCTCGGCGTGGTGCCCTGCGCGCTTTGTCTGCTGGAGCGCTGGCCCTGGCGCATCGTCGTGGTGCTCGCCGTGGTCGGATTCCTGTTGCCCCGCCGGGGCGCGCGGCTGGCGCTGGCGCTGGCCGGGCTGGTGGTGCTGGGCGGCGGTGGCATCGCGGCGCTGCATGTCGGGGTGGAGGCCAGGCTGTGGCCCAGCCCGTTGCCGGAATGCGCCGCGCCGCGCTTCACCGGCGGCAGCATCGCCGAGCGTTTGTCACACATGCCGGCCCGGCCGGCCAAGCCGTGCGATGAGGCGACTTACATCATCCCGGGGCTGCCGGTTTCCACCGCGGCGCTGAACCTGCTGGCGAGCCTGGCCTTTTCCGTCGTTGTCGCCGGCTATCTGTGGCGCAGCCGAAGGAGTGCCCTGTGAGCGAATCCCGTCTGCCCGGCGATACCCCCGCGCGTGAGGCGGTGGCGCGCATGATCCGCGTCGATCACGCCGGCGAATACGGCGCGAAACGCATCTACCAGGGGCAGTTGGCGGTGCTGAGCGGCGGCCCGAAAGGCGACCTGCTGCGCCATATGATGCAGCAGGAACAAGTGCATCTCGACACTTTCTCAGACCTCGTGGCGCGTCGCCGGGTGCGCCCGACGGCGCTGCTGGCGTTCTGGCACGTCGCCGGCTTCGCGCTCGGGGCGGTGACGGCGGCGCTGGGCGAAAAGGCGGCGATGGCCTGCACGGTGGCGGTCGAGGAGGCGATCGACGAGCACTACGCCGGCCAGACCGCCGAACTGGGCGAGGACGAGGCCGGGCTGCGCGATACGGTGGAAAAATTCCGCGCCGAGGAACTGGAGCACCGCGACATCGGGCTGGCCAACGGGGCGGAACAGGCGCCGGGATACCGATTGTTATACAACATGATCAAAGCGGGCTGCCGGGTGGCGATCGCGGTGAGCGAACGGGTGTGAGGGAGGGAAGGGAGTAAGGCGAGGGCGCTGCCCTCGACCCGCAAAGGGCCGAGAGGCCCTTTGATCCCATTCGTTTTCTTGCCTGCGTCGGCAGCCATCAAATGATACCGACGTGTGATTATGGGCTGCTGCGCAGCCAAGACAGTAATGGGGTCAAGGGGCCTCTCGGCCCCTTGCGGGTCCAGGGCAGAGCCCTGGCCTTCCTTCACTAGGCCGCCGCGATGGCCGCGTTCATCGCCCGCACGCCGGCCGCGGCGCCCTCCGGATGGTTCCACACCGCGCTGACCACGGCCAGGAAATCCACCCCGGCCTGTACCAGCGGCGCGCAGTTCGCCGGCGTGATGCCGCCGATGGCGACGCTCGGCAGTTCCATCAGCGTGGACCACCAGCGCAGCACTTCCGGAGTGGCCTCGGTCGGGGTTTCCTTGGTGCCGGTCGGGAAGAAGGCACCGAAGGCCACGTAGTCCGCGCCCGCCTCGCCCGCCTCCATGGCGAAGTGGCGGCTGGCGTGGCAGGTGACGCCCAGGGTCAGGGCGCCGAGCACCTTGCGCGCCACCGGCGCCGGCGTGTCGTCCTGGCCGACATGCGCGCCGTCACAGCCCAGTTCCACCGCGAGGTCCGGCCGGTCGTTGAGAATGACCGCCACCTGACGCGACTGCGCCACCGGGCGAAGCAAATCCACCGCGCGGCGCAGATCGTCATCGCCCAACGGTTTCAGCCGGATTTGCAGCGCCGCCACGTCGCCCGCATCAAGGGCGGTGGCCAGCACGTCGGCAAAGCCGGGCAGAATGACGGGCGGCGTGACCAGATACAGCCGGCACCGGTCGCCGCCCGCCATGCGGATCATGCCTTGCCCTGGTAGATCTCGATGATCTTCGCCAGCATCGCCAGCGCCTCGGCCTTCGGACGCTGGAAGGTGTTGCGGCCGATGATCGAGCCGTTGCCGCCGCCGTCGCGCACCGAGCGGACGTCGTCATAAAG
>Ga0316231_1005293_pt1 | contig 10339 bp, 10 predicted proteins | sample TBH18027metaG_FD_206002 | JGI IMG/M metagenome (GOLD analysis project Ga0316231, IMG submission 206002) | Freshwater microbial communities from Trout Bog Lake, Wisconsin, USA - TBH18027 | ecosystem: Environmental > Aquatic > Freshwater > Lake > Hypolimnion/Profundal zone | place: USA: Wisconsin...
GGGCCGGGATGTTCGTCTGGGCCCGGCCCGCCGACCCTTCGGTGGACACCCTGGCGCTGGCGCGGCGGGCCCTGGCCCAGGACATCCTGCTGGCCCCCGGCCACCTGTTCCGGCCCGACCAGTCCCCCAGCCCCTGGCTGCGGTTCAATGTGGCCTACTGCGACAATGACCGGCTGTTCACCTTCCTGGAACAGGCCCTGGAAGCCCGGGCCGGCTCTTGATTCATTTTAAATAAATATTACATTATCATTGTGAAACAGCTCTTTACGATCCTGGCCCTCCTGATCCTGTTCTCCACGTCCGCCTCCGCCCAGACCCGGGAGGAGACCGTCCATTTCATAATCAATGAATACAAGTCCTTTGAAAGCGGTCCGTACCGATACCGGGAGATCACCTTCTCGCCCGGCGGGGACGCCTTCACCCTCAGGCGGGTCGCCCACGGGAAGGACGCTTTCTCGGTGACCTTCAACCTGAAGGATGTGGAGATCTACAAGGTGACCCTCCACCGTGCCGAGGGGATCGACAAGCATCAGCTCATGGCCCACCTGCGCGGCTGGGAGCCGCACATGATGAAGAACGGCCAGCCCTTCAGGGGCACCATGAAGATCACCCCCGCCACGGACAACGAGAACAAGTGCCTCGCCCTCGAGCGGGCCTTCAACCATCTGATCGAGCTCACCACCGGGCGGAAGTTCCTCTTCTCAAGTCAGGCCGGGCCAGGCGGCGCCGCTGCGCGCCCGGGCCTCCCGGAACGCCGTGCGGATCTTCGCCACGGCCGCCGCGGGCAGGGGGCCCGCCTCCGCCAGGCGCAGGTTGGCCTCGGCGTTGGCCGGGCTGGTGGTGCCGATGGAGACCACGTGCACCCCGGGCTCGGCCAGGATGAAGCGCAGGGCGATTTCCATCCAGGCCTCCGGCCCCGGGAAGCCCAGGTCCCCGGGCTCCAGGCCCATCGCCTGGAACCGCTCCACGTACGGCTTGACGTAGTCCCGGTAGATGCCCTGCTGGGCCTCCAGCGGCTTCCAGGCCGCGTTGGCCACCGAGCGCTTGGCGATCACCGCGGTCCCGGCCCGGGCGGCCGCGGGCAGGGCGCCTTCAAGGTTCACCTGGTCGCAGATGCTGGCTGAGCACATGAGCACGTCCACCCCGGGCAGGCCCGCGGCGAAGGTGGCCGCCTCGTTGTCCCCGGAGTAGCCGGCGAAGCGGATCTTGCCGGCCTCCTTGGCCCGCAGCAGGGCGCCCAGCGCCTCGCCCCGCTGCAGCACCTCCAGCTTGCAGGAGTGCAGAAGCATCACGTCCAGGCGGTCGGTGCCCAGCCGGCGCAGCGAGCGGTCCACGGTCTCGGTCACCAGCCGGGCCGACCAGTCCTCAGCCTCGATCCCCTCCACCCGCCGCCCGCACTTGGAGAGCAGGACGAAGCCGTCCCGGCGGTGGCCCACCGCCCTGCCGATCAGTTCCTCCGAACCCAGGTAGGCCGCGGCGGTATCGATGACGTTGACGCCCCGGTCCAGCAGCAGGTTGAGCACCTGCCCCGCCTTCTCCTGGCCGCTGTCCAGATAGCCGATGGGGCCCGCGCCGAAGGCGATCCGGGAGACCTTCAGGCCGGTCTTGCCGAACGTGGTGTACTGCATGGAGCACCTCCCTGTTCCGGCATTCTACCGCTGCGGTAGGGCGAGTGCTCATGCACCAGCGAGATCAGCGTGGCCAGGGCGGCGGAGGGCTCCTCCCTTCGGTAGGCGAACAGCAGGTCTAGGGTCGGCGCCGGATCCATGTCGATGGGCCGGGTCACCACCCCCTTGGGCACGATCCCGCCCACGTATTCCGAGAAGAAGCAGTAGCCCAGCCCCGACGCCACCGCGTTCATGGAGGTCATCAGGGCTTCGGAGCAGATTCCCTTGGTCAGGGTCACCCCGGCGCGCCGCTCGATCTCTTCGGTGGCCTGGTGCACGGCCGGCGCGATGGCCGCCGAGATGGAGATCAGCGGGAGCTTGGCCAGCTTCTTGACCGGCACCCGCTCCAGCCTGGCCTGGGGCCAGCTCTCGGGGAGCATCACCACCATCTCCTCCCGCATGTACACCTCGTAGGCCAGCTCATCGGTCTCGATGGGCCCGCGCAGGAACCCGGCCATGATCTCGCGCTTGAGCAGGGCCTGGATGGCCTCGGGGGCGGTCATGGTGCGCAGCAGCAGCTGGGTCTCGGGCGAATGGCGCAGCAGCAGGGGCAGGATGTGGGAGAACACCATGCCCTCGGGCCCGGGGATCATGCCGAGCACGATGGTGCCCACCTCGTTGCGGGCGGTGGCGCGGGCCTGGAAGAACGCGTTCTCCACCGCGGCCAGGATGCTCTTGGCCGCGGGCAGGAACACCTTGCCGGTCTCGGTGAGCTGGAGCCGGTGCTTGTCCCGGGTGAACAGCGGGGCGCCGATCAGCCCCTCCAGCTGGCGGATCTGCTGGCTGAGGGAAGGCTGCGCCGTGTGCAGTCGTTCCGCGGCGCGGGTCACGTTCAGTTCCTCGGCGACCGCCGCAAAATAGCGTAGAAGTCTGAGTTCCATGGGCTCTTTCGCTGGAGAGGAAGTCTCCTGTGATGCCGTCTCGCCCTCCAGTCTAGCCCAAATAGAAGATGCGTAGGTAGATTGATATATGGCTAATAACAAGATCCCGGCGCGCCAGCGCGCCGGGATCTTCCTTCAGGCGGGGTCTACTCGCTGATGCTGTCCTTGTTGGTCTCCTTGGCGAAGTACACCGCGACGACGGTGATGGCCACCAGGAGGATCATGTAGTAGGCGATGAAGGTCGGGCCCTTGCCGGCCGCGATGCCCACGGCGAGCAGCCAGGTGGCCACCAGGGGCGACAGGCCGCCGGCGAAGATCGAGGCCAGCTGGTAGCCGAAGGAGGCGCCGGAGTAGCGCACCCGGGCCGAGAACATCTCGGACAGGAAGCTGGCCTGCGGGCCATACATGGCCGCGTGGCCCAGGCACACCGGGATGACGATGGCCAGGGAGATGATCGTGGGATCCTTGGTGCCCAGCATCCAGAAGAACGGGAAGGCCAGGACGCCGCAGGCGATGGCGCCATACATGTAGACGGGACGGCGGCCGAGCTTGTCGGACAGGGCGCCCCAGCCGGCGCAGGTGAAGATGCCGATGAAGGCGGCCCAGAGCAGCCCGTTCAGGCCCACGACCCGGGGCACCTTGAGGTAGGTGGAGATGTAGGTCAGGGAGAACACGGTGAAGACGTAGAACAGGCCGTTCTCGGCGAACCGGACGCCCATGGCGATGATGATGTTCTTGGGGTGCTTGGTGAGCGCCTCGACGATGGGCATCTTCGTGGCCTTCGGCGCGTCCTTGAGCGCCAGGAAGACCGGAGATTCGGCGATGGTCATCCGGATCCAGATGCCCACGATGACCAGCAGGAAGCTGGCCAGGAAGGGCACGCGCCAGCCCCAGGACAGGAAATCAGCCTCGGCCATCTTGGAGACGGCCCGGAACACGATGGTGGAGAGCAGCAGGCCGACGAAGGCGCCCAGCTGGGGCCAGGAGCCGTAGAAGCCGCGCCGGTTGGCGGGAGCGTGCTCCACCGCCATCAGCACCGCGCCGCCCCATTCGCCGCCCAGGCCGAAGCCCTGGCACAGCCGCATGGTGACCAGCAGGATGGGCGCCCAGATGCCGATCTGGCCGTAGGTGGGCAGCAGCCCGATGCAGGCCGTGGCCAGGCCCATGATCATCAGGGTCAGGTAGAGCATCTTCTTGCGGCCGATCCTGTCGCCGTAGTGGCCGAACACGATGCCGCCCACGGGCCGGGCGATGAAGCCCAGGGAGAACGTGGCGAACGCCAGCAGGGTGCCCACGATGGGGTCATAGCTGGGGAAGAACAGCTTGTTGAACACCAGCGCGGCGGCGGTTCCGTAGAGGAAATAGTCGTACCACTCGATGGAGGTTCCGATCAGGCTGGCCAGGGCCACCTTGACGATCTGCTTGTGCTCCATGTTGGGAGCCTGGGGGACTGCGGGTGTTGCGGCGAGAGCCACGGGTGACCTCCTGGATCAGGGATGAGGGTTTGGAAAACGGACATGGGTTTGGGTCTGGAGCTTGATGGTGGGCTGGATCAATGGGGGAGCCAGGGGGCGTCCCGCCACGGCACACGCCCGGTACCGGTCCGCCCCGGGGGCGGTACCCATCCGGAAGCCTGCCGTGGCGGGCGGGCGTGCCCGGCCGCTGGCCGGGTCCGCCATCCCTTCCCGGAAACTAGGCCTTGAACAGCCAGCCGGGGAGTTTCACTTCGGCGACGCCGTCCATGACCACGTCACCGGTCTGCTTGGTGATGACGGTGGAGATGCGGGCGATGCTCTTGGGCAGGATCTCGATGATCTTCGCTTCCAGCTTCACGGTGTCGCCGATGAAGACGGGCAGCTTGAAGCTGCAGGTCTGGGAAAGGTAGACGGTGCCGACGCCCGGCATGTCCATGCCCAGGGCCTTGGAGACCAGGCCGAACAGAATGGCGCCGTGGGCGATGCGCTGGCCGAACTTGCTCTTCTTGGCCACTTCGTCGTCCAGGTGGATGGGGTTGCAGTCGCCGCTCAGGGCGGCGAAGGCGCGCACCAGCTTGTCGTCGATGAGCTGCTCGCACACGGTGGTCTGGCCGACCGTGAAGGTGGCCGCAGTCGTTGCTTCTGCCATGGTGGATCTCCTCAGGTGTTATTGAGTTGACGTGGATGCAGCCGCTCAGCTGCAGCGGTAGGTCACCCCGAAGGTGGCCCGTGGATAGTTCCATTGGGTGACGCCCTGGTCGCTGCACATGACCCGGCAGGTGCCGCACTCCAGGCAGCCGGCGTACTCGAAGTGCACCTGGCCGTCCTTCTGCTGGTAGCACCGCGCCGGGCACACCACCAGGCAGGGCCGCTTCTCGCAGCGGGCGCAGGCGGCCTTGTCCACCACGATGTGGGGGTTGCCCTCGTCCACCGCGAAGCGGTCCAGGGCGAGGAGTTCTTCAGGACTCAGTCGCTTGATGCTCATACGCTGCGATACCCCTTCCAGGCGTCCCTGGCCAGCTGGGCATAGGACACCTTGCTCTTGACGATGGCCTTGAGCTGCTTGATCATCGGCGGCGGCACCTTGCCGTCCACGGTGAACAGGAAGCGCAGCGCCTCGTTGGCCAGATCCGGATACTCCCTGAAGATCCTGGAGATCCCGAAGATGCCGTGGAACTCGGCGTAGGCCCGCAGGTTGGGCAGCAGCATCAGCTGCTCCAGCTGGGCCATGTAGGCGGGCCCCGGGTCCCCGCCCTGCAGGACCGCCCGGGCCGCGGCCAGGCCGCTCACCAGGGCCAGGTCCATGCCGCGGATGATCATGCCGGTGTTGATGCCGAACTGGGCGGCGTCGCCGGCCACCAGGAAACCGTCCCGGTAGAGCCGCCGGGGCACGCCGTGGAAGCCGATCTCCGGCACCAGGTGGGCGCCGTACTCGATGCTGGTGCCGCCTTCGATCAGCGCGGCGATGGCCGGGTGCAGCTTGAAGTCCTGGAAGATCTCCTGGATCTGGCGGCCGTTCCGGGCGGCCTGCTCCGGGTTGAACACGATGCCCAGGGACACGCTGTCCTGGTTGGTGTAAAGGAACCCGCCGCCGGAGATGCCCTCGGTGCAGCCGATGGCCACCCGGGCGGCGCCCTCGCCGTCCTTGACCCCGAAGCGCTGGTTGATGACCGCCGGGGACAGTTCGATGGTCTCCTTGACCCCGACCCCCACCGCGTGGGCCTTCACGTCGCCGAACAGCCCGGCCTGCTGGCCGAGCATGGAGTTGACCCCGTCGCAGGCCACCACGATGCCCGCGCGCATCTCGTCCTCGCCGACCTTGATGCCGACGATCCGGCCGTTCTCCTCCAGCAGGCCGTCCACCCGCATGCCGGGGACCACGCTGGCGCCCTGGGCCTCCACTTCGGCGGCGAACCATTCGTCCAGGGTGGCCCGGATCACCGAGCAGGACTCGGCCTCCTTGCCGTATTCCGCATGGTCGATGGTGGTGGCCTGGCCGTCGCTCAGCAGCATGATCTGCTCGCGGACGATCCTGCGCTGCAGCGGCGCCCGCCGGGCCAGGCCCGGCTCCACCAGTTCCAGCGCGTAGGTGTAGAGCCGCCCGCCGCTGACGTTCTTGGCGCCGGCGCTGTCGCCCCGCTCCAGCAGAAGGACGTTCTTGCCGGCCTTGGCCAGGGTGTAGGCGCAGGCCGATCCGGCCGGCCCCGCCCCCACCACGATCGCGTCGAAATCGTCTTCAGCCATGTCGCGGCCCTCAGTTCTTCAGCGCGGCCGTCAGCAGCGGCAGCACCGTGTACAGGTCCCCGACGATGCCGTAGTCGGCGGCTTCGAAGATGGGCGCCTGCTCGTCCTTGTTGATGGCCACGATCACCTTCGACTCCCGGCAGCCGACCATGTGCTGCACCTGCCCGGACAGGCCCACCGCCAGGTAGAGCTCCGGCTTCACGGTCTGGCCGCTGATGCCGATGTAGCGCTCGATGGGCAGCCAGTGCTCGTCCTCGGCGATGCCGCGGGTGCAGGCCAGTTCGGCCTTGAGCGCTCCGCCCAGCTCCCTGGCCAGGGCCAGGTCCTCCTTCCTGCCGAACCCGCGGCCCACCGAGACCAGCTTGACCGCCGCGGTGATGTCCACCCCGTCGCTTTCCAGGGGGACGACGCCCAGCACGCTGACGCGGGTGTCGGCCTCCACCTCGAGGGTCTCCACCGTGCCGGCCTGGGCCGCGGGAGCGGTGGCCAGGAAGGTGCGCTGGGGGATGGTGGCCACCGCCGGCAGGGTCACCACCTCGGTGCAGACCGCCAGGCCCGCGTAGAGAATGCGCTCGGTCTCGAGCTTGCCGTCCACCAGGGCCAGGGCCTTGGCGTCGGTGGTGAGGCCGGCCTTGAGGACCGCGGCCACGTGCGCGGCCAGGTGCTTGCCGCTGCTGGTGCCGCCCACCAGCACCACGCCGGCCTGTTCCCGGGCCAGCAGTCCGGCGATGGCCGGGGCCAGCGCCTCGGGGCTGGTGGCCGCCGCCTTGAGCAGCAGCACGCGGCCGGCGCCCAGTTCCGCGAGCCTGCCGGCCTCGGCCGGGTCGGTGGCGAGCGCCACCACCGGCTGGCCCAGGGCCAGCGCGGGGGTCAGCAGCTGCCGGGCCAGGACCGCGTCTTCGGAGAAAATGAATGTAGCTGCCATGTTCCCTACTCCTTAGCGCAAGCCTTCAGCGGCGAGGCTGGCGACGAGCCTGGCGACATTGGCTGCCGCGTCGGACTCTTTGTAGACGACGTTCTTCCGGTTCATGAGAAAGCCCTTGGGGGACTTGCGCACCGCCCTGGGGGCCAGGTCGTCGGCGCCCAGGCCGAGGCTGGCGAGGGCGATCTCCTCGCTGGGCTTCTTGGCCGCGCCCAGCACCTGCTTGAGGCTGGGGATGCGCGGCTTGTTGATCTCGCTGAGCACGCTCACCACCGCCGGGCCGGTCACGCTCACCTGTTCAGTGCAGTCGCCCAGCTTGCGCTGGGCGGTGAGCACGCTGCCTTCCAGGGTCATCTTCTGGACGAAGGTGAGGCAGGGCAGGTCCAGCAGCGCGGCCAGGCGGGCCGGGATCTGCTGGTAGAACATGTCCGAGCTGCCCTCGCCGCACAGGATCAGGTCATACGGGCCGTGCTTGCGGACGGCGGCCGCCAGCACGTTGGCGATGACGCAGGCGTCGGCCTCTTCCGCCGACGGGTCGCCCACCCACAGCAGCCGGTTGGGGCCGCGCGAAAGCACGTCCTTCACCGACTGTTTGACCGCGGGGGTCCCGTAGGACAGCGCGTCCACGGTGCCCCCCTGCTGTTCCACGATCAGGCTGGCTTCCTCGATCGCGTTGCGGTCGAAGTCGCTGATCTTGCCCTTGGCCCGGGTGGTGTCCAGGCTCAGGTCGTCGGGCCGGATCTTGATGTCCTGCTCGTTGAGCACCCACTTGTAGCATACGAGAAGCTTTGGCATTCGAGGTTCCTTGCTTACGCCAGCAGCGCGGCGGCGATGGTCTTTTCGGGGTAGTCCGCGGGGGCTTCCAGCAGGGTGGTGCCGGCGATGTCCCGGAACAGGCGGGGCAGCGGCATGAATTCGGAGTAGCCGAACCCGCCTTCCACCTGCACGGTGTCGATGAGCAGCTTGGAGCCGTTGCGGGCCAGGAACTGCTTGACCATGGCGGCTTCCACCATGAAGGGCTGGCCTTCGTCCATGAGCTTGGCGGCGCAGCGCAGGCCCAGGCGGGCCAGGTGGCAATCCGTGGCGGTCTCCGCCAGCAGGGTCTGGATCGCCTGGAGGGTGGCGATGGGCCGGCCGAACTGGACCCGGGTCTTGGAATAGGCGGCGGCGTGCTCCACGGCGGCCTGGCCGATGCCCACGGTCTGGGCGGCTTCGGCCACGGAGGCCAGGGCCAGGGTCTCGGCGGTGATGATCGGGCCGTCGGCGGGGCCGCCCAGCAGGGCGGAATCGGCCACCACCACGTCGTCGAACACCAGGTCGGCCACCGGGCAGCCCTTGAGGCCCATGGTGTCGGCCAGGGGGCCCACGGTGAGGCCGATGGCCTTGGCGCTGACGATGAACGCAGCCTGGGCCTTGGCGCCGGCGGCGGGGTCGGTGCAGGCCAGCACCACGTAGACGTCGGCCGCGCCGGCGTTGCGCACGTAGGCCTTGGTGCCCTTGAGGGCCCAGCCCGCGGCGTGCCGGGTGGCGATCAGGGCGTCGGGCCCGACGCCCGGGGTGGGGCCGTGCTCGAACACCGCGAACCCGCCCAGGGTGCCGCCCGAAGCCAGGGCCGGCAGGAACGCCTGCTTCTGGGCGGCGTCGCCCCAGCGCTGGATGGCGTAGGCGGCCAGGGAGTGGTTGACCAGGATGGAGGCCACGGCCGCGCTGGACCGGGACAGGTTCTCCACCACTTCCACCAGGCTGACGTAGCCGGCCTCGGCCCCGCCGTAGGCGCCCTCCAGGAACAGCCCGAGGAAGTCCTGGGCCGCCAGCTGCTTGACGATCGCGGCCGGAAACGTGCCGGTGTGGTCGAGTTCCGCGGCGATGGGGTCCAGGTATTCCTTGGCGAATTCCCGGGCGCTCTGGCCAATGAGTTCTTGTTCTTCGGTCAGGAGGATGCTCATTTAGTTGCCGCCTTTCTGGACTGCGACGGCGGGCCGCGCGGGCGCCAGCACCGCGCGGGAGATCACCAGTCGCTGGATTTGGTTCGTGCCTTCGTAGATCTGCATGATCTTGGCGTCGCGCATGAGCTTGGCGAGGCCGGTGGTGTAGCCGAAGCTGCCCATGAGCTGCACGGCCTGGGTGGTGATCTTCATGGCGATGTCGGAGCTGAAGGTCTTGGTCATGGCCGACTCGGCGGAGTACGGCAGGCCGGCGTCGCGCAGGCTCATGGCGTGGTAGAGCAGCTGCCGGGCGGCCTCGATCTCGATCTTCATGTCGGCCAGCTTGAACTGCAGGGTCTGGCCGGGCTGGGCCTTGTCGGGGTAGAGCTGCTGCAGGTGCTTGACGCTCTCGTCAAGCGCCCGCTGGGCCAGGCCCAGGCTCAGGGAGGCGATGGCCGGGCGGGCCATGTCCAGGGTCTTCATGGCGATCTTCATGCCCTCGCCTTCCTTGCCCAGCAGGTTGGCGGCCGGGATGTGCACGTCCTTGAACAGCAGTTCCACCGTGTTGGAGCTCCTGATGCCCAGCTTGTGGTCCACCGTGCCGACGGTGAAGCCCGGGGTGCCCTTCTCGACGATGAAGGCGCTGATGCCCTTCATGCCCGCCGAGGGGTCGGTGAGCGCGTAGATCACGAACACGGAGGAGTAGCCGCCGTTGGTGATCCAGCACTTGCTGCCGTTCAGGATGTACTCGTCGCCCACCTTCACCGCCGTGGACTTGCCGTTGCCCGCGTCGGAGCCGGCGCTGGGCTCGGTCAGCCCGAACGAGCCGATCTCGCCGCGCACCATGGGCTCGAAGAACGCCTTCTTCTGGGCCTCGGTCCCGGCCACCAGCACCGAGTCCATGCTCAGGACGCTGGCCGCCAGGGTGGTGCCCATGCCGGCGCAGCCGTAGCCCCAGGCTTCCAGCACCACCGCCTGGGTGAGCGCATCGTAGCCGAGCCCGCCGAATTCCTTCGGCACGGCCATGGCGAAGATCCTGCTCTCGCGGGCGGCGTCCAGCAGGTAGGGATGGAACTCCCCGGTCTTGTCGTACTGGGCGGCGAAGGGAATGACCTCCTTGGCCACGAAGGCCGCGGCCTCCGCCTGGATCTGCTTCTGCTCTGCAGTTAGAATGCTCATGGTCTATCCACCTTTCTTAGACGAGGGCGAGTTCGGGAGCCGGAAC
>Ga0316231_1005295_pt1 | contig 10336 bp, 9 predicted proteins | sample TBH18027metaG_FD_206002 | JGI IMG/M metagenome (GOLD analysis project Ga0316231, IMG submission 206002) | Freshwater microbial communities from Trout Bog Lake, Wisconsin, USA - TBH18027 | ecosystem: Environmental > Aquatic > Freshwater > Lake > Hypolimnion/Profundal zone | place: USA: Wisconsin...
ATTACTTATTACAGGATATCCATCAATTGCCATATAAACTAATGGTTTACTTGGGGTGGAAGGTGCAAAACTATGAGGAATTTTTAAATAATTTGATGTTGGTTGGTGGGTAGGTGTTGGGGTAGGTGTTGGGGTAGGAGTTGGAGTAGGGGTAGGAGTGGGGGTTGGAGACGGAGTAGATAACACATCATAAAATGATACTACTCCAAATTGGGATGATGGCTTAAGTGTAAGAGTTACAGGTGCAGTTGGTTGTGATGATGTAGAGAAGCTGACAGGTAAAATAACATAGTATGTCGGTGTGAGAGCATTGGGTAAATATATGTTTGCTACACCAGTCGTGGAATAATAAAAAAATTGGTTGACAGTGTTATTTATGGATACTGTTGCATTTATTACTGTTGATGTTGGTGGTGTTGTAGGCGTTCCACCAGCTATGCAACCAAAATATCCTGAATTTGTTCCAGTACCAGACAGCCAAAAGATACATGTTGATCCCTGAATAGTTGCTTCTGATGCTGAGAATGTTGTTGGTACAGTAGTGTCGCTTGATGTAACACTAAATGTTCCATTTCCGTTACTTATCACAGGATATCCATCAATTGCCATATAAACTAATGGTTTACTTGGGGTGGAAGGTGCAAAACTATGAGGAATTTTTAAATAATTTGATGTTGGTTGGTGGGGAGGTGTAGGAGTTGGAGTTGGAGTAGGTGTTGGAGTAGGTGTTGGAGTAGGAGTTGGAGTTGGAGTTGGAGTTGGAGTTGGAGTGAATGGAGTAGGGGTTGGAGATGGAGTAAATGGTGTTGGAGTCGGAGATGGAGTAAATGGTGTTGGTGTTGGTGTTGGAGACGGAGTAAATGATGTTGGAGTTGGAGTGAATGGCGTAGGTGTCGGAGATGGTGATGACGATCCTGATGACAACACTATGTAAGTAATAACAGCTATTATTACAACAATTATTAAAATAATGCAGGATGTGACTGCTATTTGTGTTGATTTCATTATAGAATATATTTACATAAAATGATGTTACAATACCAATACATGTTGGTAACCATAAACAAATAACAAGTATAAAAGAGTATTTAATTTATATTATTTTTACTTGAAAAAAGATGTTATATATTTTTACATTAATAAAAATATATGTTATGGAGTTGGAGTTGGAGTTGGAGTTGGAGTTGGAGTTGGAGTTGGAGTTGGAGTTGGAGTTGATGGTGGAGATGTATAATAGAATTTAACAATTCCATAGTTGTATGTTTCCTGTGCGGGAGTTTGATTTACGACAAGTACACCTGTTATAGGAGAACCAGGGGTGACATGTTGTATGACATACATATCAATTGTTGATGCATATGTTGACAATTTCAATTCATTTAAAACAGGAGCATATATAAACTGCCCATAGGATACACCTCCATTGTAATTTGATTTAGAAACTGTGAGAATTGTGGATGGGGTGTATTCGGTAAGTGGAGTGTTGTAATTAAATCCAAGGCGATCATAAATATTACCTGCATATGTTAAATTAAATGTAAAAGTATCAATGTTAGGTGGAAATTTATTTCCAGCCTTACCAACATACCCTGAATTGGCAAGACTAAACACGGAAGGCATTTGATTTGTGGTTGTGGCGGAGACGTTGCCAGCGGCATCATACACGATGGGATATCCATCAATCGTCATATAGAATGTAGAATAAACAGGGGGAGCCTTTGTTGTTATCCATTGAACAGGATATTGAAGATAGTTAAATGGGGTTGGAGATGAAGTGTATGGAGTAGGAGTAGGAGTGGGAGTAGGAGTTGGAGTATATGGAGTAGGAGTTGGAGTTGGAGTAGGAGTTGGAGTATATGGAGTGGGAGTATATGGAGTGGGAGTATATGGAGTGGGAGTTGGGGATGGAGTATATGGAGTTGGAGATGGAGTATAGGGAGTAGGAGTTGGTGATGAATTTGATAGGGTATAATTAGATGGAGTGTCTGGAGTAGGTGTAAGAGATGGAGTGTATGGTGTAGGAGACTGAATTGATAAGTTTGAAACAGACGGATGTGACAACCCAATATAAGCGATGATGGTGATTGATAGTATGGCTATTAAAACAATACACAGTATTACTATTGTGTTCATTATATAAAGTAAATGCACATTAAAAAGATGTTATGATAATATTAATAACATATTATCATTTTGGATACATTATGTGTTATAACATAACAAAATTACACAACAACATAACAAAAAGTTACAACACCAAAACTACTTGAGTCGCATGAAACAGGTCTAATTACTGACATTCCTGATGTGGGGGCAACTGTGAAACACAATTGTAAATTTGAATTAGATGCGGTTGTTCTTCCAGTTGATGGCACATGTGTAAATTTGTTTGCACTGTTGTATGGTAACATTTGCATGTCGGGCTGTGAGGTAATTGCCGTAGGATAGTAACCCAAGTATGAAGAATTATTTGGATGTGCTAAATAAAATGTGTATGTTAGTGGTGATGCAGATAAAATAGCAAAGTCGCGCATTATTAAGGCATATGAACCCCCAATCATACTACTGGCGGTTGTCACAACATTACCGTTAGAGTCATACGACAATGCAAAGCCGTCAATCCTCATAGACACTGGTTGATCAGGTGGTGTGTAGACATTAAAATTAAAATAGGAGAATACATCAAATTGTGGTGGTGAGGACGGTGAATAAAATGATACTTTTCCAATGAGATTAACTGGACTTGGGGCATCTGGATTTGTCGGATTGGATGAAACAACTGGGTAAAGATATAAATTTTGTGTTTTCACTGCTGGGGGAACTAAAAAGTAAGTCGATGTTCCAGGAACAAATATTTTTGTTTCACCTGTACTTGAGGAATACCATATTTGATTAGCATTATTTTGTGTTGATACGGTTGCAAGTCCAGTAGGTTGTTTTACATAGTATGAACCAAAATATGCATTACTGGATGCGGTGAGTGACATATTGAATATACCACCTATTGGTGGTTGGGGATGAGGATTAGATGTATCCAGGATTTCTTCCAGATAATTTATTACGAAAGGGTGTGGAATTGCAGTTATGGAGGTGTTAACGGAAACATTTCCATTAGAATCACACTGCACTGGACAATTGTCGATTAGCATACACACTGTTAGTGCATTTGGTAGAATTGTTGTTAAATCTATCTTGCGATTGCAGTAGGCTGGTAACGGACTTGGATCTGATGATGTTAGTGGATTATAAAATGTTACAACTCCAAAGCCTGCTGTAGTATTGAGTGACATGTACATGTAATATCTTGGCGTTGCATTGTTAATAACATAATATGTTGTAATTTTTGCATTTGACACATACACCGTTGCTATTCCTAATGATGGTGCATAAATGAATTGGACTGCATTATTTTGGGATGATATTACTGCATTTGTAGATGTTGGCGTTGTTGTTGGAGTACCACCACTTATGCAACCAAAAAAACCATTAGTTGTTGATAGTGTGAATGAGTAGGTTTGAGCAGGGAAAAAACTTGATGGTGCGCCATAGTCGTATAGATTTGATAGTATCAGATCTGACGGAGCTACATTCATGTTACTTGCTATGCTTAGTGTATTATCTGCATTGATTACCACAGGATATCCATCTACTGCCATCCATACTGTTTGTCCATTTGTTGGTGGGTATATGAGTGGTTTTTTTAGGAAAATAGCTGGTGAGGGAGATGGAGTTGGAGGTGGAGTTGGAGATGGAGTTGGAGGTGGAGTTGGAGATGGTGATGGAGATGGAGATGGTGATGGAGAAGGAGATGGTGATGGAGATGGTGATGGAGATGGTGATGGAGATGGTGATGGTGATGGAGATGGTGATGGTGATGGAGATGGTGATGGTGTTGGCATTGGCAACGGTGTTGATGGTGCATAATAAAATTTAACAATTCCATAGTTTGTAGTTGGTGCAAGTGTTAGAAGGACTTGTGATCCAGGTGATGCTGTTGAGATTGCAAAATAATTGGATGCGGTGATACTTATGAGTGATAACTGTGAGTTTGTTGGTATATATACAAGACCCCTACCATAATTACCTGTGGTTATAATTGCATATTCTGTTGATGAGATTGTAGAAGTACAACTGAAAAATCCGTTATTGTTTACAAAAGTTGCCAGTGAAAAGAGATAACTATTATTTTGTAGCTTGGGAACGACTGTACCATTATAGGTGGCTTCGTTCCACATACGGAAAGTTGATGGAAGTGCATTCATGTCAGTTGCAGTAGTGATTTTTAGATTGCTGTCGTACATAACAGGGTATCCATCAATTGTCATATACACAGTTTGATATTGTTGTACTTGTGTTAAGAAATTTATTGGATTTTGTAAATAAATTGATGATGTCAGTGGAGGATTATAAAATGACACAACACCAAAGTTTGCAGATGATCTAAGTGTTAACCCAACGGGTGAATTAGGAGTGGCATATGAAATAACATAATATGTTGTAATTTTTGCATTTGATACATATATTTCTGCTATTCCAATTGACGGTGCATAGAAGAATTGAACTGCATTGTTTTGTTGTGATAATGTTGCATTTGCAACTAATGGAGTTGTTGTTGGTGTACCACCACTAATGCATCCAAAATATCCATTTGCATTTGTTGAAATTGTGAATGTGTAGGTTGGAGCAGGGAAGAAGCTTGATGTATCACCAATATATGATACATTGGATATTACCATGTTTGATGGCAGCACGTCTACATCACCTGCTATAGTTATGGTTCCGCCTGTGTTTATGACGGGATATCCATCAACTGCCATACATATTGTTTGTCCACTTGTTGGTGGGAACATTAGTGGACTTTGTAAGAAAATAGATGATGATGCAGGAGTAGGTGCTTGTAAAAATGCGGGAGTTGGAGATGGTGATGGTGATGGAGATGGAGAAGGTGAAGGAGATGGTGAAGGAGATGGTGATGGAGATGGCGATGGAGATGGTGATGGTGATGGAGATGGAGATGATGGTATTGGCAATGGTGTTGCTGGTGCATAATAAAATTTAACAATTCCATAATTTGTAGTTGGTGCGAGTGTTAGGAGGACTCGTGATCCAGGTGATTCAGATGACACCGCAAAATAATCAGAAGAGATATCACTTAGGAGTGATAATTTAAAGGTTGCAGGTACATAGATGAGTTCCCTTCCATAATCTACTGTATTGATAGCAGCATATTCAGTTGCCGATACGGTAGATGCACTACTAAAAAATCCTTTATTTTCAAAAGTTGAAAGTAAAAACACATAACTTGTACCTTGTGGTGACGGGATACCTGTACCATTGTACAGTGTCTTTGTCCACATACGAAGTGTTGTGGGTAATGCATTCATATCAGTTGCAGTAGCAAGATTTGAGTTGACATCATACACAACGGGATATCCATTAATTGTCATGTACACTGTTTGTTTTGATGTTATTGTTGATGAAAAATCTATGGGATTTTGTAAATAAATTGATGATGTTAGTGGGGGATTATAGAAAGACACTACCCCAAAGTTTGCAGATGAGTTAAGTGTTAAGCCAACTGGTGAATTAGGAGTGGCAGATGAAATAACATAATAGGTTGTGATTTTTGCATTTGATACATATATTTCTGCAATTCCGATTGATGGGGCATAGAAGAATTGAACTGCATTGTTTTGTGGAGATAATGTTGCACCTGTAAATGATGGAGTTGTTGTTGGTGTGCCTCCACTAATGCATCCAAAATATCCATTTGCATTTGTTGAAATTGTGAATGTGTAGGTTGGTGCAGGGAAAAAGCTTGATGTATCACCAATATATGATACATTGGATATTACCATGTTTGATGGTGCCACATCAACATTATTTGCTACAGTTACCATACCATTGGTATTTACTATGACTGGATATCCATCAACTGCCATACATATTGTTTGTCCACTTGTTGGTGGGAACATTAGTGGACTTTGTAAGAAAATAGATGATGAAGGAGGAGTAGGTGCCTGTAAAAATGCTGGAGATGGTGAAGGTGAAGGTGAAGGTGATGGAGATGGAGATTTTGGAGTAGGCGATGGAGAAGGTGATGGAGATGGGGATGGAGTAGGCGATGGAGTAGGCGATGGAGTAGGCGATGGAGATGGAGATGGAGACGGAGATGGAGAAGGAGAAGGTGATGGAGAAGGAGATGGAGAAGGTGATGGAGAAGGTGATGGAGATGGAGATTTTGGAGTAGGCGATGGAGTAGGCGATGGAGATGGAGACGGAGAAGGTGATGGAGAAGGCGACGGAGAAGGTGATGGAGACCCCACAACATTGTAAAATGACACTACTCCAAAATTAGTTGTGGGTTTTAGCATGAGGGTTACATATGCAGTTGATGGAGTAGATGTAGAAAATGTGACAGGCATCACTACATAGTATGTAGGTGTGAGTGCATTTGGTATGTATATGTTTGCAATTCCAGTTGTTGGATAATAGAAGAATTGGCAAGCTGTGTTGCGAGGGGATATTGTTGCAATCACTGATGTGGAAGTAGGAGGTGTTGTGGGAGTTCCACCAGCAACACAACCAAAATATCCAGAATTTGAGCGAGTATCTGTTAGAAAAAATGTGTATGTTCCTGATGTAGATCTTTGGAACATCATAAATGTTGTTGGTGTAATGTTATCACTATTTACAACACTAAACGTTCCATCGCTGTTAATTATTACTGGATATCCATCCACAGCCATATAAACATATTGTCTGTCAGGTGTGGAATATGAAAAATTATATGGACTTTTCAAATACAATGATGTGGGTTGATGAGGTGATGGTGAGGGAGATGGTGATGGTGAGGGAGAAGGAATGAGTGCATAGTAGAAAAATGTAACTCCATAATTAAGTGTACTACCAGCCACATTTCCTATTTGAGTTCCTGGTGTTGCTGGAGGTATAATAATGGGTGTATTATTAGTAATCATATCCAATCTTCCATTTCTATTAGTATAATTTAATGTAAAACGGTTTGATTTTAACTCTTGTGATGTTGGTGATATGTTAGAAGTGTACACAATGTTCATCATATAAACATTATTGGGTGGTGCAAATGGTACATAAAATGTGCCTTGACTAAACAGTCTGAAATAACTTATATAAAAGCTTGATGGTATATCGTTTTTAGTGTTTGCTACATATATACCTCCAGAGTTATATATCAGTGGGTATCCATCAATTGTTATATATGACATTTGACCAACAAATGAGGAACCATTATCAAAATCTATTGGATTTTGTAAATAAATAGAATTTGTCATTGGTGGTATCGCGGCAGGTGGAGGAATTACATAGTAAAATATTCCAACACCGTAATTTGATGATGTTCCTGATGATAATCCCAGTTGTAGATCTGGTATTGCCTGAGGAAATATGACGGATGTGTTAGTTTCCGAAGTATTAGTTGTGTTGAGAGAAATCATTCCTGTTCGATTATCGTAAAGTAAGTTAAATTGAGGCAATGTTTCTGAAGTAGGTGTAGAACTTGATGGAATATACATAATTGTTAATAGGTATGTATTTTCTGGAGGTGTTAGTGATCCATAACTTTGGTTTGTCCAACCTAAGACAGAACTAATAATTTGGAATTTCGACGGTTCACTTGTTGTAGTGCTTGATACATACAATGAACCTGATTGGTAAGTTATTGGATACTGATCCAGTGATATACACACTATTTTACCAACAAGATTTGAATCATTGATGAAATTTATGGGATTTTGCATATATTGATTTGTACCAGTCGTTAAAGGTATGGCAGATGGCGGAGTGGGGAGAATGGGAGATGGAGATGGAGATGGAGATGGAGATGGTGATGGTGATGGTGATGGAGATGGTGATGGTGATGGTGATGGTGATGGTGATGGTGATGGTGATGGTGATGGTGATGGAGATGGTGATGGTGATGGTGATGGTGATGGTGATGGTGATGGTGATGGCGATGGAGATGGAGACGGATATGGTGTTTGTGGGGATGTGTAATAAAATTTAACAATTCCATAATTGTATGTTTCTTGTGCAGGTGTTTGTGTTACTGTAAGTACACATGATATGGGCGAGTTAGGTGTAATATGTTGTATGACATACATATTAATTGTTGATGCATATGTTCCCAGTTTTAATTCATTTAGAGCAGGTGCATATAAAAATTGTCCATAATTGATACCCCCACTGTAATTTGTTTTAGACACGGTGAGAGTTGTTGATGGAGTGTATGCAGTAAGCGGAGTGCTATAAGAAAACCCAAGTCGATTATAAATGCTACCCAAGTATGTTAAATTGAATGTAAAAACATCAATACCAGGCGGAAATTTATTTCCAGACTTATTAGAATATCCTGAATTGGCTAAACTAAATATTGATGGCATTTGATTTATGGTTGTAGCAGTTACGTTGCCGTCAGTGTCATACACAATTGGATAATCATCTATTGTCATGTAAAATGTTGAATATGTTGGTGGTGGTTTAGTCGTTATCCATTGTACTGGATATTGTAAGTAATTGAATGGTGTGGGGGATGGAGATGGCGTTGGAGATGGTGTTGGCGTTGGAGAAGGTGTTGGAGATGGTGTTGGCGCTGGAGAAGGTGTTGGCGCTGGAGAAGGTGTTGGCGTTGGAGAAGGTGTTGGAGATGGAGATGGAGATGGAGATTTGGGAGTTGGAGAAGGTGATGGAGAAGGTGATGGTGATGGAGATGGAGATGGAGATGGTGTTGGAGATGGTGATGGAGAAGGTGATGGAGAAGGAGAAGGTGATGGTGATGGAGATGGAGATGGAGATGGAGATGGAGATGGAGATGGAGATGGAGATGGAGATGGAGATGGTGATGGAGAAGGTGATGGAGATGGAGATGGAGATGGAGATGGAGATGGTGTTGGAGATGGTGAAGGTGTCGGAGGAGATGTGAAGTAGAATTTAACAATCCCATAATTGGAAGTTTCTTGTACAGGAGATGCAGATACAACAAGTGCACATGATATTTTGGATCCAGGTGTGGGGTGTTGCATGACATACATATTATTTGTGAGTGTCCATGTTCCCAATTTCAATTCATTTAGGATAGGTGAATATGAAAACAAGTTATAATTGCCACTACTTCCATAGTTTGATTTGGATAATATGAGATCGATTGATGCATTAAATGTAACAATTGGAGTATTGTAGGTAAAACCAAGTCGATTACTTGTATCAGATGGAGACGCGAGATTAAATGAAAAGACATCAATTGTTGGCTGAAATATATTTCCATAGTGACCAACATATCCCTCATTAACAGTGGCAAACATTGATGGCATCGTACCTACAGATGTAACAGTAACATTGCCAACACTGTCATACACAACAGGATAATCGTCGATTGTCATATACATAAGTGTTCCATTTGGAAATTTTGTAGCAGTTGGTATCCATGGAACTGGGTATTGCAGGTAATTGAATGGTGGAGGTGGTGAGGGAGTTGGTGATGGTGTAAATGGAGATGGTGATGGTGATGGTGTAAATGGAGATGGTGATGGTGATGGTGTAAATGGAGATGGTGATGGTGATGGTGTAGATGGATATGGAGAAGGTGATGGTGATGGTGTAGATGGATATGGAGAAGGTGATGGTGATGGTGATGGAGAAGGAGAAGGTGTAGGCAATTTAGGAGTTGGAGAAGGTGATGGAGAAGGAGAAGGAGAAGGTGTAGGCGATTTAGGAGTTGGAGAAGGTGATGGAGAAGGTGATGGAGAAGGAGATGGAGAAGGTGTAGGCGATTTAGGAGTTGGAGAAGGTGATGGAGAAGGTGATGGAGATGGAGATGGAGATGGTGATGGAGATGGAGAAGGTGATGGTGATGGAGAAGGTGATGGTGATGGAGATGGTGATGGAGAAGGTGATGGTGATGGAGATGGAGATGGTGATGGTGATGGAGATGGTGATGGTGATGGTGATGGTGATGGAGATGGTGATGGAGATGGAGAAGGTGATGGTGATGGAGAAGGTGATGGAGAAGGAGATGGTGATGGTGATGGAGAAGGTGATGGTGATGGAGAAGGTGATGGTGATGGAGATGGTGATGGTGATGGAGATGAAGATGGAGATGGAGATGGAGATGGTGATGGTGATGGTGATGGTGATGGAGATGGAGATGGTGATGGAGATGGAGAAGGTGATGGAGATGGAGATGGTGATGGAGATGGAGAAGGTGATGGAGATGGAGAAGGTGATGGAGATGGAGAAGGTGATGGTGATGGAGAAGGTGATGGTGATGGAGATGGTGATGGTGATGTAGAAGGTGATGGTG
>Ga0316231_1005299_pt1 | contig 10328 bp, 6 predicted proteins | sample TBH18027metaG_FD_206002 | JGI IMG/M metagenome (GOLD analysis project Ga0316231, IMG submission 206002) | Freshwater microbial communities from Trout Bog Lake, Wisconsin, USA - TBH18027 | ecosystem: Environmental > Aquatic > Freshwater > Lake > Hypolimnion/Profundal zone | place: USA: Wisconsin...
TAGGTATCCAGGCGCCGTTCGTCACTGCGGCGATTAGAGCACATAGTTGGTCCTGACTCATTGAAAGTTCAGATCGTCGATCATGGATGTTGCTGCCAGCGAGGTTCATACGACCGTCGCTAAGGCGCATGCGTGGAGGTCCGTGCGGCATAGTGGTCGCATTATCTCAATTTTCATTGCACCATGTGCGACTATATAGTCGCATTTGCGGTACAATTCGCAAGTGGGCCAACTATTTGCGGGACTCGAACATAATGAATGAGCATGTAACCGATTGCGGAATCATATGTGGTGAAGCAGCGACCTCGGAGATAATCAACATTTTCACCAAGATCGCAACCGAGCAGGGCTGGTTGCCTGGAGACCAGATAACTGCGCATGTCCACCGGTCGGTATACTTCGGCGTCAACGTGAGCGGACGCCTCGCTGGCGGTATTCAGTTGGAACTGCCTGATAGCACCGGAACCTGGTCTTTCCAATCCGTCTGGCCTGAGGTTAGCCCTGGTGAGAATGGTAATGCAGCCTACGTTTCCATGTTCGCGCTCGCCAAGGAGTTCCGAGGTGACAGGACGCTATTCTGGCTTCCCTGCATCGAGATGTGGCGCTACTGCCGACAGCATGCCATCGAGGATCTTTGGCTTGCTGCAACCCCATCCACGCTGGCCGCGTACCGCCGCATGGGTTGGCCGCTTGCAGTGCGTTCCGGCCTTCGCGTTCACTGGGGCGAGGAGTGCTTCCTAACGAATATGTCCGTCGACTCGGTGGAGGCGTCTATCGTTGCCAAGGCGTCCAAGGCCGAGACCTATCGCAAGCTGGTCGAATACGGCTATGGCCCGCAGGTCGCGGCTGGGGTCGGCACATAACGCAACGGCACGGTATCGTAACCGCCGTTGACTCCGCGGGCGGGCAGTGGCATGCTGGTTGTATATAACTCCTTGCCGTGTCCGCAGTTATCCTCACGCTCTACGCATTGTGCCTTATCTTCCTCCCGACATTCGCCGGGTTCGTTCTCGTTAAGGATTGGCACAATCCGCTGAACAGGCATTTCGCATACCTTTGCCTGGCCTTGTTCGGCTGGGTCGCGACGTTGTTCGCATTCCTCCTCCCACTATCACCGCACGATCTGCTTTGGGTCGGCCGCCTGAACTTCGCTGCAATCGCCCTGGCGCTGACACCCGGATACCTGTTCGTTCGCGAAGCGGCTGGTACCGGTTATTTCGCGCCTTCAGTTCTGTGGGCGGAAGGCTGGTTGGTAGCGTTGGCCTCCTTGCTGACACCGTTGGTAGACAGGTCGGAGTCAATTGCAAATGGTGTTCATATAACCGCCTACGGTGTGCTGTTCCCTCTGTACGTCATTCATTGCGTTGCCCTTCTGGTCGCTACACTATGGATATGCTTAATGCCGCCGAAGAATATCAGTCATAGCGTCCGCTCGCAGCTTCGTTTCATCGGGCTCGGGGCCGCTACAACTGGCGTGATCGCTCTCGTGACGAACATCCTGCTGCCTGCAACATACGGAAACTTCACCCTGATCCACGTCGGCCCGGTTTCGACGATCCTGTTCCTTGCGGCGGTTGGCTCGGCGACATTCGTCCACCACCTGTTCGACGTCCACGTCATAATCCGGGCAACTGTCGTTTACGCCGGGCTGATCGCCCTCGCACTTGAGGTTTACAGTCTAGCTCTAAGCGCTCTTGCGAAACTGCTCCCGCTTGGAGCGCCAGGCGTGCGCGAGACGGCGGCGACCGCAATCGTGCTGGTCGTAAACGCGTTCACGCAGGAACCGATCAAGACGTGGCTAGAGTCAGTGGTCGGGATCCGAGCGAACGGGGCCAAACGACAAGCTGCTAAATAGCATATGCAAGTAAGCCATACCGGCGGAGATCCTATCGCTGGCCGCACCACAGAAAGGCGTACCTAGCTGTCATCCTGCCAGTTGCAACACCATCTCCATCTATCGTTGCCACTGATTGATGAGTGACTCAAAATCCACTTCAAGCCACGGTTTCTTCCACTTATCCAGGTATTGGATATCATTGGACGACGGTTCTGGACCACAGCGGTCTATTAATACAACAGACGGCATAACTATAGAGTCGCCAATTAATAGCGCTTCACCGGCTCGCAGAATCGGCAAGGAATCAGTTAAAGGACCCAAACTGTCCGGGAGTAATCTCTTAGTATATGCCTGGTCGTCCGGGTTAGTTAATCGCATCGAAATGAAGTTGCTGCATTGCGAAAAAATTGTCTCTGAAACTTCCGAAGGACGTTGACTTACGATGATCGCCGTAACGCCGTACTTCCTTCCTTCCTTCGCAATCCGCTCAATCGCACGCCTTGATGCGCTAAACTTTGAAAGATCGCTCCTTGGAACGTACTTGTGCGCCTCTTCATAGACAATGACTAGCGGCGTTTCACATGCCGATTTGATGTGGTGCTTCTTGTATGCGTAACCGTAGTCGAAAAGAATGCGTGAGATAAGCGAAACAGTGATACTGAGGACCTCGAACGGCACCCCGCTCAGGTCGATAATCGTTACGTTCGCCCGTTCGCCTTCCGTGTAAGAAAGAAACTGTCTTAGAACGCCTTCCAGAGTGACGGATTTCACTTTAGTACCAAGCAAGAACTCGAGTCTCGGATCGCCAACTTTGTTTTCTAGCCGCGTGACAAAGTTGCTTAGCTTGCCATAGAGTGGGCCCTGCTTTACGCCCGCAGAGCCAGATCCCGGCACCATCTCTTCATTCTTGGCCTTTACTACTGCCACGATCTCATTAATGTCAAAGAACGTGGCGGAATCGTAGTGGATTTTGTCTCTTTCAATGTCGGTGCCCCTAAAATTCGAACGCTTTTCATCTGTAACGGCCTTCTTAAGGGTGGCAATCTGGTTATGGGATTGTTCCTCATTGCTTTCAATAAGCAGGTCCTCCAACTCCTCGGAGGACAATAGCCAGTAAGGTAGTACTAAGGATGATACGTCGAGATAGGACGCAGTCGGAAAGGCAGTTTTGTACTCCGCATGAATGTCGAAGATCACAATGTGAGAATTATTCAGCCCGTCGAAATCGGACTCACGCTGCTCGATAGCCTCTTGGATTATCTTAGCCACTGTGTGTGACTTCCCAGAACCCGTTGAGCCTACGACCGCAAGGTGTTTGTTAAACAGCTTGTTTCCATTGACCGGAACATTGATGTCTTTGTCCTGTGCCAACTTGCTAAAACAGAATCGTTCGTGATTGGGAATATCATCGTAGATTTGCTGAATATCAACTTTCCGTGCTGGCGTCACACCCTCTGGTGGTATAGCAATATTGCTTCCTCCACGTATGAATCTGCCGTCCGAGTCAATAAACCCAAGCGGCAAAGCTTCGATGATATATTTCCTATCGCGAACGCCATCTAGTCCTGCCTGCAATAATTCGATGCTAAAGTTCTCAATAATCGATATTATCGCGCAGTCATTATGATCCGAGATTCTTAAGTACGAGCCGACCGTAAGGAGCTCATCATCTACCCTGAACGCCTCAATATCTTCAACTTCAATCCGGATCTTCTGTGGGAAGACTGAGATAACCTGTGCTGAAGGATTTGTTTCAGCCATACATATTCCTCCTAATCGATGATTTTAACTACTTCAAGGGTTGAATCAATCTTTATTCGCCTGACGCGATCTGCAGTGCACTTGATTCTGGACTCAGTATCAATGAAAAACTCGTACATTTCTCGGACAGGCATGCTCGAAATGACGTCGGAAAGGTCGGCATCGCCTACTAACTTGACCCGAACACCGCTTTGTAGTGTTGCTGGATGTAACAATTGATCAGGTCTGAAGCGATCACCGTTAAAGTTCGTGCCATCGTTGAAGACTATGCCGGCATCCCACATGCACTGCTTCGTTTCTACTTCATTCTTGCAATTGCGCAAGCAGACGTATGGCGCTGGAGACTTGTTAGCTTTGAAATACTTTTGCGAAATGCACCTTACTAACTCGACGAGATCCGCAGCACAAGCAGTAGAATCACAATCGATGATGAACAGACGCTCGAAATTTGGTATCCCTGATCTGTTGAAAGTGAAGTATTTCGAATGCAGTAGCTTGCGGTATGCTTCTGTACCAAGAAAGTCGCGGTAGGCGGCCTGGAATATCACCGCAGCATTGGTTTTGACCAAGTTCTGGAGCAAGGACAGTGTAACCTTGCGATCTTCCGGTACCTTGCTCTGCGCAATACGAATAAGGCCAGCTTGAAGGACAGCGTGGACTTGAACCGCGTGCGCTTCGTCAGAGCAGTTGAAGGACTTCTTGATGATTGCGATAACAGTCTTGAATTGCGCTTCGTAATCCTCGGCAAAGCGTAGTTTAAAGTTCGAGGCAAATCTACGCCGATGAACTTCATCGATGTCGTCGACGCTGCTACCAAGAATCTGATCCAAGCTCTCAAGGGTCAAGATCTGTGTTTCCTGCACCCTATCTTTGAAGTGGCAGTGCAGTATAAACTTCTTATCCGGATAATCAAGCGACAGATCGAGTAGCTGCCGCACCGGCTTCCTGATCGCAGATGGCGTGTATGCCGTGGACTCTCTGTTCTTAATCTGAACACAATAGTCTTCGTAGCTTTCGTCTTCCATATATTCGATACTGACCTGCGACGTTGGGTTAGTGCAAACGGTTAGCAGAGAGTGATCAAATTGGTATGTGAAGCCACGAAGCGCGTAGTATCCGCCGTCAGTGGTTCTTGTGGTCATTGTTCTGTTCCTGAAACGAATGTTTATCTCGTTATCACACCTCGTCCGCATTCATCGCCACCGCGAACGGCACCCCAAGCGCCTCAAAGTGGCGCCGACCGCATTCGACTTTGTCCCGCTCGCTGCTGCGCAGTTTCAGGAAGTCGCGGGTGCCTTTGGTTTCACGAACCAGGTATACGGTTTGATCGTTGTGCTTGACGATTGCCCAATCGGGGTTGTAGTCGCCGATCGGCGTCTCGATCTTGAACCAGGACGGTAGCTTCATGAAGAGCTTGATATCCTCGCGCGCGTCGAGGTTCCTTGCGAACTCACGCTCAATTTCGGAGTCGTAGGGAACGTAATCGTAGACTGAGTGATTGACCTGCTGGGCTGTCAGGTAGTTGATCATCTCTTCGTTGGAGAACATCCTCTGCTCCCATTCGGCCTCCTCGCCCACTCCCTCAATACGCTCATACTTGATTCCGTCTACGATCAGCCGGTGGAGGGTATCCTTGATACACTTCGCAGCCTGATCCATGAACTTCTGCGGATCATTGAAAAATTCGCCGAGCCGACCGGACGTGGTCAGGATTTCGACAAGAGTCGAGCGGGTCAATTCGGTTTCGTTCTGCAAATAGGCAAGAACGTCGGGGATTGGATAATCGTCATAGTCCCGCTTCTCTTCGGAAATATTGATAGCGGTGCCCGTCACGCCAGCCTTGGTGGGCGCCACGATACCCGCCTTATAGCGCAGCACCGGCTTTGCAATGTGATCCATCTTCTTGATCGACTCGACGGCCTTCGCGACGAGGACCGGCGTCTGGAACTCAACGCGATAGGTTGTCTTGGGCTTAATGCGCTTCCATAGCTCTAGGAATTCCGCGCTCTGCAATACTTCTTTCCTTAGCCGCATACTGCCCTCGTTCCGCTCTCGCTGGACATGCCGCTCAACGAGATAGCTCGAAAGGAGGTCCGTTACGGCAGGCGTGAGATCGGCCTGGGCCTCGGGCAAGTTCAGGCTAAAGCCTGGCCGGCGAGGATCGAAAGCAGGTTGGAGATAACCATTACTGTCGAGAATCTTCTGGGCCACGAGAGCGGATTTGATCACCTCGGCCTGGGACAATCCGATTGGCGTTTCTTTGTCGTCCACCACCCTCGTAATCCGCGCTATGGCAGTAATCGGGACCTTCCCAAATGTAACGCCGCAATCCTCTTCGTATTCGGTTTGGAGCGCCTTGGCAAACGACTCGTAGCTTTCGTTTGCCATCACGTAAAGCCGGTTCACCGACTCGTCGAAGACGCGCAGTCCGTTCTGATCCACCGGCAAGCGCAATCCGCGGCCAATCTCCTGGCGCTTCTTGACAGCGCTTTGGGTCTCGTTAAGTGTGCAGATCTGAAAGACGTTGGGATTGTCCCAACCCTCGCGCAGAGCCGAGTGGCTGAAGATGAAACGCAGCGGCTCGTCGATCGACAGAAGGCGCTCCTTCTCCTTCATGATGAGGCTGTAAACGTCGTCGTCCGCCTGGCTATCGCCTTTGGTGTCTTTGAGAATGCCCTTCTTGTCGGACGCGAAATAGCCGTTGTGCAGCCTGTCGATTGGGTGCTTGAGCCAGTCAATGCCGGCAAACCGAGGTTCCTTGGCAAGGGAATTGAGTTCTTCCTCAAATGCAACCGCGAACTTGCCTGGCGTCGGCTTGCCTTCGGCATCGTAATCGCGATAGTTCGCGACACGGTCGATGAAGAAGAGACTGAGCACCTTGACGCCGCGACCTTCAATTCGCAACTCCTTCTTCAGGTGTTCCTCGATCGTCTTGCGTATCTGAAGGCGCCACATATCCGGGCGAGCGCCGCCGGACTCCTCGCCCAACTGAAGGACCTTGCCGCCAGTGAAGCGGACGTACTCCAAACCAGGGGTCGCATCGATCTCGGCAACTTCATACCCCTGCGCGTACTGCGCTAGCTCGGCCGACTTCACGAACAGGTCGTCTCCCTGCTTGAGCGAAACAGAGCGCTCCTTGGGGCCATCCACCGACTTCACCAGCATTCGGATCTTGGCCTTGATGCCGGTTTTGTACTCGACCTCGTCAACACGTACATACGGCTCGGCGGCGGCGCCCTCCGCGGTCACGCTTGCGACAACGATCTGCTTTACCAGGCGCAAATCGAATGCCCGGATCGGATCGAGACGGTAAACGAGATTGTATGGATTGCGGTGCGTGGCGGAATAGCGCAGTGTCACCAGCGGGTTCAGAGCCTTGATCGCTTCCTGTGCCTTGTCCGTGGAATCCACGCTCTGCGGCTCGTCGATGATTACAATCGGGCGAGCGGCCTGCACAAATTCTATTGGCTGCCGGCCGGCTAGCTTATCGCTTTCTTTGTAGATGACATTGCTCTTCTGCTCGGCCTCCGTGCCGGTAAAGTTCTTCCGAAACGCGTCTATGTTGATAACGAGGATCTGCAGCGTATTGCTGGTGGCGAATTGCCGAAGTCTGTTGATACGCTTGGCGTCGTAAACGAAATGCTCCAGCGGGAGGTTCGCATAAAGGGCGCGGAAGTGCTCCCGTGTGATCTCAATGTTCTTGAGAACGCCCTCGCGGATCGCGACGCTCGGAACGACGATGACGAACTTCTGGAATCCGTACCTGTATGACAATTCGAAGATCGTCCGCAGATAGACATATGTCTTGCCCGTGCCGGTTTCCATCTCGACCGAGAAGTGCGGGCATTGCCGCGCCTGATTGGCGGGACCGTCGAAAAGGTCCCAGCCTTCGAGATCCGCTTGCGCACTTGCGATGTCAATATCATTCCGGCTCTGAACCGTCCGCGCATTCTCGCGAAGAGTGGCCTGGCTTAGCGTAAGCTGGTTCGCGACACCCAACTCGTTATGTTCCAGTCCCGCGAGCAGGCCGGCTTCGTCAAATCGGGTCTTAATAATGGAGAAGTCAGCCTCACCACGCTGCTGGCCGTCGAAAAGGTCGGCTATAGCGTTGACCGCGTCGAGTTGGAACTGCTGGTTCGGGTCGAATTGTAACTTCATGCACGGGCTCGCCACTACACCGTCTTAAAGCTTGGGACGCCTTTGGTCTTGAACGTTTGCACCGCGTTAGCTTTGAGCTGGTCGTTCTCTTCGAATCCCTCGTCAAGGCAGACAACGCGCTCAGGCTTCAGGTTAGCTATTGCCCGAATCAGATCCAGCGTCAACTTCCGTTCGAGACAGACGACGAGGGTGCCGTCAGCGATGCTGTATGCCTTCTTGCCGGCCAGATAAACACAGGTTACGGAAGTAGTCAGCGGGAAACCGCTCTTGAGCAGGATTTCGTAAAGCAGATCAATCTCACCGCGCCCGTCGCGGATGTGGTCGATATGTAACGCAAGCTGTTCGGCAAGTGTGTCGGTTTCGTGTGCGCCGCCGGCATTCCAGGGCTTGAAGTTAGATTCGGCCAGCTTGAAAACACGAAATCCCCGATCCTGGTCCCCTGTGTCGAAGTCGAGTCTGCCGATTTCCTCTGCGTCGAGTTTCTTTATGACCCGGCGAACGCGCTCTTTAGTAATTTCAGCTATAGTCGGATAGTCCTTGCGCTCAGTCGGTTCGGGCAGTTGCACGAGAATAAACTTGCGGTTGCCCCCGTCTTGCTTGTTCAGTTCGAGGATTGCATGCGCGGTCGTGCCGGAACCGGCGAAAAAGTCGAGGACGATGTCGTCGGCATCGAGCGCCATGTGGCCCATTGTCGACAAGAATTCGACAGGCTTCGGCGTAACGGCCTCGGTTATATCCGGCATTAGAGATCGGAACATTTTTGTTGCCGCGTCAGTTGAGAACTTTGGGCCGAACCAAGTCGATTTGGGTTTCGCGGATCGGACGTCGCCGTCCTTTTCAAGATACACTTTGTAGTTGACGTTCCACTTGTCACGCGATTCCACTTTTGCTGCGCGAAGCTCCCCAATATTTTGCATAACTGTGCTATGACCCCAACGCCAACACCCGTCCGCGCCGTCGCTCTTCTTTGGCAAGATTTCCACCGTGTGGTTTTCGTCTGGCTCGGCGGAGACGTGTCCGGAATTTGGGTCCGCATATAAAGGAAAATACAGTCGGGGTCTCGCCACGCGAGTATCGGCCCCTCCGCGCTTTCGCAGGTCCCGCCACTGAAACGCGGTGCCAGCATCATCCTTCTGTCTGTATTCGGCCAACTGCTCGGCTGTTAGCGGGATGCCTGCCGATTCAAACAAATCGCCCGCGTACATAAGCACATATTCGTGAGTCGTTGCGATATGCGCTCGATCATTTCGGCCCTTTAAGTTGTTAACGACCGCAATTTGCGCCACAAGCTTGTCTTCGCCAAATATCTCGTTCATTAGCATCCGGAGGTCATGCACTTCCGCATCGTCAATACTAACGAAGATCACGCCGTCTTCCCGCAGCAGGTTCCGCGCCAGATAGAGCCGGGGATACATCATGTTCAGCCACTTCGAGTGGAAGCGACCGTCGGCGTCCGTGTTGTTTCCGAACTTGCGTCCGCATTCGTCCACTTGCCCTGTATATTCGAGGTAGGTTTCCAGGCTTTCGGAATAATTGTCCGGGTAGATAAAGTCGTTTCCGGTATTGTATGGCGGGTCGATGTAGATCATTTTTACCTTGCCCAGGTACGACTTCTGCAGGAGCTTGAGCACTTCAAGGTTGTCGCCCTCGATGATCAGGTTTTCGGTGGCGTCGAAGTTCACGCTTTCGTCGGGCGCTGGGCGAAGGGTGGCCATGCTCGGCGCCTGGATGGTGCGCATGCAGTCGGCCTTGCCGGGCCAGGTGAGGCCATAGCGCTCTCGGCCGGTATCTATCGTTTGGCCAAGCGCCGACTTTAGACGGTCGAAGTCGATCTTGCCGCCTTCTGTGCGCGCTTCGGGGAAGAGGGCGAGCAATTCGCCCTGCTTATCGACGGCGATGTCAAAGGAGGCAAGGGAGAGGTGCTCGGGTTCGTCGTTCTGAATGTCAGTATTCATAGGTTTATGGGGATTTCTTAGGACAAGTCTACCATTAAGCGAGACTATTCGCGAGTACACTAACCGGCAGGGGCTGGAGCGCGGATTGCTGCACGCTACACCATGAGGCATTGTTCGTCAGGCGGGCTAAAAGAACCAACACAAATATTGCATAATTGATTCGCGCGGTTCTTCCATGCTATTAGAACGGACGCCGAGACTTCTCCCGCCCTAGAAACTGCTTGCATGACATTAGGCCGATACTTGAATCCATCCAGAAGGCGCGCGGCAACATGGTCTGACGGCACCAATGAAAGCACCAATCTTACTCCCTGCAGGACCGCTTCCAGACCTGCCACTCGCCCATCGTCGCTACTCAGGGCGGTTATGGCAATTCCAGACTGAGCACCAACCGTCAAGCCGATCTGGTTGTTAATGTAGAGACCGCAGCCTTCAGGCAGAGTTGCTGTTCCGTACATAACGTCCAACCACGGCATGGGCGCACACCATCTTGGTGGCCTTCCATACAGCGGAGATGCCTCGCCTGAAGCCAGAAAACCACATAGCGCTTTGATCAGCCAACGCTCAATGTCGTGGCCGTTAAACAGCGCAACGCGACTTTCCGTAAGCTTATCCAC
>Ga0316231_1005301_pt1 | contig 10323 bp, 9 predicted proteins | sample TBH18027metaG_FD_206002 | JGI IMG/M metagenome (GOLD analysis project Ga0316231, IMG submission 206002) | Freshwater microbial communities from Trout Bog Lake, Wisconsin, USA - TBH18027 | ecosystem: Environmental > Aquatic > Freshwater > Lake > Hypolimnion/Profundal zone | place: USA: Wisconsin...
CTAGCGGAGAATCCGGAACTCGTCGAATTGAACAATGACGAGATATTGCGCTACTCGCGCCATCTGATCATGCCCGAGGTCACGCTTGAGGGGCAGAAGCGGCTTAAGGCGGCTAGAGTGCTCTGCATCGGAACCGGCGCGCTTGGCTCGCCCATCTCCATGTACCTGGCGGCAGCAGGGATAGGCACACTAGGCATCGTCGACTTCGATACGGTAGACTTTACCAACCTTCAACGCCAGATTGCCCACCGAACAGATTGGGTCGGCAAATCCAAGCTCGATAGCGCCGAAAACACAATTAAAGGTATCAACCCCAACGTGAATGTGATCAAGCACGAACTGATGATCACAAGCCAGAATGCCCTCGATATCATGAAGGATTACGATGTGATCGTCGACGGCACCGACAATTTTCAGACCCGCTACCTGGTCAACGATGCGTGTGTCCTGCTCGGCAAGCCGAATGTCTACGGCTCAATCTTCCGGTTTGAAGGCCAGGCCAGCGTATTCTACGCCAAAGACGGCCCGTGCTATCGCTGCCTGTATCCGGAACCGCCCCCGCCGGGTCTGGTTCCATCGTGCGCGGAGGGTGGAGTCTTCGGAGTTCTGCCCGGCGTTATCGGGAGCATTCAGGCAGTGGAAACCATCAAGATCGTCATTGGCGCCGGACGGCCTCTTATTGGACGGTTGCTGCTCTTCAATGCGATGGCCCTCACGTTCAAGGAACTCAAACTGCGCAAGAACCCGGAATGCCCGATCTGTGGAGAGCATCCCACGGTAACAGCTCTTATCGACTATGATGCCTTCTGCGGCGTCGGACGAGGAAACGAAGAAGTGACAACTACACCTAACAGCGAAATAACGCCCGAAGAACTGAAGAGCAAGATGGATAACGGCGAAGACTTCGACTTGATCGATGTCCGCGAGCCACACGAATACGCCATCGCAAAGATCCCTGGATCCAAGCTTGTGCCGCTTGGCACTGTCGCCGCCCGCCTCGACGATTTCGACAAGAACCGGGAAATCGTGGTCCATTGCAAGAGTGGCATGCGAAGCGCCAAGGCGCAGCAAACGTTGCTTGATGCCGGCTTCACGAATGTGCGCAACTTGGCCGGCGGAATTCTACGATGGTCGGACGATGTAGACCCAACGGTTCCCAAATACTAGCCGCCTGCCCGTCGAGGATGAGGATCGCGTAAAATGAGTGAGTTAAATAATGGCGTCCACGCCGTAAAGCTGAACTTCACATTCCCTACCAGCCAGGTCAACGAGCCTACTCTGGCCATTGCGGTGAAGAAATTCGGTGTCCTCGTCGACATCCGCCGTGCTCAGGTCGAGGAGAATGTCGGCGGCTACATCATGTGCGAGGTCACCGGCACGGACCAGCAGATCGACGATATGATCAATTACCTCAAGAGCGTAGATGTGGGAGTCGGATTCATCGGATCCGACGACGTACAGGCCTATTAGCCGCATAGGAACGACCCATTGCCAGCTCGACAGGTGCGCAATTTTGCGTGTCGGGCCACCAGTGTCCTATCAGATCTGGATAAAGCTTGCCGAACCGGTCGTGCTGCCTGCCGCGTTCGGGATCGACATGCACCCACCCTTCGTCCACCAAATAGACCTGCGCCCAATCGTGATTACCTTGCCGGCCGATACCGCTCGCAAACCGGGCGGGAATTCCAACAGCGCGGCATAGGGTCAGGTAGAGAAGCGTATCGTCGACGCACGAACCTCTTTTGCGAGCCAATGTCTCCTGCGGATACCAGGGAAAGCCGTCCTTGGGCCTAGTAGCGTCGTAGGAAATCGTCAACCTCACGAAGTCGTAAAGCCGCCGAGCGGCGACTCGGTCAGTGCAAGATCCGGCCGTCAAACTCGATGCCAGCGAACGAGCCCACTCCGCATCCGACGGCACAAAGGGCGGATCGGGTTGTAGAAACTCGTATAAACACCTGGCGCGCGCTCTAGGCGGAACCTCTGTTCGCCATGGCGGGGCACACAAAGCAAATGAATATGCGATGGCCAAAATGCTAACGACAATAGCATGCCCAATGAATCTCGACACGATCTTCAATGCCATGATGCCACCTCTATGCCTGCTTGGGCTCAACCATCTTCACGAGCAGAATGCTCACGCCAAACAGGAGCGCCATCGGAATTGCCAGAAGCAGCATTGATGTCGGATCGGCGGATGGCGAGATCAGCATCGCTGCAATAAAGATCCCAACGATGATATACCGCCAGTAAAGCAGCAGTGTCTTGGACTTTACCAGACCAAACTTACCCAGCGCAAGCAATACTATGGGCAATTGAAAGACAACACCGAAGGCCAGGAGCACCTTTGCAAAGAAAAGGATATAGTTCTGCGGATCTTGCAGCAGAACGGCGTTGGGATAATCTGGCAGGAACAACAAGAACCAGCGGACGCACAGCGGCATAACTGTATAGGCAAGTGCAACACCGCAGAAGAACAAGAGTACTGCGAAGGGCGCAATCATCTGGAACGGCTTCCGTTCCGATGGAGTGAGCGCAGGAGCGACAAATCCCCAGACCTCCACGATGATAAACGGCACCGCTACAATCAAGCCGACGATCATGCTCAGATGGATACGGAGCATAAAAGGCCCGGTAAAGTCGTGAAACACCAGTGTACCTACCGGATACGCGGGACCGTTGGCGGCATGTTTGGCGATCTGTTTGAGGCCGCTTTCGAGGGGATAAGAAACGGCTTTGAACAGAAGGTCATAAAAGCCATTGACGAGAAAGAAGCCGGCGAAGATATAGCCGATGCAGCGCATGATACGAGTTCTTAGCTCGTCCAGATGCTCGGTAATCTCGAGTTTTTTATCCTCGAATGTCGAATCGGACTTGTGGTGGTCGGACGTGCTCAACGGCGCTCCCAGTCATTCCCAAGCGGCGTCGAACCGCTCTACCGAAACATCGGCTCCAGCTCTTCGGTGATGTGGAAGGAAACCTGAGCCTTTGCCTGCCCCGTATCGGTAGAGGGTCCAGGCAACTGCCCCATGTTGCCGGCGGGGTTAGGACCGGCAGTCGGCGTAAAGGGATTAATGCCAGCCGCATCCTGCGCCGGCGCCTGTTGGCTAAGTTCGCCGCCCAGTGCCCCGATCTGCCCCGACGTCATTGTTGCATCGACTTTGGCGTCCGTCGATATATGGATCAGTCGCCCACTCGTATAGGCAAACCAAACCGTTCGAGTCACTTTGACGGTGGCGCCTTGAACCGGCGGAATGTCACCGCTGGGCGAATAAAGGTTAAACGTTGCTGGACCACTGAACGTCTCGATTATCTTCGCGCAAGGATACGCATCTTCCCACTCGAACGAGTCCAACCTGGCAGTGCCTCTGAGCGCTGTAGGTCGCTCGCACGCCCACTGAAGCGACATTTCAATAGGCGTCTCCCATGAGTCGCCAACTTGAATCCGTCTGGCTGGAAACGCCGGAATAGGAAATCCAAAATGGCTGCCGTTCGAATTGATTGGCGTATTATTGCTAACAGTCGCCCCGCTCAGGCTGACCGTCCGCATTCTCCCCTTAAGCAGATAGGCATTCTGAACAGTCGCCGGATTCCCCTTGGTGATGATTAATCCGTTGTCCAGCACCATGTCCCGGACCAGATAGCCGGATGCATCGGAATCCTCGACTGTACGCCGGAACCGAATATCGGACTTCTGAATCGGGGTTGGCGGAACTCCCAAATTGCTGTCCAACATGTCCAACTGTGTTGTTCGGTGGTATCGCAAGTCCTGTGTTTTGGACCACTGGTACAGCAGTTTAACGCCGTCTTTGAGTTCGGGGATGGTGTTTGCAATCCGCACTTTTGCGGACGCGGTTCCATCGACTGTGTTATCGCGATTAAATATCTTAATGGTGATCGTGTGGTCGCCGTCGGACAGGTGAAGCTTCTTATCCGGATCGTTCGGCAGTGTATACGGCGCCTTGGTATCCCATTCATAAACAACATCGCCCTCGTCGGGGAACGCTGTTGCTTCGATAAAATTGCCGTCAATCGTGACCGTCACGTATCCGCTTGCGGGGAACGATGCACGCGGCACCCTCACAGACACAGTTTCGCGAACCGTCGCTCCGTCTAAGGGACTGATGAGCTGAATCGCCTTTCCAGTATCCTCATCCGCACGAGTCGATATGCACGCGGTTTGCATGAGAACCAGACAGGCAAGCGCAACGATAAATCGCTGTAAAAGCATGTATTACCTCTTATTGACCCGGTGAAATGGCGGCTTCGGGATCGTCGGCGTCGGTAAGCGCCGCCTTCGTATAAGCATCGATCAATTGCAAGGCGCGCTCTTCATCTTCGGCAGCTACCAAAACCTCGCCATGAAACGTTTCCCCGAAAAACACCTGATCCAGGGACGCGCCTGCTACCGATTCAAAGACTGCCGGTATACCTTCCGTGTCCAGCAAGCCGCGAACAATCTCACCTTGGGCAGCGCTTACCGCATCGAAAACCTTCACCGGGGCCGGGCTTGACACCAGTGCAGCGGACGCGTCTTCCATATTACCTTCCACGATCGCCGCCGTCTCGATCGGCGTATTTTCCTGTTCGGTCATATTTTTTCTCCCAAATTCCTTATTCCCTGCCACCACAATTATATCACGCCGCCCGAACGAACCCATGCGTCGATTTGAGCTTGTGGAACAGGCATCATCTTGCAACGTGCGGACGCCACCACAACGCCATCAAGGCGCGAAACCGCTTCCCCCTCGGAGATCGTCAAACGCGAACGTTCAAGTACAATTCTGCCGCAAAAATCGACAGTTTCCCCGATTGCGACTGGCCGGATCATCCGTGTCGCCAATTCCGCAGTAACCCACTTCATTCCGCGCTTATACAATACCACACGGGAAAGAACCTCGTCGAATACGAGCCCAATCAGGCCGCCGTGTATCCGCCCCTCCCAGCCCTGATGTTCCCGCAGGGGAGTATAGCTGGTGATATAGTCACCTGACGTCTCATCCCAATGGAACGCCAGCTTGAGGCCGATAGGATTGCTCGGCCCGCACCCAAAACAATAGCCGTCATCAACCAGCGGCGGCTCGGGAAGGATCACAGTGTTCATGAAAGTAATTACATTTTCGAGCGACCGGACAAGCCAGACATTTCGGATTGACCGCGCGACATAACGTACGACCATGCTCAATCAGGTGAACGTGAAACGAATAGGCGCTTTCCTGCCCGATCAGTCCCAACAATTCATCTTGCGTTCGTCCTGGCAATGTTTTCGGCGCTACAAGACTCAGCCTCAATGATACCCTGTGAACATGTGTATCGACGGGAATGACAGGGCGGCCCAGATTGAACATTAGCACGCATGCCGCCGTCTTAGGACCCACACCAGGCAGCGACGTTAAATACGCCATTCCCTGGGCATCGCTCATTTCTCGAAGAAGATCCAGACCGGTCTTGCCGACACGCTCATGGATTACGTTCAGCAATTCCTTTATCCGAGGCGCTTTTATCTCGGCAAGCCCGCCTTGCCGTATCGATTCCGCCACCATCGCCGCCGGCGCCACTCGCACATCGTCCCATCCGCCGGGAAAAGCCGCCTTCAGACTCTTAAACGCTCGTCCGGAATTGATATCCGAAGTGTGCTGGCTCAAGATTGTTGCGACCAGTGCGCCCACCAGATCTCGATCGTAAACGTCCGGATTATACGGGCGCAAGCCGTAATAGTCCGTCAAGCGCGCCTCAACCCATCCAGCCCGCTGCGCCTGACTTTCTTCTGATTCGGATCGCACGCTCCATTATAGCATGCAGCCTCCTCGAATGCAATCGATTGCTTGTTAGTTCACTGTCTGCCCCAACCCACTCGACCAGCTATAGGCATGGTTTGCGTCACCCACATAGTCCGCCCAGATCGTGTGGCTGCCAACGGCAATCGTGGTGATTGTCAGTGTCGCGACGCCGCCCGATGTCGTGCCGGTACCGATCAGTGCCTTCGATGTGGCCCCATCGTAGAAGTTCACAGTCTCGCCATTCGGCACCGACGGGCTTACCGTGGCCGTGAATGTCACGGCAGTTCCATGAGTCGACGGGTTCAGAGATGAAGTCAGGGTGGTCATGGGATGAACCACGGCGACGTTCTGCGTCAATACGCTCGACGTGCTCCCTGCATAAGTAGAGTCGCCCGCGTAGCCTGCCGTGATGCTATGGCTGCCCGCCGCAAGGGCCGTCGTTGTAAACGTCGCAGTCCCACCCGTGGTCGGCCCCGTTCCTATCGATGTGGCGCTGTCGTAGAACGTTATGATCTCGCCGTTGGCAGGGACCGGCCTGATCCACGCAGTGAACGTCACCGAAGCGCCGTAAGTCGTCGACGAAGGGGAGGATTGAATTCCCGTGGTCGTAGCAACCTTGTTGACCGCCTGAGTCAGCACACTCGATGTGCTCGATGCGTAACTCGAGTCCCCGGGATAGCTGGCGGTTATGCTATGACTGCCCGCCGCCAAACTGGCCGTCGTCAGCGTCGCCTTCCCGCCGCTAGTCTTGCCCGTCCCAATGCTGGTCGAGCCGTCAAGGAACGTAACCGTCTCGCCGTTAGGAACACTCGGGCTTATTGTCGCGGTCAATACGATCGAAGCCCCTACAGTCGAAGGGTTTAGCGACGACGTCACCACTGTTGTCGTGGTACCGATGTTGACCGTTTGAGCGTAAGATACTGACCAGCTATACGCGTTGTTCGCGTCCCCGGCGTATTCCGCCCAGATCGTGTGACTGCCCTGAGTAAGCGCCGATGTCGTCAGGATTGCCACACCGCCAGTGGTTGTCCCAGTTCCAATCGGCGCCTTTGATGTGGCGCCCTGATAGAACGTTACCATCTCGCCATTGGGGACGCTCGGGCTGACCGTCGCGGTAAATGTCACCGGCGCACCGCAGATAGATGGATTGGCCGACGATATAAGCGTCGTAATCGGATGACACATGGCCACCGACTGCGCCAGCACACTCGACGTGCTCGGCGCATAGGCAGTGTCGCCCATGTACGTCGCAGTGATACTGTGGCTGCCCGCGCCGAGAGCCGTCGTCGTGAATGTCGCGTTGCCGGAGGATGTCGTCCCCGTTCCTATGGATGCGGCGCCATCATAAAACGTCACTGTCTCCCCGTTGGCGGGAATCGGTCTGACCCACGCAATGAGCGTCACCGACGAGCCATAAGTCGACGGATTAAGCGACGATTTGACACCCGTCGTCGTTGGGGCAGCGCTGATCGTTTGCGCGTACGATGCCGACCAGCTATACGTATTGTTCGCGTCCCCGGCATATTCCGCCCAGATCGTGTGCAAACCACCCACGAGCGCCGCCGTCGCAAAGGTCGCAACGCCGCCTGACGTCTTGCCGGTTCCTATCGGGACCTTCGAAACCGCGCCGTCGTAGAACGTCACGGTCTCGCCACCTGGAACGGCCGGGCTGATGGTTGCCGTCAACGTCAGCGAAGCGCCGAATGGCGACGGATTCGCAGAGGATGTGAGCACAGTCGCCGGTCTGTTAATCAATACAGTTTGAGGCAGTGCGCTCGACGTACTCCCGGCATAGCCGGCGTCGCCTGCATAACCTGCAGTGATGCTATGGCTGCCTACGGCCAGGGACGCAGTCGTGAATGTAGCAGTCCCACCCGAAAGCGCCCCCGTTCCTATCGACGTGCCGCCGTCATAGAAAGTCACAATCTCGCCATTGGCCGGGACCGGCCTTACCCATGCAGTGAACGTCACAGATGTTCCGTAGTTCGAAGGGCTCGGCGAAGACTTGATTCCCGTCGTCGTAGACGGCTTGTTGACCACCTGCGTCACGGCGGTAGATGCGCTCGATGCGAAGTTCGCGTCGCCCGGATAACTTGCGGTGATTGCGTCACTACCGGCAGGAAGCGTCGATGTCGTAAGCGAAGCCACTGAGGCAGACGTGGTTCCTGTCCCAATTAACGTATTGTTACTATAGAACGTCACTGTTTCCCCATTCGGAACACTCGGAGTAATCGTCGCAGTCAGGGTTACGGGAGCGCCCACAAGTGAAGGATTCGGAGAGCAGTCCACGGTAACGCTCGTAAAGCCGGCAAGGTCCTTGAATAGGTAGGCGCCATTCAGACTGCCCCACCCGGTCGAATTGTCGTAGCCAGCCACGGCATGGTAGTAGAGATTGGTGCTGCCGTCGTTGATATCGTGAAAATCGGATGCATACTTGCTCGCGTTACGACCGATGGCATAAATCGGAACATTAGCCAATCCGATCTTCGGCAAACCGTTGGCAATGCGCGCCTGATTGACGCAAGCCAGGAACCCGGCCCATAACGGACAAGCCGCGCTGGTGCCGTTCCATCCGCCCCAGCCGCCCTTGAGCGTAATGTAAACTGCGTAGCCCCATTCATCATAGTCGCCGAACAGCGATACATCGGGCACGTTGCGCATGCTCAGCGAGCCCTGCGGATTGATGGCAGTCGTAAAGGCGCCGGACTGATACAGCGGCATAGTCCATACACTGCTGATACCGCCGCCGCCGCCTGTTCCGTACGAACCTCGCCCCGTATCGCCAGTATCCGACCACGAAGATTCACTTACGTAGGCCAAACCTGTCCCCGTACTTAAATATGTGCCGCCGACACCCAAAACGTAGGGCTGAGACGCAGGATCGGCCACATTGGGAAATGCGAGCGATTCGTCGGCATACGCTCCCTCGTCGTCGCCACAGGCGCAGACCGTTTGGCCCTGTGCCGCGGCTTGCTCGAACACTTGATTCTCCGCCTGCAAGAACCCGACACTGTTTCCTTGGTACGTTACGTCATAATTGGTAACGTCATATTCATACCAGAACCAAGAACTGCTGATAATGCTCGCCGTATCGTCGGCCACGAATTGATTATAGGTGTCGAGCGTTGCCTGTAATCCGCTGACATCGCCACCCGCCTCGTAGACAAGCATGCCCTTAACGCCTGGCGCCAGAGCAAGCTCCATGTCTATGTCGAGTGTACACTCCGCAGCCCCGTCAGCAGAGACCGGAGTGCCCGATCCGCCGTCAACGGAGACCACTGTTGGCACAACGCTCGGCAGACCGAACTGCGTCTCGTACTGGGTAATGTCGCTTGGCGTCCAGCCATCTGCTTCGAACAGCGCGATCGTCTGCCCCGTGCCGGTCTGAGAAACGGAATTGAGGTTGTAGATCGTCTTGACATCTGCGGGCGCCAAATTTGAACCCGGGCCATTGCCGTACGGCACGCCACCATCGTAATTCTTCAATAGAGCCGCCGCGGGATTGACAGGACGAGCGCTGTGTCTCAGAATTCCAGCATTATCGAGGCCAAGAAGCGTAACGAGCTTGCCGGCGATGCTTGTCGAAACGCTTGGCGATCTGTCCGGAGCATAGAACGTCCGCCCGTCGGCTCCCATGTAATTGTTCAGATTAACGCCAAACGCCCTTTCCACGGCGCTCGCAGTGCCGGAAACATGAACAATGGAGCGGTTGGCGGAGACACTGTCGACGCTAAGCCCCTGACCTAACGCGAATACCTTCACGGCTTCGACATCCGCCAGAGTTGGTCCGAATTGCTCGACAAAGTCACCCGGAGTCATATAATGTCCGTACATCGGATCGGCAGGATCATAGACACGCTTCAAAAAATCGGCTAGCTGATCCGTATTCCTGAGTGCCAGAACAAAGGAAACGGATTGCTTTCGGTCCCCCAATACTCGTCCGGCCAATCTGGCCGTCTTGACCTGATTGGGCACGGCTCGACCACCAAGCTGAACCCGAGGACCTATCTCAAACGCTTGTGCCTTTACCTGCAAAGGGGCACAGACGCAAAGAAAAGAAAGCAACGCGATCCATAGACGGCTCACCATCTTAAATTGCAAATCCGATGCATTCTGACTCATGGCGATTTAGCCTTTCCAATGAGCTTGGTAGTGGAGAATAACGTGACGAGTTGGTCACCTGTTAATAATATACCATATGGTTCCACTTGTCAATCTGGATTCTTATGTGTGATGGCCCGGTTGAGAGTAGCCCCCCGGCCACCAGATCGTGTGGCTGCCAGCGATCGTGGCTGTGAAGGTTACAGAGGATCCGTGCGTCGACGGATTGCCGGGTAAATATTTGCTAATTCATATAAAACTACTAAGCAAGCAAGTTATATAATCTAAGGGCCATAGGTCAGACGTGGGTTTGACGCAACGAAAAGGTCAATGGAGGAGAAAAATGCTTGGTGGAGCGACGGGGGATCGAACCCCGGACCTCTTCAATGCCATTGAAGCGCTCTCCCAGCTGAGCTACCGCCCCAAGCGAAAGTGATTATACCTT
>Ga0316231_1005303_pt1 | contig 10321 bp, 3 predicted proteins | sample TBH18027metaG_FD_206002 | JGI IMG/M metagenome (GOLD analysis project Ga0316231, IMG submission 206002) | Freshwater microbial communities from Trout Bog Lake, Wisconsin, USA - TBH18027 | ecosystem: Environmental > Aquatic > Freshwater > Lake > Hypolimnion/Profundal zone | place: USA: Wisconsin...
AGTCGATCTCCCAGTTCACTTCTCCAACGAAGACAGTTCAGTTATTCGAGGTTGCCGGCAACACGCCATGCGATCCGTCGGCAGGATACGGATCCGCATGTGCTGCAACAGGCTACGGCTTTTCGGGCAACGGCTGGGATCCCTCCGGTAAGGGTGCAACCGGTGGCGCCGGAACATGCACTGCGTTTGCGACAACCGTGCTCCGCTATGTCACCGGCCCTTTTTACGGTCGCTCTCAGATCACGAAGTCCTGTTACGATGCCAACGCCAGACATTCGCAAGGCTCCAACTTTCTGATGGTTGACGGGCACGTCAAGTGGTTGAACGGCTCCCAGGTTTCGGCAGGTTGGGCCGACTATCCGGGCACATGGCAGGTCGCCAGCAACAATTACCAGGATCAGAACCCGCCCAATGTGTGGGGTTGGGGAACTCCGGCGGGAGCGCAAGGCGCCTTTAACTCGTCAGGGACAGTTACGCCTACAGCTACCTTTAGCCCATGGTAAGGAGATCACAATGCGATTTAGCGCAATCACGGCCGCTTGCTGTCTGATTTCAGCGCTTGCCGTCATTCCATTACGTGCGGCGACGATGCTCGCCAATCCGGGCTTCGAGAACGGCGTCAGCGGATGGACTGTGCCGGGGTGGGAAAAGGTAGTAAATCCGGCTATCGATCATACTGTCGTGCATGGCGGTTCGAGCTGCCTCAAGTTAATCGGTCAGGACGGATTCCAAGGCAGCGTCTTTCAGGATCTCGATACTGCGCCGCAAGCTCGAAGCGTGGAAATGTCCGGTTGGGTCAAGACTGCGGGGATTCCTGATAACTGGGATGTTGGCATCTTCGCCGAGTTCATTGGCGCGGATAACAAATGGATCTCGATCGCCACAGCGGGTAGGATCGCAGGGAAGGGAGGCGACACGGATTGGCAGCGCCTTGAGGGAACTTTTGAGGTCCCGCCGGATGCAAGAATCCTTCGGTATGAATTGCGTGTTCGCTGCTTCAACAAGTCGTTGAGTCCTCCCAACACCGGCACGGCCTGGTTTGACGATCTGGGCATTCGACAACTCGACGAGCAGGGCAAGATTCTTGCGGCTCAGATCGATGAGCCGTTCAAGGACCTCGCGATCAGCCGCAATGTGCTGCGCAATTCAGACTTCGCCGATGGTTTGAACGGATGGGCGAATGCCGATTGGCTCCCCGTCGTCCATCCGGCTGTCACCACAACCGATGCACGGGTTAAGGGCGGGTCGTCACTCGAGTACGTGGGTGAAAGCGGCAAGCGGGGCAATGTCTATCAGGACGTCCCAATAGCGGATGCGGGCGCGAGCTACTACATCTCCGGCTGGGTGAAGATAAAGGCGCTGCCGCCCAGTTGGTTCGCGGGTCTGCAGGTCGAGTTCATGGCGAAGGACAAATGGCTCGCTGCCCAAACAGTCCAGACGATTTCGATGACGGGCGATTGGGACTGGACCAGGCTCCAGGGCGTCGTGAATGCTCCTGCAACTGCAACGACCATGCGGGTCGAGCCGGTTGCCAGATGCGGTAGCGACAACCCCGGCACGGCAGCATTTGGCGCTGTTTGGTTTTCGGAGATTAACGCACAGCCACTAATAGATCAACGCAAACCGGCCGCTGTTAGCATTTATCGAATTCAACCTGGCGGCGCGTCCGGGGTCTTTCTAACATCGCAGCGACCGGAGATCACACTTTCTCTCGACAACACGTTCGCCGGTGACAAGGATCTGAATATCCATTTTGACGTGGTCGACTTCTGGAATTCGGTCGTTTTCAAGAGTTCGCTGCCAGTCCGGCTCGCGGCTCTTTCCAGTTCGGACATTTCCCTCAAGCCCGGGGCCATCTCGAAAACGGGCTTCTACAGTGTTCACGTCGGCATTTACGATGGTCAACAGATGGTCGCATCGCAAACTTCGGCTTTCTGCGTCACGACTCCGATAAAACATCCGAACACGTTTCTTGGGTTTACTCAGTATGAGGGCGGCCTAACAGCGGACAGCCGCATTATTGGGGCGGGGGTCGATCCATTATGGTTCGGTTGGCGAACCGTCGAACCGGCCAGAGGCACGTACGACTTTCGGGGGACCGATCCGGCTCTTGCGCCCTTCGAAGGCGGCGGCTTCCGGTTAATCGGCGCGATCGATCCAACCTACACGGATGAGAGCTATGTCACCCCAGGTTGGATAAGGGCAATCGTCCAGAAATGGTGGCAGGCTCATCCGGATTACAAGACGAATCCCGAGAACGCGTTTCCTCCGGAGTACTACGACTACTGGCGTGAATATGTGTCCGCGGTCGCTGCACATTATCGCGGCCGGATCAAGACCTGGCAGTTCATCAGGGAGATTGATTGGCAACAAGATGCACCCGGCGGAATATCCAATTACGCGAAAATGATCAAGATCGGGTCGGAGGCGATCAAGCGGATTGATCCGACCTCGATCGTGGGCGGGATTGCCGTCGGCACCCAGGATCTTCTGGCGGGCGGTCCCGTCGCACGTAAAGTGTGGGATACGGCCGGCGATAATCTCGATGGTCTTTTTATCCATCCATATACCCAGCCGTGCATCTATGCGCCGGGGCAGTTACCGGTCGGCGACGAAAAGGGCGGGCTGCGGCAGGCGCTGGTCGCCGCGCAGAAATTGGCATCCGAGCATCATAAAGGTTTGGTGGCTGTCGATGAAAAAGGCATCAAGGTGTCTTCCACGCTGCCCGTCGACTGCGCCTGGACAAAGGATGCCGCTACCGCGATTGCGCGAAGCCTGATCATCGCAAGGTCTGTTCCTTCGGTGGGATGGTATTCCTGTTTTCTCAAGCGCGCCGAGGACTTCAGCGGCGATGCCGGCGATCCTCCCGGAGCTTTCGACTACGGGTATTGGATCCACGGCATCCCGCGACCCGCCGTAGCTGTATTCGCGACATGCGCACGTCAGCTTGATGGCGCCTCCGCATCTTCGGAGTTACAGATCCATCGCGACGTCACCGGTTATGTCTTCTCCAAGCCGAGCGGTTCTGTCGCTGCCGTGTGGACGCCACTCGCCAAGGATGTGCCCATAAAGGTAATATTGCCGTCGGGCACGCGTTTGTATGATTTAATGGGAGACGAACATGTGATCGATAAATCGTCCGGCGGCGAGACGACGTTGCATCTTACGCCCGCGCCACTCTTTCTTGTAAGTCCGCTGGCAGCGCCGCGACTTGCCGCCCAACTATCAAGAGCCGCATGCCCGCTGCCTAAACTGGTCACCGCCGCGCGGCCTGGCAGTTTTCGGACCATCGACGTATACGTCGCCAACCAAACGCCATTGCCGATAACGGCAAACGTTACGGCATCCTTAGCCGGCGGCGCTCGCCTTCTCAAGCGCACGGCGGTCGCGTCGGCGCCGGGCGGTCAGACAACTTGCGTGTCTTTTCCGGTTGACGACAACGGCGCGTCGGGCTGGACCGGTAAGTTCTCAGCCAGGATTGAGACAGCGGGAGCCCCGCCACTCATCGAAAGCTCTAACATCGATCTATCGCCCGTGCATCGCATTCCGAGCGAATCTCGTCAGGATGGCGACTTCGCGAAGTACGCAAAATTCGCGCCGATCGTACTCGATGGCCCACAGGATGTCATGTGTCACGCTGGACCTGAAGCTGCGCGCAAGATCTGGAAGGGACCGTCCGATTTGAGTATGAAGGTCTGGCTTGCATGGGACGACACTAATTTCTACTTCGCTGCGTCCGTCGTGGACGATTGCTTCGTGCAAGAGCAAACCTGCAGCCGGATCTTCTCGCAGGATGGCTTCCAGCTTGCTTTTGAAACCCTCGCGAACGCTGTTCCTGCTGAAGTTTCCAGCGTTCGCGGCTTGGGCGACGACTACTATCAGTACGGAATTGCGCTGACCAAGGCCGGGCCGCAGGGCTATTGCTGGTTGTCCGCCAAGGTCAATGCCGGACTCGCCGGCATGCAGACTTCATTCTCGCCCTCAATCGTACGAGTCACCCCTACCTTGACGAATTACGAGTTTGCAATCCCATGGAACGCTTTGGCGCCCTTTGAGCCCAGGGCGGGAGCGGTAATGGGTTTCAACCTCAACTATGTTGACGCCGATTCGCCCAGCGACTCGACGCGATACTGGATGCAATTGACGCCGGGCTTGTCGGAAGGCAAGGACCCCACCGTTTACCGGCAATTCGTTCTGACGCAATGAAAATACTGATCACGGGGGCAGGCGGTTGGCTGGTGTGCCGCGAGTCATAACCGCCTCAAGCATCAACGCGCACGGTACGTTCTATTGGCGCATAAGCGGCAAGCCGGTCGTTTACGATAAGTGGCGGATGCTTATCACGTTCCAGGCGGAAAAAGGACATTTCCAATGGCGGCAATGAGTGAATTGACCGTTGAGATGGCGTTTACGCAGACCTACGACCGCCATAAAGACTCCCATTCGGCGATTCGAGAGGCGGCCTGCCTGCGAGTGCAAATGCCGGGCATCCTGGCTTCTCCGAAGAAGGACGATCTATTCTGTGGTCGCATGACCGACCTTGCGGTCGGCTTTACGCTGCAACAAGATGGTTTTGTTTACAAGTGTAGCGGTTGGTCGCTTGAAGCAATGTCGGCAGATGAAGCAGTGCCTCAAGATGTCCGCAAGAGAGCTTCCTTTCTGATCGATTACTGGCGCCATGAGAATACGGCGTCTCGTGTGCGCCAGGCCTATCCGCCGGATCTGGCCAGGATGCTGCCGGACGACAACTGGCCACAAGTACCTGGTATTGCCTTCCCACTCTACCGGCTGGGCGGTCCCTATCTCGATTTCGCGAAACTGTTGCGGTTGGGGTTGACCGGCCTTCAGGATGAAATACGAGATCGGCTGTCGCAGACGGAAGAGGCCAATCCTGTCCTTGAGGCCATGGTGAATGTCCTGGATTTGCAGAAGGACCTGTGCCGGCAATATGCTGCGATGTCGCTGGAGCTGTCGGCTGGTGAGAATACTCAGCGCGGCATCGAGCTACAAGAGATGGCGGTAATCCTCGAAAAGCTGGCCGTGGACCGTCCCCAGAGTTTTCGAGAAGCTATTCAATTGTGCTGGCTGTATATCATGTCGTCGCAAGTGCGCAACTACGGTCGCATGGATGCGTACCTGGGTCCATTTCTAGCAGGCGATATCGACTCCGGTGCTCTGACTGAGGAGGGCGCTCTGACGCTTATTCTGTCGCTGTGGCGCATGATGGCCGACCGTGCGACGGTATACGATGGCCGGGTAATCATTGGCGGAATGGGGCGGCCCGATCAGGTCGCGGCAAACCGGTTTGCGATGCTGGCCCTGGAGGCGACGCGACGCGTGCCAGGTAGCGACCCGCAACTGTCCCTGCGATGGCATATGGGCATGGACCCTGCGCTTATGAACAAGGCTCTGGACGTGCTCGGGGAGGGTCGCACCTTTCCGATTCTCTATAACGACGACGTCAATATTCCCGCAGTTGCGAAGGCTTTCGGCGTAGACATTGATACGGCCCAGCAGTATGTTCCTATGGGTTGCGGAGAATACGTTCTCGATCACATGAGTCTGGGCACGCCGAGCGGCGTAATGAATCTGCTCAAGGCTCTTGAAGTGACTCTGCACGACGGCACCGATCCCATGACCGGGCTTCGCAAGGGACCGGCCACCGGCATCGCTGGCATGACGACGTTCGAGGACTTGTTTGACGCGTATCGCGCAACGTCCGATCCCTACATAGAGGCGTTGGCAATGCAGGAGGCTCTGGAGTATCGGGTGGCGGGTGAAGTCGCATCGTTTCTCTTCATAAGCATACTCTATGACGATTGTATCGCTAGGGGCAAGGGCATACTTTCCGGCGGCGTCCGATACCTGGGGGGGACACTCGAGGCCTATGGCAACACGAATACGGCCGACAGCCTAAAGGCGATCAAAACAGTCGTTTTCGACCAGCGACGCGCAACCCTAACGGACCTGATTTCGGCGCTGGACGCGGACTTTGAAGGGCATGACGATATCAGACGCGCCTTGATCGCGGCTCCTAAGTATGGAAATGACCATGCCGAGGCTGACGCGATGGCAGTTCGAGTCCATGAACATTTCTGTCGCACGGTGCAAGCCCAGGCATCGAAGGTCGGCCTCGAAAGCTACTTGACCGTGGTCATCAATAACTCAGCCAACACAATTCTTGGACAGCAAACCGGCGCGTCGGCCGACGGCCGCAAGGCGAGGCAGCCGATGGCGAACGGCAACGCGCCGTCGGGCGGCAGCGATCGCCAGGGAATCACGGCGCTCATTCATTCGATTGTGAAGCTGGACCCAAACATCCACGCCGGAGCGGTCCAGAATATGAAGTTCTCCCGGGATATGTTCGGTGCGCAACGGCCCAAACTTGAGAACCTGCTGCAGGCCTATTTCACTATGGGCGGAACACAGGCGATGATCAATGTACTCGATCACGGAGAACTCGAACGCGCCATGGAGCACCCCGAGCTTTATTCCAGCCTCTTCGTCCGCGTCGGCGGATTCAGCGCCCGGTTTATCGACCTGCCATCGGCGGTTCAACGAGAGATATTGAGTCGGACGCTCTATGGGTAGGAAGAATCGTGCGATCCATTCCGTCGATCCCACGATCGCCTGCTGCAATCCGATGCGGCACAGGAGCTTCAGCATCGGCGCCCCCCATCACCCTCATTTTGCGTAAACTTCGAAGCTATAGAGCGAGTAGCCGTATGGCGTGCCTCGCCTTTCGCCATACATGCGAACATATCGAGCGAAGACCGGTTTGAAGTGGATCACTTCGGTGCCGGACGAGCCCATATCCGTTCGGTAGACATCGGTCCAGGTTGCGCCATCGAGGCTGACCTGGATACGATATTGCTTCCCGTACGCAAACTCCCAGATGAGCCCGACACCGGCGATATTGGTTGGCTTATCGAGGTCGACGGAAATCCATTGCGGATCGCTGAACGGCGAACTCCAGCGAGTTTCCAGGTCGCCGTCGAACGCCGCAGCGGCCGGGTAATCGGCGTTGAGGTCGGCCGACGAAGCCGCCTTGTGACCCTGAGCGATATCCACACCGCGCACGGGCGGGGCGGGCGCCTGCGCGCAATGCGGGATCGGCTCCGTGAACATCGACTTGAGCTTGACGCTTGAACTGAGACGAATGTCGCGCGACGATGAGGCGATTTCGATATTGTACACACCCGCGTCGGCCCTCCATCGCTTGCCGGGAACATCGCAATAGGCGAAGCAGCGGCCGTTCAGTGTGATCGCGACAGTTTTGGTCTGGCCGGGTTCGAGTGCGACCTTGGCGAAGCCTTTAAGCTCGCGAACGGGCTTGTCAACCTTAGGCGCGGGGTCGTGAACGTAAAGCTCGACCACGCCCTTGCCTGCGCGCTTGCCGGTGTTGGAGAGATCGACAAACACATTCAAACCGCGCCTGGGATCGAATACCTTTGACGACAATCGCAAGTTCGAGTACTTGAATGTGGTGTATGACAAGCCGTATCCAAACGGAAACGCCGGCTCGATGCCCTTCTTGTCGAAGTGGCGATAGCCCACATAGATGCCTTCGGCGTACTTTACCGTGCCCGCGGTGCCTGGATAGTTGCCGTAGTCCGGGTAGTCTTCTCGCCGGGCGCCAAGCGTGATGGGCAGCTTGCCCGAAGGGTTGACATCTCCAAAGAGAATTGCGGCCAGGGCGTGTCCGCCCTCTTGCCCGGGAAACCATGCCTCGACCAGTGCGGGAACATTCTGCAGCCAGGGGCTGAATGTGACCGGCGACCCATTGTTAAGCACCACAATCGTTCGCTTGTTGGCGGCAGCGGCGGCGGCGATAACCTGGGCCTGGCCACCCGGCAGATCCATCGTCAGCCGATCGCGGCCCTCGCCTTCCGTGCCGAGCGTTCCCGCAACCACGATTGCCACATCGGCGGCGGCCGCCGCGGCCCGAACAGCGCCGAGCACTTTCTCGTCCGGCTTTACCCATTCCAGGCGCGCAACGGGGCTGCGCAGGCGCTGGATATACTCGACACGCAGGTCGTATGTCTTGCCAGCCACCAGAGGAACCGGCCGGCTGCTCGATTGGTGCTCGCCGTCGGCAAAATCGTTTATCAGCAGTTCGTTGTCAAGATACATCCGGCAGCCGTCCTCGGGCGGCGCGAGGAACGTGTAACTCCCGCTTGCCGGCGCCGTCAGCTTGCCGGTCCAGCGGACGCTGTAACCGGATCGAGGAACACCCAGAATTGGTGATGTTGCCCAATGGAAATCGATTACTTGATCTGTTCGCGTGGCCACAGGGCTGCCCGACAGAGTCTTGTTGGCGAAATACTCGCCGCGAAGCCCCGGCGCGCCGTCCGGAGTGGTAAACGCATTGACCGGAATCACTTCGGTCGGTAAGCTCGCCTCAACATATGTCACCATGGCGGGGTCTTGGACACGCTTACGCAGGCCGTCGAGCGGGCTGATACGGTAGAACGGAGTCAGCCCTGGGCTGCCTTCCGCGCCGTACTGCATCTGGCTAGCGGCTCGCCCGAATACGGCGATCGAGTGGATCTTCGACACGTCGAGCGGCAGCAAACCGCCCTGGTTCTTGAGCAAGACGATTCCGCTAGCCGCGGCTTCGAATGTCAGCTTCTGGTGCTCGGGCGAATTGACGACCGATGGGTCGGGAACATGCCGGACAGGGTCCACGCAACCGGTGCGGATGATGGTCCGGACGATCCGCCGGACATTCTCATCGACCTGCGCCTGCGTGACCAGCCCATCATGGAGCGCCTGCTCAACCCGATCCGCACGAAGGTAGCCGGGGCCCGGCATCTCCAGATCGTTGCCGGCCATCATGACGCCGCCCACCTCATGCACACCGCCCCAGTCGGACATGACCATACCGTCCCAGTTCCAATCGCCTTTCAAGACATCGTTAAGCAGATACTTGTTAGCCGAAACATGATAGCCGTTGACCTGATTGTACGACGACATGAATGTCCAGGCATGCGCCTCGCGGGCGGTGGCCTCGAACGCCGGCAGGTAGATCTCGCGCAGCGCCCGCTCTCCAACGAGCACATTCACGGAAGATCGACTTGCTTCCTGGTTGTAGACAACATACGCTTTGGAGCAGGCGGCGCAGCCGGTAGCCTGAAGGCGCTCGACATAAGACACAGCCAGGCGCGCGTTCAGGAACGGATCTTCGCTGAAGAACTCGCCGTCCCGCCCGCCCAGAGGCGTCCGAACAATATTGATATCCGGCGCGAGCATCACCTGAATGCCGGGGCCCTTGTTAAGCGCCTCCGCTCCGATCGCCTCGCCGATGCGCCCGACCAGATCGGTGTCCCAGGTCGACGACTGCACGAGTGGGCATGGAAACAGCGACGCCGGCCCCGTGGTGTTCTTTGTGCACCCGCCGCGGACACCCTGCCCCGCATCGGCCATCTGCATCTCAGGGATATCCAGCCGCGGGATCGCGTTGGTCCAAAATCCCCCGCCGGTGACAAGACTCAGCTTCTCCTGCATTGTCATCCGGCCGAGCAGATCGTCGACCCGCTTTTCGAGCGGCGCCTTGGGATCTTTATAAACGGGCGCGCTGTCGGCCCGCGCCGGGCATGCGGGAATGCATATTGCGGCAAGGCAAATCGCAACAAGCAGCCGAGGCAGACGGAACAAGGAGGGTTTCATCATGAGCACGAACTCCTGAGACGCAGAGAGCGCCTCCGAATGAATTGTTGCTGTAGATTATACTATGACGATTATCACCAGGCTGGCAACCTGTCGTAGTAGTCATTCCGTAGAGCCTGTGGTAACTGTCATTCCGCGGAGTCTTCGACGCCAGGAATCTCAAGCCCTTCGCTGAGCCAAGTCCATTGGCGAGGACTTGCTTGATAAGAGGCGCACAATTAATTGTTCATATTGTTTATATCCGGCTAGCAACCTGGGATAATCCCATCAACATGAACAATTATTCATTTGTTTTAGTTTGCGCCCGAGCTTCTGTCGTTCCAGGGGATGGTCTTTGATGTAGGTGCATCAGTATCCAGCTTCTTGATGCTGAACACAGTTTCAGCAAGACGGTAGAAGCGTTTGCACGGCTTTGCGTCATCAGCGGGTTACTGAAGGTATGAAGTATTTCGCGCTTCGAGCAAGTTGTCTTTGGGTACATGATACCATTGGTCCCTGTACTGTACTGGAACCATATATAGGTGGTCCGGCGTTTATCAAGTATAGGTACTCTGTTTTGTGGGACTGTTCCCTCAGTAACTTGACAAATGTAAAGGAATTTGTTAGAATGACACTGCTGTAAGCAAAACTGTTGGAATATTTCCACAGTTTT
>Ga0316231_1005304_pt1 | contig 10321 bp, 4 predicted proteins | sample TBH18027metaG_FD_206002 | JGI IMG/M metagenome (GOLD analysis project Ga0316231, IMG submission 206002) | Freshwater microbial communities from Trout Bog Lake, Wisconsin, USA - TBH18027 | ecosystem: Environmental > Aquatic > Freshwater > Lake > Hypolimnion/Profundal zone | place: USA: Wisconsin...
GCCCTCCCTCCACTGGGAATGGACAAAGAACAGACAAAAACATAAACTCAACCATGTCCCAGGACTAACTCATGGACTGGACCAGAAAAGTGAACCCGGTCAACTTGCATCGCGAGTTCCGCCAAAACGCAAGCCATGGACGAATGAGGCGAACCGCATGGATATTTTTGATGCGGTGGGTCTGGCGGTGGTGTTTCGGATAAGGACAAATCAATCTGACAAAATAATGTAAATTTGAGATAGGGGTAATTTAGCCGCTTGGTTGACTTCGTGGCATGGGTCTTGCATCATCAAGCGTGCAAAGCAGACAGCCGAAAAAGACATGGCACATATTGGCGATTCCGCCTGTATTTTTATTGCTTGCCATGTCCTGCATCGCAACTACAAAGCCGTTTGCCGACTTTTCAGCCTACGCCGGTTCAGCAAGTTGCCGGGATTGTCACCGCGCCGATTATGACCTGTGGGCGCAGTCGAATCACGCGCTTGCGGAACGGTCATTGCAACCTGCGCTAGACCGGACGGCGTTTGACCCGCCGCGCGATTTCAAACATGGCGATGAAACCACCACCGCGCGGATTCAAAGCGGCCAATTTCAAATCATCACCCTCGGCCCAGAAAGCAACCGCCAGCCTTACCGTGTCGAACGGGTTTTGGGACACGACCCGCTCATCCAATTTTTAACGCCCTTTACCGGTGGCCGCTATCAGGTGCAGGAAGCCTCTTACGACCCGCGATCAAACCAGTGGTTTTACGTCTATGGCGACGATTTCCGCAATCCGGGTGAATACGGCCATTGGACTGGCCGGGGCATGAATTGGAATTCGCAATGCGCGGAATGCCACAACACCCGGTTGCATAAAAATTACGATGTCGCCACAGACGGCTACCACACAACGTCGGCGGAAATGGGCGTGGGCTGTGAAGCCTGTCACGGCCCGCTCAAAGCCCATGTTGAATGGCGCAACGTTCACACGAATACCACGCTGCTCGACCCGACCGTTTCCAAATTGTCCCCGGCGCGCATGGTCGGGCTGTGCGGTTCCTGCCATTCGCGCAACACTGATTTGACTGAAAACTTTAAGCCGGGCGATTCTTTTTATGACCATTACGCGATCGAAATTCTGGACGGTGACAAACGCTGGTATGCCGACGGGCAAATCAAGGATGAGGATTACGAGTTTGAAGCGTTCCTTGGCAGCAAGATGTATCAGGACGGGGTGATTTGTCTGGACTGCCACAATCCGCATTCCTACAAAAATACGCTGGCGGGGAATGACCTCTGTATGCGCTGCCATATCGGCGGCTATCCCAAAGCGCCAAAAATTGACCCGGTGAGCCATAAGCATGAATGCCAGAGCGATTGCATCGGTTGCCACATGCCGGTCACCGTGTATATGCAGCGGCATCCGCGCCATGACCACGGTTTTACCATCCCCGATCCGCTGCTGACGCGCGAATTGAACATTCCGAATGCTTGTAACCGCTGCCATGCGGACAAGCCAACGGATTGGGCGTTGAAATATGCCGCTGAATGGTATGGCACGAACATGAACCGGCCAACGCGTGAGCGGGCGCGGTGGATGGCAGCGGCTCAAAACGGGGAAGCCGGGGCGCAAAGCAAATTGATGGGTCTGCTGGCTGACACCAATCAGCCCGCTTACCGGCGGGCGGTGTCGGCAACATTGCTTGAACAATGGGCGACGGAACCAACAACGCAAACGGCATTGCTGGCGCAGTTGAAAAGCGAACATCCGCTGGTGCGGGAAAAAGCGGTGCGCGCGTTGGAACCGGCCTTGGCTGACACAAATGTTTTCGTCGCGTTAAAGCCGATGCTGAATGACCCGCTGCGAAATGTGCGGGTGGCGGCGGCGTGGGTGTTGCGGGCGACGGTGGATATGCAAAGTCAGGCTGGCCTGGATTTGCAGCGGATGCTGGACTTGGAAGCCGACCAACCGACCGGACAATTTGAGAAAGCGATGTTTTTGCTAGCTCGCCAGCAACCGGCGGAAGCATTGGCGCATCTTAAAAAAGCAACGGCTTGGGACAAGCTCTCGCCGCCGTTCCTCTGCACACAAGCCCAGGTGCAAGCCCAGTTGGGAAAACTGACGGAAGCGTTGAAAACGCTCGACCAAGCGGAAGCGGCGGTGCCGGACGATCCGCACATTCCTTATGTGCGGGCGATGATTTTGAAACGCAACGGGCGGGATGATGAAGCGCGGTAGTGGCAAAACAAGCATTAAAGTTAGCTATAGCTTTTCCACCATCAACGCAACTGATTCAAAAACTACCGCGACGCGCACAATTGCCTTTGGCCTCTAAACGGATGGTAAAGCGGGCATCACCAAATATTCATTTCCTGTCGGCTCTATAAGCTTTTTTATGCCTATACATATTCAAAAGTTTTTGAGCTTCCATCAAATCTTTAGCCGACAAACCCAATGCAATGCTTGCTTTTTCCCATTTTACCGCTTCTTCAAAATTTCCGCTTTCTGCATAAGCAGCTGCCAATGTTCCTAGCGAGTGGGGTTCTTTCCACGATCCTAACCCGCAAGCCATCCTTGCATATTCAAGAGCTTTTGGGCCATTACGAAGATTTGCATCAGGACAGACAGATAGCATCCAAGCAAGATTATTGTATGCAATAGCGCAATTCGTGTCTAGACGAATTGCTTTCTGACAGTCGGCCATCCCATTAGTGTAGTCACCCATTTGGGAAAGCACAAATCCTCTGGCCGCATATGCGGAAGCGCTTTTTGAGTTATACTTTATGGCTGTATTATAGTCATCTAAAGCCTTGTCCAAATCCCCCTTTATATCAAAGGCATAAGCGCGAAGTTCGTAAGCAGAGTATAAGCTCGGCTTTAATAGGATAGCCGTGTCATAGTTTTTAATTGCATCATCATAATTGCCCATTGACATATATGCGAATGCCTTGTTGGCATAAGCGTCGGCACAAGAATGGTCAATCTTAATAGACTCTGCATAATCATCTATTGCCTTATCATATTTATGAGCTTTTGAAAAAACATTGCCTCTTAATAAAAAAGCATTGGCATCTGGATTAAGATGAATGGCAATGCTTAAGTCTGAAATGGCATTGTCAAACTGATTCTTTTCGTTATATGCCCAGCCTCTTGCATAATAGACATACGCATGGTTAGTATCAATTTGAATAGCCTTGCTGAAACACTCAATGGCAAGGTCATAATTATTCCCCCTTAATGCAGCCGCACCGTTGGTGGCATAGTAGTATGAATCATATGCCACGCCCTTTTCAGGAATCAAACAGTCGCTTATGATGACGCTTAAAGCGAATAGAAAAAATCTCCAAGTTTGCATGGGATAAATCATAAGATGTAATTTTATTCCGACCGTTTTTATTGCTTTCCCTATCTTTATTTTTCTATTGCCTTTTCTACAGCTTTCTCAATGGCTGCGTCAGGCAAATAATCTTCAGCAGTTTCGGCTACCCTCGGCCAAGTATCCACATTGGGATTACTGCTCAACCCGCTGGCCTCTGCCCCAACAATTCCCGGAGCCCAAATGCCCAGCATTGCTAAATATGGATCAACTGGGCCTGGATCTTTCCAATGCTTGCAAATATTGATCGATTTCGCAATTGAGTTGTTATTTAAAAGGTTGTCAAATGCTTGCTGTGCTCCGCTGGGGTGGGCTAGAGGTTGTAAGTATTGATTAGGATCAGCCACTGTTATGGGTGGTGAACTCGGATTGTCTGGAAGCTTACTGCTTGGCGGATTTTGCCATTGATCCGATGATGGGGGATTAAAAATCGTTGATAAAGGTGGTGTAATAGGTGTGTTGTTGGGATTGTTTGGAAAGGGGATAAAACCTTGCAATCCCAGCGGGTCAATATAACGCAACGGGTTATTTCCAACGAATTCGTAACGATTCACTCCGCCCGCCAAAAAAACGGACTTACGATGTCGGATTAAATTAAACCCCGGCTCTCCGTTGGGGTCGGATGTAGCCCAGCGATTTAAGTCCGGGCTATACCAGCGTAGCCCGAAATCAACAATCCCACGGTAAGCCGGCTTGCTGGAAAACTGCATGGTATTGGCGTTTGCCAATGGCCCCCACTGGCCGATGACTTTTCCGAAGGGATTATAGAGATAGCGGGCGACGATGTTTTCATTTCCGTTTATCAAAGCCGTGATGTTTCCCGCTCCGTCCGCATGATAAAGTGCAGAGCCGTTGGTGTCCGTCCGCGCCAGCAATCCGCCGATGCCACCCGCTCGTTGTAAGCCGCCACCCAAATCCAACCCGCGCGTGTAAGTCACCAGCGGACTGTTGTTCGTGCCGCGCTCTTGAATGAGTAACCGTCCGTCGTAAACATAATGCGTTTCGTTCGTCAGAACCCACGCGCTGCCGCTCCAACTGTAATCCCTGGCGATACGGCGGCGGTTAAGCCCGTCATAGACAAAATCCGATTTCCAACTGCCCGCCAGCGTGATGTTGGTCAACTGATTCTCGGCATCGTAAGCGAACGACCGCGAGCCATCGTTCGTGAGATTGCCATTGCCATCAAAATTCAGGGTAACGCTCGCCGGCAAATTCAGCGTGAGGATGTTGGTCGCCATCAAGCCGTAGGCATTCTGCGCGATGTTTGTAAACGTGTTGTTGCCGCTCGCCAGCGAAAGATTGGTGGCCGCAAAAGTGAAATCCCCGTATGTTTGCGCCGTCTGGCCATTCACAGTGACGCTTGTTGCGGGCGCGGGTGTCGCGCCGCTCATGGTGAATGCGCCGCTGCGCGAAACGCCGTTCAACTGGTTGGCCGCATCCGTGGTGAAGGTCTGTGCGAGCGCGCCATTGTTGCGCGTGTGCAGGTTGTGCGCCGCATCGTAGCCAAAGCCAAGCTGTTCGTTCAAACGGGCCGTGCCATTTGTTTCCGCCGCATTCCACGCGGTCAACTGCCCGATGCCGTCAAAGCCGACGCTTACCGTGGAAGCGGTCAGGCCGAGATTCCGCACAATGTTCGTCCGCAAGCCGAGCGCGTCCGGTGTGTAGGCGTAGCCGTCCAAGGTGTGACCCCAATGATCATTCAAGGCCGTGCCGGTGAGCCGTGCCAGTGAATCGTAGCTGTTCACGATGTTCGCGCCGTTGGGCAACCGGATTCCCGTCACCAGCGACGAGGCCGGTTGAAAATTGTAGCTGTAAGTGAACGCACCCGCCGGGGAAACCGCGTTGGTCATGCGCCAGCCCGAATCATACCCATAGCTCTGCGACCAGTTGCTCGTCGTCTGCGACAGGGTCAGGGCCGTCCGCAAGCCCTGCACATAGGTATAGGTCACCGTGTCGCTCGCCCACGGCCCGTTCTCGCTCTGCAACCGGCCAACGGGCGTGTAGCCGAAAACCGTCGCGCCCACGGCGTCCGTCATGTTCGTCAAACGGTTCAAGGCGTCATAGGCGTAGCTGACGGTCAGGTTCGGATAGACGATGGATTTCAGGTTTCCAACGTTGTCGTAGGTGTAGCCGGTGTCGCCCTGCTCCGGCGTCCACCGGTCCGTGATCCAGCCGTTGGCGTTGTAGGCGTATTGGAAGGCGTTGCGGTTCAGTCCGTCCACCTTGTTGGTCAGCCAGCCGTATTGGTTGTATTGCCAGCGAGTCTGATGCAAGAGGCCGTCCACAAGGTTTGTGATGTTGTTCAGCGAATCGTAACCAAACTGCGTCACCTCTGTGTTGGCGTTGGTGACCGAGGTTAAGCGACCGGCGCCGTCCCGGCCATAGCGGGTGACTTTCTGGTCGCGGTTGGTGTAAGCAACCAAACCGGCGGCATTGTAGCCGTAGCCTTCGTTGATACCGTCCGGCCAAGTCCGTTTGAGCAATTCATTGATGGCGTCAAACGAGTTGGTTACGGTGACGCCATTGGCGTCCGTGACGCTCATTGGCCGATTCAAGGCATCATAAATCGTCTGGCGCAACGTGCCGTTGGCGCTGGCAATGCTCGTCGGCAAACCCTGATTGTTATAGGCGAGTTGAACATAACGACCAGCCCCGTCAAAGGCGTTGGTCATTCGTCCGGCAAGGTCAAACTGGTAGGTGATGCTGCTGCTGTCCGGAAAATAAACACTGGTGAGATTGCCCTGATTGTCATAATTCAGGGTGTTGGTATTGTGTGCCGCGTCAACGATTTGATTCAACGAACCGCATCCGCACCAACTGTAACTGGTGACGTTGGTGTTGGCATTGGTGACAGCGGTAAGGTGCTGCAAGCCGTCATAGCCATACCGCGTCCAGTTGCCCAGCCGGTCTTTGGTGCCAACCAAGTCCAGCCGATAGTAAATGTTGGAAATGGTCGTGCTGTCGGGGAAGCTCGTGCCGGTGAGCCGGTTCAGGCCGTCCCAAGTGTTCGCCACCGTCAGACCTCGGTCGTCGGTGATGTTGCTGGGCAAGCCCGCGCTGTAATTGTTGATGGTGAACGAACGGCCTTCCGGCGAAATGCTGATCTGTTGCAACATGGCACTGTTCGCGGTTGGCGGGGTGGCCGGTGAATTGTAGCTCAAGGTGATGCTCTTGCCCGCCGGCAATTGCACGCCCGTCAGATTGTAGGTGGAACCGTCCCAACTTAACGTCGTTACCTGATTCAAAGTGTTGGTCGCGGCGGTGATTTGGTGGCTGCCGTTGTAGCCGTAATTAATATATTGACCGGCGGAATTGCTGACGCGCAACAAATCAACACTGTTTGTCGCGTAGTTGAACCAATTGGTCAGCGTTCCGACGGTTCCGCCCGGTTGGGAATAGCTGGTTTCATTATCGGAAACCAAACCGGCCCCGGCGGGCGGATTGGGGATGCCCGTCAGGGAATAATAATTGTAGGTGGTGAACTGGCTGGTGCCGTCCGGCAACAACCGGGCAACACAGCTTGCCTGCGGATTGCTGCCGAGCAATTCCGCCGACGGTTTGCCCGCATAGTTATACCACGTCCGCAAACCGGGGATGGTGTTGCCCGTGTCCGGTGACGGATCGCGCTCGCTGGACAAGCCTTCCGTGATGGAATTGCTGTCGGTGTAGGACATCAGCCAATGGCGCATCCGGGACTTGTTGAAATCGACGGCGGTCAAATCCGTTATGGCCTGCGCCAGTCCGCTACTGCCCCCACCGGAAAGGTCGGTCTGCACGGTATAGGATAGTGCCGTAAACTGCCGTCGCCCCCAATAATAGGTATTGCGGTAAGTCAGTGCATAGTGCGGTGTCGAGCCGGAAGTGCCGTCGTCAAAAGACTGGCCGGACACCGTGGGTGCCGTGTCAGTGGAGGCAACATTTGAATTGTTGTGGATATAGCAATACAACTGCTGCGCGCCGGTTGGCTCATTGATATAAACGGCCCGCTGGATGAAGGAGTCCGGCAAGTCAGCGTTGGTGTCCGGCTGATTATAATAGGTAAAGCTGGTATTGCCGTAAGGGGTTGTCAGGTTGGTAATCCAGCCGCTATTGGTCTGATAAGCGAATGAATTGGTAAGGCTCGCCGCGTCAATTATGCTGGCTGGCACCATCATGTTGACATAGAGCGTGGTATAGGTAAGACGAACATTCCGGCCATAAGGGTCGTCAATTTCCTTGATCTTGAAGCCATCGGTGGCCGCGTTGGTGCCGCTGTAAAGAAAAGAGTTTGTTCGCCCGTCCGGGTCAACCACATAACGCACCCGGTAGAACGGAGTAATACCATTGGTCGCCACATGCTCATAACCGATGCGGGTTGCCCGGCCTTGCGGGTCAAGCCGCTGCGTCAGGAGTAGGCGCATTGCGGAAATTCCCTCGGATGAGTACGGGGTTGTCCGCGTAACGTAGGTGCTGGGAATAAGGACGGGATAGGCCGACAAGCCGAAAACATCCTGGCTGCCGTCAGGATGAACCAGTTTCACACCAACCCCGGCATCACCCCAAGCAATGCCATTGGCATCGACTGACGGCTGATTGGAACTGACGCCGAGAGGGTAAACGGTTGCAACTACCGGGAAGCCATTGGTTGAAACCGGCTGTATTTTCACCAGACTTTGCGGATCGGTGGCTGATTGGTTGCCAGCGACGACCGTGAAATAATTCAGGCCGCCTTCGGGACGCCAGACTAAAGCCTGATAGCCCTGCGTAAAGGGGGCGTAATAGTTAACCGGCGACCAATAATAACTTACCCCGGAAAAATACCAGTTGGCATCCCAGGTGGAATCCCAAATCTGAACACTCATGGTCCAGTTGTTGCCCCAAGACGCATTCGTCCCAGCGTCCGAGCCGTAGCCGTTGGCTGCGCCCGGATAGGAATAGGCGTCATAAGGATTGTAGTTGTGGGCGGTGATCTCGCCCGAATCCGGCAGTTTCGTCCGCTGGCTGTAATAAAAGCGGAAATTCATTTCCTTCCCGGAAGATGTGGCGTAGCTCAACGGTGTGTCTTCCATGCACAGGCTGATGTAAGGTTCGCTTACCCACCAACGCGGCATCCCCGTGGATGGTGAACAAACTCCGGGCGGGCAAGGCTTGGGCATGGCGGGACTACCGGCCCCGGCGTTGTTTTGATTGCAACCCAGGTTGTTCCAGTCATGGAACCGCGCGGAGATGCAAGCGCCGCTTGCTCCCGCTTCGCGCGGAACCATCAGAGACAACGCCGCCAACGCCATTAAATACCATTTCGTTTTCATGTGCTGTTAGGGAATGCTGGAATAACTGCTGGCTGTCCATACGGAAAACCCTTCCGACACCTGCGGGCGGGTGCCGTATAAATACTCCTGATAATTCAGCAAGCCATCCTGATCCGGGTCAAGCAAGGCCGAAGAAACGTCCAAACCGTTTTCGATATACCACGCATACGGCACACCGTAGGCGTCGCTTTGCGGGGGCGCGTCTGGATCAATATCGGCAATCAGCTTGGAATACGCATCTGTGATGCCGTCGCCATTCGAGTCCAAAGGCGTGCCCAACCGCAAAAAAGCATCCGTCGTCGGGATGGAAACGGCGTAGGTGTTCCCGTGCATCCCTTGGCCCAACCAAACCCAATTACCGGTCACCAAGGCCGCCGTGGCGAAGGTGTCGTAAAAAAATCCATCCCAACCGCCTTGGATCGTGAAGGTGATGACCGTCCGGCCATCGGTGGTGATGGTGGCAGACTGGTTGGTAATCCACACGTCATTGGCATTAGAACCGTTCACTGCGGTTACACTGCCGATCCACTGTAAATCGCCCGCCCCCGAAATAGCCGAATACGAGGTAGATGAGAAAGACGGACTGGATGACGCGGAAGTAAGGGAAGCCATCGCCGTGTTCCACGGACTCATCATGTAAATCGGATAGGTTTGCTTGAAAATGGTCTGAATCGTGCCACCGTCCAGTGGCACATTGTAGGTGACGACATTGTTAAATAAACCGTGGGACTGGTAATTTCCGGTGCTGTCACCGCCGATGCAAAAGCCGTTCGTTAAGGCGTTCGCGCCGGGATAGACCGTCACACCGGGGCCGTTGGTCGCCAGTTCCCCGTCCAGATACAAGGCCGTATTTGTTGCGGTGTAGGTCAGCGCGACGAAATGGAAATAATTGGTTTTCCAAGCGATAGGCGCGGCAAGGTAGGTGGTGACGGTGCCGGACAAGTCGTTGGTCTGCGCCGAGAAGTAAAGGTTTGCCCCCGCTGGATCAACATAGAGACTCCACCAGCCGTAATTGGAATTGGTGGTGTAGCCACCGGCTTCAAACAGGCGAGCATATTCGCCCGGCCCAGTGCCGCCCAAATTCGTGCTTGACCACTTGCCGGCGGCAAACCAAAAAAGGACGCTGCCCTGATTGACAGCCAGGTTGGTCGTTCCGCCGGTTTCCACGACGTTGAATTTAAGCCAGGCGGGGAGGTTGGTGTTCACCACCAACGACGCACCGAGTCCAAGGTGGGAAAAATTGAGATTGGTGAAGCTGGCCGGAGCGTTGCTGTGATCGCTGGTCCAGTTGGTGCTGTCGTGGAACGACCATGAATTGAGCGGGGTGTAGCTGATTCTGCCGCCACCGCCACCGCCACCGCCGGGCAGGAGTTGAGCCATCACACCAAACGCGGAAAACAAAAAGCCCGCGACACTCAATGCGCGGGCAAAAACAGCGACGTTTTTTTGAGACGTATGTTCTCCTCTTTTCAACAGTTTCATAAAATATCCATTTTTCTGAATTGTCCCTGCCATTGTGAACCACCGGGTGTTGCCCCTGTCACTCCGACAAAAGCTGTTCTAATCTTTTTTGTCCTTTTTGCAAACAAATATTTCCTGCCTTTTAACCCTTTTCATTTTCCACTGCTCAAACTGCGAATTTACCTGAAAAAGAATCCGCCAATTATATGCGC
>Ga0316231_1005310_pt1 | contig 10311 bp, 7 predicted proteins | sample TBH18027metaG_FD_206002 | JGI IMG/M metagenome (GOLD analysis project Ga0316231, IMG submission 206002) | Freshwater microbial communities from Trout Bog Lake, Wisconsin, USA - TBH18027 | ecosystem: Environmental > Aquatic > Freshwater > Lake > Hypolimnion/Profundal zone | place: USA: Wisconsin...
CTGGCGCGCGAAGGAGATTTTATTTTCCGTCGAGGTCAATTCCTCGGTGAGCTGCATCATGTTCTGGTTCGCCTTCAGGTCGGGATACTGTTCGCTCACCATCATCAGCCGGCTCAACGTGCCGCCGAGGCCGGATTCCGCCGCCGTCAGATTTTTCATCGCAGTGGCGTCGCCGGGATTGGCGGCGGCGGCCTTCGACGCGGCGTAGGCGATGTTGCGCGCGGCGGTGACGGCTTCGAGCGTGCCGCGCTCGTGCGCCATGTAACCCTTGGCCGTCTCGACGAGATTCGGGATGAGGTCGTAGCGGCGCTTGAGCTGCACATCAATCTGCGCGTAGGCGTTCTTGTAGCGGTTGCGCATCGTGACGAGCTTGTTGTAAATGCCGGCCACAAAGGCGATGGCAACCACGACAATGAGGACGAGAACACCAAGGGCAATGAGCAATGGAATCATAATTTTTCTTTCGTTAAGTTCACTGACAGTTTTACCGAACCACGCCGCCGGGCAATGATAATTTCACTTCAAATTTGGAACCGCTCCGGAGGGACGAGTTCCACGAGTCCTGTTTTTGAAAAATCAGGGATTCGTGGAACTCGTCCCTCCGAAAATAAAAACTCACGGCACGACCTCCACCGGCATTCCGACCCAGACCAATTTCAATAAATACTCCGCGTCCCAGTTCGCCAGCCGGAAGCAGCCGTGCGACTCCGTGCGCCCGACCTGCTCCGGCGCGGGCGTGCCGTGCATGCCGTAGCCCGGCTTGTCCAAACCGATCCACGCGACGCCGACGGGATTGTTCGGGCCGGGCGGCAAAATCAGCTTGTGCCCGATGGCCTGCAATTCGGCGGACTCCGGAAAAAGCCCGGGATCCACGGTGTAGTTCGGATGCGGTGCGACCACAATGACGTGCAGCTCGCCGACCGGCCGCTTCTCGACGTGCGCCGCAATGCTGCACGGGCAATGCAGCAGCAGGTTCGTCCCCGTGCCGAACGCCTCCAGAAATTTGTCGGACAGATGGATGACGACAAACGCCGCCTGCTCCGACGGCTCCGGATAAGTCACGTCGGGAATTTTCAAAACCGTTCCCGCCATCACATTCGTCCAGTTGACATCGGGATTCAGTTTTTGAACCAGCAGCGGATACGAATGCGCCTTTTCCGCGACCTCTTCCAAAATGGTTTCGTAATCCAGCGCGGACTGCTGCGACTTGGCGAGCCACGTTTTGCCGAGCGGCTGCAAGCGCGCGAGGTCGTTCGTCGTGACGATGTAATTCGCCAATAATGGCGCGGCGAGCGTGAGCAGCGGCCGCGTATTGGTGTCGAGCGTCGCGGTCTCAAACAGTTTTTGCGAACGCTGAAACGCCGCGATGGCCGCGCGCGTCTGCGAGCCGATGGCGGCGTCCAGCGAACCCGGCGAAATCGCGCGCCGCGCCAGCGCGACCTGCGCCTCAAACCCGGCGCGCGCCGGGCGCGGAAAATCCGCCGGCGACTGCGGCGCGATCACGAGCGGTTTTAGTTTGGGTTTTTCAACCGGGGTGGCGGCAGAGGCAACGGGTTTATGTGTCCGGATTTTTTTGGGATGTTTCTCGTGCCACCAGAGCCAGATGATCCCGCCACTCACCGCCGCGAGCAGCAGCACGGCCAGAAAATCGCCGAAGCGATTGCGGCGGCGGGAAGATGATTTTTCCAGAATCGGCACATGGCAATTTAGCCAGCACCGACGGCCAACCCAAGTTTTGATTTCACGCCATCCGCAGCACGGCCTCGCCAATCAGGCGCGCGGTGTTTTCGCAGCCAACCCGGCTGGTGTTGATCACCAGATGATACAGCAGCGGGTCGTTGATGTCCGCGTTGTAATACGTTTTGACATAGCGGGCGCGCGCCGATTCCTCTTCCACGCAAAACTTCCGCGCCTCCGCCGGCGATTTGCGGTCATCCCGGCAGATGCGTTCAATGCGGTCGTCCAACGGCGCGACCAGGCGCACATGGAGGACGCGCGGCAGCTTCGCCGTCACAATGTTGCCAGCGCGGCCGACGAGAATGACGCTGCCCAGCTCCGCAAATTTCAAGATGGTTTCCGCCGTCTGCTGCACCAGTGTTTGCGACGTCGGCCGCACGCCGAAAATATCCGCCAGCGTGTCCTCAATCGCCGAGACGCGGTCTTCCGGCAAAAACTTTTCCAAGTGCGCCGGCAGATTGTGGTCGGCCAAGACCTTGTTCATCAGGTCGCGGTCAAACACCGTCCATGTCGGGCTCTGGGCGGACGAGTGCTGCTGTAAAAAGATCGCCAGTTTTTCCGCGACCATTATGCCGCCGCAACCGGCCTGGCGGGAAATGGTGACGGCACGCCGCAGGCCAACAGCCACTGCCGCGCGAGCGGCCGGGGCGGTCTGGCTGTTGATGAAGGAGAAGCACCGATCCAAACTTGCGTTCATCATAAATCACCTCGTGGTTTGCTGATGCACGATACGCCCGTAACCGCTTAAAACGCAAGGGGCGGAAGACGATTTACAGACAGCTAATCCAATGAAGTAGTCAGGCCGATTCACGCACCAGCAGTTCGTGGTAGGCGGCGGCAATCTGATCCACCAGCGGCGACGGCGCAACCGGCTGCCCGTCAAACGCGGCAACGGGAATGATGCCCAGCGCGCTTTGCGTGACAAAAATTCCGGCCGCATTGCGCAACTGCTCCGGCTTGATGATGCGCTTGTTCGTGGCGAGGCCGAGCGACTGGCAGATTTCCAAGACGACCGCCCGCGTGATGCCCGGCAGCACGCCGCGCCCCGTCGGCACGGTGCAGACATGATCCTGATAAACCCAAAACAGATTCCCACCCGCCGTCTCCGCCACCTCGCCGTTGGTGTTCAGCAGCAGCGCCTCGTCCGCGCCTTTTTCTTCCGCCTCGGTGCGCGCGAGCACGTTCAAAACTTTGCTCGTCGTCTTGAACGCCGCCAGCGCGTCGCCCGCCGGAATACGGAAAGACGAAGTCATCAAACTCCATTGCGCCGGCTCGTCCGGATTCTGCGGCGGCAACGGATGCAGCGTCAGCGCAAGCGTCGGCGCGCCGGAATTTTTTGGCGAATAGCCGCGCGCCCCCGCGCCGCGCGTCAGCGTCACGCGCAGGACGGCCTCGGACAATTCATTCTGCGCGATGATCTGCTCGGCGAATTTCTGAAGCTCGCGCGGCGTGAACGGCAGTTGGATTTTTAGAAATTCCGCGCCGCGCGCAAGCCGCTCCAGATGCTGCGCGAAGCGGAAGGTTTTACTGTTCGCCACCCGCACCGTCTCGAACAAGCCGTCGCCCAGCAGAAAGCCGCGGTCGTTCAATGGCACGACCGCTTCCGCTTCCGGCACAAATTTTCCGTTGAGAAAAACAACCATGAGATACCCGTTTCCTAATGCCGTTCTGATTATCCGAAGTGCCGCCGGAGTTCAAGCTTTAGCTGGTTTGTCCGGGCAAACTGAAGCCTGAACTCCAGCCTGATTAAAATTCAGCGCGGCGAGAAAACCCGCCGCCTTGGCCAGGGTTTCCTCGTATTCCGCCGCCGGATCGGAATCAGCCACGATACCCGCGCCGACGTTGAAATGGATTTTCCCCGCCACGCAAACCGCCGTGCGAATGGCGATGCTCAACTGGCTTTCGCGGTTGAAACCAAGATAGCCAATCGCGCCGCAGTAAGCGCCGCGCGAAACCGGTTCCAGCTCGTCAATGATTTCCATCGCCCGAAATTTTGGCGCACCGGTGATGCTGCCGCCGGGAAAGCACGACGCGAACGCGGCAAAATGCGTCACGTCATTGCGCAGCCGGCCTTCGACGGTGGAAACGAGGTGCTGCACCTGCGCGAACTTTTCCAGCTTCGCCAGTTCCGGCACTTGCACCGAGCCGTATTCGCAGACTTTGCCGAGATCGTTTCGCAGCAAATCGGTGATCATCACCAGCTCGGCGAGTTCCTTGGCATTTGTCTGCAATTCGTAGGCGAGCTGCGCGTCGCGCGTCGCGTCGGCGGCGCGCGGGCGCGTGCCCTTGATCGGGCGCGTGACGATGTGCGAACCGCTCATCCGCAAAAACTGTTCGGGCGACGACGACGCAATTTGGAAATCGTCGCAGTCAAGAAACGCGGAAAACGGCGCGGGCGAAACGGCGGACAATCTTTCAAAAAATTCCCAGCCGGTGAAATCAGCTTCCGCCGTGAGCCGGTGCGAAAGGTTGACCTGATAGATGTCGCCGGCGCGGATGTAATTTTGCGCGCGCTCAACGGCGGCAATGAATTCGGTGCGGGAAAGATTGGAAACCGGTTTGGCCACAGAGGCACAGAGACGCAGAGAATCAGAAACATTTTTTCCCTCTGTGTCTCTGCGCCTCGGTGGCAATGCTTTTTCTTCAATGATTGAAAGCCAGAAGACCAACTGCGCCTGCGCCCGCATTTCGCTGCGCGAACCGTCGGCGTCCAGGCCGGTGGAAACGACGCAGACTTTGCCGAGGCGATGGTCGAAGACCACGAGGCTGTCGTAGAAGCCAACATGGCAGTCGGGCAGTTCCAAATCATTCACCGCGCGGCGCGGGAGCTTGGGCTCCGAAAAATTCTTCAGATCGTAGCCCCAATAGCCGAACGCTCCGCCAAGCGGAAACGGCGAATCAATCTCGTCCAGCAGTTCGTAGCGCGCCATGAGCGCGTCGAGGAGGTGCCACGGGTTGCCGTATTGGATTTGAGGCGTTGGGCACGGGGCGTTGGGCGCGGGTTCGGAAATGATTTCGCAGCGCGAGCCGAAGGAACGGAAGGTCAAAAACGGGTTCGCCGCGATGAAGGAATAACGCGCGGACGGCGAATCAAATTGCGTTGTTCGCAGCAGAACAATCCCGGTTTCGCCACGCAGATTTTCGACGAGCGATTCAGGCGTGTGCGCGGTTGGGATTTCTTGAATGAGCGGGCGCATCAACCTTGGTGTTCGACTTTGATGGTCAGGCCTGGTTTGACGCCGGCTAGAGCGGGCAGGACGTGGTTCAGAACCTGTTCGGCGGTCATCCGAAACACTCGGCCACGCGCAGAAATTTTCAACCAGCCGGTTTTGTCACGGTGATAGCGTTCGGTAAAATTTTTTGCGCCAATCAAAATGACATATTTGTCGTTGGTCAATTTCATTTGAAAATCCGGCGCGGTCACGCAAACGCCACCGGCAGCGTGCCCGGCGGGCCGACGCGGCGCTCGTAGTCGCGGATGATCTGGATGACCTCGTCCACGTCGTCGGTGAGCTTGAGCAGGCCGAGGTCGCCAGGGCTGATGAGCTTGTCCTTTTCGAGGCGCGATTTCATCCACGCGAGCAGCCCCTTCCAATGTTCGCTGCCGAAAAGAATGAGCGGGAACTGCGGGATGCGCTGCGTCTGCACCAGCGTCAGCACCTCGAACAATTCGTCCAGCGTGCCAAAGCCGCCGGGCATGAAGACGAAACCGATGCTGTATTTGACAAAACACACCTTGCGCGAAAAGAAATAATGAAAATGAATCGGCACGTTGGCGTATTTGTTCCCGTTCTGCTCGTGCGGCAGCTCGATGTTAAGGCCGACGGATTTGCCGCCGGCGTGCGCCGCGCCCTTGTTGGCGGCCTCCATGATGCCGGGGCCGCCGCCGGTGACGACGGCGAGATTGTGCTTGGCGAGACCCTTGGCGATGTCCACGGCGGCGCGGTAATACTTGTCCGCCGGCTTGGTCCGCGCGGAGCCGAAGATGGTCACGGCCGGACCGACCTGCGACATCGTCTGGAACGAGTCCACAAACTCGGACATGATGCGGAAAATCCGCCAGGGATCCTCGCGGATGAAGTTGTTGCCGTCGCTCATGCCGCCACGATAGTCCCGTCCGCAAAATGAAACAAGCCGGAGAATCCGAAAATTCTCCGGCCTGCCGGTTCCTGCTGACCGCTTAAGTCACGAGCAGCCGAGGCTTTCGCCGCAGTTGAGGCACTTGTAGCACGCGCCGTTGCGGACGGTGATCTGGCCGCAGTTCGGGCAGCTCGGCGCGTCCGACTGGTTGGTGATCATCTGCGTGAGCATCGAGGCGTGGCGCACTTTCTTATGGGCGGCGCCGGGCGGCAGCTCGATGATGTCGGTGTCACTGCTGATGGCCAGCTCCGGCACCGGCCGGTTCACTTTTTTTTTAATCTCCTCGGCCAGCCCGGGCATGGACAATTCCGGCTGGTTGCGCGCGGCGGTGATGTTTTCGCGGTAGCCGGGCAGGAACTGGAACGCCATCCAGCGGAAGACGTAGTCGGTGATGGACGCGGCGTTGCGGATGTCCGGATTCTTGGTAAAACCGCTCGGCTCGAAGCGCTGGTGGGCGAACTTCTTGACGAGCGCGTCCAGCGGCACGCCGTATTGGAGCGCCATGCTGGTGAGCGTGCCGATGCTGTCCATGAGGCCGCCGATGGTGGAACCTTCCTTGGCCATGGTGATGAACAGTTCGCCCGGCTGGTTGTCCTCGAACAGGCCGACGGTCAAATAACCCTCGTGGCCGGCGATGTCGAACTTGTGCGTGACGGCCGTGCGGGTGTCCGAAAGGCGGCGGCGGAGCGGCTTGCCGGACTCGTTTTGCAGACGGGCGATTTCGGCCTCGAGTTCGCCGATGCGGGGATCCTGCGCGGGCGCGGCGGGGGCGGACTTGTCGCCGCCTTCGTTGGTCTTCTTGGTGTTCAGCGGCTGCGAGCGCTTGGAACCGTCGCGATAAATGGCGACGCATTTCAGCCCCATCTTCCAGGCCTGAACGTAAGTGTCGCGGACTTCGGCGACAGTGCATTCCTTGGGCATATTGACAGTCTTGGAAATCGCGCCGCTGATGAACGGCTGCGCCGCGGCCATCATCTTGAGATGCGCCAGATAGCCGATGCTGCGCGTGCCCTGATGCGGCTTGAACGCGCAATCGAAGACGGGCAGATGTTCGGGCTTGAGGCCGCTCTTGACGGTCGCGCCGTTTTCCTGGACGTCTTCGATGGTGTCGTATTTCTCGATGTGGGCGATGATTTGTTTGTTGTCCGCCTCGCTGTAGCCGAGCCGGTGCAGCGCGTCGGGCACACCGCGGTTGACAATCTTCAACATGCCGCCGCCGGCGAGCAATTTGTATTTCACCAGCGCGATGTCGGGTTCCACGCCGGTCGTGTCGCAGTCCATGAGGAAGGCGATGGTGCCGGTGGGCGCGAGCACGGTGACTTGCGCGTTGCGATAGCCGTGCTGCTTGCCCTTCGCGAGCGCGCTGTCCCAGGTCTTGCGGGCCTCGGTCTTGAGATAATTAAATTCCGCGCTCGGCTGGATGGTTTCCACGGCTTCGCGGTGGAGCTTGATGACGCCGAGCATGGATTCGACATTGTCCTTGGCGACGGTCTTCTCGACCCCGGCGCAACGCGCGTCGCGATAGCCGGCAAACGCGCCGGTGGTCGCGGCGATGTCGGCGCTCTGCTCGTAAGCATGACCGGTCATGATGGCAGTGATGGCACCGGCGAGCGCGCGGCCTTCATCGGAATCGTAAGGCAAACCGTAGCTCATGCAGAGCGAACCGAGATTCGCAAAGCCGAGACCGAGCGTGCGGAAGATGTGGGAGTTCTCGGCGATGTCCTTGGTCGGATAGCTGGCATTGTCCACGAGAATCTCCTGGGCGGTGATAAAGATGCGGACAGCCGCCTTGAAGCGCTCGATGTCAAACTTGTTGTCGTCGCGCTTGAACTTCATCAGGTTGAGCGACGCGAGATTGCACGCGGTATTGTTGATGAAAACATATTCGCTGCATGGATTCGTGGAGTGAATCGGCTCGGTGCCTTTGCAGGTGTGCCACTTCTGGATGGCGCCGTCGTATTGGATGCCGGGGTCGCCGCAGATGTGCGTGCCTTCGGCGATTTTGGTGAGCAGCGTGGCCGCGTCTTTTTTCTGGAGCGGCTTGCCGTCACGAATCGCGCGCGTCCACCATTCCTTGCCGGCGAGCGCGGCTTCAAAAAACTCGTCGCTGGCGCGGACGGAAAGATTCTCGTTCTGATACATCACGCTGCCGTAAGCGTCGCCGTTGTAAGAACCGTCGTAGCCCTGCTCAATCAATGCCCACGCTTTCTTTTCTTCCTTCTGCTTGGCGTCAATGAATTCTTCGATGTCGCCATGCCAGTCGCGGAGCGTGTTCATCTTCGCGGCGCGGCGGGTCTTGCCGCCGGACTTCACCACGTTCGCCACCTGGTCGTAAACTTTCAGGAAGCTCATCGGGCCGCTCGGCCGGCCGCCGCCGCTCAATTTTTCACGGCTCGAACGGATGGGTGTCAAGTCGGTGCCAGTGCCGGAACCATATTTGAACAGCATCGCTTCGCTGTAGGCGAGGTGCATGATGGATTCCATGTCGTCCTTGACGGACTGGATGAAGCACGCGCTGCCCTGCGGATATTCATACTGCGTCCGGGCGCGTTCGGCTTCCTTGGTCTTGCGATTGAAGAACCAGTTGCCCTTGCTGGAATTTTTGCCGACGCCGTATTCGTGATACAAACCGACGTTGAACCACACCGGCGAATTGAACGCGCCGTATTGGTTCAGGCAGAGCCAGGTCAACTCCTCGTAAAAGATTTCACCATCGGCCTTGGAGAAATAACCGTCCGCAATGCCCCAATCGGAAATGGTGCGCGTGATGCGGTGAATGAGCTGGCGCACGGAGGTCTCGCGCTCGGAGGTATGCTGCTCGCCGTAAAAATATTTCGAGACGACGACTTTCGTGGCGAGCACCGACCACGACTTCGGCACCTCGACATTTTCCTGCTTGAAGATGACCTTGCCGCCGTCATCGGTGATCTCGGCGGTGCGCTGATCCCATTCGACCTGGTCGAACGGCTTGACTTTGGCGTCGCTGAAAACGCGTTCAATGCGCAGCGACTTGGTTGCAGATTTGGTTGGTTTCATGGAACGGGTCGCAGAAACTTTGTTGGTTCGACGGCTGGCAGCTTTCGGGGCTGGCGCCGAGACATCCTCACGGGCATCAATCATGGTGGTCTCCAGGTTAATTTTTACACTTTATCCGGTCAGTTTCAAGCGAGACAGAAACACGCCGGGACTTAAAAACCGTCAATTTCACGGAAAAACGAGTTTTCCCTCAAAATTGAAGCTCCCCTACTAATTGGGGAACGAAAGCCATCATGCTACCACCGGTGGTATCTTTCAAGAAAATTTTACAAAAATGTTACGCGAACGATATTCCCAAATGAAATCAATCGAATCCTCACGCCTGACCGGCAAATTCGAAACTTATTCTCCGCCGGTGAACAACTTTTAGCGACGGCCTTTGGCGCGGTTGCTGCCGCGCGGATGGGATTTTTTGCCGCGATTTTCGCCCCGGTTCTTTACAAAAACAGGCTTGGCTCCGCCCGCTGGCCGGACAAAGGGTTTTCCACCCGGCTTGCCGGTCGGTCGGACGAATGGCTTGCCACCGGTTTTTCCGCCGGGCTTGCCCGTCGGACGAATGTAGGGCCGGCGGCCAAATTTCCCCGGTGCGGTTTCGGCCGGCCGGAATTTCCGCTTCGGCATCACAGACTTCGGGCGCGCTTTCGGCACCAGCACAATCGGACAGCCCTCGTAGCCGAACGCCGTGCGCAATTCGTTCGCGAGACTTTTTTTGTATTGGTCGGAAAACAATTCGTCGCGGTTCACAAACAGCAGGAACGTCGGCGGCGCCTGCCGCACCTGCGTGGCGTAATAAAATTTCAGCCGGTGACCGGCGGCGCTGATGGGCTGGCGGCGCTCGACGGCGTCGTTGATGGTGCGGTTCAAGACCGCCGTGGGAATTTTCTGCTGCAACTGCGCGGCGACGTAGCGCACGGCTTCGAGCAGACGGTCCAGATGAAATCCCGTTGTGGCGGAAGTAAAAATCACCGGCGCATAATCGAGGAAAAACAGTTTGTCCTGCACCCACGCGCCAAACTCGCTGAGCGTGGTGAGCTTTTTCGCCGTGCCTTCGGTGCGCTTTTTCAGTTCGCGCGACTGGATTTCCTCCTCGCGCGCCTTGCGGATTTCGGCGGCGAACAAATCCCATTTGTTGATGACGAGGATGCACGCGCGGCGCTGTTCGACGATGGTATCGGCGATTTTTTTGTCCTGCTCGGTGACGCCCACCTCGGCGTCAATGACCAACACGGTGATGTCGCTGCGCGCGATGGATTCCTGCGCGCGCTGGACGCTGAAAAATTCCACGGAGTCGTCCACCTGCCGGGTTTTTCTCATGCCGGCGGTATCAATCAAAATATATTTTGATCGCACGCCGTCGGTTTCCACCTCGAACGGCACGTCCACGGAATCGCGCGTGGT
>Ga0316231_1005312_pt1 | contig 10309 bp, 7 predicted proteins | sample TBH18027metaG_FD_206002 | JGI IMG/M metagenome (GOLD analysis project Ga0316231, IMG submission 206002) | Freshwater microbial communities from Trout Bog Lake, Wisconsin, USA - TBH18027 | ecosystem: Environmental > Aquatic > Freshwater > Lake > Hypolimnion/Profundal zone | place: USA: Wisconsin...
TCGAAGATTATTCCGTTTCAACAGCCGGTAAAAGATGGTTCTACATCCCAAGCCTACCAGCCCATGCTCGTGATTTTCGTTCATGGTATCGCTTCAGACCGCAGCACTTGGTCGAATGCCTTGGTGTATTTTCAGCCGTATTTTAACAATTACGCATGGACAACTAGTCCAGTCGTCGTTGCCGGCCAGAATATCGCGTACAAGGCGGGTAGCCCCAGTGACAGCGCGTACCTATGTAGTGCCAATCTATTTATGAGACTAGATTTCTTGGAAATTGGGTAACACTTTTGGGTACTGAAATCGAAATGAAATCGTTTTGTTGTAACCAGATTATCAGGGCCAACGCCAATCGCCAGTGGGGCCTCTGAAACTTTAAGCTGTAACCGTTGCGCAATGTTTACCGGCACACGTCACCATGCGGTCGGGGCTCAATCCGTGAAGTACAACACCAGCCGTTTCGGGCCGTGGGCGCCCATTACGAGGATTTTCTCAATGTCGCCGGTGCGGCTGGCGCCGGTAATCACGCTCAGGTTGCTCGGCCAATGGCGGTCATAGCGTTGCTGCCAGAGCGCCAATGCGGCGGTGAGGTCGGGGACGAGTTGGTCGCGGCGCGCAATCACCAGATGCACGGGCGGTAAAACTGAGAGCGCGCGGCCACCGGCATTGCGGGTGCTGACGGCAATGCTGCCGGTGCGCGCAAGCAGGCAATCGCAGCCGGTGACACCGAGGTCGGCTTGCCGGACATCGGAATTGCCGGCGACTTCGGGAACAGCGCTGGCGATTTTTGGGAAGGCAGTGAGAAAGGCCGGCAGGTCAGTGATGATTTCACCCTTGAGCACGGCGAACTCTTCCCGGAACCGCGCTTCCAAATCGGTGACCGGCGGGAAGATGGGGGCGGCCGACGGCGCGGCGGGAGCCTTGGCCTCCACACGGAGAGCGGTGCGGACGCGACCGAGGATGTTTTCGCGGGCGGCGTTCATGGGTGGTGTTGAACAGGCGTCCCGCCTGTTGGGGGTTTGACATCAGACAGGCGGGACGCCTGTCCAACTTTCTCCCACCAATCCCGGAAACTTTGGCGGGGTGGCGCCGGGAGGTCGCGGGTGGCGGTCCACGGTTTGGCAAAACTGTTGCCCAAGCCCAGCCGCAGGCCGAGGCGCGCCAGTTTGCCGGCGACGGCGTAGCGCGCCGGTGATTGCACGACCCAGAGCCAGAGTTTGAATGCGAGCCGCTGGAGCGGGTGGTCGAACTTGCTGGCGATGGCGTCGCGCCGGTTGTGGAGCAGGTGATGATGCAGGTCAATCCGGACCGGGCAGACATCCGTGCAGGAACCGCACAGCGAACTGGCAAACGACAGGTGCGACCATTCTGCCGCGCCGCGCAGGCGCGGCGTGAGGACCGAGCCGATTGGGCCCTGGTAGGTGGTGGCGTAGGTGTGGCCGCCGATGGTTTTGTAAACGGGGCAGGTGTTCAGACACGCGCCGCAGCGGATGCAATGCAACACGTCGCGCATTTCCGGGTTTGCCAGCAACTTTGTCCGGCCGTTGTCGAGGAGGATCACGTGGAATTCGGCCGGGCCGTCCACTTCGCCATCCCGGCGCGGGCCGCCGACGAGCGTGCTGTAGCTGGTGAGCGCCTGGCCGGTGCCGCTGGTGCAGAGGACCGGCCAGAACAATCCAAGATCGCTCAGGCGCGGAATCAGTTTCTCAATACCGGCAATCGCGACGTGGATGCGCGGCAGCGAAACGCTGAGCCGGCCGTTGCCTTCGTTGGTGGTGAGCGCGATCATGCCGGTATCGGCAATGAGGAAGTTCGCGCCGGTAATGCCCATGTCGGCGGTGAGGAAATCCTGCCGAAGTTGCCGGCGGGCGACCATGGTGAGTTCTTCCGCCGGGGCGTCGAGCGCCGCGCCGAATTTCTCGTGAAAGAGTTCCGCGACGTCGGCTTTGCTGAGGTGCATGACCGGCGTGACGATGTGGTAGGGCGGTTCGTTGCGGAGCTGGCAGATGTATTCGCCAAGGTCGGTCTCGACCGGCTGGATGCCGGCGGCTTCGAGCGCGGGGTTGAGATGAATTTCCTCGGTCGTCATGGATTTGGCTTTGACGACTTTGCGGACGCCGTGTTGCCGGGCGAGAGTCAGGACGATTTGGCGGGCTTGCTCGGCGTCCTCGGCCCAGTGGACATGGCCGCCGTTGGCGAGGACATTGCGCTCGAATTGTTCGAGGTAGCGGTCGAGGTGGTTGATCGTTTCAAACTTGATGGCGGCGGCCCGGGACCGGGCGTTTGGCCAGTCGGCGAACCGGTCTTTGCCGCGGGCGACGCCGATGTCGTAGCTAGCGATATTTTTCTGGATGATGGCGCGGTGCCGGAGGTCGGTGGCCTTGGCGGCGGCGGCGTGGGAAAATTGTTGGGCGGCGGTGGTCATTGGGCGGCCAACACCTCCGCCAGCGAAATGGTTTTGGTTGCGAATTTCTTGCGCCGCAGACAGCCGCCGATTTGCATCAGGCAACTGGAATCGGCGCTGATGACGTACTCGGCGCCGGTGCGCTGGATGGAGTCAACTTTCACCTCGTCCATTGCAAACGAGACCAGCGGTAGCTTGACCGAGAACGTCCCGCCGAAACCACAGCAGGTTTCGGCCTGATCCATCTCGATGAGTTCGAGGCCGCGGACGTGCCGGAGGAGTTGCCGGGGTTCGTCTTTCAAGCGGAGTTCGCGGAGGCTGTGGCAGGAGTCGTGGTAGGTGACTTTCGCCGGGAACCGCGCGCCGACGTCGGTGACGCCGAGTTTGCGGACAAGGAATTCGCCGAACTCGAAGGTGTTGGCGGTGACCGGTGTGGCCGCGCCGAGAAGTTCCGGATAAGAGTTGCGCACCATTGCGGTGCAGGAGCCGGATGGGCAGACGATGGCGTCGTAGCCGGCGAAGATTTTCAGATAGCGCTGGGCGAGGACGCGAGCTTCGGGCCAGTAGCCGGTATTGAAGGCGGGCTGGCCGCAGCAGGTTTGTTCCGCCGGAAACTCCGCGGTGATATTGAGCCGGCGTAAGACGGTCACCATTGCCCGGCCCACTTCCGGGTAAAGCTGGTCGATGAAACACGGGATGAACAGGCCGACGCGCATTGCCGGCAAGTTAGAGGTTGGCCGGGCGCACGACAAGCGGAAAGTTTTCCGGAGTCGCGACAGATGTTGGGTTAGCAGTTGACACTGGGAGGTGGGGCTGATAGGTGTTTCAACAATTATTGTGTTCGCGCCTGAGACTTCCGGTGGCCCGGCGAGACACAGCGACGTGCGCAATAATTATTGCGTGCGTAATAATTGTTTATTCATGCCGGTCTGCCTGTGTGCAGAGGCTTGCCGTCCTGCGGCAATTGATCGGCGCCGGCCTGTTTATCAACCCTAAGGACTCCCAATGATCACTTCCAAATTCCTGCGTTCGGCCGGTCTTCTGCTCGGTCTGGTTGCCGCCGCCCACGCCCAAGTTCCGGCCTTGCTCAACCACCAAGGTCTGGTCAGCGCCGGGGGGACGAACTTTACCGGAACCGGGCAATTCCAATTTGCGCTGGTCAACCAGACCGGTGCCACCACTTACTGGAGCAACGGCGCCGGCGTGGTCAGCGTGCCCGTGAGCCAGGGCTTGTACGCGGTGTTGCTCGGCGACACCAACGTCACCGGCATGGCGGCGTTGCCAGCCAATGTGTTCAACAATGCCGACGTCCGGTTGCGGGTCTGGTTCAACGACGGCGTGAGCGGCCAGCAGCAATTGACGCCTGACCAGCGGATTGCGGCGGTTGGCTACGCACTGATGGCGCAGACCGTGGCAAATGGCGCGATCACCAGCGGCAAACTCGCCGCCGGCGCGGTGACAGCTGCGGCGTTGGCGCCGGGCGCAGTGGGCGCGGCGGCACTGGCGGTCGGCACGATTACCAGCAATCAACTCGCGACCGGTGCGGTCGACAACACAAAGTTGGTAAACAACTCGATTACCGTGACGGCCGGGAGCGGGTTGAGCGGCGGCGGCGCGGTGGCGTTGGGCGGGAGCACGACGCTCTCAATCCCCGCGAGTGGTGTGGCCAATGCGATGCTGGCCAATAGCGCCGTCACGGTCACGGCGGGCAGCGGATTGAGTGGCGGTGGCGCAGTCGCCTTGGGCGGGAGCGCGACGGTGTCGGCCAATTTGAATCATGACACCTCTCTGACTGGGAATGGTGGTGCGGTGAATTTGGGGTTGAACTTTGGGAACGCGAACACGTGGACGGCTTCACAGACAATCAACGGCGGCTTGCAAGTGACCGGTGACGTGCAGGCGGCGCGGCTGAATGTCGGTTCCGGCAACACGGTCAACAGCACTTTCTCAACCATTGCCGGCGGCAAAAATAATTTTATCACGGGCGGTGACGAGTATTCCTTTATTGGTGGTGGCGCGGCGAACAGCATTCTCAACATCTATGCGACGATTGGCGGCGGAAGCAATAATACCGCATATCTCTTTTCGACGATTGGCGGTGGTGAAGGGAACGCGGCGGTTGAGCATTCGTTCATTGGCGGCGGCTTGTCGAATTCGGCAACTTCCGGTTCGTATGCCGCCATTGCCGGCGGCTGGGGGAACACCGCCAGCGGCTATCTCGCGACGGTCGGGGGTGGCAGGTCCGCCACCGCCAGTGGCAGTTACGCCACCGTCGGGGGCGGCATCAACAATACCGCCAGCGACTCCTCCACGACGGTCGGTGGTGGTCAGAACAACATCGCCACCAACCAGTACGCCACGGTTGGCGGCGGCAGCCACAACATTGCCGGCGGCCTTTACGCCACCGTTGCTGGTGGCAGCCAGCACGCTGCCGTCGGCTACGCGGCCACCGTCAGCGGCGGCTATCAAAATACCGCCAACGGCGACTACGCCACCATCGGCGGTGGCGACTATAACTTTGCCACCAACAACGCGACGATTGCCGGCGGTCTCTATAACGTCGCCACCGCCTCCGCCACGGTCGCCGGCGGCTACCAGAACACCGCCAGCGGCGCGGGCGCCTTCATCGGGGGCGGCGGCTCCGACGGCACCACCTACGGCAGCAACGTGGCCAGCGGCGCGGCCGCTGTCATCGGTGGTGGCAACTTCAATTTCGCCAGTGGAAGCTACGCCACGATCGGCGGCGGTTACAGTAACAGCGCCAGTGGCGCAGGTGCATTCGTCGGTGGTGGCGGTTTTGACGGCACCTACTACGGCAGTAACACCGCCAGTGGTGCAGAATCCGTCATCGGTGGTGGTAACTATAACATCGCCAGCGGTTTTTTAGCCACGGTCGCCGGCGGCAACCAGAACACCGCCAGCGAGGGTGTCTCGACCATCGGCGGTGGTGGGTACAACATTGCCAACGGTCGCTACGCTACGGTTGGCGGCGGCTTTGGCAACTCCGCCAGTGGCACGAACGCCACGGTTGCCGGCGGTCAAAACAACAACGCTACTGGGGTCAACAGCTTTGCCGCGGGCTACCAAGCGAACGCCACCAATGATGGCGCGTTCGTGTGGTCCGGCTATTCCGATCTCTCGACCATCACCTATTCGACGAGTAACAGCCAGTTCACGGTGCACTGCCAAGGCGGCGCGCAATTCTTTACCGGCAGCGGCACTTCGATTGGGGCGGTCCTGGCAAAGAACTCTTCGACGTGGTCGGCGTTGAGTGACCGCAATGCCAAGGCGAACATCGAACCGATCAACACGCGCGAGATTCTGGCGCACTTGATCCAGATGCCGGTGAGCCGGTGGAGCTATAAAGCTGATCCGGACCAGCGCCGGTATATCGGGCCGATGGCGCAGGATTTTTATGCCGCGTTCGGCCTCGGCGACGACGACAAGCGGATCAACACCCTCGACAACGAGGGCGTCGCCCTTGCCGCCATCCAAGGCTTGTACCAGGAATTGCAGGACGAAAAGACGCGCAACCTCGCGCTGGAAAAACGGTTGACTGAATTGGAACAACTGATCCGCCGCTCCAACCGGTTGGAAGTGAAGTAACCATGAACTGCCTTCACGCAACTGCCAGTGGTCAGCCAGCAATGGTTGATTCCCGGTGGTTTGGGTTTTGGGCGGCGCTGGTTTGCCTGGCCATTAGCGGGCCGGCGTTTGGCGCCAACCTGGTGACCGGCACCGTCAATGGCGGCGGCGGCCATAGCAGCAGCGCGGCCTACACGCTCACCGCCAGCGTGGGTGAAATTGCCGGCTCCGCCAGCGCGACGTCACCAGCCGTGACGCTTTGGAGCGGCTTCATCGCCCAAGCCGGCGGCTCGCCCGGCAACACCGTGCCGGTTGCGGCCTTTTCTCCGACCCCAAGTGTCATCTCGGTTGGCGAGAGCGTCACGTTCACGGACACCTCGACCGGCACCATCACGAACCGGTTCTGGGATTTTGGCGATCACACGACCACCAATCTGACCGGCACGAGCGTCAGCCACACCTATGCCGCCGCCGGCTCGAATACGGTGCTATTGATCGTGAGCGGTCCGGCCGGCAGCAGCACGAACACGCAAACCAATGCCGTCATCGTTAATAACTTGCCGACCGTGGCGACGCCGACGATTGTCCCCAATGGCGGTACGTTCACCAACTCGACCTCGGTTTCACTCGCGTGCACCACGACCGGCGCGGCGATCTACTACACCACCGATGGCACCACGCCGACAGCCAGCGCGACACTTTACAGCATTCCGTTCACGCTGAACAACTCGGCGACCGTCAATGTGGCGGCGTTCAAGGCCGGTTCCAACCCCAGCGCGGTGGCCAGCGCGACCTTCACCATCATCAGCACCTTGCCGACGGTGGTCACGCCGACGATTACACCGGCCAGTGGCACGTATACGAACACGTTGCAGGTGACTTTGAATTGCATCACGGCTGGTGCGACGATCCGGTACACGGTCGACGGCGCTGATCCGACCGGTAGTTCTCCGCTCTACAACGGCGCGTTTACGTTGAGTGGCTCAGCGATCGTGAAAGCGATCGCTTTTGCCAGTGGCGACAATGCCAGCGCCATCGCGGCGACCAGCTACACCATTGTCGCCACGCAACCGACGGTGGCCACGCCGGTAATTACGCCTAATGGCGGCACGTTCACCAACTCGGTCGTGGTCACGTTGACGTGCAGCACCGGGGGCGCCACGATTCGCTACACCACTGATGGCTCCGCGCCAACCGCAAACTCGACGGCGTATCTCAGCGCGTTTATGTTGCCCAGCACAGCCACCGTCCGGGTCGTCGGTTATGCAGCCGGCATGAATCCGAGCAGTGAAGCGGCAGCCAGTTTCACCATTATCAACCCGTTGCCGACAGCGGCCACGCCGGTCTTCACGCCGGCCAGCGGCACAGCCACGACCACCGTGCAGGTCGCGCTCAGTTGCACCACAGCCGGCGCCACCATCCGGTATACCACCGATGGTTCCGACCCGACCGGCAGTTCGCCGAGCTACACCGGCCTGATTACGCTGACGCATTCGGTGACAGTAAAAGCCGTCGGCTTTGCCAGCGGCTACAATCCCAGCGCCGTCGCCACGGCGAGTTTCACGATCAATCTGCCGGCGACGTTGACGATCCTAACCGGCAACATCCTGCCGAACGCGTTGAAAGGCGTGGCCGACAGCGTGACACTCCAAGCCATCAATGGGACCGGGAAGGAAACGTGGGCTGTGGCGAAGACGGCCAAGTTGCCGGCCGGTTTAAAACTGGCGACGACCGGCGCGCTGAGCGGCACCCCCACCAAACTTGGGACCGCCACCTTCCTCATCACTGTCAAGGACGCCGCCAACCACACCGCACAGCAGACATTCAGCCTGACCGTGATCGATCCAACGCCGACGTTCAGTAAGCTGGCCGGCACTTATACCGGCTTGATCATTGACACCAACGCGCCCACCTACGCCAGTTCGGGCGCGCTGACGTTGGTGTTGAGCAAGACCGGCTCGTACGCGGCCAATCTGACGATGCACGGCTCGAAGTTTGCGTTCAAAGGCCAGTTCGACCTGACCGGTGCCGCCACCACAACAGTGTTTGGGCAGGTCATCGTGTTTGCGCTTGATCTGACTGGCGCTACCAAACAGGTTACCGGCACCGTGCCCGGTCCCGGATTTAGTTCCGTGCTGGTGGCGGACCTGAACGGCCAGTGCCCGGCGAATCTGGCGATCAACTACACGCTGGCGTTCATCCCGTTCGACGAAACGGACTCGACCAAGCCGCAGGGCTACGGCTCGGCAACATTGAGTGTCAGCAAGACCGGCCTCGGCACGCTGACCGGTGTATTGGGCGACGGGACGAAACTCTCCGTCAAAGCGCCTGTCTCAAAGGACGGCAACTGGCCGTTGGACACCAGCCTTTACAACAAGAATGCCGGCTCCTGTATCGGCTGGGTCATGCTGACCACTTCGAACGCCACGGGCGTGGTGGATTGGTTTGCGCCAAATACCAAAGGCGGTTATGCCGGCTTCAGCACCACGCTGGACCTGATCGGCTCGGAATTCGTGGCCAATCAAGCCCTTGCCGGAAACAAAATTGTGACCCTGAGCGGCGCCGGGCTGACCGGCAACATCGTCAAAACGGTAACAATAAACGGTGGCAAGGTGACAGTGACGGATCCCGGTCAGGATGCGTTAATGCTCAAGCTCACACCGAAGACCGGGCAATTCACCGGCACCTTCGTGCTGCCGGCTGGCGGTAAGGCGATCCCGTTTAGCGGATTGCTGTTGCAGGAGCAAGCGGGCGGGGCCGGCCTGTTCCAGCACTCCGGCAAGACCGGCGGGATCACAATTGAGCCGGCGCCGTAACTGTCCGGTACTCCGGCGCGCGCAAATAAATTGGCTCCAGCGGCAACAGGCTCGGCCCGGCTAAACCCAGCCGGCCAAGCACCGCCGCGCTGGGGAAGACCGGTGTGGCACAAACCGTGCCGATACCGTGGAGTTGCGCCGCATACCGGTCCATCTCCGCGCTGACCAGCCACGTCGGCTCATGCAATTCACCGGCCAACGCTGCCAGCGTTCCCAGCCGGCACGCGTGCAGTGGTTTGCCAGTCCGGTCGTACAGCGCGCTGTAAATCTCGCCCCGGCGCGCATCGCCAATCACGCACAACTGCCGGCACGCCGCCGGGATCCCAGGCAACGCCGTTAATGCCAGCGCCGCAAAACTGCTCACTGCCCGGATTGGCACCGCGTGCGGCAGTGCCAAACCTTTGGCCGCCGCCAGCCCGGCGCGAATCCCGGTAAACGAGCCGGGCCCGACGCCGACGATCAGTAACTCAAAGTTGCCGGGCTGCAAGCGTTCAAGCGCATTAAACAAACCGTCGCGTCCAAAAAGTTCTGCACCGACCAGCCGGTCATCATCCAGCACGGCAACTGCGCCGCGTGTTGTGGAAGTATCGATAGCCAGCGTGATCATGTCAGTTCGATTTGACGGGTGGTCTCGTCGAGCGCGATCATCCGAATCCGTTGCGTCTGCGCCGGCAGGAGCGACTCAATGCGTTCCGCCCATTCGATGACGGTGATCCCGGTTCCGCCGAGATAATCCTCAATCCCGATGTTGACCGCTTCGCCCGCAGTTGTCAGCCGGTATAGGTCAATGTGCGCCAGAGGCAAGCGCCCGCCCCGGTATTCATGGATGAGTGTAAACGTCGGACTGGTCACGGCCTGCGTGATGTTCAAGCCGGCGGCCAACCCTTTCACCAAACAGGTCTTGCCGGCGCCCAGATCGCCGGTCAAGGCAATCACGGCCCCCGCGCGTAGTGTCCCGGCGAGTTGCCGGCCAAACGCGATGGTTTCCTCAGCGCTGTGGGAAATGGTCATAACCTGTTTCCGTGAGCGGTTGGCCGTCAAGCAGCACCACCGGCTTTGCGATGACGCGGCCGACTTCATAAAACTTCTTGCGCAGCTTGCCGGCGACGCGCGGGTTGACGGTGAACAGCAATTCAAAATCTTCGCCGTCAGTCAGCGCAGCGCGCAGCGAGCCGTTCCGCGGCACCTGCCGGGAACAAATGTCAAAGCCGGCGTGGCTGGATTCGACTAGGCGCTGGAGGTCGCTGGCGAGACCGTCGCTGATGTCCAGCATCGCATGGATCCGGAAATGTTGCGTGAGCCAGCGGGCTTCTTTGATGCGCGGGATGAAGCGCAGGTGCTTGCCGGCCCGCGAGCCGCCGAGTTTGCCGGTGACAAAGACGGCATCACCGGGCTTGGCGCCCGACCGCAGCACGAGCCGGTCGCGCTCGACTTCGCCGATGAGCGCGACGACGATGAATTGTTCCCGGCGAACGTGCGTGGTGTCGCCGCCGACGATTTCACAACC
>Ga0316231_1005313_pt1 | contig 10307 bp, 6 predicted proteins | sample TBH18027metaG_FD_206002 | JGI IMG/M metagenome (GOLD analysis project Ga0316231, IMG submission 206002) | Freshwater microbial communities from Trout Bog Lake, Wisconsin, USA - TBH18027 | ecosystem: Environmental > Aquatic > Freshwater > Lake > Hypolimnion/Profundal zone | place: USA: Wisconsin...
GCGGGCTGTCGGTCTCGTCCATCGAGACTTCCGTGATGAAATTCGCCGCGCCCTTGGCCTTGGCGATGTGCTGGTAAATTTTCCCAGCGTCCTGCACCGCGAGCAGAAATTTATTCGCCACGCGCTCCACTTCGGCGCGGTTAATTTCAAACGGACGGTCAATGTGCGGGATAAAAATTTTGCCGGCAAGTTCGGGATGACGCTCAACGAATGCCTTTACGTCCGCAGCGGCGGCGGGCTTGCCGATGCTGTCGGCCACGTCAATGGTGAAGAAATCCGACGGCGCGATGAAGCGATCCACGGTTTCGAGGCGGATGTGGTCGGCGTCCACATGGTAGCTTTTCTTCCAGCCGAGCGAGGCCACGGCGTGGTCGGCCTCGACGCGGAGGCTGGCCGGCTCGGTGCCGATGAAGGTGTGTTCGCGGTTGGACTTGTTCCAGACGGGGATGAATTCCGCGCCGAGCGCCGTGGCCTTGACGCAGGCGGCGAGCTGCGCCTTGCCCTGATGGCCGAAACGGTCGCCCATGCCGAAGGAGAATTTTCCGAGAGGTAGGTGGTGGTTCATAAATATAAAACAATCCAAATTGATGTTTATTTCTATCTTTGGATGCGCGCCGAGCCGCCTTTGGCAAAGGCCTTGACCTGCTCGACCGTCGCCATCGTCGTATCGCCGGGAAACGTCGTGAGCAGCGCGCCGTGCGCCCAGCCGAGGTTCACGGCTTCCTGTTCGGATGCGCCGGACAGCAGGCCGTAGAAGAAGCCGGCCGCGTAGCCGTCGCCGCCGCCGACGCGGTCCACGACATCGAGTTCGCACATCGGCGATTGATACGTTTTGCCGTTGACCCAAGCGACCGCGCCCCAGGTGTGGCGGTTCGTTGAATGCACTTCGCGCAGCGTGGTTGCCACGGCTTTGACGTTCGGAAATTTTTTCACGGCCTTGTCAATGACCGCGTAAAATGAACTTGGGTCAAGTTTGGACTTGCTCTCAACGTCCTGGCCTTCGATGCCGAGGCCTTTCTGCAAATCTTCCTCGTTGCCGACCAAGACATCAACGTGCTGCACGATGCGCGCGAGCACATCAACGGCTTTGTCTTGGCCGCCCCAGATGTCCCAGAGCTTCTGGCGATAATTCAAATCGAAGGACGTGACTGCGCCGCTAGCCTTGGCGGCTTTCATCGCCTCGACGATGAGTTCGCCGGTCGTCTCGGACAGCGCGGCGAAAATGCCGCCGCTGTGGAACCAGCGCACGCCGTGGCCGAAAATTTCCTGCCAGTTGAAATCGCCGGACTTGAGCTGGGCGGCAGCTTCGTTGCTGCGGTTGTAGAAAACCACCGGTGCGCGAACGCCCTGACCGCGGTCGGAATAAACCGTGGCCATGTTCGGCCCGCGCACACCGTCGTGCTTGAATTTTTTGTAGAACGGCTTTACGCCCATCGCGCGCACGCGCTCGGCAATCAGATCGCCGATGGGATAATCCACCATCGCGCTGGCGATGCCGGTGTTGAGGCGGAAGCAGTCGGACAAGTTGGCCGAGACGTTGAACTCGCCGCCGCTGACGTGGATGTCGCAGTGCGTCGCCTTGCGGAACGGGATGATGCCGGGGTCAAGCCGGTTCACGAGCGCGCCCAGCGAGAGGAAGTCGAGCGCGCCCTCTTTTTTGATGTTCAAACCATAATTCATGGCGTGTGTTTGGATAAAATTAATTGGAAAACAATCTGTTAGCGCATCCTTTAACTGGATCTGCCTTATATGAACCTAAAATAATCGATGTCCACGAAGCCGGAAGGCGCATGATCAATGCGCTTGATGCAATAAAGTCCAATTTTTGCGCCAATCCACGTCCCTTTGCGGGCTTGAAAAGTCTGCGGAATCGCTTCAAAACCGTCATGGGTGGCAAAACTGAACGAACACAAACCGCCATCCTTTACGGCAACCCGCAGTTTTACCGATGCGGGCAGGTTGGCGTGAACGAATTTTTGGACACCGTTGACGCGCAGGACGAGCTGGTTGCCGTCAGCCACTTTTTCGAGTGCCAGTGTCGCAACCGATTGGCCGGCGATAATCAGCCCGGCCACCTCTTCGGCCTGTTGCGGCGCGAATTCGAGCAGGGCTTCAACGGTGAAGGAACGTGCCGGAAACTTTTGCAGCAACAGATTCGGTGATTGCAACAGACTTTCGTTTGCAACAAGTTGCGGAAACAGCCGCAGCCAGCTTTTCCGCGCGTTCAAAGAACACCAGTTGTCATCATGGTTCGCGTGCCATTGCCATTGCAGGCCGAGTTTGGGTGAAGCAAACTCGTCACCAGTTTGGGGGACGGCAATCAACGGGCGAGAAATCACTGGCGGCTTGTTATGATGCAAAACCGGTTCACCACAGTCGCCGCCGTTCACCTGCCCCATCAGCGGCCAGCCGTCCCGCCAGGTGACGGGTTGCAGGTGGACGATGCGGCCATAAACGCCGGCATCTTGGAAATGGACAAACCACCAGCCGTCGTCCGCTGTGTCCACCAGCGCGCCCTGATGCGGACCGTTGATGGCCGTGTTGCCCTGGGCGAGAACGATTTTATCTTCGTAAGGCCCGTAGATGTTCTTCGATCGCAACACCACCTGCCAGCCGGTCTCCACGCCGCCGGCGGGCGCAAGGATGTAATACCAGCCGTCCTTCTTCAAAATTTTCGGGCCTTCGAGCGTCGGATGTTTTTCCGGTTCGTGGAAAACAATTTCGCCTTCGCCCAGCAGCTTCGATCCGTCCGGCGACATCGGGCAGACGCGCAGCCGGTGCTTGATGCCCGCGCGGGAACCGGCGTAGGCGTGGACGAGATACGCCTGGCCGTCGTCGTCCCACAACGGGCACGGGTCAATCAAGCCTTTCCCCGCCTGGACGAGATGCGGTTCGGACCATGTCCCAGCGGGATTTTCAGCGGTGACGACATAAATGCCTTCGTCCGGCATCGGGAAAAAGATCCAGAATTTCCCGGCGTGAAACCGGATGGCCGGAGCCCAGACACCGCAGCCCGGCTGCACTTCGGCATAGCGCGGATGCGGCAGATTTTTGATGGCGTGGCCGATGATGGTCCAGTTCACCAAGTCACGCGAATGCAGCAGCGGCAGGCCGGGTGTGCAGTTGAAGCTGGATGACACCATGTAAAAATCATCGCCGACTCGGATAACATCCGGGTCGGAATAATCGGCATAAATGATTGGATTGCGATAAGTGCCGTCGCCTTGGTCAGGCGTCCAAGGGAAAGCGAAGTCGCCTGCCGTGACAACATCATGTTTGACGGATACAACTGGATTTTCGATTAACGACAAATTATTCATGCCAGGTTTTCTTTAATTTTGAGGGGCTTGATTTCTGGCACGCCCAGATGAAAGATCGTCCAGGCGACGACATACGCGCTGCCGCAAACCAGCATGATGGATTTGTAAGTGCCTTCGCCTTGCAGCACATGACCGACGAGGTAGAAAAAGCCCATGGACAAAAACGCCGCCAGCATGCCACCAAACCCGACCACCGACGCCACGGCGCGCTTCGGAAAAATATCCGACACGACGGTATACATCGTGGCGGACCAGCCTTGGTGCGCCGCGCCGGCCAGACCGAAAAAGGCCGCCGCCAGCCACGGGCTGCTGACATACGGCGTCGCAATCACCGGCAACGTGCAGCACGCGCAGATGAACGAAGCGGTCTTCCGCGCCCGATTCAGCGGCCAGCCGCGTTTCAAAAAATAGGCGCTCAAGCTGCCGCCGCCAATGCTGCCCAGCGCCGCCGACAACGCGACGAACGCCAGCGGCAAACCAAAATGTTTCAGGTCGAGGTGGAATTGCTTGTTGAAAAAATCCGGCAGCCAGAAACCGTAAAACCACCAGACCGGCCCGAGGATGCAAGTGCTGAAATACGCCCACGCCTCGCGGTAGCGCATCAGTTTCAGCCACGGCAGTTTTTCCTCCGCCGTCGGCGCGACACCTTCATGGATGTGCGCCAGTTCGGCGGCGCTGACGCGCTTGGATTTTTCCGGCGCGTCATAAAATTTCAGCCAGAACATCAGCCAGACCAAATCCACACAGCCGAGCGTGATGAAGGCCGCCTGCCAGCCGCCAAACGCGCCGACGATGAGCGGCACCAGCAGCGGCGCGAAAATCGCCCCCATGTTTGAGCCGGTGTTGAAAATGCCCGTGGCCACCGAACGTTCCTTCGGCGGAAACCATTCGGTCACGACCCGGATGGCCGCCGGGAAATTTCCCGATTCACCCAGGCCCAGCGCCAACCGCGCCGCACTGAAACCCGGCACGGTGCGGCAGAGCGCATGCGACATGGCCGAGAGACTCCAAAATAAAACGGACAGGGCATACGCTTTCTTTATGCCGATCCAGTTCATGAACGAGCCGAAACCGGCCTGTCCGATGGCGTAGGCGAATTGGAAGAAAATGGCCATGCGGGCATAGTCTGTCTCCGACCAACCATAGGTCCGCGACAAGTCTGGCTTGAGCAGACCGAGCACCTGACGATCCATGTAATTCACCGTGCAGGCGAAGAACAGCAGCGCGCAGATGAGCCAGCGAAATTTTCCGTATCGGTTCATTTGAGCAAATCGAGCGAGGAGTTTTTCACGCGGACTTGGTTGAGCTGCGGACCGGTCTTGTTTTCCACCCGCACGTTTTCAAAACGGATTCCGTCGGCGTCGGCCACAAAAACACCTTTCTGCGCGGTGATGGAAACATTTTTCAAAGTGATGTTTTGAAGCGGCATCTCCGGCAAACCTTGCAGCACGATGGCATTCTTTGCGCCCCGGCAAATCACGTTCTCAATGTGGATGTCGCGAAACTGCGGCGTCGCTTCGGTGACCGGTGGCAGATTGGTTTCCGCATTGCCGGCGGTTTCGTCCAGCGGCGATTTGCCGCCGTAATACAAGTTGAAATTGATCGCGTCACCGGGAATGTCCGTCATGCGCACATTGGCGATGTAAATTTTTTCCACCACGCCGCCGCGACCCCGCGTGCTCTTGAAACGCAACCCGATGTCCGTGCCCATGAAGGTGCAGTTGTCCACGCGGACATTCCGCACGCCGCCGGACATTTCGCTGCCGATGGTGAACCCACCGTGCGCGTGATAAACCGTGCAACCTTCAATCAACACATCTTCGGTCGGCACACCGATGCGCCGGCCGGCGGCATCCTGACCGGACTTGAGGCAGATGCCGTCGTCGCCGGTGTCAAACGTGCAGTCACGAATGACGGCGCGGCGGCAGGATTCAAGATCGAGCGCGTCGCTGTTCTGCGCGGTGGGCAGGTTGTGCACCATGACATTGAGGATGGAAACGTCCTCGCACAGGACCGGGTTCATCGTCCAGTTCGGCGGGTTTTGGAACGTGACACCTTGCAGCAAAACTTTTTTGCAGCCGATGAACCGCAGCATTTTCGGGCGCAGGAATTGATGCGCCGGTTCGTAATCCTCCAGCTTGAGGGAATTTTCCTGCCGTAATATTTCAACGAGTTTTGCGCCCGCCATCGCGTCACTGCTTGGATACCAAGTGTCGTCCTTGCTGTTCACCACGCCGCCGGATTTGACGAGCGCCTTCCATTCGCGCTCGCTGAGCTTGTCGTTTTTCAGCGGCCGCCAAGCATCGCCGCCGCCGTCAATGATGCCCTCGCCGGTGATGGCAACATTCTCCAGATTTTCGCCGGAAATCGGCGATGTCGAATCCACTTCCTTCTCGCCCTTCAGATCAATCACCGTGAGCGGATATAGTTTGTAGTCGCGAGAATACTGGATGAGCGCTCCGCGTTCGAGATGGAGATTAATGTTGCTGCGTAGTTTGATTGGCCCGGTCAGCCAGATGCCCGGCGGCACGATGAGTTCGCCGCCCCCTTTGACTGAAAGCGCGGCCAGCGCTTTCTCAAACGCGGCGGTGTTCAGCGTCCGGCCCTCTCCGTTGCCGCCAAAATCGGCAAGGCTGACAACATTTTTCGGGAACACCGGCGGAACCGCCTCCGGCAAGGCCGGCGGCGTTTCTGCGTTGGCGGCAAGGCTGCCCACCGCAAGAGCGGTCAGCACGGCCAAAAATCGAATGGCAGTCAGGATGTTCACGTTTGAATAATTCTATCACCAGCTGCGGAGAATTTTTCTGTGATTTTCAGCATAATTGTATGAAAAATCTGCAAGCTGGCGGTCAGGGGGTGATGGCTAGCTGGGCGTTGGTGCAGGACAGCTTGTTCACGCCTTCCGGCGTGATGATTTTTGAGTCCACAAGCCGGACGTTTTGGGCGTCGTAGATGCCGAACGGTTTGTCGGCGGTGATGTTGACCCGCTGCAACAGGACGTTGGTGACGGCCATTTCCGGCAAGCCCCAGATCAAACCCGCCCGCCGCCCGGATTGCACCGTGGCGGTGATGTTGCTGAAAATGATGTCGCGATAAATCGGGGTCTTTGCGGTAATTGCGCGGCGGGGATAGGTTGCGGCCATGGCGGCGGTAAGGTTGTTCAGGCTGCGATAGACGCCGGTGGCCATGTAGGAACAATAAATCAGAATCGGACAGCCGACGTTGGTCATGCGCAGATTCAGGTAGGAAAGATCATGCAGGTAGCCGCCCCGGTCACGGTCGGTCTTGATGCGGATGCCCGACTCCGTGTTATTGAAAGTGCAATTGACAACCGTGAAGTTGGAGATCCCGCCGGAAGTCGGGCTGCCGATGGAAACGCCATGTCCATAGCCGTAGGTGCAGTTGGTGATGAGCACATCCGAAGTGCCGCCGGCACAGGTAAAGTTGTCATCGCCCACGCTGACGTCGCAGCCCTGGATCAGGATGCGCTGGCCGCTGACATCGCAGGCGTCCGTGTTATGGCCGGGGTTGACCGGATCGGTCGAGGCGTTGGCGCGGATTGTGACCCCGCACACCGTGACATCGGTGCTCCGGCCGCTAATGGCGATATGAAACATCGGAGAGTTGGTCAGCAAAACATTTTCAATCAGCACGCGTTCGCACGAAGAAAACGAAATCATCCGCGGCCGCTTCGCGCCTGATTTTCCGGCATACGACCACCAGGGAACGCCCTGGCCGTCAATCGCGCCCACACCGCTGATGGCAATGTCGTGAAGCTCCCGGCCGCTGATGAAGTTTTCCGGGGCGGTGGTGCCGCCGGGGTATTTGTCAATCGGCAGCATCCGCAATGTCCCGTCAACGCGCAGGTTGACGCGGCTGGCCATCCCAACGGGGCCGCTCAAAAAAATTCCCGCCGGCACCTCCACGGTTCCGCCGCCCGCGCCGCTCGCGGCATTGATGGCCGATTGAATGGCCGCCGTGTTCGTCGCCACGCCGTCGCCCACCGCGCCGTAGCTGGTGATGTTGAAAACTTTTCCCGGAATTTCCGGCAGCGCCGGGGCGACAAATGATTGAGCCTTGGCCAATGAATCCAACATCGGCAGGCCGACCATGATTACGACGCAAATTTTACGCAACATAGCGGGTGGCGGTTCAAGGTTGTCCCGGATTCCAGGCGTCGCTTCCGCCAAGAACCGATTCGACGGTGATCTTTGCAGCCTCTTCTTTGGTCAACTGCTTCGACCACTTGACACGCTTTTCGGGATTCGCGCCCAACCCGGTGCTATTGTATTCGGCATAGCGCGCCGTCAGCTCGTTGGTGGGATTGCCCCAGTTGTTCCAGCCTTCGGGCTTGATATGATCGCCCATTTCGCAATTCAGATAGGTGACGCTGGCATACGGCCGCCACGGACGGCCAAGGTCTGCCATCGGCTTCCTCGCCAACTTCGCGGCGGCGGCATTGGTCGGATTGACCCAGGCGGCGGGGTCGCCCGTAAGCTTGCAATCCATGAAGACAAATCCGAACGGATGATCCTGCGGCGTGTTCGCCGCCGTGACGTGGCCGCCGTTCTTGCTGTGGATTTCGCAATGGTCAAACACCGTCGCCGCCGAACCGTAAATGAAATCCACGCGGCCCTCGATGTAACAGTTGGTGAAATACTGCCGGCCATTGTTGACCATCAGCGTGTCCTGCCAGCCGAGCAGCCGGCAATGCTTGAACCCCGCGCGGTCGCCGTCCACGCGCAGCGCCAGCGCCTGGCCGTGGTCGCCGGACATATTTTCAAAAGTGACGTTTTCCGCATGAAAATCATCCGCCAGCACAATGACGCCGGTGCCCTTGAAACGCAGGTCTGTCGCGGCATTCGTCTCCTGCACATTCAGGCCATAGGTCAAAATGGTGTTCTCCAGCTCCTCGCCCACCAGACGCAGGCTGCGTTTATTTTTTGGAACAATGATTTGTCCCTCATACTTGCCGGGCTTGAGCAGAATGGTGAACGGCCTGCTTGAATTCTCCGGCGCGGCGGCAATCGCCGCCTGAACCGTCGTGTGCGTGCCGGAGCCATCGGCGGAAACGACCGCATCATAGCCGGCTTCCTTCGCCACCGGATTATCATTCACCGGCTCGGCACGCAACACCGGCGCGAGCGCCGGCACGGCCTTGCGCAGCTCGTCCACCACCAGCCGCGCAAACATCACATGCCCCTTGTCGTTCAAGTGCGTTCCATCATGCGCAACCGTTCCATCCGCGTTAGTCTTGAACGGGCTGAACTCCAGACATTTTTCCGGCCCAAGTGACTCGCACAATTCAATGCTGCGGGCCTGCAAGTCCACGAGCGGAACATTTTTTTCAGCGGCAATCTTCCGAACCTCCGCCGCGTAAGGTGTGAGGCTGGATTTGATTTTTCCCGGATGCTCCTTATCCCACTGGCGACGCGTGAGCGGCGTCACGAGCACCGGCCTCGCGCCGATGGCCCGCGCCTCTTCGACATAGCTGACCATGTTGCTGACGAACGTCGGCATATCGGTCGAGCGACCCGGCTTGCCTGGCTCGTTGTTGTGGCCGAATTGAATCAGATAATAATCGCCATGCAGCGCCAGCGCATTGGTCCAGCGGCCTTCGCGCCGGAAACTTTCCGAACTGCGACCGCCTTGCGAGGTGTTGATGCACTCCGCGCCGTCGGTGAGAAATTGTTTGAAGCCAAGACCCCAGCCGGCGTTGTCTGTCACCGTGGAATCGCCGACAAGAACGATTTTAATTTTCGCAGTCTCGGCAATACTTGATGAAGTGACCGCCAAAACTGCCAGAATGGTCAGCAGACGCAGGTTCAAACTTTTCGTGTGTTTTCTCATCATAAATTTTCTTCGGGCGTTTATTGAATAACGTTCAAATTCGCTTTGACCAACGGCTGATCAGATGACGGCCCGGCCACGATTTCATAACCGCCGGGGTCAACCACGTAGCGATTCTCCGCCTCACGCCAACGGCGCAAGCGATTTACAGGCACGGAAATATCTATGGTCTTGGTCTCGCCCGCCTTGAAAAACACGCGCTGGAAACCGACCAGTTGCCGCAGCGGCATCGGCACTGGCGGCCTCACTGCGGCTGCATAAATCTGGATTACTTCATCGCCATCACGCTTGCCGGTGTTCGCCACCGTCACCTGCACGGCGACCGCCTCGCCAGCTTTGGCGGATGCGGCAGAGAGCGCCAGCTTTTTATAGTCAAATGTCGAGTAGCTCAATCCGTGGCCAAAGGCGTAAAGCGGTTTGCCGGTGAAATAGCGGTAGGTGCGATTGGTCATCGAGTAACTCTCGAACGGCGGCAGGTCGCTGTCGTTTTGGTAGAAAGTGACCGGCAAACGTCCTGCCGGATTCACTTCACCAAGCAAAGCTTCCGCGACCGCATCCGCGCCGCGCTGACCGTAATACCAACAGAGCAACACCGCGTTCGCTTTCTCCGGGTCAAAGCTGATAGCGCTACCCGTGGTCAAAACGACGACCGTTGGCTTTTTCAAGGCGGCCACTTGTTCCAACAATTTCCGTTGCGTGGCCGGAAGTTGGATCGTTGTGCGATCGCCGCCGTTAAATCCTTCGGCAGTCACGCTCATGGATTCGCCTTCGAGATCGGGCGTCAATCCCAATGCCAGCACGATATGGTCAGCCTGCTTGGCCGCCGCCAGCGCGCGGTCAAGGGCATCGTCCTCGCCGGGAATAATCCACCCGAATTGGATGCGACCCTTGGACGTGAGCTGCGCATATTCCAACCGCACCTTGTAAGTTTTTCCAGCCTCAAGTTGCATCGTCGTGCTCAACGGCCGTTCGGGATCTTTGCGCCACGAATCAATGACCCGCTTGTCATCAATGAACAATCTCACCGCACCTTCGGCGACAATTCCCAAAGCATATTCGCCCGACTTCGGAGGAATCATCACACCCGTCCAACGAACCGACGCCAGCGTGATGGGAATGCCTTCAACCGGCTGCGCC
>Ga0316231_1005321_pt1 | contig 10297 bp, 11 predicted proteins | sample TBH18027metaG_FD_206002 | JGI IMG/M metagenome (GOLD analysis project Ga0316231, IMG submission 206002) | Freshwater microbial communities from Trout Bog Lake, Wisconsin, USA - TBH18027 | ecosystem: Environmental > Aquatic > Freshwater > Lake > Hypolimnion/Profundal zone | place: USA: Wisconsin...
TGCGATGTGACTATAACGGTCAAGAACTCGTCGGTTGATCTTCAGTGCGATATGAACCGCTATGACCGAAGCGATCTGGATTACGTACACAAGATCGCATACGATTTGGCGCGAGCAGCAATAAACATCATGTCATTTGCTACAGGCCTAACCCTGAGTGTCATTCTGGATCAACTTGTCGATGTAGATGGAGCTATATCCGCTTTCGTCTGCCACTCTCCAGAACACGCAGCACTTTGCACTGCCTATGAACTCAAACTAAACGCACCCCCTCGTGAGGTTGGCGATATTTTCAAGATCGTAATGACCGAGCCAGCATTGTTTCTGGCTCTCGATGATCTAATCACCTCAACGAGCCTGCATCATCTGATAATAGTAAACTGCGCTCGTTCTATCGAAGGATTAAGGCATGCGATGGCTAGTCCAGGTATGTCTAGAAGTCAGGCGTGGGAATTGTTTCGCGCAAACTTGAATATCACCCACGATTACTTGCGGCTTATAACCGACCAATCGCAGTCTGGACGACATGGCGAAAATACACATATTCCGGGAACTACAACCACTGAGATTGGTTGCCGATCATGGACGGTTATGAACCGATTCTTAGAGTTTAGGAAAAGGGGGAATCAGAGACTTCCGTTGACTGAATTTCCACTCCTTTGAGGGATGACTCCCACCGTTCAATCATCGCCTTCCATACTCCACCCGCATCTTCTCCAAGAGAATCTGCCCAAGCCGCCTCAAGCATCTCCTTTGTAGGATTGCGAGGGACTCTAATGTAGTCGCTTTGCTGCCCTGTCACGGCATTATCGAGTTTGTCATTTGAGGGTAACATTAGTCAAGTATGTTATTACCCTAAATGATTAACTATTCAGGCGATTGCCCTCGAGCGCCGCGGCCCCAGCGTTCCCTTAACTCTTTGCGGTTGTAATCTATTCCCTGTGAGAAATCCTATGAGAAGAACCTACCGGATCTGCGCAACTCTGGTTTTATTGGCTGGCTCGTCCCTTCCCTCGATCTATGCCCGGACGAAGACCCATGTTCCCGCGGCGGACAAACTCGCCGCGAAGCCGCTTTACCGCGACCCGGTGTACGACGGCGCTAGTGACCCGACCATCATCTGGAGCCCGAAGCAGAAGAAGTGGTACATGTTCTACACCAGCCGCCGCGCCAACGTGCAGGGATTGCAGGGTGGAGTGTCGTGGGTGCATGGTTCGCCCATCGGCATCGCGACTTCAGACGATGGCGGCGCGAACTGGAAGTACCTCCGCGACGCAAACATCGTCTATAAAGACGCTGTGCCCGATAAAACCTACTGGGCGCCCGTTGTGGTCGAACACAAGGGCCTCTTCCACATGTATGTCGTCTATGTTCCAGGTATCTTCAACGACTGGGGACACCCGCGCTTCATCATTCACCTCACCAGCAAGGATTTGATCAACTGGAAGTATGAAGCCACGCTGCCGCTGGCACACCCCAAAGTGATTGATGCGGGCGTGTTGCACCTTCCCGATGGCACCTGGCGTCTGTGGTACAAGGACGAGGCCACGGGCTCCTCGTGCGATTACGCAGACAGCACCGACCTGTATCACTGGACAGACCATGGCAGGGTCCGGGGCCTCTCCGACACCGGCGGCGAAGCCCCCGTAGCGTTCCACTGGCAAGGCCATTACTGGCTCTTCCGCGATATTGGCAGGAGCCTCGCCCTCTATCGCTCGGAAGACGCCTCCGACTGGGCGCGTGTGGGCACCATGCTGCAGGACCGCGGCAGCGGCCCCGATGACAACGGCGTGGGACACCATGCGGAGGTCATTCTCTCCGGCGGCCGCGCCTATCTGTTTTATTTCGTCCAATTCGACAGGCGGAGCAGCATCCAGGTCGTCGAACTGAAATACGACGCCGCGAACAATACCCTCACCATCGACCGCAACGCCCCGACCATGATCAACCTTCAACCCCCCTCCGATATCGAGAAGGAGTCGAAGTTCGATTGAAGGAAGGCGGACATCAGTGCGGGGGAAGGGAATTCATGCCAGGCGCTTGGCCCAACACGCAGCACGGCCCTGCCTTGCGGGATAAACGCATTAGCGTGCCCTATTCCGTGAAGTTGAATCGCAACGCGCGGAGGCATCGCGTGGCAACATTCCTCCTCGCTATTCTCCTCTTCGCCCCCTCGCTTGCCGCGCAGGACTTCTCCCACACTGACAGCCAACCCGTGCCGCAGACTGCACTCATCCAGCAGGCCAACGACGCGCTGGCCGCCAGCGACTTTGCCGCAGCCCTCAAAATCCTCACCAGCCTCAACGCCCAGACCCCCAACAACCCCCAGGTCCTCTACGACCTCGGCCTGACCCTGGAAGCCCTTGGCCCCGCAGCGCCAGCCCCAACCGCGCCGGAGTCCAAGGCTCTCACTGCCGAGTTCTGTTACCGCCAATCCATCACCGCCAACCCGCTCTTTCCCGCCGCGCATGTCGCGCTGGGCCTACTGTTGGCACGCACGGCGCGCCCCGTAGAAGCACGCAGCGAACTGCTTACCGCCACCACGCTGGCCGACGCCGCGCCCGCGCTCAAGGCCCGCGCTCTCCGTGCTCTGGCCAAGCTCGACCAGCAAGCGACACCGCCCAACCCCGCAGTCGCCTCCGCCGAACTGCTTGCCGCCCTCAACCTCACTCCCGAAGCTCCGGAAGACATCCTCCTTGCCGCCGAGATCTCCGAGGTCGCCGCCGACCTGCCCACCGCCGAGAGTTCCTATCGCCGCTACCTCGCCCTCCCCGAAGAGACTGGCGATCCCCAGGCCATCGCCGCGCTCGCCCACGTCCTGCTTGGCGAACACCGCACCGCCGACGCCGAAGTTCTGCTTATGCCCGCGCTCGCCGCTCACCCAGCCGACCCCACGCTGACGGCTCTGCTCGCCCGCGCCGAACTCAGTTCCACCGACCCCGCCAAAGTTGCGCAGGCCACCCCGATGCTCGAGTCCCTCCACAACGCGAACCCCGCCGACGCCAACATCACCCGCCTGCTCGCCCGCGTCTATCTGGACACCGATCATCCCGACCAGGCTGAGCCGCTCTTCGCCGCCCTTATCGCAGTGCAGGGCACGCACCCCGATCCCACGCTGCTGGACGACCGCGCCGAGGCCCTGCTGCGGTTGCATCGCCCCGGTGCCGCCGAGACCCTGCTCAAGCAGGCCACCGCCGATCGCTCCGCCTTCCCCACACCCGCCGCCTACGCCGACGCCGTCACCCATCTCGCCTTCGCCGCCGCCGAGATCGACGACCCCAGGACCGCGTTGCAGGCGTTAGCGCTGCGTGCTACGGTCCTGCCTCCTACGCCTTCAACTCTCTATCTGGAAGCATCGGCGAACGATGCACTGCATCAAAATACCAGGGCCATCGATCTGTACAAGCAGTTCCTTGCCGTGGCTGGCGAAGATTTTCCCGATCAGGCATTGCAGGCTCGGCAACGGCTCGCCGCGCTCGCGCCTAAAAAGTAAAGCATGCGGTCCCTCCGAGGTGAATCATGAGCTGTTCCCTTCGCCTCCAACTTCGGCTCTGCACCGCGCTGCGGGTGCCCCAGCCATTCCGCGTTCTTTGCGGAATGGGTGGGAAGCGAGCCGCATCCATTGCCTTCGTATGTCTGTTCGCCGTCGTTCTCACCGCGCGCGCCGCCAAAGACTCCATCCCCACGCCCGCAGCGCTCGCCCAGCTCCAGGATCGCGCCGCCCACGCCAAGCCGCAGGATCAGTGCTATCTCTACAGCGAGCTCGTCCACGGCCTCACCCAGCAAGCCGCTGCCCAGATCGCCGCCGACGACACTGATCGTGCCACCGCAACCCTCCGCCAGATCGACCAGGTCGCTCCCCTCATCCAGCGCAACCTCGCCCACGACAGCAAGCGCCTCAAGGACGCCCAACTGCTGCTGCAGGACACCACCTACCGCCTCGGCCAGCTCCTCCACCTGCTCAGCGGTGAGGACCGGGCCGCCGTCCAGGACACGCTCAAGCAGCTCAACCAGCTCAACGACGAGCTGATGACCCAGGTCTTTAAGAACTAGCCCTCACTTCAATCCGTCATCCAAAAGCAATATCGCTTGCGATATGATATTTAGGTGAAGCTCGTTCTCGATACCTCGATTCTGGTGGCCGCAATCCGTGGGCCGGGTGGGGCATCCGCAACTTTGCTCGACTATGCTTTGGCAGGCGATGGCATCGTCCTCATCTCCACTCCGCTACTGCTGGAGTACGAGGCGGTGATGACGCGCGAGGAACATCTTCGTGTCTCGGGCCTGAGCCGGGAGGAGATCGGCAAACTGCTCGACGCATTCGCTCAGGTCGCCCAACACGTCGAGTTTTTCTTCACATGGAGACCGTCGTTGAACGATCCGGACGACGAGATGGTGCTCGAAACCGCAGTAAACGGTGGCGCGGAGGCGATCGTCACCTTCAACCAACGCGACTTCCAGGCCGCCGCCCAGTTTGGCATCGAAATCATTACACCGCAGATCGCTTGCAGGAGGATGAAAAAATTATGAGACAGAGCAACTTCGCACTGCGCTTGCAGGACTCTTTGCTCAAGGAGTCCCGCCTGCTCGCCAAGAGCGAGGGCGTGGCCCTCAACCAGTTCATCAACGTCGCCGTCGCCGAGAAGGTTTCAGCTCTCCGCACCGTCGACTATATGCGCGAGCGCGCGGCCCGCGCAAACGTCTCCGAAGCTCGCGAGATTTTGCGCAGAGCAGGTCGCGGACACACGCCCCCGCCCGAAGACCGCCTCGATCCCACCTAGCGCAAAGCACGCGCCTCAGGGTTTACACTTCCGTCCATGCGCTACGCACTCATTCTCGGCGTCCTCTTTGCGGCAACCACAGTCAACGCACAGTGGGAGATTCAGACTTCGCCTACCCCCGCCGACCTGCGCGGCATCGACAATGTAGGGAAGGGAATCGCGTGGGCTTCCGGCTCCGACGGCACCGTCCTGCGCACCACCGACGACGGCGCGCACTGGCAGCTCTGTAGTACGCCGCCCGGCGCGGAGAAGCTCGACTTTCGCGGTATTCAGGCCTTCGACGCCAACACCGCCATCGTCATGTCCACCGGCAAGGGCGCTTTCTCCCGCCTCTACAAGACCACCGACGCGTGCCAATCCTGGAAGCTGGTCTTCATCAACCCAGACAAAGATGGCTCTTGGGATGCGCTCGTGACACATGTAACTGAAGTAGGTGAAGGTGATGTCTGTATTGCAGGATCGAAGTTTATCTTAGGAACGATCCTGGGAGACCCTGCGGTACATAAATCGAATCAATGGGACACATCTACGGCACCCAGTTTCTATCTCGCCAATTTCGCAGTTGGCATCGGCTGCCCAAAGAACGAACTGAGCCCTAGCGCATCATCTATCTTCGCGCTTCCTACAGAAGTGGCCTTCGCGGCAAGTAACTCTGTTCTAGAACGGCTTGGCCCCGGCACCTACTGGATGGCAGTCGGAAGACGTTTGATTCAGTACAGTGTCGGCTTCTCGGAACCGAGTCATTATGCAGTTGAAAATTTTTGCGACATCGGTATCCCATTTAGCCATCAATCGGCATCGGCAGGAGTATTCAGTTTGGCTATACGGCCAGATTCAGTCGAGCAACCTAAGCCCACAAAGATCGGCGGATTCCACTGGAAGGCACCCTCTTGCCTGAAGGCTGACATGGTAGTGGTAGGCGGCGATTCAACGGCGATCAATGATCGGCAAGACACCGCTGCTTTCACCGGTGGCACGAACAAGTTCCAAGTGGCAAAGATGCTGCCTGGTGGCTTTCGCTTTGCCGTAGCTTACGATTCCGCCACCAAAACCTGGATCACGGTCGGCCCGAACGGCACGGACATCTCCACCGACGACGGCCGCAACTGGCATGCCCTCCGTCCCAACCCCGCGCTGCATGAACCCGCTGATGCCGACCGCGAGTGGAACGCCCTCTCGCTGCCCTTCGTCGTCGGCCCCTACGGTCGCATCGGCAGGTTGCGGACGGGAGTGTTGAGTGGAGCGGGTGGGCCGATACGCTGAAGTGTCTCAGTGCTGGAGATTGACCTCAGGGGCTAAAGCCCTTCCGAGATGTGGCATCTTGCGGCACGGCTGAAGCCGTGCCCTTAAGCAGACCGCGACCTCCAGCAACACCTGAAACTCCACGCTAATCCGAAGAGGCTTTCAGGGCACAGAAAAGGCACCCCGAAGGGTGCCTCAGCCCGCAAAAACTCTGTCCGAACTAAACGCTGAACGAAGAACCGCAGCCGCAGGTGCTCTTCACCGCGGCGTTCTCGAACTTGAAGCCGGCTGCCTCCAGCGTCTCCACGTAGTCCACCGTGCAGTTGCTGAGGTACATCGCCGAGGTCGCGTCCACGAAGACCTTCAGCCCGTCGAAGGTGAAGATCTTGTCCATCATGCCGCTCTGGTTCTCGAACGACATGGAGTACTGGAAGCCGGAGCATCCGCCGCCCACCACGCCGATCCGCAGACCGGCCGGGATGGGGTCCTGCGTGGCCATGATCTCGCGTACCTTAGCGATCGCCGCCGGGGTCAGCGTGACCGGGGGCTGCGACTTCGGCGCACCGGTGACGACCTCCGGGGTTGGGGTTACAGTTGCTGTGGCCATGAGCAGTCTCCTTTGAAATTCCGCATCTTCAGTATATGCGACCATTCCGGTCGCTGCAAGCAAACCTGCACTCTCTTTGGATGGGTCGCGCATCCTGCCGGATGCACCTGAGCGCGCAGGCGATCCAAAACCCAGCGTCCCCGGTACTGTTGGATCAACCGCAGAGGTAAAAAAATATGGAGAATCGACCTTGGCTGGGCGTATCATGCGGAACATCGGAGTGTAACTTGAGGCGCTGCAGTCAGGCGATTCGTGCTCCAGAACGAGCAAATCATTCTGTTGCTGCAACCTTGAGAGGGAGGCACCCCATGATCAACACCTTGCCAGTCCTAATCGTAATTTGGGCCGTACTGACAGGCCTGTTTCTAGCTTTGCTCGCCTACAACGCCACCATCACGCGCTATGAGGAAAACCAACTGTTTCTGGACGAGGCAAGCGCCAATACCATCGAACAGCAAGAGCAGACTTCGATCCTCCGTAAAGTCCATAAGCTGCTGCCGGTGATTCGCACGGTAGGAATCCTTTCCGGCGTCTTCACCATTCTCATCATCGCCCTCTACACCTGGGATTGCTGGCAGAAGCTCCAGGGCCAGTAGATGGCGGCGTGGTCCGCCCTGTGGCTTGCTCGATCGGTAGCTTGCGCCCGCTGTCCCCATCCTGAGATCGACGCAGCTTGAAATGAATGCAGAAAAAATGTTAAAGAGCCAGCTTCGCATGCGCGAAGCTGGCTCTTTTCTTTACCCTCTCTCAATCCGCTTTGCGGACCTACGCGTTGTAGATTCCCGAGGCGACCTTGCCCCCGTGTCCGGTCCAGTTGGTGTGGAAGAACTGGCCACGCGGCTTGTCCACTCGCTCGTAGGTGTGAGCGCCGAAGAAATCACGCTGCGCCTGCAGCAGGTTCGCCGGCAAACGTTCCGTACGGTAGCCATCGTAGAACGCAAGGGCGGTGGAGAACGCCGGCGTTGGCACGCCGCTCTCGATCGCATGCACCAGCGCCTTGCGCCAGCTCGCCTGGTACTTGTTCAGCGCGCTGGAGAAGAAGTCATCCAGCAGCAGGTTGGTGAGGTCCGGGTTCTTGTCGAACGCCGCCTTGATGTTTCCCAGGAAGACGCTGCGGATGATGCATCCGCCGCGCCACATCAGCGCGATGCCGCCCAAGTTCAGGTGCCATCCATGTTCCTTCTCCGCGGCGCGCAGCAGCATGTAGCCCTGTGCGTAGCTGATCATCTTGGAGCAGTAGAGAGCGCGTCGCACGTCCTCGATAAACGCCTTGCGGTCCTCCACCGTCTTGATCTTTATCGGCCCGTTCAGCACCTTCGACGCCTCCACGCGCTCATCCTTCAGCGCCGACAGGCAGCGCGCGAAGACGCTCTCGCCGATCAACGTCAACGGCATTGCCAGGTCCAGCGCCGAGATCGCCGTCCACTTGCCCGTGCCCTTCTGCCCCGCCTTGTCCAGGATCTTGTCGATCAGCGGCGAGCCGTCCTCGTCCTTCGTCCCGAAGATGATCGTCGAAATCTCGATCAGGTAGCTGTCCAGCTCGCCCTTGTTCCACTCCGCGAAGACCTCGTGCAGTTCGTCCGGCGTCAGACCCAGCGCGTCCTTCAGCAACTGGTACGCCTCGCCGATCAACTGAATGTCGCCGTACTCGATCCCGTTGTGCACCATCTTGACGTAGTGGCCCGCGCCGTCCTCGCCCACCCAGTCGCAACACGGCGTTCCGCCCTCTACCTTGGCCGAGATCGCCTGGAAGATCTCCTTCACATGCGGCCACGCCGCGGGATTGCCTCCCGGCATGATCGACGGGCCACGCCGCGCTCCCTCTTCGCCGCCCGAGACGCCGGTGCCGATAAACAGGATGCCCTTCTCCGCCAGCTCCTTGGTGCGCCGGATCGAATCGGTGAACAGCGAGTTGCCGCCGTCGATAATAATGTCGCCCTTCTCCAGATACGGAAGAAGCTGCTCGATGTTGTTGTCCACCACATCGCCCGCCTTCACCATCAGCATCACGCGTCGCGGCGACTTCAACAGCCCGCACAACTCCTCCATCGAGTGCGCGCCAACCACCTGCGTCCCCTTCGCTTCGTCGCTCAGAAATGTATCCACCTTCGATATCGTGCGATTGAACACTGCAACCTTGTACCCGTGGTCGTTCATGTTCAGGACCAGGTTCTGTCCCATCACTGCCAGCCCAATCAATCCAATGTCACAACTTCCCTTCGACATAAAAAATCTTCTCCCGTGGGATAGCGGCTCGGGGCCCCGATCCTCTTAATAATTCTATTCCTTGCGCCACGTGGTCCGTGTGACATCCAGCACAATCTATCTGTGAGCTGCTACGCGCATGCCTTTCAATGCACTGACTCCTGGAAACATGAGAGAGCAGGGAAGTGGCGGGTGGAGAATCTCTACTTGTTGCGGGCGCTGACCTGGATCAGTCCTTCGGCGGCCAACTCCCTCAGCGTCCGCAGCACGTCCGACTCGATCTCGCCCGGATCGGCCTGGTACTCCAGCTCCAGTTGCGCCATCAGATCGGCCACGCGGACCGGCTCGCGCAGTTTTCGCCATATCGCGCTCCCTGTGTTGCCCAGGCCATGGCAACGGTCGCGCTCCAGGTGGATCAGGACCACCTCTCCGTTGACCTCCGTCGCCACCGCATCACTGCTCCAGCAGACGATGCTGCTCCGGCTAATCTTTGGTTCACTCATTTCGGTGCTCCCTTGAATGAGACGAACAGGACAATCAGTCCATGCGCACAGTGAATAATTTGCTCTCTATACGATAAAGCGAAGCGATATGATTCCCTCATGCAGGATGACCCAAAGAATCCAAACGCATGGTGGGCAATTCACATTCTTCCCATACGCGAAATGCTGCCTGAGAAATTGAGCAAAGCGCAGAAGAAACGTCTGATTTGGTTAATTCCTCTCCTGCTTATTATGGGTTCTATCGAGACTTTCTATGTAATTAAACTCCTACGTACAGCTCCTTGGTAGATTTCTGCTGCGAAGGTCTTTGAGTAATGAAGGCGGGGAGGCGGGCGGAGCTTGCAGCAACGACGGTACAATCCTCCGGAATCGTCGCGGACCCGGTCGTTCGGCCGGTCGGCTGAACTCGACCTGCTGCTGCTCTGTGTCCGTTGGCCGCAGCGGGAGGAAGACCGCCAGCTCATCCGCGAGCTCTCCGCGCGCCCACTGGATTGGCAGCACTTTCTATTTCTGGCGCAGCATCACCGTCTGGTTCCCCTGGTCTCGCATTCTCTGCACGCCAGTGTCGCCGCTCCACGCATGCCTGCACTGGATGCGGTCATGAACCAACTCCGGCAGCTCTCGCTGGAGAACGCCCATCAGGCGCTTCATTCACTCGCCCAACTGCGGCGCGTGATTCAGGAGTTTCACGTCCGCGAGATTCCAGTGGGCGTATTGAAGGGCCTGCCACTGGCGAAATCCGTCTTCGGTGAGATTGGCCTGCGCGCTGCCGGCGACCTCGACCTGCTGATCGACGAGGACACAATCCTGCAGGCCGATCGCGTGCTGCGCGGCTTCGGCTACCGCGGCCTCTTTCAATTGGAGCGGTTTACGCCCAGGCAGTTCGCCTTCTACCGTGCGCACTGGAGAGACAACGCCTACCAAAACCCAGCCACTGGCTTCGAGATCGATCTGCACTG